>Ga0335069_10000210_pt1 | contig 101643 bp, 93 predicted proteins | sample Lox_Sample_11_FD_206714 | JGI IMG/M metagenome (GOLD analysis project Ga0335069, IMG submission 206714) | Soil microbial communities from Loxahatchee National Wildlife Refuge, Florida, United States - Lox_Sample_1.1 | ecosystem: Environmental > Terrestrial > Soil > Wetlands | place: USA...
GGCCACCTCGGCTTGCGACAGGCCGGCTGTCAACAGGCGGAGTGCCCGCAGTCGGCGGGCTTGAAGTTTCGGGAAATCACGTCGCTGTCCTTTGGGAAATGCCATGCCCCTCACCGTAGCAGAAGCCTCGCCCATTGTCACTATATTGTGCAGGTACTAATAGACTGTGTCGCGTCTAGTGGTGCCGCGCCCGGAGATGACAAGCACGAGTGATCGACCGTGATTACAAATCTTCAAATCGACAACTTTAAGTCCCTCAAGGGACTCAACACGAACTTCGGGCTGGTCAATTTCATTGTTGGTCCAAATGCCGCAGGGAAAAGCAATTTCGTTGAGGCGCTTGACTTTATCTCGCACGCCGTAAGAGAGAATCTGTCCTATGCCGTCGCCGAAAAGGGTGGCTTCTACAATATATGCCACCGACGACAACGGCGGGCACGTGGGGCGATCGCGTTCTCGGTAAGCGCGAAGACCGCAACCAAGAGGAGCACTGTATACTCGTTCACGCTGTCCTTCCAACTGAGAACGAGGGGCGAGGACATCCGCGCGGATTTCTATGTCGCTTCCGAACAGCTGAAAATCGCGCTAGACCCCGTGGATGCGACGGCAGGTACGTTACTACACGCCGACATTACCAGAGAGGTAACGGAGAAGGGCAGGGAGGAGTACAAGGTACGTATCTCTCCAGAAGAGACTCAGAGAGAAAGCCTAAATAGCGTGCAACGTGGCTTTTTGGGTCACCTTCAATTCTTGGAGCGAAATGCCGCTGAGATCATCAAGCCAGAGCCCCAAAACCTCCTCTTGTCAGGCCTCGTTCGCGGTATGGCACCGTTCGGCTTTGTCAACAGAGAACTTCAGGGGGTCCGCGTGTTTCAGCTTAACCCCCGTCTCGCACGGGAGCCGGCAGCGCCGTCCGTCCACGGCGAATTGGGCCGGCACGGTGAGAACCTGGCCTCGGCGATCGATCAGATGCGCCTGAAGGACGAAACTGGCTTTAAGAAGCTGGCCACCTGGTTCAAAGACGCAGTCCCTTCCTTCAGCAAGGTACTCACCGAATACACAGACACCCGTCAACTCGGGCTGTTTTTCGAGGAGGAAGGCTTCGGGTCAAGGTGGTTTGCCGAAGACGTGTCGGACGGGACGATTATGAGTGTTGCCTTGTTTCTAACGCTTTTGGACAAGCGTCACAAGGTGGTCGTAATCGAAGAGCCGGAAAACTGCCTGCACCCTTGGATACTGCGAAGGTTTCTAGAACGCTGCCGCGAGCAATCGTCCGATCGCCAGATTATCATAACGACGCACTCGCCTCTCGCCATTGCGCAAAGCAACGTAGAAGAACTCTACTTGGTGGAGCGTGCAAGCGGTGTCAGCACCTTGCAGAAGGCCACGGAGCGCGAACCGGACCTAACGAAGATTATCAAGAAAGACCTCCTTGACTTGGGGCAGTACTGGCTATCGGGAGGGCTGGGAGCGGTACCAGAGGCGCAGGAAATCGACGAACCTGAACTGTTTGGTAGGCCTCAGGAAGACCAGCCCAAATGAAAGTTGGGGTCATTGGAGAGGGCCCAACAGAATATAGGTGCGTTCCGTCCCTAGTCGCTCGACTAAACCACAGAGTGGTTGGGGTCCACGATTTAGGTGGCATCGGAGGTTCCTTCCCTTGGGATAAGGCCATTTTGCTAAGGGTTTACCCATACGTGCGCAGCTTTGCCGTCAGGGGATCCCCGAGCCGTCCAGACAAGGTTATTGTTGTCGTTGACCGTGAGGACCGACCCGAATGCTGCGGGGCTCTAGCGGGCCGGGGTTGCGACCTGATACGAGCCGAGCTTGCCAAGGAAGGCCTTGAGATTTCCACATCGATTGTGCTGGCAAACCGCCAATTCGAGTGCTGGTTGTTCGCGCAACCCGAGTTGCTCGACGGCTCGCCGATTTTCAAGGTCAGAATCTCCAGCCTGATCAACAGCGAAACGGACGAAAAGAACATTCTGTCTATGGTAAACGCAAGCCTTAAGCAGGGGCGCAAGTGGGACAAGCCGGGATACGGAAAGGCCCTCGCCCAAAGGCTAGAGCTTACAAATCCTGCTGTCCTTGGACGAAGCCGATCCCTACGCAAGTTTGTTAAGGAGCTACAGGCGGACCCCTGCGAGCAGCACTCCGAGCTCGCAGTCTAGCCCTGTTTTTCCTTCTTGCTTCGGGCACCCTTGTCCGCACAACCCCGGCCCTTAGAAGCCCCAACCTTGCGCATCCATTTCTTCCTGCACATCGCTCTTGGCTGGACGCTCACCACCATCTGGGTCGCCGGCCTCACCGGCATCATCAAAAAATCCGGCTAGCACCGCCAGTTCCGTATTCACTCCGTGTGCATCTGTACGTATCTGTGGCTAAATTGCGTCGCTTCGCGTCCGCTTGTCCGCCTCAGGCGGATTCGTGCGATTCGTGTCTTCTTCGCGTTAATTCGTGGTCGCCACTTCGCGGGATCCGTGTCTCCTTCATGCCTTCGTAGTGAGTGCCCATTAACCATTAGCCATTTACCATCTGCCTCCACGTCCGCCCCCCTTCTTTCCCTGTCACCTTTTCGCCTCCGATTGCCACTTACTCAGTGCTATGATCGCGACCCGACTCACGCCCATGCACGCCTCAGCCCAGACCGATGCCGAATTAGTCACCGAAACGCTGTCGGGCAACCGCGACGCCTTCGCGCAAATCGTCGCGCGCTATCAAACCCTGGTCTGCGGCCTGACCTATAGCGCCTGCGGCAATTTTCAGGTCAGCGAAGACTTGGCCCAGGTCACCTTTATCACGGCCTGGTGCGAATTGGCCAAACTCAAGGAACCGTCCAAACTCAAATCATGGTTGTGCGGCATCGCCCGCAATGTGACCAATAATTCGCGCCGGCGCGACGCCCACGCGCCCACCACGCAGGCCGAGTCGCTCGACAATCGCGCCGATGCCGCCATCGAGCCGACCACGCCCCGCGATCACGCCATCAGCCGGGAGGAGGAAGCCATCCTGTGGCACTCGTTGAGCGAGCTGCCGCCCATCTATCGCGAGCCGCTCGTGCTGTTCTATCGACATCATCAATCCGTCGCCGCCGTCGCCGAGGCGCTCGACTTGTCCGAGGACGTTGTCAAACAGCGGTTGTCACGCGGCCGCGCCATGCTGGCCGAGCGCGTCAATCGCATCGTCGAATCCACGCTGAGCGATTCGGGCCCCACACCCGCGTTCACCGCCGGCGTGTTGGCCGCGCTGCCATTGGCGGCGGCCACCTCGTCCACAATCGCCAGCGTCGGCGCGACGGCGAAGTCCGCGGGTTGGTTGGCAGCCCTGGGCGCAATCCTCACCGCCGGCCTTCTCTTGCTCTTCTCGGTCATTGCGTTCTTGTTGTTTACGGGCGCCTGCGTCGGTTACGTGATGAGCCGCGCAGCCAAACGCTCTGCCCGACAGCGCCAGAACGTTGTCCGCTTCTGGCGCACCGTGTCCGTCGGCTTCCTGGTGTTTGTCCTTCCGGCCGGCTACTACGGATTCGGTTTCAAGAACGGCATCCCCGCATGGTTGGGGCTATGGTTGCGGCCGATGTATCCGCTGGTCTTGGTGGCCTTGGCGATTTGGGCGTTCCGCTGGTGGCGCGACTCGTTTGGCCGTCGAACGGAGGCGGCGGCGCCCGTGACGACCTCGAGCAGATCCTTCCTCGGCTGGCTCGCGCTGGGAATGGTCATCCCGACTTTTCTCTCCGCCCTTCTCATCATTGCCCTGTTCCAGGGGCCGTTGACCTGTCAGCGTCTCTCCGGGGAGCAAGCGCAGAAAATCATCGCCGAGCGCAGCGATGCGCAGATCACGCTGGGGCAATACAAAGGTGTTCCAAGAATTATCTTGATCCGGCTGCCCGAAACCTGGAGAACCGTCGAATTCTGGGTGCGGGCCGACGAACCCACCCTGTCCGCGCTGACCAAGAGTGGCCGCAAGTATCGACCGTTCGAATACAACGACACCGATGCGCCACTTTCCATGCGATGGCTGCCCGTGCTCTCCCTGTTCCTGGCCCCCATCGGCTTTGTCCTTCTATTGGGCCGGCCTTGGAGATATCAGCCCGATCGTCCCGAGATTAACGCGCCGGCAACCGAGAGAGTTGCGGCGAAATCATTCGTCGTGTGCCTCGCCTTCGCGTTGGTCGCCATCGCCGTGTTTTTGGGCTTGATCACGCGCTGGCAAATCCGATTCGTCTCCACAGCCGAAGCGCAACAGATCGCCCTCCAACATCCAGACGCCCGAATCGAAATCGCCCAGTACAAAAATGGTTTCAGGGAGCTCCATGTCACCTTGGCCGGAGATCGCCGGCCTCCGATCTTCATCGGCCCTGCCGATGAATCGACCCTTGCTCTGCTGGCCGAGCACCACATTTCCTACCGAACATACATCCAGGGAGTCGATTTCGGGTTTGCTGAGCTGATTCCCAGCCACTCGTTGGTGATCATTATTCTTCTGGCGGCTGGCGCCGCGCTCCTCGTGTGGTGGGTCGTGAGAAAACCGCCGGTTTCATCACCGGCCTCAACCTGAACCGCAACGGCAGGTAGCCAACACTCGCCGGCCTCACCGGCCTCATCAAAAAATCCGGCTGACGCACTCTCAGGCACCCAGGCACTCAGGCACTCATGCACTTGGGCACTTAGACACTTCACCGCCTTGCTTCCCTCGCGCTTCAGTGTTACCGGTAAGTGAATGAGATGGTCGCTTCCCATCGGTCGCATCTCGGGCATCAGCCTCCGGCTGCATGTCACCTTCCTGATTTTCCTCGCGTTCGTGGCCTACGCCGGCTTCGCCGATCGGGGCCTCACCGGCGCCGCTTGGGCCGTCGCGATGTTCACCTCCGTGTTCGCCTGCGTCATCCTCCACGAACTCGGCCACAGCCTCGTCGCCCAACAGCTCGGCGTGCAGGTCCGCAGCATCACGCTGCTGCCGATCGGCGGCGTGGCCGCCCTGCGCAACATCCCGGAAAATCCCTGGCACGAAATCGCCATCACCGTCGCCGGCCCGATGGTCAACGCCGCCATCGCCTGCGCGCTCATCCCGTTCACGGGTTTGCCGTCGCACCTGTTGGTCGTCGCCATGCCCGAGGACCTGCACGGCCTGCTCCTGACGCTCGTCGAAGCCAACGCCACCCTCTTCCTCTTCAACCTCATCCCCGCATTTCCGATGGACGGCGGCCGCCTGCTCCGCGCCGTGCTCGCGCTGGTCGTCCCGTACGGCCAGGCCACCAGCATTGCCGCCATGGTGGGGCAGGGGTTGGCCATCCTGTTCGTCGTCGTCGGATTGAGGTCCCCATTCTGGCCCTGGTATCTTGTCATCGGGGCGTTCATCTTCCTCGGCGCCGAAGGCGAGGAGCGCGTCGTCCGCATGCGCGGCGAATTGCGCGGCCTCGCTCTCGCCGACGTGATGACCCGCGACCTCGCCGTCCTGGCCCCGACCGATCCGCTCTCGCTCGGCATCCAGCAGCTCTATCAAACCGGCCAGGACGATTTCCCCGTGCTCGATAACGGCGTGCTCGTCGGCTTGGTGACGCGCTCCGCTCTCATCGACGCCGGCAACGAGTATCCCGCCAACACGCCCGTGATGACCATCATGGACAGGAATCTCACCGTCGCGTCGCCCCACGACAACCTGATGCCCGCCGGCGATGGCATGATCAATGGCACCGATCCCAAGCCGGTTCTCGTGGTGGAGGACGGGCGTCTGGTGGGCATGATCTCGCCCGAGAACATCAATCGCTATCTCGCCGTGCTCGCCAGCATCAGGCCGGCGCGCCGCCTGTCCCGCCTCGAACGCCAGGTTCCGACCCGGCCAGTGCCGCCGCGGCTCGCGATTTCGCAAACGCCAGCGCCTCCTCCCGCGATTTCAGGCGTTCCTCCAATTGTAGTTCCTCAACCTCGCGGAGGATCTGTCCCACCATCGGGCCTGGCGTAAGCCCCAGCGCCAGCAAATCGTGCCCGGTCAGCAGCGGCTCGGGCTTGATGACTTCCGGCGGCAGCTCCGCGGCCTTCGCCTTGAGAAATTCGTAGTTCTCCATGTTGCGATGGCTCGACGCGCAATCGATCCGATGCAGCTCCAGCTCGTCGGGAAATGTCTCGCGCGCCAGGATCCGCTTGAGCTTGGCCGGCCGCATTTCCTTCACGAACTGAAACCGCATGTGCTCGCGCACACACAACGCGATCTTCTCGATCTGGTCGTTCGGGAACCGCAGCCGGCGCAGAATCGACTCGGTCATCTCCGCGCCGATCTTGTCGTGGTCGTTGAACCGGATCCGGTCCGGCGCGCGCTCGAACGTCGCCGGCTTGCCCACATCGTGCAGCAACACGGCCCACGCCAGCACCACGGGGTCGCGGCAGGGCGCGACCGCCGGGCGCGCCGGCTCGCTCACCATGTCCAGCATCAGCTTCGTATGCTGGAAGACGTCGCCCTCGGGATGAAATTCCGCCGGCTGCTCGACGCCCTTCATCGCGGCGACTTCCGGCAGGACGTGCGCCAGCAACCCGCTCGCGTCCAGCAACTCCAGGCCCCGCCCCGCATTGGGCCTCGTGAAAATCTTGATCAATTCGTCGCGAATCCGCTCGGCGCTGACCACCCGAATCTGGGACGCCATCTGTTTCACGACCGCGAACGTCGCCGGTTCGATCTCGAATCCCAGGTTGGCGGCGAATCGCACGCAGCGCAGCAGCCGCAGCTTGTCCTCCGTAAACCGCTCCCGCGGATCGCCGATCGTCCGCACCAGTTTCTTCTCAATGTCCGCCCGGCCGTTGACGAAATCGATGATCCGCCCGCCCACCGCCTTGTCCCGGCGCTGTAACGGAAATAACGGCTCCCACGGACGGGTCAGCGGATCACAAAACAACCCGTTGATGGTAAAATCGCGCCGCTTCGCGTCCTGCTCGGGCGAACCGAACCGCACTCCCGTGGGATGCCGTCCGTCCAGGTAGTTTTCGTCGCTGCGAAACGTTGCGACTTCAAATTGATGGTCGGCGACCAGCACCAGCACCACGCCAAATTGCGCCCCGACCGCCACCGTCTTGGGAAACAGCGCCTGCACCTGCTCGGGCCGGGCGCTCGTCGCAATGTCGTAATCGTGGGGCTCCACGCCCCGCACCATGTCGCGCACGCACCCGCCCACGAAATACGCCATGTGCCCCGCGTCACGCATCCGCCGCACGATCTCAATCGCTGCTTCCTTCATGCCCGATCAACACTAGCGGAGCGCCTCATCAGGCGCAAGTGTCAGGAGATAGCCGAAGTTCTTTGTGCGTCCCCGCATTTCTGCTATCTTTGCCCAGCGTGAGAACACGGCCTGAATTGATCGCCCCGGCGGGCAACATGGATTGCGCCCGCGCCGCCGTCGCCAATGGCGCCGATGCGGTCTATTTCGGCCTGCCGCGATTCAATGCCCGCATGCGCGCCGACAATTTTTCCGAAGAACAACTTCCCGAGCTGGTCCGCTTCCTCCACGAGCATCGCGTGCGCGCGTTCTGCACGGTCAACACCCTCATTTTCACCGATGAACTGGCCGACGCCGAGCGCGAGCTGATCCTGCTTGACGCGGCGGGCGTGGATGCCGTGCTCGTTCAAGACCTCGGCCTGGCCGCGCTCGCCCGCGAGTTGGGCATGAAAATGGAAGTTCATGCCTCGACCCAGATGACCATCACCTCGCCCGAGGGCGCGAAGTTCGCCGGTCGCCTCGGCGTTACCCGCATCGTCCTCGCCCGCGAAGCATCCATCCCCGAAATGGCGAAATTCGGCGCCGCCGATGGTCTGCCGTCCCTGGAAGTGTTCGTCCACGGCGCGCTGTGCGTCGCCTACTCGGGCCAGTGTCTGACGAGTGAAGCTCTCGGTCAGCGCAGTGCGAATCGCGGCGAATGCGCCCAGGCTTGCCGGTTGCCCTACGACCTGATTGTCGATGGCGCCGTGAAGGAATTGGGCGACCGCCGCTACCTGCTGTCGCCGCAGGATCTCATGGCCGTCGCCGAAATCCCGGAACTGATTCGCCTCGGCGTCACCGGCTTCAAGATCGAAGGCCGCCTGAAATCGCCCGAATACGTCGCGGCGACCTGCCAGGTCTATCGCAAGGCCATCGACGCCGCGCTCGCCGAGCAGTCCGCCGACGTCGATCCCGTGGACAAATACAAAGTGGAGATGACGTTTTCCCGCGGCTTCTTCTCGGGCTGGCTCCATGGCGTGAACCATCAGGAACTCGTCCGCGCGCGCTTCGGAAAAAAACGCGGGCCGTTCGTCGGCGCCATCCGCCGCGTCGGTGCGGACCACGTCGAGGTCGACCCGCAAACGCCGCTGATCGCCGGCGATGGCGTCGTGTTTGACACGGGCGGCGACACCGACCACGAGCAGGGCGGCCGCGTCTGGCAGGTCCGCGATGGCTGCCTGTTTTTCGAGCGCGGCCACATCGACTTCGCCCGCCTGAAACCCGGCGACAAAGTCTGGAAGACGAGTGACCCACAGCTCGAACGCGAACTGAGGCGCACCTACAAGAACCGGATTCCGCGCCCGAAGACGACCATCGATCTGACCGTCACCGGCGCCGTCGGCAAGCTGCTGACGGTCGAATCCAGCGGCGTGCGCGTCAGCTCGTCAATGCCGCTGCAGACGGCGTTCAAACGGCCACTGACGGAGAAAGCCTTGCGCGATCAGCTCGGTCGTCTCGGCGAGACGGATTTCGTGCTGGGCGAAATCCACAACAAGCTCGTCGGCCAAGCCATTCTTCCCGTGAGCGAGTTGAACCGGTTGCGGCGCGAACTGGTGGACAAACTCCGGTCCGCACCGCGCGAGGTCGAAGCCGGGCCGCGCCCGCCCGTTGAGCCCGTCCTGCCGCGGTTGTTGGCGGACGTTCCCCGTGAATCACGCGAGGTCCCTCGTCAACTGGTCGCCTTGTGTCGCACGATGGACCAGGTCGCCGCCGCGCTGGAATCCGGTTGCGCCGCCGTGTACGTCGATTTCGAGGACATCCGCCGGTATCACGATGCCGTTGCGTGCGCGCGCGAGCGCGGCGCAGTCCAAATCCACCTCGCCACCCCGCGAATTCAGAAGGCCGGCGAACAGGGGTTCTTCAAGTTGATCGAAAGCGCCAAACCCGACGGCGTTCTTATCCGCAATCTCGGCGGTCTGGATTATTTCCGCAGCCGTCCGCTGCGTAAGATCGGCGATTTCTCGCTCAACGTGGCCAATCCGCTCTCCGCCGCACTGCTGATGCGTGAAGGGCTGGAGCGCCTGACGGTTTCCTACGACCTCAATGCGCAGCAGGTAATCGATTTGCTCCGCACCGCGCCGCCGCACTGGTTCGAGCTGACGATCCACCAGCACATGCCGATGTTTCACATGGAGCACTGCGTGTTCGCGGCGTTTATGTCCAACGGCACCGACGCGACGAATTGCGGCCGCCCCTGCGACCACCACAACGTGAAGCTGCGCGACCGCGTCGGCGCCGAGCATCCCCTGAAGGCCGACGTGGGCTGCCGCAACACGGTCTACCACGCGAAGGCCCAGAGTGGCGGCGATTTCATTTGCTCGTTCGTCGACGCTGGCGCCCGCGTGTTTCGCGTGGAACTGCTCGATGAAGACGCCGCGAAAACACGTGCGATTCTCCGGGCGTATCGCGACCTGATCGACGGCACCGCCGCCGACCCGTCCGCGCAATTCCGCCGGCTGAATGTGGTGAAACAACTGGGCGTCACCAGCGGCACGCTGACGGTGTTATCGTAACGGCGCCGCCGGGAGCTCAAGACGCGCCCGCGGCGCGTGGCTGCATAATGTTCCGGTAATCTCGGGACACATACAGTGCCGCGAGGTTTGAACTTGTCATGTCGGGTAACGATTCAACCAAACGAATGGAGAACCTCGGTGAAGAATCCAATACAGTTGAAAATGGCGGTACTGGCGATCGCGCTGCCGCTCGGCGGCGCGTTGATTTGCACGTCTTGGGCGGGGGAGACACTGAAGTGGGGCGATGTGCCGGAGGCAGTCCGCGCCACCGTGCTGGCCAACGGAGGGAGGGCAGGCCAGGGCGTGGATCGGGAAACCCGGAGCCATGATGTGGATGGGCAGACCGTTTATGAAGCTTCCGTGACGGGCAAGAACGGCAACGTCACCGACCTCGTGATCCGACAAGACGGCAAACTGGTTAAGGCCAAGACCGACGACGCGTCGGACCGGGCCGCAGAACAGGCTGCCCAGGCGAAGGCGTCCCAGAAAGCGGACAGTACCTCGGCGACGCTGAAGTTCAGCCACCCCCGCGACATCTACAACCCGTATCTACCGCTGGCCTACATGAAGCAAGATATCCTGGAGGGTTCCGAGGGCGGCAAGAATACGCGCGTGGAACGCACCGTGCTGCCGAACAAGCACAAGACGTTCACGATCAATGGTCAATCTGTCGAGGCTTTCGTGATCGAAGACCGGGCGTTCGCCAACGGCAAACTCGAGGAGGTGGCGACGGATTATTTCGCCCAAGATGATTTCGGCACGGTCTATTATCTCGGCGAAGACGTGGACGAATACGACGGCGGCAAGGTCGTCAACCACGATGGGGCTTGGGCGTTGGGCAGGGACACCCAGACGCCCGGCGTCATCATGCCCGCTCACCCCAAGGTGGGCGACAAATTCAAGGCCGAAGACGTCTCCAAGGCGATCAATGAAAGTGACGAAGTCGTGTCCGTCTCCGAAACCGTCACCGTGCCCGCCGGCACGTTTGCCAACTGCCTGAAGGTCAAGGAGTCGCTCGCCGACGGCACGGTCGAGTATAAGTACTACGCACCCGGCGTGGGCGTCGTGCGGGAAGTGCCGTCGGACGGAGACGAGCCGTTGGTGTCGCACACCACGAAATGAAAGCCGATCTGACGTGGGACGCGATCGGCGTGAACGAGCGACTCGGGATCACTCGGCTTCGCCCGTGACCATCTGGCCGGTCGGGGGAAGTTCGCGACGATGCGTCAGGAAGAACCCGCCGCCGACGATGCTCCAAAACAGCGCCGCCAGGTAGCCGACCAGCGACATGACCAGCGCCACCGACCCGGCCACGCCGACTTCGTGAAACATCTTGACGTACATCCCCTCGCGCACGCCGAACCCGGAGATCGTAATCGGCACGGACGTCACCGAGTTGATGATCGGTAGATACAAAAAGTAGTCGGTGAACGCTGCCGAGCGGACCGCCAGCCCCATCCCCACGCACCAGATGCTCAGCATCGAGAAGAAGTGAACGACGAAGGAGATCAACATCGTCTCGGTCAGCACCACGGGATGAGACGCGTACACCCGATACGCGGCCACCATCCGCCGTATCGCGTCGTACTTCGGGACCCTCTGCAGCCACGCCCGCAGTCCGGGAACCTTGTCCACAAACCCCGGCCACAGCCCAACGATCGTCCCCACGACCGTGACCACGATCACCGCCAGCGTGGCCATCGAGAACCAGAACAGTTTTGGATCGCGATAGACGCGGGTGTGGTAGATCGCCATCATCACCAGCGCGATGATGAACAACGCCAGCAGCCCGATCAGCCGGTCGACCACCACCGTGGCGATCGCCTCGGCCTTCTTGTGGTGCGTCTCATGCGCCACGTACCAGGCCTTGATCACGTCGCCGCCGGTCGATCCCAGCATGAACGCGTTGAAGAACAGCCCGATAAACGAAATCGAAAACAGCCGCGAGTATCTCACATCCAACCCTTGGACGTGGAGAATCCACCGCCAGCGGGTGACGCCGAGGATGGCCGGTATCCCGGCGCACGCGACGGCGGCGACCAGCCATGCCGGATTGATCTTCTGAAACTCGTGCCACAACGCCGCCGGGCCCACGCTCCAGACGATCCGCGCGCGGGCCATCCAATCCAGGGCGTCGGGATCGATGTTGCGCGCCTGAAAATACTCCAGCGCCTCCTTGTGAAAAATGCCGTTGAACAGGTAGGCGAGAATGCCCACGCTCACCAATACGCGCAACAATGCGCCGAGGTGCTTTTTCATGCAGTGACCGGTTTTCGTAGCAAGTCGTGCACCCGTTTCAGACCTTCGGTGATCTCCGCCGCTTTCCAGTGCGGATGGATTTCCCACGCCAGTACCATGTCCTCCGTTACAAACCGGGTCAGCCGGCTGAAATCAAACGTGCCGAACCCGGCCGGCAGGTGGTCCTCGGCGGGCGGATGGAAATCCTGCAGATGCATGCCCGCCGTCCGCCCGCGAAACCGCGTCAGAATCCCGTCGATACTCATCAGCCCAAGGACCTCCTTGACGGCGGCGTGGCCGATATCGTGCCAGTACATGATTGTGTCCGTGCCGAATCGTATCAGAATCTGGTCGGCCTCACGTTCGTTGGGGATCTCCTCGACGCCGAGGCGCGTTTCCATGCCGATTTTCACACGCAGCTCCTTCGCCCGTGGCAGCACCTCGTCCAGCGTGCGATACACCTGGTCCAGGGGTTTCTGCCGTTTCCGGTCACGGATCGTGATCGCTTTGGTCGCCAGACGATGATACCGCGGACTCTCCGCGCGGCCTTGCATGTGAAAATTCAGCAGGCGCCCCGTATAGTGGCGCATTGGCACCTTCCCCAGATGCATGACGACCACCTTGGCCCCGAGCGCGGCCGCGCAATCGATCGTGCGCAACGTGTGCCGCACCGCGTACCGGCGCTCGTCCTCGTCCCGCGAACTGGGCAGGTAATAGTTCGGCGCCGGGCCCATGACGCCGATCGGCGTGGGGCAGAAATTGTGCACCGAACAGATCTTGATCTCCCCGGCCGCCACCGCTTCCTGGACTCCCGTCAGCAGCGATACCCGCGTGCCGTGGCCCAGTTCGACGTACTCGAAACCCAGCGCGCGCACTTCATTGACCATGGCGCGTCCGTCAATGTGCCGCTCCGAATTCCAGCAGGTCGAGAATGCAAACATGAAAGCGGGCTCAGCCCCGAATGCGTTCGGGGCCAGCGGTCGCGTCGCGTCGCTGGCCCCGTGAATGGTTCGTGCGTGTGTTTAGAAACCCATGAAGGTACGAGGCCCTCGCGCCTTCCGCCGGCGTTTCTCGCTCGGCTTTTCGTAGTGGCGGTGCGCCCGCGCTTCACGCAACGTGCCCTCGCGATCCAGCTTCTTCTTCAGCCGTCGCAAGGCCTTCTCCACGGGCTCGCCTTTTTTCAGTCTGACTTCCGACAATCTTGATTCACACCCCTCTCGAACGCTTCCCACCCCGATGTCCGGTGACTTGGGACGAAAACTCTCAGCGTCATGGCAATGTATCGCGCATGATACCCGCGGTCACTCCCCCTGTCAAACCCGCTCTGAGCCCGCCCGGAGCAAGCCGACACGGCGCCGGCCCGGTCGCTTTCAGGCTTGCGGACGAGGTGCTTCTTGCTAGTCTACTGCTTGCGCGTAAGGCAATGGCTGATGTCCCAAAGCTTCTGACGGGAGTGCAACCCAGTATCCGGTGCCGGCGGTTCACATCTGCCGCGAGCCTGATCGTCATCTTCACGGGCCTGCTGGCGCTCCTTGGCTGCGTGATGCATGTCGAGGTCGTGGCCCAGCTCCAGCCGACCCTCGTCCCCATGAAGTTCAACACCGCCGGGTGCTTCGTCCTGCTCGGCGCGTCGCTGTGGCTTTCGCGATCGGATTCGACAACACCCGCCCGACGATTGTGGGTGCGCTGTCTGTCGCTTGCAGTCAGCGCGATCGGGCTGCTGACGCTCGTGGAGTGGCTGTCCGGCCAAAGTCTCGGGATCGACGAATTGTTCTTCCGCGAGTATCCGTTGACCGGCAGTGGGAATGTTCCCGGACGGATGGCCGCCGCCAGCGCGCTTGACTTCGCGCTGCTGGGCGCCGCGTTAAGCTGGCTCGATGCCAAATGCCCCCGGGGACGGTGTCCGTCGGAATGGCTGGCCATCGCGGCCATCCTTGTCGCATTGCTGGCGTTCATCGCCTACTTCTACAGCATCGGGTCGCCCTACAAGATTCCGCCGTATGTCACGATCGCACTGGATACGATCATCGGGTTCCTGTTGTTGAGTGTGGGAGTGTTGTGCGCCCGCCCCGACCGTGGGCTCGCGGCCATCTTGATCGATACGAAATCCGGCAGCGTGTTGGCGCGGCGGCTGTTGCCGGTCGCGGTGTTTCTCCCGCCGTTGATGGCCTGGCTGCGCCTGCTGGTTCAGCGCAAGGGCTATGTCGACCCGGTTGTTGGCGCGGCGCTGTTCACGATGGCCTTCATTTTGATCTGGACCGCGCTTATCTGGCGGACGGCCACGGCGATCAACCGCGCCGAGGGAGATTTGCACCAGCTTTCCGGCCGCCTCCTGGCGCTCCAGGACGAGGAGCGCCGGCACATCGCCCGCGAATTGCACGATTCCACCGCCCAGAACCTGGGCGTGGTCACCCTCAATTTGGGACGGGTTCGCCAACTCGTGTCGGGCGTGAATGAAGAATCACAGATGGTTGTGGCCGAGACTCTCGGTCTGGCGGAACAATGCCTGCGCGAGATTCGCACGATGTCCTACCTGTTGCACCCGCCCCTGCTCGACGAAGCGGGACTGGCGGTGGCCCTGCAATGGTATGTAGAGGGCTTTACCAAACGCAGCGGAATTCCGGTCGAGTTGGCCGTGCCGGCGGAGATGGAACGGCTCCCCGGAGATTTCGAGATCGCCCTGTTCCGGGTGGTGCAGGAAGGCTTGACGAATATTCATCGACATGCGAATTGCCATCGGGCGAGTATCCGCGTCGTGCGCGACGGAGACCGCGTGACGCTGGAGATTCGCGATGACGGCAAGGGGATGAACCGCGGCAATGGCGGCGACGGCAACGACTTCAGCACGTTCGGAGTGGGGATCATGGGCATGCGGGAGCGGTTGCGTCAACTGGGCGGCGGCTTGGAACTGGAATCCGACAAACACGGCACGACGGTCAGGGCCGCGCTTTACGTGAAGGGTAATGGACGATGATCCGGATACTGGTCGCGGACGATCACGAACTGATGCGCCGGGGGATTTGCCAGTTGCTGCACGCGCGGAGAGACTGGCAGGTCTGTGCCGAGGCCGGCAATGGCCGGCAGGCAGTCGAACTCGCGGCCCAACACAAGCCGGAGATCGCCATTCTCGATATCGGCATGCCGGAGCTGAACGGGTTCGAAGCGGCTCGCCAGATCAAAAAAACCAGTCCGCGGACGGAGATTCTCATTTTCACGATGCACGAGACCGATCAGCTCGTCCGCCAGGTGCTTTCCGCCGGCGCGCTCGGTTACGTGTTGAAGTCCGACGCGGCCCGTGACCTGGCTTCGGCCATCGAATCGCTGGCCCAGCACAAGCCGTTCTTCAGCGCGAAGGTCTCGCAGACCGTCCTCGAAGGCTATCTCAACCCGTCTTCCTCGCCCCACGACGTTGATCGAGTCACTCCCCGCGAGCGGGAGATCATTCAGTTGCTCGCCGAAGGCAAGAGCAACAAGCAAGTCAGCGACATACTCGGCATCAGTATCAAGACGACCGAGACCCACCGCGCGTCGATCATGCGCAAGCTGGATCTGAAGAGCTTCGCCGACCTCGTCCGCTACGCCGTGCGCAATAACATTGTCGAGACCTAGACGGGAGCATCTCCCCGAACGGCGACGTTCGGCTGGCAGCGAAACCACAGCGCTCTCCGCGGGTACATACGATCCACCCGGCCAAATACGGGGTTTCCCCGATGGTTATTCCTCCCCGGGAGCGTATGTTGGGACAATCCGGTGGGAGTTAACGGAAGGACGGTTCAGGAAGGTGGTTCCATCTGACCAGTTTGTGAGGCAGCGTCGGATGACCCTGCGGATCCGGTGTTTCGCCACCCGGATTCACTCACACCACGGGTCTGACGACGCTGATCCTCCTTGGGACGGAAGGCTGGCGTAGCGGTCCGGCCTTCCGTCCTCACGTTAAGCAGTGGTCGTCCTTTGGCGAACGGGTGCGAAACCGGAGCTGGTCCGCCGACGCGAAACGGAAGCGTAATTATATGTCTGGGGTGGTCACGATGTCTGAGGAAGCGGCACAGAAGGAATCGGTGAACGTGAGGGAGAACCCCGATCCGCTGGGTGCTCTTCCCGACCCGAAGATATGCCGGACACGCTGCACGGGCGGGGCGCCCGTCGCGGAGTGCCTGGTGAAGTCACCCCAGCGATGCCCGTTCGTGCAGCAGTTTGGCGGCCGGTTGTATTGCTGCCATCCCAACCGATTCAAGTTCAATGAGGAACGTGGGCAATGAGCGAGGAATTGACGGCCGTGCAGGCTCCAGTTGTGCAGAACATCGCTTACGACGTGAAAAGCCGGATCACATATGTGATCATGGCCAGCCGCCAGCTCACGCGCCAGGAATTGCGGGTGGCCGTCGCCGCTCATCTCGGCGATCTGGAAAATCACGAGAGACCCAAACGCGGCCAGGCCGTGACAATCTATTCGGATCTGTAATCGGCCAACGCCGAGCGGCCGGCACATCACGTCACCCACAACGCGCCAATCGCCCTCCGCCGCATGACGGACGCTATACGACGTCTAGCCGCGATTGGCGAGGAATTCGTGCAACGCCGCCGCCATCTTCGGCCCGATGCCGGTGACTTCCGCGATGGCGTCGACGCCGGCCTCGCGGAGACGCTGGATCGACCCGAAATGCTGAAGCAGCGTCAGCTTGCGCTTGTCGCCGAGGCCGGGAAACTCGTCGAGAACGGACTCCTGAACGCGGCGTTTGCGCAACTTCTGGTGGTAGGCGTTGGCGAACCGGTGCGCTTCGTCGCGCAGCCGTTGAATCAGATGCAAGCCCGGTGAATTCCGCGGCAGACGGATCGGCAGCGTCTGGTCCGGAACATGGATCTCTTCCATCTGCTTGGCGAGGCCGATCACGGGCAGATCGCGGATCTCCAGTTTCCACAGCGCTCGCAAGGCCGCCATCAATTGCCCCTTGCCGCCATCCACCATCACCAGATCGGGAAGCGCGCCGCCTTCGGCGCGCACCCGCGCGTAGCGTCGTCCCACCACCTCAGCCATCGACGCAAAATCGTCGTTGCCCTCGACGGTCTTGATCCGATAATGCCGGTAATGCTCCTTGTGGGGCCGGCCATCCCGAAAGCAGACGGCCGAGGCGACCGACAACGTCCCGCTGATGTTCGAGATGTCGAAGCCCTCGATGTGTTGCGGCGAAGCCTTCAACGCCAGCACCTGCTGGAGATCGTCCATTTCCTTCTTCAGATCGACCTGCGGCGCGAGGTCGCGCGCAAATTTGCGTTCGCGGGCCGCCCGGCCGATTTCGCGCAGGCTGTTGATCACGTCGCGCAGCCCGGCCGCGGCCTCGAATTTCATTTGCTTCGCCGCGTCGCGCATCGCGTCTTCGAGTTGCTCGATGGCTTCCTTGTTGCGTCCTTCGAGAAACTCGCAAGCCAGTTCGACCCGCCGCACGTATTCCTCGTGCGGCATCTCGGCCAGCGGAACGGGCACGAGATAGGTCGAGTACTTGAGGTCCTTCTCCGTGGGCGCGCCCGTGCCCTGGACGAGGACGCCGTACTTTTTGCGGATCCATTGCATGACCTGGCGCACCGCGCCCGCATGGGCAAACGGCCCGAAATAGCGCGCGCCGTCGTCCTTCTTCAATCGCGCGAATTTGAATCGCGGGTACTGTTCGCTCATCTGGATCTTCACCATCAGGAATCGTTTGTCGTCCTTGAACATCGCGTTGTAGCGCGGCTTGTACTCCTTGATCAGCTTGCCTTCGAGCAGCAAGGCTTCCGGTTCGCTGTTGACGACGAACGTCTCGAAATCCGCGATAGACTCAATCAGCGCGCGCGTCTTCGGGTCCCACCGCATCGCCCGCGACGGATGAAAATACTGACTCACCCGCTTGCGCAGCGACCGCGCCTTGCCGACGTAGATCACCCGCCCAAGCTGGTCCCGCATCAGGTACACCCCCGGCTTGTTCGGTAGGTCGCGGACTTTGGACTTGAGTTGTGGCGCTCCGCTCATCGGCAGGTTAAATCATACACGAATTCGTCGCGATTTTGGAGTGCGCCGATTCATCGGCGTTGTGCCGTCCGCCGGCTTGTGTCATGGCGATCATCCTTGCTCGAAGCCCGGCATTCTGTTCTTATTCGTCCAAGGTCCGGAAAGGAGCTGCCGATGGAAAAGGTCACGATTCAGCTTGATGCCAAGTGGGTGAAGATTGCCCGCTCTCCGCTCTACATGGTTGTCGGGGCTCTCCAGGGGATAGCGGTTTCGTTTGCTCCGTTGTTCTTATACTGGTGCGGGAAAGGCTACTTCTACAAGTGCGCGGAGTGGATAGTCGTACCGCTTTGCTTCGCCACGATTCTCCTGGTTTCGTTTTTCTATTTCTGGCTCGGTGCGGCCGTAATGAAGGAATTGCGAAAAGAACGCTGAAAGCACGCCTCACCGCACGGTCGAGCGAATTGTTAATCGCCAGCGCGGCTGCATGTAGAACGATCGGCCCAAGACTTCTCTCGCGGCAGTGGTCGCACCTTGTCGTACCGCAGGTCTGACGGTCGTCGGACCGGCATTACCGCTCCGCTTGCTTCGCCCCGAACTTCATCACCGCGAGCAGTTCGGCAAGTTCCTCGACGCCCAGTACGTGGCAGGCTGCCCCGAAGATGATCACCGCGACGGTCATGGACGCGATCATGTCGAGGTAGCGGTTGAATTCGCAGAACCGGTGCACACCGTACGCCGCGGCCGTCATGACCACCGACGCCAGCAAGACCCGCAGGAATGAGCGCAGCAGCGCGCTGGCCTCGACCCGGCGGATCTTGCGCCGCATCAGGGCCAGCAGGAGGAAAAAATTGAACAGCGCGACGGTCGAGGTCGACAGCGCCAGCCCGGCCGTGTGCATGTGGCACACGATGGCGAATAGGTAATCCGTGCTCGCATTGACGACCACGGATATGAACCCGACATACATCGGGGTGCGCGAGTCGCCCAGCGCGTAAAACGACGGCGCGATGATCTTGATCGCGGCGTAGGCGACCAACCCAACCGAGAACGCGCGCACGCAGGCCGCGGTCTGTTCGGTGGCGAACAGATCGAACTTCCCATGCTGATAAATCGTCGAGATGATCGGCATGGCCAGCACCGACAGCCCGCACGCGGCAGGCACGCAAAGAAAAAACGCGAGGCGGATCGAGCGGCCGAGGACTTTGCGGAACTCGACCATGTCCCCGCGTCCCGCGTGGGCGCTGACGGTGGGCAGCGTCGCCACGCCGATCGCCACGCCGAACAGGCCAATCGGAAACTGCATGAGCCGAAACGCGCAGTTCAGCCACGTGACCGCGCCGTTGCCGAAAAACGAGGCGAACCACTGGTCCACGAAAATATTGATCGGCACAACGGCCGTGCCGATGACCGATGGCCCAAGCAAATGCAGCACCTGGCGGAAACCCGGATCATGACGGTCGAAGGCGACTTCATAATGATAGCCGACGCCGCGCAGGCTCGGGATCTGGACCATCCATTGCAGCGCGCCGCCAATCAGCGTGCCGATGCTCATGCCGACCATGGCGCGCGCGGCCAGCGAGGAATTATGGAGAAACCCCGGGGCCAGCAGAAACGCGAAGGCCAGCCCGCCGACAATCGAGCCGATATTGAACATCATCGACGCGCTGGCCGGGACGCCAAACCGGTGCTTGGCATTCAACATGCCCATCGCCAGCGCCGCCAGCGCGATCATCGGCAGGAACGGAAACATAATCCGCGTCAGGGTGGTGGTGAGTTCGATTTTGCCGGGAATCTCGGCAAACCCCGGCGCGATGATCCGCACCAGCCACGGCGACACCAGAATGCCGGCCACCGTGATCACGCCCAGCACGACGATCAGCGCGTTCAGGACCAGATTCGCCAGACGCCAGGCCGCCTTGTCGCCTTCGGCGGAAAGCTTTTGGGAGAAGGTGGTGACGAACGCGGCGGACAACGCGCCCTCGGCGAACAGATCGCGCAACAGATTCGGGATGCGGAACGCGGTGACGAACGCGTCGAATTCGCGGTTGGCGCCAAAGAGCGCCGCCAGCACCTGTTCGCGGACCAGTCCCAGCACGCGGCTGCCCAGCACCGCGAGGCTGACTGTGCGCGCCGAGCGGGTGACGCTGTACCCTTCGCTCATGATTTCGGGGCGGTCTTGTCCTCCACGCCCAGTTGTTTGAGGACAGCCTGGGCGACGGCGCCAACCTGGACACGGTCCATGCAACGAAAATCAATCGGACACTTGCGGAGGAAGCAGGGGCTGCATTCCACCGGCTCGCGGATGATCACGCTGCGCGAAGATAACGGCCCGGTCAGTTCCGGCGAGGTCGAACCCCAAATGCTGACGGTGGGCGTGCCGAGCGCGGCGGCGATATGCATCGGGCCGGTGTCATTGGTCAGCAGCACCTTGCAGAACCGGAGCAGCGCGCACAAGTCGAGCAACGTGGTCTTGCCGGCGACGTTGATCACGGTGTTCTCATCCAGCTTGGCTTCCCCGAGGCGGGCCTCAACCTCGCCGGCAATGTCGACGCCGTCGCGGCCGCCGAGAATGAGCCAGCGCACGTCGGCAATTTCCGTGACCTTGATGGCGGTTTGGGCGAAGCGTTCCGCCGGCCAGCGTTTGGCCGGGCCGTATTCGGCCCCGGCATTGATACCGATGACCGGCCGGCCGTCATCGCGCAGGAATTTATTCAACGCGGGCATTTCCTCGATGGCCAGACGGATGCGCGGCGGAGCCGGGTCGCGATTGCCGCCGAGATAGGCCACGAGGTCGAGGTAGCGCTCCGATTGGTGTCGCACCGACCGAAATGCCTTCACCCGAAATGTCTTGCCGTCAACGGTTCGGTTCTCGTAGCGGACTCGCTCGGCGCGCGGCTCGTGCACGATGTCGGTCAGTAGAAAGCGCCGCCAGTGTCCGCCAAAGCCGATGCGGCGGGGGATGCCGGCCCGTTTGCATTCCCAAGCCGAGCGGAAAGAATTGGGAAAGATGATGGCGACGTCAAAGTCGCGCCGGCGAATCTCGTGGATGTCGAGCTTGTGGCCGAACGGGATCAGTTCGTTGATGTACGGGTTGTGACGCCACAGATCGGTAAGCTTGCCGGGGCAGAGTATGGCGATGTGGGCCGCGGGCGCCAGCTCGCGGATGCGCTGGACGGCCGGCATGGTCATGACCGAGTCGCCGATCCAATTGGCCGCGCGGATCAGGATGCGCGTGTGTTGACTATCCGTGGCAAATGTTGGCGACAGCGTCATCGAAATCCTTGGCTCCGGAGATGATCCGGATTTCCACCCGCAAGTAGTAAACGGGAATGTCGCGGCGGTCAATCTTCGGGAAGCGCACAGCGTCCTTTTCCGTCGTGAGGATCGCCGCCGCCCCGCGTTTAAGGCTGCGATTGATCATATTGATGATTTCCTGCTGGGTGTAACGGTGGTGGTCGGCGTAGCGCTTGGCGTAGATCAGTTTGGCGCCGAGCCCTGCAAGCCCGTCCTCGAAACTCTCGGGAACCGCGATGCCGGAAATGGCCGCGACGGGGACGTCCCGCAGTTTCTCCAGCGGATGGCGTTCGCCGGTAAATACGTCCTGCAGGTACAGCGGCTGGTGGGCGCACTCGATGATCTCGGCCTTGTCGTTGAACTGGCGGATGGCCTTGCGCAGTTTCTTGGCGCCAAGTTCGCTCGATTTCGTGATGAAAATGTAATGGGCCCGCTTGAGATTGCTGATCGGTTCGCGCAACGTGCCGCGGGGAAGGAGGTAATGGTTGCCGAACGGGTTGTTGCGGTCGATCAGGCAGATGTCGAGTCGGCTCTTCAACGCGAGGTATTGAAACCCGTCATCCAGCAGCAGGGTGTCGCACCCGAATTTCGTAATGGCGTACCGACCGCTCTTGACGCGGTCCTTGTCGACGAGGACGACGACGTCCTTGAGGTTGGAGGCCAGCATGTACGGTTCGTCACCGGCCTGTTCGCTATCGAGCAACAACGATCTTCCATCCGACACAACCTTGGGCGGAATCTTGTCCTCGCGAAACGCGAGTTTGGACACGATGCGCTGCCAGAGCGGCCGCGGGACGCTCTTGTAGCCTCGTGAGAGAATGGCCACGCGGCGACCGCGCTGTTGCAGGGCGCGGGCGAACACCTCCACCACCGGCGTCTTGCCGGTTCCGCCCACGCTGAGGTTGCCGATGCTGACGACCTGGCAGCCGAGCGTGTGGTCGCGGAAAATGCGGAGCTGCCAGAGGCGCAGCCGGATCTGGATGCACAACTGGTAGACCTTCGACAAGCCGAGCAGAATCGCGCTGGTAATTCGCGCCCACGGGTCCCGGCGGCGCTCGAAGATGACGTCGAGAACGTATTGCTCGACGTTTTCAGTCCATTGCCACATGCGCTCGTATACTGCCGCAGCCGATGATGGGGGTCAAGCCAACCGCGGGCAGGTTCGGTCGAGTGGCGGGCATCCGACAACAACAAAACGCCCGGTCGAATGAATCGGCCGGGCGTCGGTGAAAAAGTTGCCCGGGTTATCTTCGGCGTCGGATGACCACGAGGCCGACGATGCCCGATGCCAACAGAAACAGCGTGCTCGGTTCGGGTACCTGGGTGAAAACCTGGTCGATGATGCTGAGCGTCGCCACGTCGCCGGACGGGTTGGAGCTGAAGGATTTGTTGGGATTGGCGTTGACCTGGATGTCCTTCTCGATCCAGATCAGTTGCATGGGCTGGCAAAACGTCACGAAATCCTGCAGGTCGACAACGCTCGCCGTGCGCTCGGCGAACAGGGTGGTGATCAGACCAGATCCGATCCCTTCCGCGCTGTAAACATTCTCCGTAACAGCGGCCAGACCATACCCGCTGACGCCCGCGTTGATGGTCAGATTATCACCGACGATCCGTTGCGAGGGATCGGTGACCTGAACCGAAAAGTCCAGCGAGATGTCCTTGGAAGCCGTGCCTGTGACGGTGAAATCGTCCAACTGGAGCTGGAAGCCGTAGCCAATCTGATTCGTCAGCCCGTACAAAGTAACATCGGACGCTACCAAACCCGAGTCTCCGAGGAGAAGAGAGAAGTTGCCGAACAGTTTGTCGCCGACCTGCACAGACATGGCGTTCGTGACGAGATTCGACATGCTGATCGAGCCGCCATTGGTGAGGTTGGTAACCGTGACAATGGCAGAAGAGCGGGAAGCACCCAATACGACAGCCAGAAGAACCACCCCAAAGAATTTCGCTACCGTACCCTTGATCGGCCTCATAGATACCTTGATCGTCCCCGAAAAATTCACTCGCAATCCGCGATGTCTACATTCCACCCGCTACCATACCAAGCCGCTATGGTTCTACACCACAGTTAAATCGTATTCGAAAGCGGCGGCCAAGTCAAGCACTTAGCCGCAGTGATACTCCTGTCGCAGAGCCACTTACCGCGCCTGCTTTTGCAATGTTGTGAATTTACCAGGAGGTGACCGCGCCTAGGATATATTCTGGGCCTGATTCGCAACCGGCTGCGGATCAACTGGTACCGCATGCGCATACGCTGAACGCGGCGATTGCGGTCCCCTGGCCGCCGAGCAGTTAGCGGCCGGAAGCAACCCGGAAATCAATCTGGCGCTTGATCAGATCGACTCGTTCCACCTCCACCCGAAGTCGATCTCCCACCTTGATCACCCGCTTGTGGCGGCGGCCGACGAAGCGCTCCTGCCTCTCATCATAGACGTAGAAATCATCGCCGAGCGTCGAGATGTGAACGAGACCCTGCACCAAACTCTCGGGCAGCTCGACGAAGAAGCCGAAGTTCCTCACGCCGCACACGACCGCTTCCATCTCGTCGAGACGCCCACGCGTCAGTTGCGCGTGGAAATACTCCAGCTTCTTGAGCTCGACGGATTCTTTCTCGGCATCGTCCGCCACGCGCTCGGTTTGGGAGATGTGGTCCGCTGCGCGGGCCAGTTCTTGAATGCCGTAGCGGCGCGCCTTCGCGTCGGCGGAGCAAAGCAGGGAGAAAAGCGTTCGGTGCACCAACAGGTCGGCATAGCGGCGGATCGGCGACGTGAAATGCGTGTAGAATTTCTTCGCCAGGCCGTAGTGACCGACGGGATTGACGGAGTATCTCGCCTGCTTCAAGGAGCGAAGGAGCGCGAGATTCACCGCGTACTCCTCGGGCTTGCCCTCGACCTGTTTCAGCAGCTTCTGCAATTCCTGGCGATGTGTCACGTCGCCGACCTTGTAGCCGAAACTCTGGGCGTACACGCGGAAGTCGCGCAGTTTCTCCAAATCCGGGTCCTCATGGATGCGATAGACGCAGGGGACCTGCAACTGGCAGATGTGCCGCGCGACGGCCTCGTTGGCGGCGAGCATGAACTCTTCGATGAGTTGATGGGAAATGTCGTAGTGGATCTTTTCGATGTGGGTCGGCCGACCGTGCTTGTCGAGGCGGACCTTCACTTCGGGGAACTCCAGGTTCAACGAGCCGTGGCCGAACCGTTGCTCGCGCAGTCGGGACGCCAGCCGCCACATCTTCTTCAGCTCGTGCGCCAGCTCATCCTTGTCGGTGCGGGACTGCAGATGCGCGAACGCCTGCTTGTACGTCAGCCGATGGCGCGAGCGAATGACACTGAGGGCGAACTCGGTCTTGCGCATGGTCAGTTTCGGCGTGAATTCGATGAACACCGACTGGGTGAGGCGATCCTCATCGGGGCGCAGGCTGCACAGGTTGTTCGACAGTTTTTCGGGCAGCATCGGCAGCACGCGGTCGACGAGATACACGCTGTTGCCGCGGGCGCGCGCTTCGCGGTCGAGCGCGCCATCGGGCGTGACGTAATGCGAGACGTCCGCGATGTGCACGCCGAGGCGCCAGCCGCCGTCGGGCAGCTCATCGACGTTGACCGCATCGTCGAAATCCCTGGCGTCGTCGGGATCAATGGTGACGATGAACGATTTGCGCAGGTCGCGGCGCCGCGCATACTCGGTCGCGGGGATTCTCTCGGCAATGCGCGCGACTTCCGCCATCGTCTGGTCGGAGAACTTCGTCGGCAGCCGATGCGCGCGGATGATGGCCATGATGTCCACGCCGGGCGCGTCGGCTCGGCCGAGCACTTCGACAATTTCCCCTTCGGGGCTGACGTGCCGCGAGGTCCATTCGGCCAGTTTGACAACGACCTTGTCACCGACCTGCGCGTTGAGCGCCGGCTTGGTATACACGTCATGCGGCAGGCGCGGATCATCGGGGATGACATAATGGACGTGATGCCCCTTTTGCAGCGTGCCGACGATTGTGTCGCTGGCGCGTTCGAGAATGCGGATGACCTTGCCCGATGGTTTGTCGGCCGCCTTGAATTTCCGCCGGTCACGGTGCAGGCGAACGACGACCTTGTCCCCATGCATGGCGACCGATGCGTCTTCGCCGGCGACGTAGACATCGGGCCGTGGCTCGGCCTCCGGCGGCGCGTCCGCGCTGATCTCGGGACGGACAAACGCGAAGCCGTTCGGATGAAACTCGATCGTGCCCACGACGAGATCGGCATCATGCGGCAGGACAAACCGATCTTTCCGGACGCGGACAATCTCGCCTTTGGCCAGCATGTCGGCGAGCACGCGGCGGAAATCGCGACGCTCGGCGGCGTTGAGGCGGAGTTTCGCGGCCAGCTCGGCTCGACGGAGCGGATGGTAGTTGGGCGCGGCGAGATGCGTCTGGATTTTCTGGCGGATGTCCATTAGAGTTCGCGGCACAGTAACACGGGCTGATTGAGCCCACCAATGAAAAAGTCCTTTCCGACCCTGATAATTCTGGCGGCGCTTATCGCACTTGGCCTGGCTGGCTGGGACAATTTTCGCTTGCGCCAGCACGTCGACGAGCTGCGGTCGGAGATTGCCCAGATCGAGCACGAGCGGCGCGAGCTGAAAGATCAGGTGACCGTGTCGCAGCGCGCGGCCAAGCCCGAAGAAAAGACGGAGGACCGCCAGGAGATCGAGCAGCAGACCAGCGGTCTGCGCGGCCTGTCGTTCAAAAGCCCCGTCAACTACAAGCTCATCGAGCGCGCCCAACTGCGCCAGGTGCTCGCCGACAAGGTCAAAGAGCAATACTCCGAACAGCAGCTCCGCGATTACAGCCGGTCGCTGGCGGCGTTGGGCCTGATTCCCGAGGGCACGGACCTGCTGAAGGCGTTGGTGAGCATGTACGGCGAACAGGTCGCGGCGTTTTACGTGCCCGAGGAGCGCTCGCTGTACACGTTCAAGGACCTGGCGTTCTCCAAGAGCCTCGACAAGATGCTGCTCTCCCACGAGTTGACCCACGCGTTGCAGGACCAGAATTTCGATCTCCAGAAGTTCCCGCTCAAGATCAAGGACAACGACGACCTCGCGCTGGCCACGTCGGCATTGGTCGAGGGCGACGCGACCGTGCTGATGACCCGGTGGTACGTCGAGAACATTGACCCGAGCAAGATGCTCGGCGACCTCGGCGCGATGTTCGGCCAGGACACGACGAAGCTGCGGGAGGCACCGCCGTTTCTGCGCGAGATGCTCGTGTTCCCGTATCAGCAGGGACAACAATTTGCCATGTCGCTGTTCGTCGCGGGCGGGACGGCGGCGATCGACGCGGCGTTTCGCAATCCGCCAACGTGCACGAAAGACATTTTGCATCCGGACGAGTTTTTGAAGCATCGCGCCACGCCCGAGCACGTCGAGCCGCCGGCGTTCGACTCCAAAGACTGGCGGCTGATCGGCAACAACAGCCTCGGCGAATTCGGCACGGGGTTTCTGTTGAAGCAGGGCATGGGCGCGTATGATGCCCAGGTGATGGCCGAGGGCTGGAACGGCGACCGCTACCACGTCTACGAGCGCGGCACGAACGGCCCGACGGCGCTGGTCTGGGCCACGGCGTGGGATGACGAGCAGCGCGCCGGCGAATTTGCCGATGCCTACAAGAAGACCGAACAGGCGCGGGGCGGTCCGTTCGCGGCGAATCTGCGGATTCATCGCGACGGCAAACACGTGACGATCGTGCAATCTTCCGATCCGTCGTTCATTGATCTGTGGGAATCGAGCCATGAGGCTCGGAAGACAAATTAACGCCGCATTCTTGTGGCTGCTTGTTTCCTGCAGTCTATTCTCCGCGGTCGCCGACACCGTTGCTCAAACAGACAAAGCCGATCTGCTGGGTGGAGCGCGATGGTCACCGGACAGCGAATGGGTCACGCTGAATTGGCCGCAGCGGCCGGAGTTGTTCCTCATTTCGATGAAGTCGGGCGTGAGCTTCACGTTGCGACCTGCCGGTGACATCCAACTCGACGGGGGAAAAGTGTTCACCACGCGCGGGCAGCCCGGCGAAGCTGATTTGCGGCATACCACGCGCGTGGTGGCGAGCCCGGGACGCTACAACCTGACGTTCTTGGAGTGGTCGCCCGACGGCCGGCAGGCCGCCTACCGGATGGGGTGGGGTGAAACCAACGCTATCTTCTCTGTGCTCGAGGAATCCGTGACGCGATGCGTGGCGCCACCGGAGGTCTTGCCCTGGCACAAGCCGGGCGAATTGCAGGTGGACTTTATGGTTCCCCGCGAGAGGGTTCCCTGGATGCGCGTGCGCAGGCTGGACGGCAGCCTTGTGAGGGACGTCTCCTTCGGAGATTCGCGGGAAATCACTCTGCTTCGGACGCTGTGGTCGGGAAACGTCAGTTTCCTCTCGGGCAACGGGCAGTTCGTTTTGTATCCACGAGCGGTGGGCAGCAATGGATGGCAGTTGGTGCGCGAGTCGTTGGTGGAGAGCAACGCCGTGCCGCGAGCAATCACGAAGGTGAGTGAGAGCGAACCGTATCAGTGGCCGTTATCGCACGATGACAAGTTGCTGGCATTGGTCGAGGGCGCAACGCTGAGGATCGGACCTGTGGATCCGTCGACGCCATGGCCTCAGGCATCCCCTCGCCCCTCCGGGGGAGAGGGCGTGCCCGCCGAAGCCCGTCGTTTGGCGAAGGCGGGTCAGGGTGAGGGGGCATATAGAACCATTTCTCTGCCTCACGAATTCGTACTGGTCCGCTGGTCGCCTGACGATCGATTTTTGGCGTTGTTGGACGGGCGCTCGCTGTACGTGATCGGGCGGGAGGATGACGGGCCGAAGCTGGTGACGGAAGACTGCGCGACGCAATTCTGGGGCTGGCGCGGCACGCGATTGTATTTTGGCAGCGCGCAGGGTGATTTGACGGACTTGTCATATGTCGACGCCGAACATTTCGGGCCGGCGACGCAGGTCAGCGCCCGGAAGCGCGAATGGGGAAGCGCCACGCGCGAGGTCAGCTTGTCGCCGAATGGCCAGCGGCTGATCTGCTTGGTTCCCGAGCCCGATTACATGGGCCGCATGGTGTGGCAACTCTGGCAACGGGATTTGCCGACAAACGCGGACTGGCGGTTGATGTATGAATTGAAGGGGAAGTAGGGGAAGGGGCAGGAGACAGAATCCAGAATTCAGGAGATGGGCGAGGAGAGAAGAAGGGCGATCAGCATTCGGCTGTCAGCGGTCGGAAGCGAAGGTGAAAGTCAGTCGCTCCCTGCGCCGGAATTGCGAGGACCCGGACGTGAATTGTTACAATGTTGAGACGTGGTCTCCGCCAAATTGGGAATCCCGATCACATTCCTGAATGTACAATTCAAGTGATTGCGATAGATTATCCGTATGCCTGCCACCCTTTTTGATAAGTCACTGGTGATGCGAAGAACCCCGTGGGCAGCTTGTGCTGCGCTTGAGAATTTTCTTTCTACCGGCGGCCAGTGTCCGATGGAAAGCGAAATGAACTGGATTGGGATCGAGCAGATTTGCGCGTCTAACGCGAACGGTGAGCCAGACACGCCGAATGATATGACTCACTCGCTGGCTTGGGCACATCTCGCAATTTCCATCGACGAATCGATGGCAAGCGCCTTTACAGGAGGTGATACGTCCGGAATTATCGGGAGCGCAATGTGGGTGCGCGCGAACATGATCGCCCCGTTCGGACATCATCCGAAGGATCCGATTTGCGATCTCGACACTGTGGTTGAGTGGTGTATGACCCCACCCGAAGTCCAGAGGTTACTGAAGGCCGAAACTCCTCCCCCTTATGACCCATCCACTACTTATGATTCCATTGTTAGAGGCGTGGAGCAAAGACTGATCTTCCTCGTCGACGCTGGGAGACTGAAAGAAGAAGGATCTGTGGGGCGTCTTCTCGGGATCATTAGGCAGGCTCGGGCTGCGTACAAGCGAGCGGGTGCTCAGGATGATAGGAACATGTCGCGTTAGGGGGTGCATCTGGACACTGCCACTGTCGTTTGGATATCGTGGTGGGGCGCGACCGCCGGGCGCGCCATTGATCAGAGTTGCGGACGGCCCGTCGGTCCGTCCCTACCGGATACAGTGAATGTGTCAAGATATGCCCGGGTCGGCTCTACGGATTGACCAATCCCTGTGCCTGGGCTATGCTCGCGGAGGCTGAGAGGGTCGCCATGGCAGATCATCATCCAATGATAAACAAGAAGAAGATTCGGGAAGCGGTGCGGCTGTTGCTCGAAGCGATCGGGGATGACCCGGACCGCGAGGGATTGCGCGAGACGCCGGACCGCGTCGCGCGGATGTACGAGGAAATCTTCGGTCAGGGCGACGAGGAACCCGCGGTCGCGCTCAGCAAACAATTCGACGAGCAGCATCACGAGGTGGTGCTGGTCAAGGACATCCCGTTTTTCTCCATGTGCGAACATCATCTCATGCCGTTCTTCGGCAAGGCGCACGTCGCCTACATTCCCAACGGTCACGTCGTCGGCATCTCAAAGCTGGCGCGGGTGGTCGAATCGTTTGCGCGGCGTCCGCAGGTGCAGGAGCGGTTGACGAGCCAGGTCGCCGACATTGTCAATGTCGAGCTGAAGCCCGAAGGCGTGGCGGTGGTGTGCGAGGCGATGCACACGTGCATGACGATGCGCGGGGTGAAGAAGCCCGGTTCGACCGTGATCACCTCGGCGATGCGCGGCGCGTTCCAGAAGAATGTCGCCAGCCGCACCGAGATCATGGCCCTGATCTTCGGCCGGTCGAACGTGCAATGAAGCGCGTTTACATCAAGACCTACGGCTGCCAGATGAACGAGCGCGACAGCGAAGCCGTGGCGGCGATGTTGCGCGACCGCGGCTACGAGATCACTTCCAACGAGACCAACGCGGACGTTATTCTGCTCAACACCTGCAGCGTGCGTGATCTGGCGGAGCGGAAGGCCATCGGCAAGATGGACACGCTGGTCTGGCGCAAGAAGCGCAAACCCGAGCTGGTGCTGGGCTATATGGGCTGCATGGCGCAGAGCCGGGGCGAATCGCTGACGAAGAAGCAGAAAACGGTCGATCTCGTTGTGGGCACGCAGCGGTTTCATCACGTGCCGGAATATTTGGATCAAGTTTTTGCCGCGCGCAAGGATGACGAGCAAGTCGAACCGATCATCGATGTTGCGGAGGAGTCCGGCAGCGAGTCGACGATCAAAGACCATGTGCTCGGCACGAACGGGGACCGGCAGGTGGTCGGATTCGTCAGCATCATGCAGGGGTGCGAGATGTTTTGCACGTTTTGCATCGTGCCGTACACGCGGGGGAGCGAACGGAGCCGGCCCATCGCGGAGATCGTCGACGAGGTCTGTCGGCTGGTCGATCAGGGCGTGAAAGAAGTGACCTTGCTCGGTCAGATCGTCACCAGCTACGGGCGCAAAGACATTGGCAAGAAGAACGGCAAATCAGCGTTCGTGCAACTGCTCGAAGCGGTGAACGAGGTGAAGGGACTGGAGCGAATCCGCTTCACCGCGCCGCACCCGAAAGGCTTTGGCGACGATCTGGTGCAAGCGTATGCGGAATTGCCGAAGCTGTGCGAGCTGGCGCATCTGCCCATACAAAGCGGCTCGAATCGCATCCTGAAAGCGATGAACCGCGGCTACACCCGCGAGTGGTATTTGCGGGTTGTGGACAAGCTCCGCGCGGCGCAACCGAGGATCGCCATCAACACCGATGTGATTGTCGGTTTTCCCGGCGAGACGGAGGAGGATTTCGAGGAGACGGCGGCCCTGATGCGGCAAGTGGAGTTTGACCAGGCGTACATTTTCAAGTATTCCAAACGGCAGGATACGCCCGCGGCGGACATGGCCGATCAGGTGAGCGAACGGGAGAAGGAACGGCGCAACCAGGTGTTGCTGGAGATTTTGAATGCGGGCATGGCGCGCGCGAACGAGAAGCTCGTCGGCCAGACGGTGGAGATCCTCGTGGAGGGCCGGAGCGAGAAGGCGGGGAAACGGATGTTCGGCCGCACGCGCACGAACAAGCTGGTGTTCTTCGACGGCAGCGAGCGCCACCGGGGCCGGTTGCTGCCCGTGCGGATTGAGCGCGCGACGCACATTGCGTTGTACGGAGAGGCAGGGATTTACAGTTTATGACACGATTGGCAATTACATCGACGATCCTCGGCGCGGTCAGCATTGCGGGACGGGTGCCGGGCCTTGTGGCGCCGGAGAAATTCGGCGAAGCGTTGCGGAAATTTCCGCGCTCGGTGCTGTGGGGGCGGATTCTGATGGGCGTGTGCGCCGTCTGGGCGGGCATCGTCATGTTCAACGCCGCCACGGACGACTGGGCGTGGGCGCGGCCGGTCGTGGTGATCGGTGTGCCGATTGCCTACTGGCTGGTGATCCAGTCCGCAGACCAGTTTCTGGCGGTGCGGGGCGTGGCGGCGTTGCTGCTGCTGATCGCGAAGATAGCGGTCGACGCAGCGGACCGGAGCGAATTGCCGCTGCGGCTCGTCGTGACCGTGCTGGCCTACCTCTGGGTGTGTATCGCGATCTGGATGGCGTCGGCGCCGCATCAGGTGCGCGACGTGATCGGATTCGTCACCACCAACACCGTCCGCTGCCGGCTGGCGTGCTTCCTCGGCATCTGCGTCGGCGCGCTGCTGGTCGTGCTGGGAACGTGCGTGTATTGAGCGAACGCAGGAGGTTGGGACATGTTTTGGAAGAAGAGGAGATCGGATTGCGACGAGCCGTACGACCGCTATGTCAGGCTCATGCTGATCAGGGCGTTAGAACAAGGTGCGGACAAGATCGTTTTCGGTGTGCCGTCTGATGATCTCCCAAGACACCCATACCGTAGCGAGTCCGATGAAAAGTCAGAGGAGCTAAACCGGTTACTCGACCTGATAGACGAAGGGGAGGGGAAAGTGGGCACGCCTGCGAGAGGCGTGCCGATGTGGTTTCGAACCGCCGGCGTATGGGACGAGTGCCCTGGCCCTCCCTGGTGGGCCCTGCACGAAGTCGTGCGCCGCGCCGGAGACCTGATTGCTGCCCATCAAACGGTCGAGCAGCAAAGCAATTGCGCTGAGAAGATGGAAGGAACGGTTCCTTTGAAACTGCTGGGCGATCGGGGTATCGTCAAGGTCTCACTTACGTTGACGATGGAGCCAAACTACTGCTATTCGGTTGCTCTCAAGAAAGTCGACTGATCTTCTAACGAACGGGTGAAAACGCCGCGGATATTGGTGGTGCGGGGTGGAGCGATCGGGGATTTCGTCATGACGCTGCCGGCGGTTGGCGCGTTGCGGGAGCGCTGGCCGGACGGGCACATTGAAATTCTCGGGTACCCGCACATCACCGAGTTGGCGCGGGGGCGGTACTACGCCGACGGGACGCGGTCGATCGAGGCCAAACCGATGGCGGGCTTTTTCATTCCCAACTCGGTGCTCGATCCGGACCTGATGGAATATTTTGGCAGCTTCAACGTGGTGGTTTCGTATCTGTTCGATCCTGACAGTTTGTTCGCCAACAACGTGCGGCGCTGCGGAGTCAAACAGGTGATCGAAGCCTCGCCGCGCCCCAGGGATGTGCATGCCGCAAAACATTATTGCCAGCCGCTGGAGGCGCTGGCGATTTACGTGGACGAGCCATCCCCGCGAATTCATCCGAGTGAGGCGGACCGCGAGGCGGCATCGAGGTTTCTGAAGATGGTGGGGCGCGAGCCGATCGTGGCGATTCATCCCGGCAGCGGCAGCGAGAAGAAGAACTGGCCAGTGGAGAACTTCGCGGCGGTGGCGCGCTGGGTGGCGGACGAGTTGGCGGCGCAACTGCTGATCGTCGAGGGGGAAGCCGATGAGCGCGTGGTGGCGAAGCTGACAAAGCTGTTGGAGCCGCGTTCGGTGACGCTGGCGGCGGGGTTGAAACTGGTGGAACTGGCGGCGGTACTGGAGCGATGCGCCTTGTTCCTGGGGAACGATTCGGGCGTGACACACGTGGCGGCGGCGGTGGGAACGCCCGTGGTGGCCGCGTTTGGCAGTGCCTCCCCGCCGATCTGGGAACCGCGCGGAAAACGGGTGAAAATCGTGCGTTTTTGCGACAATGACGTGGCCGGAGTACTGGGTGCAATTGAAGAATTTTGGGGCCAATCGGCGCGATAATTGCTGAAGTCGTTGGTACACAAGCCATTTGGCTTGACGTGGGCCATGGCTGACACTAAATTGCAGTACAGAGCCAGTACGGTGAAAAGACTCGTAAGCAATTGCGAGCAAGGAAGGTAACGAAGAAGATCGATGCGCGACCGTAATCTGGAGAAAAATATTCGGAGAGTTGAAGCGTTTGTCGAGTTGTGGAAGCAGTTGAGCCAGTTTTTGGATCGGGGGTTTAAGGGGGATCCGTTTGCGGCCGAAGAAGAGGCAGCGTTTCTGGAGCTGAAGAGCCGGATCACGCAAGAGCATGAAGCGTTGATGGTTATGCTGGCCTCGGAAGCGGACAGGGACGAACGGGCGTTGCGGCTGTTTAGCAGCGTGCCGAGCCTGGCGTCGTTCAAGGACTTGCCGGAAGGCATGGCCAAGAAGATGGCCACAGACTGGCATGCGACGTATTTGCGGCTGCAAGGGTTGTTGGGGCGGCTGCACGGGCGGCAGGAGCAGTTGCGGAGCATCAGCACGTTCACGGTGGGGATGCGAAACGTGTTCGCCAACCCGATTGTGATTTTGTTGGTCATGATCGCCGCGGCGTACGGAGTGTACCGATTTGCGGAAGAGTGGATTCCAAAATTGACGCAGTTGACGGAACAAATGGAGAAGAGATAATGACCAAACGAGACCTGGTGATTCGGATCAGCAATGACACGAACCTCATCCAACAGGACGTGCTGACCGTTGTGCAGAAGACGCTCGATTACATCACGGAGGCGCTCATCAAGGGCGAGACCGTCGAGCTGCGCAACTTCGGCGTGTTCGAGGTCAAGTTGCGCAAACCGCGCGTCGGCCGCAACCCGAACGATCCCGGCAAGGACGTCGAGATTCCGGCGCGGGCGGTCGTGAAATTCAAACCCGGCAAAGAAATGCGCGAGCAGGTGCTGCGGCTGACCGAGAAATACAATAGCGGTCCGCCGAGCGCGCCGCCGCAGGCCTGAACGCTGGCCAGGCGGGGCTCCCGAAGAGTTCCCGCCCATGACATTACTGGCGCGAACCTCGACGGGATTCGCGTCTACTGACTTTTGGAACAAATCCGATGAACCCGTTACCCGGTTTCCGTGATTTTTATCCCGAGGATCTCGCCGTCCGCCGCTATATCTTCGACAAGTGGCGCGACGTGGCGCGGCGCTACGGCTTTCGCGAGTACGACGGCCCGCCGCTGGAGCCGCTGGAATTGTTTACCAAGAAGAGCGGTGACGAGATTATCGGGCAGCTCTTCAATTTTGTGGACAAAGGCGATCGGGCGGTGGCGTTGCGGCCGGAGATGACGCCGACGCTGGCGCGGATGGTTGGCGCGCATCACCGCGATTACAAAAAGCCGATCAAGTGGTTCGCCATCCCGCAACTGTTTCGATACGAGAAGCAACAGCGCGGACGCTTGCGCGAGCATTTCCAGTTCAATGCCGACATTATCGGCGAGAGCGACGTCAGCGCGGACGCGGAGTTGATTGCGCTGGCCATTGACACACTCCGCAATTTCGGACTGACGGAGGATGATTTCGTGGTTCGCGTCTCTGACCGACGGGCATGGCAACGGCACCTGAGTGCCGTCGGCGTTTCCGACGACAGGCAGTACGCGGCATTTCAGGCCATCGACAAACTGGAACGCGAGCCGTTGGAGAAGACACGTGAGAAGCTGGCCGCCGCGGGGTTGTCGGCGGAGAAGGCCGAAGAAATTCTCGCAATTGCCGAAGGGAAGGCGAAGGTGGCGGCACCGGAGCTGGACGAAGTGCTGGGTAAACTTGGCAAACTCGCGGCGTGTTGCAGGGTCGATCTCAAGATCGTGCGCGGGCTGGCCTATTACACGGGCATTGTGTGGGAGATTCACGATCGCAAGGGTGAGTTGCGCGCCATCGCGGGGGGCGGTCGCTACGACAACCTGCTCAAGCAGGTCGGCGGCGTGGATTTGCCCGCGCTCGGATTCGGAATGGGCGACGTCGTGCTGGGAGAGCTGCTGAAGGATCGCGGGTTGCTTCCCAAGGCGGACTGGGGCTTGGATTGTTACGTTGTGATTACGGACGAGGCGCTCCGCAGCGAGGGGCTCAGCCTGATTCATCAGTTGCGCGATGCGGGGATTTCGGTAGACTACGCGCTCACCGAAACGAAAGTGGGCAGGCAGTTTCAGACGGCGTCGGCGGGCGGCGCGCGGTACGCGCTCGTTGTCGGCTCGGAGGAGTGGAAGACCGGCGCCGTGAAACTGAAGAACCTGGCGACGGAAACGGAAGAGACTGTCAGTATCGCAAAGGCAGTCGAGAGCCTGCGAAAGGGATGATGAAACGGACGCATCACTGCGGGGAGCTGCGCGCGGCGCAGATTGGACAGAAAGTCACGCTGACCGGTTGGGTACACGTGCGGCGCGATCTGGGCGGGATTGTGTTCATCGAACTCCGCGATCGTGGCGGCAACGCGCAGGTGGTGTTCGACCCGCAGCACAACAAGCCATCGTGGGAACTGGCGCAGTCGTTGCGCGATGAATTCGTCATCGCCGTCGAAGGCGCGGTGCGCAAGCGTCCCGCGGGCACGGAAAACCCGAAGATGGCGACGGGTGAAATCGAAGTCCTGACGCATCACCTCGAAATCCTCAACCCGAGCGAGACGCCGCCGTTTCAGATTGACGAATCCGGCGGGGCGCAGGCGGGCGAAGACCTGCGGCTGCAGTATCGGTACCTGGATTTGCGGCGACCGGTGATGGCGCGCAATCTGGCCTTGCGCCACCGCACCGCGAAGGCCGTGCGCGATTATTTCGACGCCAAGGGATTTCTCGAAGTTGAGACGCCGATTTTGTTCAAGAGCACGCCCGAAGGTGCCCGCGAGTATCTGGTGCCGTCGCGCGTGAACCCGGGCAAGTTCTACGCGCTGCCGCAATCGCCGCAGCAATTCAAGCAGATGCTCATGGTGGCGGGTGTGGACCGGTATTTTCAGATCGCGAAATGTTTCCGTGACGAGGATTTGCGGGCGGACCGGCAACCGGAATTCACGCAGATCGACGTGGAGATGAGTTTTATCACCCGCGAGGACATGTATGCCATTATCGAGGGACTGCTGGCGGCCGTGTGGCGGGCTGCGCGCGGAGAAGAGATTCCCACCCCGTTTCCGCGGATGCCGTTTCAGGAAGCCATGGAACGGTTTGGCAGCGACAAGCCGGACACGCGGTTCGGCATCGAGCTGACCGATTTCACGAAGGACTTCGCGCAGAGCCAGTTCAAAGTGTTTCGCGGGGCGGTGGATGCGGGCGGGGTCGTCAAGGCACTCAATGCCAAAGGACTCGCCAGCGTGACGCAGGGCCAGATCGACTCGCTTACCGAGACGGCAAAAGGCTTCGGCGCGAAAGGGCTAGCGTACATCAAGGTCGAGGGCGGCGAATGGAAATCGCCGATTGTGAAGTTTTTCAGTGACGCCGAGAAGAAAGCGCTCGCGGAGAAGCTGCGCATTGAGGAGGGCGACCTGATTCTGTTCGGCGCGGACAAACGCGAGGTCGTGTGGGAAGTGTTGGGGCGATTGCGGTTGATCGTGGCGGACCTGCTGAAGAAGCAGGGCAAACTCACGGTGCCGGACGACCAATGGAATTTCCTGTGGGTTGTGGATTTCCCGCTGATCACGTTCGATCGCGAGGCGAACCGCTATTTGTCCACGCATCATCCGTTCACCGCGCCGGTGGCGGAGGACGTGCCGCTATTGGACTCCGAGCCGGCCAAGGTCCGCGGACAACATTATGACATCGTGCTGAACGGCGTGGAACTCGGCGGCGGCTCCATCCGTATCCACAAGCCCGACGTGCAAAAGAAGGTATTCGAAGACGTTCTCAAGATTCCGGCGGACGTCGCTCAATCGCGGTTCGGTTACATGCTCCAGGCGTTCCGATATGGCGCGCCACCGCACGGCGGAATCGCGCTCGGCTTCGATCGTCTGTGCGCGATCTTGTGCGGATCGAGCAATATCCGCGACGTGATCGCATTCCCGAAGACGGCCAAGGCGGTGGACTTGATGACCGGTTCGCCGAGTGAGGTCGAGCCGAAACAATTACGCGACCTGCACATCAAGCTCGACGTGGAAGACGGCGATTGATCGAGGGGCTCAGAGCCTCACCATCGGTCCGAGCCGCGTTGACTATTGATTTGGCGCGGTCGCGGGAGCAGGGGCGGATACTGCAGGATTCGCGTTCGTGGCTTCGCCGGACGGACTCGGCTGCGCAGCCGCCGGTGTCGCGGTGGCCGGAGGCGCTTCGACGGGTGGCGTGGCCACGACGGGAGCCGCCTTGTGGTGCGATGGCAGCCCGGCCGGCGGTTCACCTGTCCAACGGATCGCGAGGATGTTCACTTCCGAGGCGAACGAATCCGGATTGAAAGTGTTGACTGTCGTCAATGTCGGCGGTTTCTGTTCGCCGGTGTCCTGCGCCGCGACGTTGCGCGGGCCGTAGTTGTTGCTGAAGAAGATCTTGCCTTGCACGAAGATCACCGCGTCCGCTCCGATCTGTTTCGCTTTTCGCACGAGCAATGGCAACTGGTGCTCTTCGGGCTGTGCATAGAACGGGCTGCTGATGCGCAATTCCGCGAGGATGTCATAGGGCGCGGGCGGCAGAGAGGTGAACACGGGCAGACTGTAGTTGGTGCTGACGATGCTGCCGCTGGCTGTGGGCCAGGCCTGTTGCTCGCCAATGTAGGGACGGACAACCGCGGAAGCGCAACCAAGCGACAACGCCAATCCAATCACGCAAAGCCATCGTTTCATAGCTCTCCCAAGGTTAGGTAGATCGTGTCTGCCGCGAATGTTATCCGCACTGAACAATCGCAGACCCTAGCACAACGTCTATCGATTTGTGAAGCAGAAAACCGCTGGGCTGGCGCCGAGTGGTAACCATCTCACGCGGCGCTCGGAGCCGGGGTTACCGCGGCGCCGTCCTTCTTGGCGCGCCCGCGCTTCTTCGGTTCCACGCGCGTGAACACCCCCATCCGCCGATACTTCTTGTACCGTGCCTCCAGCAAATCGGACACCTTCATCTCCCAAAGCTTGTCGAGATTCTTGGTGATGGCCTTCTTCAGCGTGGCGGCGGTTTCGTCGTAATTGCGGTGCGCGCCGCCGAGGGGTTCGGGAACGACCTCATCGACGACGTCCAATTCGAGCAGGTCCTTCGCGGTGAGTTTTAGGGCAGCAGCAGCCTGGGCGGCGTTGGCGCGGTCCTTCCAGAGGATCGCGGCGCAGCCCTCTGGCGAAATCACGGAGTAGTAAGCGTTTTCGAGAATCAGCACGCGATCGCAGACGCCGATACCGAGCGCGCCGCCCGACCCGCCTTCACCGATAACCACCGCGAGCAGCGGCGTTCTGAGCACCATCATCTCGCGGAGATTCACGGCGATGGCTTCGGCGATATGGCGTTCCTCGGCGCCAACGCCCGGATACGCGCCCGGTGTATCGATGAAGCACACCACGGGAACGTCGAACTTTTCGGCCAGTTGCATGAGACGCAGCGCCTTGCGGTAGCCTTCCGGGTGCGGACTGCCGAAGTTGCGCATCAGGTTCTCCTTGGTGTCCCGGCCTTTCTGCTGGCCGATCACCATCACCCGCCGATCATCGATCTCCGCCAGGCCGCCGACGATCGCGTGGTCGTCGGCAAACCGGCGGTCGCCGTGCAACTCGATGAAGTTCGTGGCCATGCGCTGCAAATAATCCAGCATGTAGGGCCGTTTTGGATGCCGGGCGAGCTGGACGCGTTGCCACGGGGTCAGGTTGGTGAAGATCTCCTTCTTCGTGGCCTCGAGTTTCTCCTCGATCGCATGAATCTGCGCCGAGAGATCGATCTTTTGCTCCGTGGCCTGTTTCTGGAGGGCTTCGAGCGTCTGCTCAAGCTCGGTAATCGGCTTCTCGAACTCCAATGTGTAGATTTTCATCTGTGACCTGACTCCTCCCTACTCACGAATGACCATCGTGGTACCGACAGGCAAGATAGTATACAACTCCTCAATATCGTCGTTCAACAAGCGAATGCAACCCGCCGTCGCCTGCTTGCCGATGGAGTTGGTGTCCCAGGTGCCGTGAATCCCGTAACCGGGCACGTTGAGGCCGAGCCAGCGCGTCCCCAGAATGTTCTCGGGATCGCCAAAGGGAATCGTCTTGCCGTCGGCCCGCCACCAGGGCGGGTTGGCAATCCGTGTCGTGACTTTGAATTCGCCGACGGGCGTCTTACTGTATTCACCCGTGCCGACACGGTACCGTTTGAAAAACCTGCCATTATCGGTCAGCCGAAGTTCGTTCGTGGTCTTGTTGACCGTGACGGCAAAGTGGCCCTGATAAATCCGTAGTCGGTCGCCGACGCGGATCAAATCCCGCGTGAGATTGTTGGATTTCTTGATCAGATCGACTGTCGTGCCGAATTTCTGGGCGAGCTTGCCGAGCGAGTCTCCGGCCTCGATGGTGTAGTTGGTCTTTTCGTCCGCTGGCGCGGGGCTGAATAAAATCTTCGTATCGATCTCGCTCAACAGATCGAGCGTCTTGTCCGGCGCGCTGCCATCATCCGCCGAGGGCTGCAACAGAGCCCGCGCATCGGCCAGCTTGCCTTCGCTCAGCAATTCGCGCGCGCGCTGGTACGGGTCGGAATCCGCCACGGGCGGTGCCGGCGGTCGGCTGACGCTCGCGATCGCGTCCGTGGACGCAACGGCCACGACTGTCGAAGTTTGGGAAGCGGTGGCCGTCGCGGAGGAATCCGAACGTGGGAGGCGGTCGCAACCCGCAAACCAGAGTGTCAGCAGGGCCAAACTGAGCCAAGGTTTCATATTTGCAGGTCGCGAACGACCAAGCTGATGGCAGGGTAACGATCGGCTGGGTTCTTTTCAAGACATTTGAGGATGACCCGTTCGATGGAATGGGGGATATCGGGAACCAGCGCGCGCGGTGGGCGCAGGTGCTCGTTGAAGTCGCTGTATTTCTGCAGGACTTCTTCGCGAGTGTTGCCGGAGATCGGTTTTTTCCCCGTGATCATTTCATAGGCCGTGATTCCGAATGCGAAAATGTCCGCGCGTTCGTCCACGGGTTGTCGGGCCAATTGTTCCGGGGCAAGGTAGAAGGGCGTACCCGACAATTTGGGTTCGCGCCGCGGCTTGGCCGGGCGGGGAACAGACAGATCGAAATCGATCAGCTTGGCTTCGTAGGTCTTGGGCACGAGGACGTTTTCCGGTTTGAAGTCCAGATGAAGATACCCCCGCTGATGGACGTGGGCCAGCGCGGCGGCCATGCCGGTCAGCATCATACGCCGATTGGAACGCAAATGGGCATCATTGCGGAGGATCGCCTCCTTGAGGTTCGGGCCTTCGATATACTCGATGATCGCGTAATTCAACCCGTTGTATTTGCCGCTCCCGAAATACCGCACGATATTCGGGTGGTCGAGATGCTCCATGACCTTGCAGCCCCATTTGAATTGCCGAAGACGGCTCCAATGAAATCGGTGCTCGGGCAGGAGCATCCGCAGGATGAGGCGCTGGCCCTGTCGGTCTTCCACCAAATAAATCGTTGCCATTCCACCGTGGTTGATCTTGTCAAGCACGGTGAAATCTCCAAAAGTCGAGCCAATCATCCGGCCGCCACGGTAACGGACTACAGGCCCCATTGCAAACGCAAACCCTGCCGCCTGGCCGGTGTGTTGGCGGGGAAAACCCTTTGCCCGGTCCGACGATGTGATGACACCGCCCCGAATTATCGGCTGAAGTTCTGGCCCCCGTCGAGGTGAATTCGCTCCACCACGTCGGGCGCGTCCGTCGGCAGCTCGCCGGCGGTGTTTGTCTTCTGAAGATGAGATAACACGGAGATACTGGTCACGTTGCCGCCGTGATCCGCTCCGGACGGCGAATCAGAGGGAATGCCGCTCGGAGCCAGATCAATCACGAGCATCACCGATTCCGACGCCGATGCGTCGCGAGAGAATGTCGGACCGGCGGGACGAATCACAACCGAGATGGTATCGATCGGCGCCCCATGCTCGTTGCCGCGCGCCGCAGGAACCGGCTCCATCTTAAACTCTGGCACCGCACCCGAATTGTCGCTGTCGCTTCGGGTCGCGGCCCACACGAGTAGTCCGGTAACGAGAAATCCCGCGGTGACCGCGGCGAGCCGGTGTCGTCTGACCCACTCCCACCAGGCACGGATTCCCGGTTGCGCCGCAAACGGATCGGGTAGGGGATAGCCGCAGTGGCCACAACGCGGGCGAAACGCCTTGGCGTGGCTCACCACCCGGTTCTTCGTCAGGCAGACGCCGCACACAACATACTCTTCCGTGACGGTCGCATTGATCATGACCGGCCGCTTGGTCCGTGCCATGGCGGGTTCTCGGATGACGCGCTAGCGGCGGAGCGTGTTCACTTCGCCGGTTCCTTGGTCAGAAACTCGGCCAGCGCCTTCAACGCCGGCTCGGCCTGCGAGCCGGTGGCGATGAACTCCAGTTGGTCGCCCCGCACGGTCCCGACCGACAGCAATCCGAGTACGGACCGCACGTTCATGTACGGCCGGCCCTCCAGAAGAAAATTGTAGTAGGTCATACCCTCTTTGTGCACGTAGATGTCGCAATCAAACTGCGCCGCCAGCGCGGACACCGCCGACGCGGGCCGCAAATGCAGCCCATCCGGGTTTTGGATCGTCACCACAATTCTCTGGAACCCGTTTCGTTCGAGCGATTCGTGTTCGCTGCGCCAGATGTGGGCGTATTTTTGGCACCACTCTTCCGCCGCCGATGAACCGCCGATGTCCCGTCCCTCGGCCATCGAGCGCAGGTATTTGTGTTTCTCGATTTCGTTGCGCTGGTCGAGATTGTCCCGGCGGAGTTTTTCCCGCCGCCAGTCCTCGGCGATATTTTTGAGAAAATCCTCGATAGCTTCCTCGATGGTCACTTCCGTGCCGCGCTTCTGGGAGAGATAATACTTGTGCTCCTCAATGGCCTTCAATTCGGCGGCTGTGAGATTCGCGGCTTGGTTCTTCATCCTCTTGTCCCGTCTCTCGATCGTATCGGAATTTCCTGCGACCAGCGAGCCTTCGTTTCGGCGGAATGGCGGCTCACCTTCCTCCAGCGCCAATAAAATGGGGTGGCTGACGGGATTCGAACCCGCGACAACCAGATCCACAATCTGGGGCTCTAACCAGGCTGAGCTACAGCCACCACCCAATTCATCGCCGAAAGCGCGCCAATTTAACATTGCCGCACCGCGAGGGTCAAGTTATCGTGCGGCACCTGCAACGGAGAAATCCATCGGATGACTGCGAAAAGCCTCATACCGTTCTTATCCACCCTGTTCCTGGCGCACGCCGCGCTTGCCCAGGTCGATATCGAATCGCGCCGCGCCTTGCTCGCGGAGACCGGCTTCGCCCTGAAAGGCAACGAACAGCCCAGTGGCTTCGGCTATTTCTGGTTCAACCAAAACCACTGCCCGTGGACGAATACCGCCCTGCGCGTCCTGTTCTCGGCCGTGTACGCCGATACCGAACTGAGTTGGTTCGTCGGCGGCAACACCAATGTCACCGTCGGCGCCGGGCTCGGTGGTGGCCTGTTCATCGACAGCGTCACGCCCTATCGGAATGGCGACCAGCTCGGCAGCGTCCAGTTCTACGGCGACAGGGCCGTTGCCCGCGTGTTCGTCAACGACACGATCCCGAATCCCTCGCCGCTACCGCTCAACCTTCGCGCCACCTACAGCGTCACCGGCTCGTTCTTCCGCGACACGGACCGGACCAGCGATTTCACGTTGCCCACCGACTTCCTCACGCAAACCCTGCTCGCCGAATTCCGCTACGGCGGCGTGGAACCCAGTCTCACGGGCCGCCGCGCCGCCGAACTCTACGCCGCCGCCGATGCCAACTACCGCAGCGACTTCGAGGCGTTCGGACCCGACGGCGCATTGCTGCCCGCGCATTCCGAGTACCAGCGGCTCTACGGGTCGTTGACTGCAAAGTTTCCCGTGCAGCAAACCACGTTCTACGCCCGAGTCGCCGGCGGCTACGGCCACGACCTGGATGAGATCAGCTCCTACAAGATCGGCGGCAACCTGCTTGGCGTCGAGCCGTTCACCGTCACCGTCCATGGCTATTTCACCCGCGAGTTTCTCGCCGACGATTTCGGTGTAGCCAACACGGAAATCCGTCAGCAGCTCACTGACTGGCATGCCATCACGCTTCATCTCTACGGCGATTGGGCCATCTACAAACCTGTTCCACCCAACCCGCCTGACTGGCACAACATCCTCGGGGTCGGTACCGGCCTGAGCTTTCGCGCCATCTGGGACACGGACTGGCTCCTCAGCTACGGCTACGGCATCAACGCCGTCCGCGACGGCCACAACGGCGGCCACGAGGTCGGCCTCGCCCTGCAAAAACGGTTCTGACGTCCTCCCGCTTTCTCTTGCCCCGTTCCCCCGTCGTCGCTACGATGGCGGCACGATGAACGGGCTTGCCCCGAGTCCAAGGACGGCGCTTCGCAAACTCGCTCTGGTCCTCGCCGGTTACATCACGGCTTTCCTGCTGACCTGTGCCGTCTTCTACGTTCGCAGCTTCTTCATGCCCGACGACGCGTCGCAGGCTTCCGCGGGGATGCAGGCGTTTGGCGATCTCATGCTTTTCCTCGGCATGTTCGGCACGCTGTCGCTGGTCCCGACCGGTCTGGCCCTGTTCTTCCTGCGCAAATCGAGAGGATTTTGGATTCTGTTGTCCATCCTGTCGTTGATCTTCGCCGCGACCGGGCCCGTCGCCGCCCTTTCGGTCCAGTACAACTCGGCCATTATCGGGTTTCTTGGCATCCCGAGAATCCTCGGCGCGCCCCTGTTCTGCCTCGCCTTCCTCATCAGCGCCATCATCACCCCGTCCCGTGGCCCGCGCTGGACGCTCCTCGTTTCCGCCTTCCTCGAAGCCGCCACCAGCGGTTACGCGTTCCTCTGCCTCGTCGTCCTCGGTCACTGGCTGGCGTAACCTGGCCGGACTTCCCGGCCCGCGCCGCATGGCATGATCGATGTCACAAGCACCTATCATCGCCCACGCGTTCGTGAGTGCGTGACGAAGCGTTCCATCTATGGAGAACGGCCCGCCAGAACGTTGCGTTCAAGCAGGAGCCTGGGAGCCGAGCCACTTCAACGCGCTGGCTTCGTCATCGAAGAACCTCAGTTGGACAAGCCGAAAGTTGACGTTGTCCGTGACCAGCTTGGCCAACGCCAGTTGAATGTGGCTGGACGACACCACCGCCCATTTCACGCCCTTCCGGCGTTGCTGCCATTGTTCGAGGATCGTCTTCAGCAGGGTGTCATACAGCGTTGTTTGCATCCTGGCATCTTGCGTGATGTGGAAGAGAGTGTTGAAGGTTGCGTCGAACCGGGGGTCGCCACTGAGATCGGAAACATGTTGCAGGAAGTCACGGGGGGTGTTCGCTCCACTCATTCGCACCCGGATCAAATGTCTGGCCGCGTCAATGGTGTATTCGATCATGCCGTCTCCCGCGGCGGATGTTCGCCGGCGAAACTATAGCTCGAAAGGGCGCCGGAGCAAACAGGAAACCCGCACAATCCATGCGGGCGAGGTCGTAGCAGGCCCTCAGCTCCGCGGCGCTACGAACCAATGCATGTGCCCGCCGCTGCTGCTTCCTGCGGAGGCATGGATCCTGCCCGGGCCTGCTGCTGTTTTCTCGCCACCGCTTCCGTCCTTGGCAAAACGCGGAGTCTGGATGCGTGCTTTCCGGCGAACACGGGGCGCGTAACCAGGGCACGCTGTCGGCGAGTCTTCCCGGTTCCCCGACTATTCTGCCGGCTCATACGTGACGCCATATGATTGGTCCGATGCCGCCGCCGCCCAGAACGGAGAATCGCCTCGTACCAAGCGCGTGGCTTCCCGCGCTGGCTTTGATGATGATCACGGTCACGGCCTACCTGCCGGTCCGTCACGCGGGGTTCATCTGGGATGATGACGATCATTTCACCAGGAACTCAGCGATGCTTTCCATCAATGGTTTGAGGCGCATTTGGTCGTCGGTGTCCGTGTCCCGATACTACCCGCTGACGCTTACTACGTTCTGGGTCGAGCATCACCTTTGGGAACTGAATCCGCTCCCGTATCACGCGGTCAATGTCGCCTTGCACGCGGCAAACGCCGTGCTGTTGTGGATGCTGCTGCGGCGATTGAAAGTCTCCGGCGCGTGGCTGGCCGCGGCGATTTGGACAATCCATCCCGTCTGCGTCGAATCAGTGGCATGGGCCACCGAATTGAAGAACGTGCAGTCCGGTTTCTTCTTCTTCCTGGCGGTGTTATGCTTCCTGAGGTCTGGGAGCGATAACAGCCGCCGCGACTACGCGCTCGCTCTTGCCTTTGGCGCCGCGGCCATGCTCAGCAAACCGTCCACCGTGGTGCTGCCGATCATTCTGTTGCTGTGTGTCGGGTGGCAAAACGGACGCTGTCGGTTTGCCGACCTCCTTCGCGCGGCCCCATTCTTCGGTTTGGCGCTGGCCATGTCGGTGCTGACAGTCATTGAGCAGCGGCGCCAGATTGGCGCGGCGCACACGGACGGTTGGCAGTTGTCCGCGGCCGAGCGTCTGGTGATCGCGGGAAAAGCCGTGTGGTTCTATGCGGCGCACGTCCTGTGGCCGGCGAATCTCACATTCATCTACCCGCACTGGAAGGTCTCCGCGACTTCATCTGCCGACTGGCTTCCGCTCGCCGGCGCGGTCGCCGTGGGCGCGCTCCTCTGGGCGTGCCGACGACAACCCTGGGCCCGAGCGGCGTTATTCGGGACGGGGTTCTTCCTGGCCACGCTCCTGCCGGTGATGGGATTCTTCAATATCTACTACTTTTGCTATTCGTTTGTCGCCGACCATTTTCAGTACCTGGCCTGCATCGGATTGATCTCCCTCACCACGAGCACCGCCGTCGCCGTCGCCGGCCAATCTGGTCCACCCGGCCACATCCGCGCGGCGTGTGCCGCCGCCGTCGTGTTGCTGACGCTCGGGGTGTGCACGTGGAGGCAGACGCACGTTTATCAAGACACGGCGACGCTCTGGCGGGACACGATCCAGAAAACCCCCGACGCCTGGCTTGCCCATGGAGAATTGGGGAACGCTCTGTTGCAGCAAGGGCTGGTCGGGGAAGCGGCCGGGCAATATCAGCAGGCATTGCGCGCCAACCCCAATTGCGACGTGGCGCACAACAACCTCGGCGTCGCTCTGGCCCGAATGGGCCGGGTCGAGGAAGCGGTGGCGCAATTCCAGCAGACGCTGCGCATCAACCCCGAGTACTTCGAGGCGTACAATAACCTGGGGCTTATTCTGGCGCGGGCCGACCGCCTGCAGGAGGCAATCGGCCAGTACGAGCGGGCCCTGCAGGTCAAGCCGGACAATAGTGGGACGCAACTTAACATTGGCGCCGCCTTGGAGAAGCTGGGGCGCACGCAGGAAGCCAGTGAGCATTCCGAGCAGGCGCTCAAACTTCAACCCGACCTGGCCGACGCACAAGCGGCTCTCGCCCGGCTGCGGCCCGGTACGTGACGCGGGCTGACGGCCCGACGCGGCACATCATTCCGCATCGGCGCTGGGGGAATTGGTCTGGGTCGTAAACAGGATGAAGTCGCGGAGAAACCCCAGAATCACCGGATTGGCGATGTCGCTGTGGCCATTCATAATCTGCTCGTCAACGGCCACGTTGAGGAACGGATTGCCGCGCTTGAAGGCATACCCACCTCTCCGTGGTTGGAGAACGCAGGCATACGTGGTGTTTTCGACCGTATTGGTGAACACGTATGGCTGAAGCTGGGTGGGATCGGTGGCGAGATTGTTCTCTGCCAACCGGCGCTGCAGCGACTGGACGCGCCGGTTCCGCTCGTGGCGAGCCGAGGTCTTCGGCCTTGCCGGCGCATTGGTACCCAGGCTCACGTAGTTCAGGTCGTAGCTGATATAGTCGGGATCGTGCCCGACCGTGTCCCGGATGGCCCGCCGCTCATCGGGGGTGTCGCGTTTCTTCACATTGAACAGCCATTGTTCCTCCGGTCCCTTGCTCGGTCGCGTCGCGTCAAACCAGGTCGTGAAAAACCGGCCCACGGGAAACGCCAGCCCCGTCGCCTGATCGCTCTTGGACGTGAAAATTGCCAGCACCGGTGGCTGGTTCGTCGGATAGTCGATGTCGGTCGACGTGGCCAGCGAGATCAGGTTGTTGTACAGCGACGCCTCAAAGGCCGGATTCAACAGAATCACCAGGTCGCCGAGCGACCGGATCGGCTCCTTGGTCTTGTGACGGGTGGCCAGCAAAAGCCGTTCTTCCAGCACTTGCGATACCGCCGAGTACACCAGGTGCCCGCCGAAACTGTGGCCGACAATGATCAGCTCGGTGCGGTGGAAATCCGGACGGTTCGTCAGAGCGTTCAATTCATCCTGCATGATCTCCAGTTCCGTGAACACCTGCGTGGCCGCTCCCTGGTGGCCAATCCGTTCCGCCACGTCCTTTCGGTTGTAGAAACTCAGTTCCTTCGCGAGCGGGGGAACCAGGTCCGACGTGGCCGACAATCCCCGCCAGCTCGCATACACGCCGAAGACCGCGCGCGGATTCAGGTTGGAGCTGAGTTCGGATAACACGCCTCGAAACAGCTTCACGTTCGGGTCGTCATAGTCGGCGTTGCTCTTCCAGCCGTGAACGAACACGACGATCGTCAGCCCGCTCGGACTGTGGGCGGCTGTATCCTCAATCGCGTCTTTGACCGCCTGCCATTGCCGGTGCGACCAGAACCAACCCTGATCGTCAAATTCCACATACCCAATGACGCAATTGCCGTTGGTCTCAACCGTCTGCGCGCGGGCGACGTCGATTGGCTCCAGATTTGCCGGCCGATTCGTGTTCGATGGCGACGTGACGGGTAACACCCGGCGGTACGGCGCGTTGGCCGTGCACCCCGCAAGACATACCAGCAGTCCGGCCAGAAGATGGAAATATCGTTGCGGTCTCATGGGCGCCTCGCAAATGGTTCACATATGGGTTGCTGCCCGCAACTAATGCGGCCCTTCGCCGCGTACTTATCTCTCCGCCCAGGGTTCTGCAAGCCTTTTCCAACGCATACGCTGATCGAGATACGAGGTCGAGAGCCTGTAAAGAATCGAAGCACGGAGTGCCTTACGAGGGCGGCGTGCCGTCGATCGTAGTAAACTTCAGCCTTCCGTGGCACCCTCCGAAACCGAAATCCTGTGCGTGACAAATCCGCCTGCATATCCTAAACTGCGCTACGGCCCGCTGACTGGGAGAACCAATCGTGAGGAGGTTTTCGCCATGAACGAATCATCGGTCGTCGTGCCCGCCGCTGGTTTCAAGGATCGCTCCCATGGTCTCATCGGATACGGCATTCTCATGATCCTTATCGGATGCCTTTGCGCACTGTTGGTTCCGTTGATGTTCCTCGGTCAGGCGATGGCCGCCAGGACAACCGGTGCGTCTTCGACCGTTCGCATGATATTGCCATCTGCGATGATGTACACCATCCTCGCCGTCGTGTTCGTCTGGCTTGGAATCGGCTCGATTATGGCCCGACGCTGGGCCCGCGCGCTGTTGTTGATCCTGTCATGGGCGTGGCTGTTTGTCGGTGCCATGACCGAACTGGTGGTCGTTGTGCTATTGCCGGACTTGTTTACGCGCATGCCGCGCGGCGGCGGGCCGGCCGCAACGTTCTTGGTGGGAGTCTTCGCACTCAGCGTTGTGACTCCGTTCCTGGTGATCCTGCCGGGTGCATCGGTGTTGTTCTACCGCAGCCGCCACGTGAGGGCTACCTGCGAAGCCCGCGATCCGGTGCCCCGTTGGACCGATGCCTGCCCGCTGCCCGTGCTCGCGCTCAGTCTGTTTCTCATCTGCGGAGCCGTCTGTATGGCCTTTGTCCCACTTTGTTACCACGGGGTGACACCGTTCTTTGGCAGTCTGTTGAGCGGTCTGCCGGGGACGGTTTTGATTCTGGCCGTGATCGCTGTCTGCGTATGTTCCGCCTGGGCCAGCTATCATCTCAATCCCGCCGGCTGGTGGACAATCCTGATCGCCTTCGGCCTGGTGCTTGTTTCGGCGCTGCTGACTTTCTCGCGAGTCGATATCCTCGATATCTACCGGTCGATGGGATACTCGGAACAGCAGATCGCGCTGATACAGAAGTACCGCTATCTTACGAACCAGAACATGCTCGTCTTCACCGCCATCGCTTCCTTTCCGTTCCTCGGCTACCTGCTGTTTGTAAAGAGGTACTTCCACTAAGCCGCGTCAGTCGTGGCGTCCGTCCCGCCCGCCCCGGTTTTAACACTTTTACCGGTTTCGCTGTCTGTTACAATCCCGCTCGTGAATCGGATTCGTCTCCTGCCCGAACAGGTCGCCAACCAGATCGCCGCGGGCGAGGTGGTCGAGCGGCCCGCCTCGGTCGTGAAGGAACTGGTCGAGAATTCGCTCGACGCGGAAGCCCGGCGCATCACCGTCACCGTCAAGAACGGCGGACGCTCCCTTGTTAACGTGGCCGACGATGGTTTCGGCATGAGCCGCGATGATGCGTTGCTCGCACTGGAACGCCACGCCACGAGCAAGATCGCCAGGGCCGAGGATCTCCACAGCATCACCTCGCTCGGTTTCCGCGGCGAAGCCATTCCCAGCATCGCTGCGGTATCGCGATTCACGTTGACGAGCCGCGAGCGCGGCGTATTGGGTGGCACACAGATCGAGATCGCGGGCGGGAAGATCCTCTCGGTCACGGATGTCGGCGCGGCGGAGGGGACGGTGGTGGAAGTGCGCAACCTGTTCTTCAACCTGCCCGCGCGCCGCAAATTTCTTCGCTCGATTCCCACCGAAACCGCCCACATCGAGCACATCGTGACGCTGTGCGCGCTGGCCCATCCGAACGTCGCCTTCAAACTTGTCGTCGATGGACGTGAGGTGTTCCATCTGGCGCCGACCAACGATCTACGGGGCCGATTGCGGGAACTCTACGGCGCGCAACTCGTCGAGGAACTTATCGCCGTCGAGTTGTCCCGGGGTGATGTACGCATCACGGGTCATATCGGAAAACCCGGCGTCAGCCGCGCTGACCGCCGTCAGCAGCACCTCTTCGTGAATCAGCGGCCGGTCGAAAGCAAGGGCATCAACTACGCCCTCCTCGAAGGCTATCACACCGCGCTGATGAAGGGGAAATTCCCCGTGACCTTCCTGTTCATCGATATCGACCCCGGCTTGGTGGACGTGAACATTCATCCCGCCAAACGGGAAGTCCGCTTTCGCGACGAGGCCAGCGTGCGCCAGTGCGTGATCGATGCCGTTCGCGCCGCCCTCGAGCCGGAAACCGCCGGCTTTCACCCGGTTCAACGCGAAGGCTGGCCCCAAAACCAGCAGCGCATTGTCGGGCCGCGGCCGCATTCTCCGTTTGCCCCGCCGCTGGCCTTGCGGGGAGAAGCCGCCGCCCCGCCGCCAGCACAACAATCCAATTTGATCGACGTGCCGAGGAATCGAGGGGAGGGCGAAGCCCTGCCGGCCGCAGCGTCAGCGAAGGCTGGTCTCGGCGAGCCGCCGGTTGACGTGCGCACCGAAGAGGGGACATGGCGCGTCCTCGGCGTGATCGGCCAGCTGTATGTGTTGATCGAGTCGCCCGAAGGACTGGTTCTCATGGATCAACACGCCGCGCACGAGCGCGTGTTGTTCGAGAAGATGCTCAGGGAACTTGAATCCGATTCGGCTCCCGCCCAGAAGCTCCTGCTGCCGCTCACGCTGGAATTGGACGCGCGCGACGCCGCCTTTCTCCACGCGAACCAGAAGACGCTCCACAAGTTGGGTATTGGCGTGAACGAATTCGGCGAGCGAACATTCCTGATCGACGCTCTCCCGCCGTATTTCCCAACCGCGAATCTCGCGCAGACGTTTCGCGACATCATCGACGAGCTTCGCCAAACCGGCGAGGAGGTGCACGCCCGACGGTTGACCGAGGACAAGATCGCCACGACCGTCTGCCGTCACGCGGTGAAAGCGCACGACCCGTTGCGTGGCGAGGAGCTGCGCGCGTTGCTCCAGCAACTTCACCAATGCGAACTGCCCTACACGTGCCCCCACGGGCGTCCAACGATGATTCAGATCTCCTACGCCGAGCTGGAAAAGAAATTCGGACGGAAAGTATGAGCGCAAACTGCCCGCACTGCGCCAAGCCGCTCGAAGACCAGCAACTCGACAACGTCGCGTTCCGTTGCTGTCGCGATTGCCGGGGCATGCTCATCCTGCACACCGATCTGATCGGCGTGCTGGAGAACAGTTGGCACGCCGTGCCCCCCGACAAGGCGGAAGAGATCTCCTTCCGCGCGCCCGAAGGTTGGCAGAATCAAGGGGCGCTACGATGCCCGGATTGCCATCAGACAATGGAGAAGTACGGCTACATGGGGCTCGCCGCAATCCAGATCAATCGTTGCGACGCGTGCGCCGAAATCTGGCTCGACGCCGACGAATTACAGAACATGGCGCTGGCCCTCGCGAAGAGCAACTATCGGAGCGACGCGGATCGGGAAAGAACAAAGCGCGAGGAGATGGACATCGGCGAAGCGGGAGTGCACGGTACAGGAAGAGGTGCGGGCCTAACTTCCGGGGCTTGGCTATTCCCCGAAAAGCAGACCAATCCGGTCCCCGTTCTATTGCTACTCAGCTTGCTCCTGCGATAGGCGCAGCGATCCCGTTTCACGAGGTGGTGGACTTCTTCCACTCGTTCCAGTCCGCTGTGGTCGCCCTGGCCATCGCCTCCGCGGCGTGACGCAGCCAGTTGGCCGGGCGTTTTCTCAGGTCTGCCAGAATCTTGCGGACGGCCTTCTTCGATCCGAGATGGACATTGGCCGTTTCCCAGCCCATCTCGTAGAGCAATCGTGATTCATCCCGCCGGTTCGGCAACGAAGCCAGTTCCACACGCGAGCAATCCGGCGCCAGTCGCCGGATAATCCACCGGCCCTGCAACCGCACATACGGGTCGCGACAGCGAACCGCCTGATCCAGCGCCTGTTGATACAGAACGCCGCTCCCGTCCCGGCGCTTCGCCGCCCACACGTACGCCGAGGTGGTCAGCGCCTTGGCTTCACGGGCGATCTTACCGCCATGCCAATCGCCGATCACCACATACCGCTCGCGCCCGAGGCTGCCCAGACCCGCCACGCGGTGCACGATTCGGCAGTTCAACGCGCCTTCGGGCATGAGCCGCTCCAATCCCCGTGCCGCGCCCTTGGGCACCCGCGTCTTCCACGTCGGTAGCGCAGTCATCTTTTCCCAGAATCTCGCCGGGTCCCGAAGTTCGCTCGTGGCCAGTTCTCGCAGCCAATGATGGTGCTCGCCCAACACGATCGGGAGCCCGCCCGACTTCAAGCTCGCGGTATAGCCTTCCAGAATCGAATCGCACGCCTTGTCGAACGCGAGCTCCAGATGACCTTCGTGAAACGCCAGTCGCGCGCTCGTGGCCAGGCGCACCAGATCCATCGTGTAAGGCATGAACGCCACTTCATCGAAATCATTGATGCCCCAGACCAACCGGCCCTCCTCGTCGCGCCACGTTCCGAAGTTCTCGACGTGCAGATCGCCGATGGCGAGAACTTCCACGGCGTTCGCTTCCTTGGGGCACATCTCGGGCCAGCGCTGGCACCAGCGGTAGAATGTCGCCCGCAGAAACGGGAGGACTCCCTGACGCATCGCTCGGCGTTTCAGGTGCAGGTCAGGAGCGAGGAGCGTCAGCCGATTCGAAAGCCACGCCTCATACTTTCGCGTCGCTTGGGTAATGGTCATCAGGCTGTTCCGTTGCCTGGCCCAACGGGCGTGGGCAGCGGCACAAGGCCCCGGGCCGACTGAATGTCGGCAGCGATTTGGGCCTTGAGAGCGTCAACGGAAGTGAATTTCTGTTCATCGCGCAGCTTCTTCAGGAAGACAACCTCGACCGTCTTCCCATACAAATCGCGGGCGAAATCCAGAATGTGGACCTCCAGCACGCGGCGCGGCTCCGTTTCGGCAAACGTGGGGCGCACACCCACGTTGACCACGCTACCAAATTGCTCGGCGCCGATGATCGCCCGTGCGGCGTACACGCCGTCCGGCGGCAAGACCTCATCGCGCGGATTGAGATTGGCCGTCGGGAACCCCAGTTCGCGTCCGCGCCGGTCGCCCGGCTCGACCGTGCCGAGGATCGAAAACGGACGGCCCAGCATCGCCGCGGCGCGGTCGAGATGGCCCTGCAAGACGTGCTGCCGAATCGCCGTCGAGCTAATCATCTCGTCGTCGAGCTTGACCGACTTGATTTCTTTGGCCGCGTAACCGTACTGCGGCGCGAGCGCTTCCATCAGATGCACGTCGCCGGCGCGGTCGTGCCCGAACCGAAAGCGCGTGCCGACGCAAATCTCCTGAAGCGGATGAACGTGGCGGGCGACGGTGTCGATGAACTGTTCGGCCGGTGTAAGCGAGAACGCCTTGTCGAACTTGAGAAGCAGGCACCCGTCCACACCCAGGTTATCAATCAGGCGCAGTTTGTGTTCCGTGGAGGTCAGCAGCCGCGGCGCCTTGTTGGGTTGAAGCACGCGCATCGGATGAGGATCGAACGTCAGCACGATAGCCTTGCCGCCGCCGGCCCGCGCGTCGTCGCGCGCCTGGCCGATCACGCGTTGATGGCCGAGGTGGACGCCGTCGAACACGCCGATGGCCAGGCACACCTTGACGGAGTGCCGGGCGAACTCCTCGAATGTGCGAAACACCTGCATTACGCTGCGTGAGAGCCGACGAGCTTCAAGATGGGGATGATGAATGCCTTCAACTGTTCGCGCGATTGTTTCAAAATCTCTTCCAGCGAGTGGGCATCGCGCAGGTCGAAGTTGCCCGAGCGCGTTCGCCGCAACTCGTGCAGATGCGCCCCGCAGCCGATCAGATCGCCAATCTCCGAGCACAGCGTCCGCACGTACGTCCCCTTCGTGCAGGCCACGCGGAACTGGACACGGGGCAGATCGAGTCCCAGCACCCGCAGATCGAAAATGTGCACCAGCCGCGGTTCGCGTTCGACCGTCTTGCCTTTGCGCGCGAGTTTGTACAGCGGCGTGCCCTGATGCTTGACCGCGCTGACCATCGGCGGCACCTGCTGGATGTCACCGCGGAACTTGGCGAACGCCTCGTCGACGTCGTCCTGGGTCAGCGGCGGCACGGGTTTCTCGGCGATCACGTCCCCATCCGCGTCCTGCGAGTCGGTCGACACGCCCAACCACATGGTTCCTTCGTAGGCCTTGTCGTCGGACATGAGCCGGTCCTGCAGTTTCGTGGCGCGCTCGATCACCAGAATGAGCAGCCCGGTCGCGGCCGGATCCAGCGTGCCGCAATGGCCGACCTTGTGGAATCCAAACTGGCGCCGCACCCGGTCGACCACGTCGTGCGAGGTCATCCCCGATGGCTTGTCCACCAGCAGGACGCCGTCGAACGGGCTGAGTTGCGGTTGCATGAACGGGGACCTACAGGTTGGCCGCGGCCAACGCTTCGCTCACCGCCGCCAGCACCTTGCGCTCGATCTCATGGGGTTCGCCGGTGAATCGCGCGCCCGCCGCTTCGCGATGGCCGCCGCCGCCAAACCGGCGGGCGACGGAATTGACGTCCACCTTCGGATTCTTGGAACGCAGACTGACGCGGAACTTTCCGGCTTCCGGCAGCTCTTCAAACAGCAAAGCCACGACGACCCCTTCGATTGCCCGCGCGTAGTCGATCAGGCCCTCAGTGTCCTCGCGTTTCGCGCCGGATTCCTCGAACATCTCCACCGTGACCCACGTGTAGGCGATACGCTTGTGGTCGGCGAGTTGGAGTTGTGCCAGAGCTTTTTGCAGCAGCATCAACCGTGCGTAGGGATAGCTCTCGTACACCTGCCGGCAAATCTCGCCTACATTGATCCCGGTATCGACCAGCTCCGCGGCGACGCGCAACGACTCGGATGTCGTGCTGCCGTAGCTGAAGGAGCCCGTGTCGGTCGAGATCGCGGCAAACAGGCAGGTCGCGATATCCCGCGTCAACGGGAATCCGCCGCGCCGGATCAGTTCAAAGGCGATTTGTCCCGACGCGGGAGCTTCCGGCACAATCCAGTTGATCTCACCGAATTTCTCATTGCTGACGTGATGGTCGATGTTGACGAAATGTTTCCGGTTGCCGATCCGCTGGGCGGCCGAGCCGACGCGTTGCCAGGTGGACGTGTCGATGGCAATGACGACGTCGAAATCCTTCGGCTCGGCGGGAGGGCGCGTGATCAACTGGCTGGCGGGAAGAAACCGAAACTTCGCCGGCACGGCGTCATCGTTCCAGGCTTCGACCGTCTTGCCCAGCCCCTGCAGCAGCAGCACGAGCGCCAGTTGCGAGCCGACGGCGTCACCGTCCGGCCGGTAGTGGGTGAGCACCAGGAACGAATTCTGGGTGCGGAGCAGTTCGCCGATTTGTTGGGGGACATCACTCATCGGGGCTCTGGCTGTCGAGTTCGTCGAGCAGGTGTTCGATGCGCGTGGCGCGGTCCTCGGTCTCGTCGAGGACGAATTTGAGCCGCGGCGTGTATTTCAACACGATGCGGTGCGCCAACTCGTGCTGGATATGCCCGTGTTGGTGTTCGAGGGTCTCCAGCGCCCGCTGTTTCTGCTCGGCGGACCCGATCACGCTCGTGTAAATCCGGCCCTCCTTGAGATCCGGGCTGATTTCCGCGGCGGTGATCGTGATGAAACCGCAATCGGTCAGGTTCAACTCCTGCACGATCTCGCTGACCTCGCGCTTGACCAGTTCCGAAACACGTTCCATTCGATGGCTGCTCATGATGATGGGGGCCCAGGAAAACAACAACGCCGTCGGCGCGACCGAAATCATTCCCGTGTTCGTCCTCCGCTGGGCAGTTGGTTATTGGGTTACAGACTCGCGGCGACCTTTTCGACCGTGTAACACTCCAGGATGTCGCCCTCCTGGATTCCTGGAAAATTCTCCAAACGCAGGCCACACTCCGAACCGGCTTTGGCTTCGCGCACGTCGTCCTGGAAATGCTTGAGGCTGGCAATGCGTCCTTCGTACTGCACCGCCTTGCGCCGCAACAAGCGCACGCGGGCGCTGCGGGCGATCCGGCCATCGGTGACGACGCAGCCCGCCACGGGCGGTCCCTTGGACAGGGCGAAAATCTTGCGGACCTCGGCATGGCCGATCACGGCTTCCTTCGACTCGGGTTCCAGCAGTCCTTCCATCGATTCTTCGACCTGCTCGATCAACTCGTAGATGATCGTGTACAACTTGATTTGCACGTTGGCGTTCTTCGCCGCGTCCGTCACGCCGCTCTCGGTCTTGACCCGGAATCCGATGATCACGGCCTCGGACGCGCTGGCCAGCAGAACGTCGTTCTCCGTAATGCTGCCCACCGCCCCGTGAATGACGTCGAGCTCGACCTTGTCGCTCTTGAGTTTGCCGAGCGAATCCGCGATGGCTTCCAGCGAGCCCTGCACGTCCGCCTTGAGCACGATGTGCAGTTTCTTCATCTCGCCCTCTTTGAGCTGCGAGAGCAAGTCCTCCAACCGCGAACCGCGCGGTTGCACCGTCGTCGCGCCGCGCGCTTCCTGCTGGCGCTGTTCGCTGAGCGCGCGCGCTTCCTTGTCCGACTTCATCACATTGAACTCGGAGCCGGCCTCGGGCAGGCCGGACAGTCCGACAATTTTCACAGGCATCGATGGAGGCGCTTCCTTGATTCGTTGTCCCTTGTCGTTGATCAGGGCGCGAATCTTCGCCCAGAACGGACCGCAGACGATGCCGTCCCCGACCCGCAACGTTCCTTTGCGCACGAGCACGGTCGCGGTCGGCCCCATTCCCGACTCGATCTGCGCTTCGATGACATTGCCCTTCGCCGGAACCTTCGGGCTCGCTTTCAATTCCATGATCTCGGCTTGCAACAGGATCATCTCCAGCAACGTATCGATGCCCTTTTTCGTCGTCGCCGAGACTTCAACGGTAATCGTGTCGCCACCCCAGGATTCGGGGCTCAGGCCATGTTCCTGCAGTTGTTTTTTGACGCGGTCGACATTCGCGGTCGGCAAATCGCACTTGTTGATGGCGACGATGATCGGCACCTGCGCGGCCTTGGCGTGGTTCATCGCCTCGAGGGTCTGCGGCATCATCCCGTCGTCCGCCGCCACGACCAGCACGGCGATGTCCGTGACGTTCGCGCCGCGCGCCCGCATCTTGGTAAACGCCTCGTGGCCGGGCGTATCGAGAAACGTGATGGTCTTGCCGCCGGGAAGCGACACGACGCTGGCGCCAATGTGCTGGGTGATCCCGCCGCTTTCGTGGGCCGCCACATCCGTCTTGCGAATGGCATCCAGCAGCGACGTCTTGCCGTGATCGACATGTCCCATGACGGTGACGACCGGCGGACGTGGTTTCAGGTCCGTAGCCTGTTCGCCCACTTCGAGAGGCTCGACCTTCTTGGGCGGCGCGTGAACGATGCCGGCCCCGCGCTCGCGCTTTTCCAGTTCGAACAGGAATCCGTGGCGCTCGCAAATCTTGCGCGCGATGTCCTCCGGAATCGTCTCGGTCAGATTGGCGAAGACGTTCATCGCCATCATCTCGGCCAGCAGGACGTGCGACTTGACACCGACGCGCTGGGCAAGGTCCCGGACGATGACGGGCGGTTTCATCTGGATAACCTTGTTGCCCTTGTCGTCGACGATGAAGGCCGGCTGTGACGGTGTCGGCGGCGCCAGTGCAGGCTTCGGGGCTGGAGCTGGCGCCGGACGCGGGGCGGTCGTTATTTTGACCGTTGGCTGCGCTGGCGGAGTCAGTTTGGGTGGCACGACTGCCGGCGGCGCCTTGGGCGGGACAACCACCGCTGGCGGCGGAGCGGACGGACTTACTGCCACCTTGGCAACCGGCGGAGCGGGCGGCTCGACGATCGCCTTGGGCGGTTCGGCAACCACAGCCGGGGCCGGTGGCGGCAACGTCGCGACGGTCGCCGCGGTCTCGACCTTCTCACTGGTTTCAGCCGCAGGGGCTGGAGAGGGAGGGGGCGGCGGTGGCGGTGGCGCCGGCACTTCGGGCGGCGCGGGTGGCGGCGGAACATACCCGTATTCCTTTTCGATCGCCTCAGCCGTGATCTTGTCAACCGTGCTGGAGTGGCTTTTCACGGGATAGTTCATCGTGTGCAGCTTGTCGATCATCTCCTTGTTCGACAGGCCGCAACGCTTGGCCAACTCGTGTACGCGGATACTCATTCGGCTGGTTTCTCACCCTCCGTGGCCTGGGCCGCTTCACGGCGTTCCTGCTCCGTGTTGGCCGCCTGTTGCACCGCGGCGGCGTTCTCGGTGCCCAGTATCTCCGTCAAATCGTTCAAATCCGCCGACAGCAGACCCTCCAGCGAATGGAAGCCCCCCTTGACCAGGTTTTCAGCGGTCTCCCGCGCAATCCCGGGGATCGCTGCCATCTCTTCCACGGCCCGCGCGACCTTCTCCTCGAACCCGAGCTCAGCGGATTCTTCCTTCTCGATCTCGATGTTCCATCCCGTCAGTTTGGCCGTCAGGCGCGCGTTTTGCCCCTTCTTCCCGATCGCCAGGGACAACTGGTCGGGATCGACGATGATTTTCACGGAATGGCGGGCTTCATCAATGACGAGGTTCTTCAACTTGGCGGGGGCGAGGGCGTTGGTGACGAACTGCCGAACGTTCGGGTCCCAGCGAATGATGTCGATCTTTTCACCGCTGAGTTCGCGCACGATGTTCTTGACGCGCATGCCGCGCATTCCCACGCAAGCGCCCACGGGATCGACCTTCTCGTCGTGCGACAGCACCGCGATCTTCGTGCGATAGCCCGCCTCGCGCGCAATCGCCTTGATCTCCACCGTCTTGTCAGCAATCTCGGATACTTCGAGCTCGAACAGTTTGCGGACAAAATCCGGATGGCTGCGAGACAGGATGATTTCAGGCCCGTGAAGCGCGTTGTCGACACTCAGCGTATAGGCCCGAATCCGGTCGCCGGGCTGGTATTCCTCCGTCGGCACCCGCTCGCGGCTGGGCATGATCCCTTCAATCTTGCCCAAATCGACAATGACATCGCTGCGTTCGAAGCGGCGAACCGTGCCCGACAGGATGTCGCCCGCGCGGCCTTTGAATTCCTCGAACACCATGTTCTTTTCGACCTGCCGAATGCGCTGGAGCATCGCCTGTTTGGCGGTTTGCGCGGCGATGCGCCCGAAATTCTGCGGAGTAACCTCGATTTCGATGCTTTCTCCGAGTTGGACGTTCGGCACGCGGCGGCGTGCATCCGCCAGTGAAATCTCATCGTGTTTGTTGACGACGTTTTCGACCACCAACTGCTTGGCCAGAGCGCGAATGACGCCCGTTTTGCGATCGATCTCAATGCGGAGGTCGTTTGCCGGGCCGACGCTCCTTTTGGAAGCCTGTAGCAACGCCTGCTCGACGGCTTGAAACAGGACTTCCCTGTCGATGCCTTTCTCGCGGTGGAAGTATTCCACTGCTACAATCAATTCGCCGTTCATAATTTTTCGCCGTTTTGGCGCACACCGCGTCCGGGGAACAAAAAAGTGGGTTTTCGACCCACTCGTTCCATGCCGCCAAATTCTGACTCGCAAATATAAGGAATCCAGAGAAATCGGTCAAGTGCATATCCGATGGGGTGCAACCGGCTTGTTTTGGCCGGGGGGAACCCGCTAGAATGCATGGGCAATGAACCTGCCGAACCGGCTCACTGTGGGGCGCATCGGTCTGACCGTGTTGTTCGTCATGGCGCTGCTATTACCTCCCCACGGCTTGATTCTGTCCCATTTCCCGTATGGGAAAACCATCGCTTTGGCCATCTTCATCGGCGCGAGCCTGACCGACTGGTGGGATGGCTGGTACGCGCGCCGGCGCCGGCTGGAAACGACCTTCGGCGCATTGATGGATCCGTTGGCCGACAAGATTCTGACCACCGCCGCATTCATCTGCTTCATCGAGCAGCCCAGCTACCGGCCTGGCGTGCCCTTGGTACAGGCCTGGATGGCCCTGGTCATCGTGGCGCGGGATTATCTGGTGACGGGGTTGCGGCTGATCGCCAGTCAGCAAGGGGTCGTGATGCGCGCCGAAGGCCTCGGCAAACACAAGACCGTTTCTCAGATGGTTACCATCATCGTCATTCTGATCGGCCTGGCCATACGCGAGGATTGGAATTGCTTCGGAAATGATTTTCAGCAATTCGACATCTTGTTCTCCCGTGTCGCATTCACCTTGATGCTCATCACCGTCAGCCTGACGCTCGTCTCCGGCATCATCTATTTCTTCAAGAACGGGCAGTTGTTCTTCCGCGATGCGTGAACGATTGATCAGATTCCTAGCAACAGGATTCGGTGCCGGGCACTCGCCCGTCGCGCCCGGCGCTGCCGGCTCGCTGGTCGGCATCGCATTCTGGTGGGCTCTAAACCAGCAGCACCATCTCTGGCTGCGCGCGGTGCTGATGGTACTGGCCATTGTTTTTGCCGTGTGGTGCGCGGGCGAAGCATCCGATATCCTCCACCACCCGGATCCACCGAGCGTGGTCATCGACGAAATCGTGGCAATGCCGCTGGTGTTGATCGGAGTGGGAACAAGCTGGTGGCACGTCGCGCTGGGCTTCGCGATGTTTCGGATATTCGACGTGTGGAAGCCGACGCCCGTGCGGGAGGCCCAGGATTTCTCGGGCGGGATCGGGATCGTTTTGGACGACCTGCTGGCGGCGGCCTACGCCTGCCTCGCCACGCACGGTGTGGTCTGGCTCGTCGCTTGGATGAAACATTAACCCCCAACGCCTTCGGGGTTAGCCCCGCGAGCCGTCGGGGTCGAGCTTCGCCAGGAACTGCTGCAATTGGCCGGTGTCGAAATTGGCCAGTACATGCCCGTCCACGACGATTGTCGGCACGTAGCGCTGGCCTGAGAGACGCTGCATCTCCTCGTCAGCAGCGGGGTCGCGCCCCACGTCGATCTCCTGGTACGTGATTCCGTGGTCCTTCAAATATTCCTTGGCATCCACGCACCACCCGCACCATTTGCGCGTGTAAAGTTTCACCTCTCGCATCGTTTGTCCTTGCGCATCGCCTGCTAACATCGCAAAATTGGATGCCGAAAGCGAGAGGCGAGTTTCCGATAACTGCGAGCAGAGGACGACCATGAAGATACTTGTTGCCGATTCTGTTTCCGAACGTGGCGTGGAGATGTTGCGCAAAAATCCGGCCTTTCACGTTGATGTGAAGACCGGTCTCAAGGAAGACCAGCTCTGCGAGATCGTCGGTGAGTATGACGCGCTGATCGTCCGTAGCGCGACCAAGGTCACCAAGAAAGTGATCGAGGCCGCGAAAAAGCTCCGCGTTGTCGGTCGCGCGGGCGTCGGGGTTGATAACGTCGATGTGGATGCCGCCACGCGGCGCGGTATCATCGTCATGAATACACCCGGCGGCAATACCATCTCCACCGCCGAGCACTCGTTTTCGATGATGATGGCGCTGGCTCGCAGCATTCCACAAGCTCACGCGACGATGAAGGCGGGGAAATGGGACCGCAAATCCTTCGAGGGCGTCGAGCTCTACAACAAGACGCTCGGCGTGATCGGCATGGGCCGCATCGGCACCGAGGTCGCCCGCCGCGCCATTGCGTTCGGCATGCGCGTGCTGGCGTATGATCCGTTCCTGAGCCTGAGCCGCGCCAAGGCGTTGCAGGTCGAGCTCGTCGAACTCGACGACATCTATGCGCGCTCCGATTTCATCACCGTCCACGTGCCGATGACCGACCAGACCCGCAGCATGATCAACAAGGACACCATCGCCAAGATGAAGAACAGCGTCCGATTGATCAATTGTGCCCGCGGCGGCATCATCAACGAGAAGGATTTGTACGAGGCCGTCAAGAGCGGGAAGGTCGCCGGCGCGGCGCTTGACGTCTACGAATCGGAACCGCCGAAGGAACTGCCGTTGCGCGAACTCGATCACGTGGTGATGACGCCGCACCTCGCCGCGTCCACAACCGAGGCGCAGGAATCCGTCGGCGTCGAGGTCGCCGAGCAGGTGGCCGATGTGTTGGCGGGCGGGACGATCCGCAACGCCGTGAACATGCCGTCGCTCGACGCGAAAGTGCTCGCCGTGCTCCAGCCGTACCTGAGCTTCGGCGAGAAGATGGGGCGGTTGCTTGCCCAGATCGCGCCGGCACGGATCGAACGATTGATCATTGAGTTCTGTGGCAAGGCCGGCGAGCTCGAGAGCGGACCGATCAGCCGCGCCGTGTTGAAGGGCTTCCTCGAAAGCTCCCAGGGCAGCGAGGTCAACTACGTCAACGCACCCGTAATCGCCGAGACGCTCGGGATTCACGTCGGCGAAGTCAAGAGCAGCGAGCCGATTGATTATGCCGAGCTGATCAATGTGCGCGCGTTCGTCGACGGCCAGGCCGCCAGCTTGTCAGGTACGTTTTACGGTTCGCCCAACAACCCGCGCATCGTCCGCATCAACGACATGCCCGTCGAGGCCGTGCCGACCGGCGTCCTGTTCATGATGCGTAACAAGGACCGCCCGGGCATCGTCGGCTGGGTCGGCACCGTCATGGGCAAACACGGCGTCAACATCGCCAGCATGTCGCTCGGCCGCGACAAGGCCGGCGGCCAGGCCCTCACTGTCCTCAACCTCGACAGCGCCCCGAGCGAAGCTGTCATCGCCGAGATCAAGGCTGATAAGGACATCCTCGACGTCAAAGTCGCGAAGGTTTGAAATACAAGCGGTTCGAGGAATTGCTGGTCTGGCACGCGGGAATGGAACTCGCCGAGAAGGTGTTTCGTCTGACCGAACACAAGAGCTTTAGTTATAAGGGCGATCTTCGCAGCCAGTTGCAGCGGGCCGCGTTGTCGATCTGCAACAACGTCGCCGGAGGTTTCGAGCGTGGTACGACGCCGGAATTGCTCACGTTTCTATACATTGCTGCGCGGTTCAGCCGGCGAAGTGCGTTCGATGCTGATCTTGTGCGAGCGCCTTCCATACTTCGCCGATCTCAAATCTGAAATCTCAGATCTCAAATTGAAAGCCGAATCCGTCTCCCGCCAACTCCGCGCCTGGGCCGATTCGGTGCAAAACTCCGATATCAAAGGCCAACGCCATCTCACCGCGAAGAGCCGGGCCGAATACGACGGCAAGAAGCGCGCGGATGCCTTTCTCGAAAAGCTGAAGCAGGCGCAACAGAAGGGGTCGCGGTCGACTCAGGGATCAGGTTGAGTGCACGCGTTGAAATTCTGTCCCTGCCGTGGCATCGTTGCTGAAGCGGAGACCAACCAAGACAACTGTAACTTGGGATGGCGACACCATGGAGCGCGATACGTGGCCAAGTAGATTCGTGTTATGAACGAAGCGACCGAGATCAAGGAAGGAGCTGTTGGTCTTTTCGACATCTTGGGGTACAAACAGCTACTAAGGAATAACGAGATTGAGTTAGTAGTCGATCTCCTTCACGAGGATATTCCTCCTTTACGTGGTGAATCTGAACACTGGGTTAAAGAAATTGTCTCGCTGTTGCGCAAGGAGCATGAAAGCCATCCGTTTGTCGACGCGGCAGAAAAGGCTCTGCCAGAGACCCAGTGGCTGCTATTCTCTGACACGATACTGTTGGCGATGCCAATTCCCAGTTCACTTGAAACGGACGAAAAAGTGGCACGCTGGGTGGTTTTCTTGGAGCAGGTGCTGCGCGTTCACTGCCTGCTGTTCCGCGCAGGCTTGCCAATTCGTGGGGCCGTAAGCTTGGGAGCTTACTTCTTCAATGAACAGCCACCGTTCTTTGTTGGCAAGGGCCTCGTGGAGGCATACGAAGAGGCTCAGAGTCAGGACTGGGCCGGAAGTGTAGTTTGCGAGCGAGCCGAGGAAGAGCTAGAAGTGCTGAAGAACGAATCTGTTCTTCTGCGCGACACTTTGCCGGAATACGTGATTCGCTACGCCGTCCCATTCAAACGTGGCGAGAGTGTCGTTAGGCCGTGTGTCAATTGGCCGCGGCATTTCAACCGGGATGATTTGACGGCTTTCAATATTCGAGAAATGGTGTTGGCGGCCTACCTCCGGCACAACAAACAAGTCGGCGAGCGGGAAATGACGAAGGCAAATGACACCGAGGCATTTATTTTGCAGTCTCGGATAAATCGACTGCGAGAGTGATTGGACATGTGGCTCGGCCCAGACGGACGGCGGCCCGCCGCCGTGCTGAATCGAAATCCTTGCAGTCGGGCATCGACGTGAAGTATATCGATAAGCCTCGAATGAAACTGTCTCCTGACAAGAAGCTGGCGGGCGTTCTGTGCCCGGTGTTTTCCATCCGAATCGAAACCGATCTCGGCATCGGGGACACGGAAGGCGTGCGCCAGATGATCGACTGGTGCCACAAGCACGGCATCGGCCTGTTGCAGGTGCTGCCGATCAACGAGACCAGCGACGATAATTCGCCCTACAACGCCATCAGCTCGATGGCGATTGAGCCGACGACCATCGCGGTCTCGCCCGAGCGAATTCCCGATTTGTCGCCCGCCAAATTCAAACAGATCGCCAAACCGGACTTGCTCAAGGAACTGCGCGCGGGTCCGGTGAAATACACGAAGGTGAAGGAGCTCAAGCGCGCGCTGCTGCGGGCCGCGTTCGATGCGTTCCTCGCGAAGCATTGGGAGAAGACGACCGAGCGCAGCCAGGCGTTCCGCGCGTTCCTGGCCGAGAACGGCGACTGGATTTCCGACTACGCAATGTTTCGCGTATTGATGGAGGATTATCACAACTGGCCAACGTGGGATGAATGGCCGCTGGACCGCCAGGACCCGAAGAAGGCGGGGGCGTGGCTTCTCTCGCTGCCCGCGAAGCAGCGCGACGAATACATCGAGCGGGTCCTGTTCTGCGCGTACATCCAGTGGATCGCTTACGATCAATGGACGAAGGTCAAGGAGCACGGCACGCAGAAGAAAGTGCTCTTGATGGGCGACATCCCGTTCGGCGTGAACCGCTACAGCTCGGACGTGTGGGCCAACCGCGCTATTTTCGATCTCGACTGGAGCGGCGGCGCTCCGCCCGAGAAGACGTTCAAAGTCGATCCATTCACCGAGAAATGGGGCCAGAACTGGGGCATCCCGCTTTACAAATGGGACGTGTCGCGGGCGCGCCACCATGATTGGTGGCGGATCCGCTGCGGCAACATCCACAAGGCGTTCCACCTGTTCCGCGTCGATCACGTGCTCGGGTTCTTCCGCATTTACTCGTTCCCGTGGCAACCAAAGCACAATGGCAAATTCCTGCCGCTGACCGAGCCGGAGGCGGCGAAACTTACCGGCGGACGCCTGCCGCATTTCCAGCCGTATGGCGACGATACGCCCGAGGGCGCGAAGTTCAATCAGAAGCAAGGGGAAGAATTGCTGGAGATGGTGGTGGGAGCCGCAGGAGAAACCGCGGTGATTGCCGAGGACCTCGGCGCCGTGCCGCCGTACGTGCCCGTCTCGCTCGAACGCCTGAAGATCCCGGGCTACAAGATTCCGCACTTTCTACGGGAGAAGGACAACTCGTTTGTGGATGGCAAGACCTATGCACGCTTGTCGCTGGCAACGCCGGCGACCCACGACCACGATCCGCTGGCCAAGATGTGGCGCGAGCTATGGGCGAAGGTCGATACCGACAAATCGGGTCTCGACCAGAGACCGCGCGAACGATGCGCGGGAGCCTGTGAGGAACAGGAGGCCTGGAAGAATCTGGAAGCGTACAAGGAACTGAAACGGTGGATGAAGTACTGCGGCGTGGAGAGCCAGGAGCCGCCGCGCACGTTCGACGACGACATCCATCGCACGATCCTGCGCGGCGTGCTCAACTCCAATTCCTGGCTCGCCGTCTTTATGATCACCGATGTCTTCGGTTCCGAGGCGCGGTTTAACGTGCCGGGCGCCGTCAACGAAGGCAACTGGTCGTATCGTCTCGAGGAGACCGTGGGCGAACTCGACAAAGACCCGCAGCTCCTTCGCAAGACCCAGATGTTTGCCCGGCTCATCAAGGAAACGCACCGGCTACCGTAGCGCTACGCCTCCGCAATCGCGGCCCGAACCTCTTCCGCATGCCCGGCGGGTTTGACCTTGCGGAAGATCTTCGTGATTCGGCCATCGGGCCCGATGACGAACGTGCTCCGCTCGATCCCCATGAACTTCTTGCCGTACATGGATTTCTCTTTCCATACGCCGTAGGCCTCGGCAATCGCGTGGTCCTCGTCGGCCACCAGCGAATAGGGAAGACCATGTTCCGCAATGAACTTCTCGTGCGATTCCGGCGAGTCGGGGCTGACACCGAGGATGACGGCGTCCTGCTCGGTGATCTTTCGGTACATGTCACGGAATTCACATGCCTCAGTCGTGCACCCGGGCGTAAAATCCTTCGGGTAAAAATACACGACACAGGTCGAACCCTTGTTGGCGGTCAATTCGAGGAACGACGGCGCCTCGTCACCTTCTTGAAGTTGTTTCACGTTGCCTTCCTTTCCATGCTACCCCGATGCGGGGACAAATATCGGCCACCTCACATTGGATGCAGTCGGGGCGGCGGGCGGTGCAACGATTCCGGCCATGCCAGATCAGCAGGTGCGAGAAATCGATCCAGTCCTGCCGCGGCACGATCTTCATAAGAGCCAGCTCGATTTTCTCGGGCGCCGTCTGGCGGGTCAATCCCATGCGGCGCGAGAGCCGTGAAACGTGCGTGTCCACGACGATGCCTTCCGCCTTCCCATAGGCAACGCCCAGCACCACGTTGGCCGTCTTTCGCCCGATGCCGTCGAGCTGGACCAGCTCGTCGAGCGTTTGCGGGACCTTGCCGCCGTATTTCGCGACCAGGCTCTCGCAACACTTCCGGATCGAGCGGGCTTTGTTCCGATAAAAGCCGGTGCTGCGAATCATGGCCTCAAGCTCCGGCGGTTTCGCCCCGGCGAAATCCGCCGCCGTGCGGTACCGCCGAAACAGCGCCGGGGTGACGAGATTAACGCGTCGGTCCGTGCATTGCGCGCTGAGGATCGTGGCGATGAGCAATTGCAGCGGGTTCTGGTGATCCAGGGCGCAGCAGGCATCGGGATAGGCGGCGCACAATCGCTGCAAAATCGTGCGACAGCGCGCCATCAATTTGCTCTTGGCAACGTTCACGACTCGCAGTATAGCATAGGCACAAGGAAGTGTTCAGTTTCACCGCCGCGGATTTAATGAAGAAGAGGAGATAGATTATGGCACACATTGTGTGTGAACCTTGTGTTGGCTGCAAGTACACCGATTGCGTGGAAGTTTGTCCCGTGAATTGTTTCTACGAGGTCGATGATCGACTGTATATTCACCCGGACGAATGCATCGACTGCACGGCCTGTGTGCCGGTCTGTCCCGTGGAAGCGATCTTCACGGAAAGCGACGTGCCCGAGAAGTGGAAGCCATTCATCGCCGAAAACCGCGAGAAAGTCGGCGGCGCAGCCAATATCACCGCGAAGAAAGATCCCCTCGGCAAGGGCAAGCCTGAGTGCGAGCCCGGCGCCCGCAAACCGTAACCAGCCACGCGTTTCATGCGAAACGTCAACCGGCTTACGGACTAATTGGCTGAGCCGGCCGTCTGAGTCCCCTGATCAGTTGATGGGTTGGGGGAGTCCGTCTCCAGAATCAGCACCGCCAGCGCGGTGGAGTAGGCGGGTGTGTCAGCCAGGTCCCGGATTTCCATCGTGCTGTTCGGCGGCGGCATCCAGCGTCCATCGCTGCGTTGCATCTTGATCAGGACCTCGCGCGCCGGCTGGTCCCAGGAGTTCCAATACGACCCGCCAGCGCGGGACATCGCCTGGGTGATGTAAAACCAGCCGTACAGTACGTAATCGCCCTGGGTCTTGTCCCAATCCGCCTTTTCCTCGCGAAGGTAATCCAGCGCGGGTTTGATGCGCGGGTCGATACCGTTCCCGATGACCTGCTGGCAGAACACGCCGATGGCGGTCATGGACGGCGAACGCTCCGGCGATTGATAGCCGAAGCCGGGGTTGTTTACGTCGTACATGTTCCACAAAAAGTGCGCGGCCCTGTCGGTCACTTCCCGCGGGACGTCCAGCCCGGCTGCCTTCGCCGATGTCAACGCCAGGACCATCCAGCCCGTGACCGACACATCGGAGTCGTCCGACGTGGGGCGATAGCGCCATCCACCGACGTACTGGTCGCTCGCTTTGGGGGCGGATTGCGCGCGGACGATCGTGCGTACCGCGCGTTCCAGCGGATCGCGCAGCCTCGGAGAAGGCGTTACCGCGTACGCCTGCGACAGCGCGAGAACGACCATGCCTTGCGCGCCGCTGCCGATGTAATCCCCCGACGACTCGGAGACGAGGCCGTCGCTGCCGATATGCGAGGACAGGTACTCCAGCGCTTTGCCGACCGTGTTGCCGAATTCGACCGAGTCGGGGGTCTCGCCGTGCCCAAGGAAGGCCAGCGTCGCCAACGCCGTGCCGGCCGCCGTGCTCCGGCCGCATCTCCACGAGCCATTCTCTTCCTGGTGGGCCGCGAGCCATCGTAGCGCAGCCAGAACCGCCCGTTCCGTCTCGTTGGTGCTGCCGCCGGATTGATTGAGACGGCGGCCCGATCCGAGGCCCATACGAAAGTTGAGGACGCCGCCGCCGGGCCCCTTGACCCCCGGTATGCCGATTGCCGTGTCGCCGAGCCCGCTGCTTGTCAGCCCCACGCCGGTCGGACCGCCCGTCGGTCGTGGAACCGCGCTGGCTTCGCGGCCAACGACGCCGATGACTTCGTCGATGGAATCCGGGCTCGGCTGTGACGATGCCGTTGCCAAGTGCGCATGATACGCTTCGAGGGAGCTGCCGCCGGGCGTCGGGACGCCGCCGAGGCCTTTTCCTCCGGTTCCGCCGCCGGCGCCAAGAGCCGCGATGTCGTAGTCGCGATCGGTGGCCGTCCGGTTGACTGCGCTCTCGGGGGGAACGGGAGGCGGGACTGTGCTCGCGTCGAATACGGCTACGGTCCTCGGCCGGGCGGCGCCGAACGTAATCCAACCACACGCGGCAAGCAGCGCGACGTGAATCAGCAGCGCCACGAGGAAGCAATACAGAAGCCGCGTGTTGGCGGCGAACCACGACAGGAATCTGATGATGGACCTCATGGTTCAGGATGAAGGCGGCTGCGCCGGCAGCGACTCCAATTCTTGCTTTGCGTCCGCCGCAAACAGGCCATGCGGAAATCGCCGCAGATACGCTTCAAACGCGCGGCGCGCGACCTCGGGATTGCCGAGCGCTTTGTGGCACTGGCCGCTCCGAAACGCCGCCTCTTCGCCGTGCGGACCGCTGATTGTCAGCGCTGCGCGCAAATAGTACGCGAGGGCAGTCTTCTTGTTCTCCTTCGAGTCGCCCGTGAACGCAAAATAGCAGTTGCCCAACAGGTAGGCGGCTTCACCAGAATCTTCGCCCCTCGCGCCTGCCATGACGGAAGTAAGAAGTTCTATCGCCTTCGCGGTCTGTGGCTTTAACGGGTCTCCGCCGCCGCGAGAGAGATAGACTTCGGCCAGCCCCAAACTGGCGCGGTCATGCAATGTGCCCGGCGGCCCGTTCCACACCATCTGACGAAAAATGTCCTCGGCCTCATCGAGACGGTTCATGGCGAGATCGGCGCGTCCAATCCCCAGGCGCGCCTGCGGCGCCACGAGGGCATCGTTGGGATAAAGGCGCAACGACCGCTCGTATTGTTCCCGCGCTTGCGCGGGTTGACCACGCTGCAAAAGAACAGTGCCAATCGCGATATAGCTGCGCGGCGGAAGATGATCCATCGCCGCGTCGGCAAGCAGCTTCGACGTTGCGGCGTAACCGCGCCGCAAATCGCGCGCGGCCAGGGCCAGTTCGATCGTACTCGTAGTCGTGGCAATACGTACCGCGTCGTTCTGCTGATAGGCGGTGGCGAGACGGTCGAGGCAGGCATACCCGTCATCGAACTGTTTCGTCGCCTGGTAGGTGTCCGCGATCTGCGCGATCATCGCGTTCGCGGCGGCGGGGTCATCCCCGAACTTCGCAAGAAACGCCTCGCACTCCGCTACTGCTTTGGCCGTATCACCGCGGGCTGCGAGAATGCCGGCAACATGGATTTCCGAGTTGATTGCCGCTTGGCGGAGCTGGCCTGTTCCGTCTCTTGAGGCAGCAGCCCGGGCAATGACGTCGCGGTACACAGCAAGAGCTTCGTCCATCTTCGACTCACGCTCCAGGCGCAGGCCGATGGAATACAAGGCCGAGCCGACCAGCGGGTGCGCGGGATAACGAGCGACAAAGCTGCGGAATTGAGTGACCATTTCTTGGTTCTTGTCCTCGGCCCCGTAGCATTTAGCGATCTCAAAGGCAGCGAGCGGCGCGAATGTCGTGTTCGGGAATCCCTCGGCAACCTGGCGGAAAGAACCGATGGCGTCGTCGAAATGCCCCCCAGCGGATTGATTGCGCCCGAGTTGGTAGAGGGCTTCTGGAACCAGGGGGTCATCCGCCCAGCGATTGAGGAATTCGCGGAAGAAACCCACCGCCTTGTCACAATACACAGCGTTCTTTGATACATCGGCGGAGTCCGTATTTCCGCTCGCCAAGGAAGCATTCAGGTAGCCCAATTGGAATATGACCTCTCGGGTCAACGCATTTGTCGGATGAAGCTCACGGAGTTGTTCGTACGTGGCAATGGCTGTCGCCATGTCGGTGCGAGCTATGGCCGGGTCCGTCGCCTGGCGGGAAAGCTCGACATAACATCGCCCCAGACGAAACAGCGCGTCCGGTACCATCGCGCTGCTCGAATGCTCCTGAACGAAGGCGGCAAAGCGTTCTCTGGCGCGGTCGAAATCGTGGAGGGCGTAACGACAGGCGCCGATGCGAAACTCCGTGGTCTCGAGGATCGGCAACCGCGGATTCGTCGCCGCCAGTTTTTCGAAATCGTCGAGGGCCTCCGATGTCCTGCCGGACGCGAAAGCAGCCTCTGCTTTGAGTAACGAGATGTCGGGACCGAATGCGCTGCCCGGGTAGCGGGTCTGGAAATCAGCGACGGCTCGACCGGCCTCCTCGAATTGACGGCGGGCGACCAGCGTGCGAATGAGTCCGAAGCGGGCCTGCTCGGCGAGCGTATCGCTCGGGTGATGAGACAGAAACTGGCTGTAAGCCGCGAATGCCTCCTCGGGGCGTCCAAGGGATTCGTAGCAGTTGGCCATTCGAAACAGCGCCGACGCCCCGGAATCGGGGCCGTCTTCACACGCGGCGAGAAGCTGAAGCAGGTCACCAAGCCGTTGCTCGTAATCGCCTCGCTGAGTTTGAAGAGCAGCGATCTGCTGGCGAAGATGCTCGGTCAACACGGCCCGGGGTTGCACTCGCTGGTAACAGTCGATGGCGTCGCTCCATTGCCCCGCCTCAAACAGCGCTTCACCCGCGAGAAAGAAACCGTCGGAAGCGCGCACATCGTACGCATCCGCCTTGATCCGCCCGTACACCTGAACAGCCGCGTCAAATTGGTTTTCGGCTGTCAGGACCCGGCCCGTCAGCAGCTGCGCTTCGAGAACCGTCACCGGATCATCGGCGAATTGCGCGAGCGCTCTCTGCAGGGCCGCGCGCGCGGCCGTCGTCTCGCCCTGCTGAAGGTTGGTCCACGCTTCACCGAGCACGGCCCGCGACAGCATCCGGTGCTTCGGGTAGTTCGCCTCAAACTCCCGGTACAATCCCAGCGCCGTCGGGTAATCCTTCAACTCGTGAGAGCACTCGGCCTGCTTCAAGATTGCCTCGGGAATCAATGCGGTGGTCGGATAGCCTTTCCGCAGCCGGTCGAACGTGTTAACGGCCTCGCGGAACTTTTGCATCCTCGCCCAACAGCACCCTTGAAAATAAATCGCCTGGGGAACCGCCGCGCTGAACTGGTATTGGGCCTCGAACGTATGAAACGCCGTCAGTGCTTCGGCGATCTTGCCGTTTTCGTAAAGGGTCGCGGCTCTCCGATAGGCGAGGGCAGACGGGGATTCGGTTTGCGGGCCCGGCGTCTGTTCCGCCGCACAGACGACTCCCAGGAGAACACCCAGTAGCGTTGCAGCCAACGATGTGCGGGACAACGGGGTCATTGAGCCGAGGCCATTATGTTGGGGAGGGGACGCAAGGCGACCCTGGTCAAATGCGCCTGCGCGCACAGGTCGAGCACGCTGACAACGTCCTGATAGCTCGTGTCGGGATCCGCTTCGATCACGATCGTGGTGTCCTGGCCGATGGCGCTCAATTGGGCAGTCGCATCGCGAAGGCCGGGGAGATCATAGGATATGGAGTTGTTGACCAGGATGTTGTTGCGGTCCTTCACGTGAAGCACGATGTCCAGGGGCACCCGTGTTGCCGTCGTCGACGTGCCGACGACGGGCAGCTTCGCGCCAAACCGTTTCTCCCGCTTGGTAAACGTCGAGAAGCTCATGTAAAACACCAGCAGCATGAGGATCGTGTCGATCATGGGAACAATCTCGATCCGCGCGCGCTTGAGGGTTCGACGTTCCAGTTTCATTTGTCGACCGTCGCAAACGTAACGTCGGCCACGCCGGTCCTGGAACACGCCAGCATGAAAGCGTTGAGGTCCCGATAGGTCATCGTGCGGCTGCCGCGGAGGATGATCGAATCCAGCTTCGGATGGCTCGCTTGCAGACGACGTAGCAGATCCGGCAGGTCGTTGATGTGGCAAGATCGACCGTTGATCGTCACGGTATCCGCGGAAGTCATGTTGACGATGATCTGGTTGGGGAGTTTCTCCAACGAATCGCCCGCCAGCGCGATGGGCAGTTTAATCCCCGCCGCGCGCTCGGCTTCGGCAAACCGCGAAAAGCTCATGTAAAAGATCAGCAGGATGACGATCGTGTCGATCATCGGAATGATCTCGATGCGCGCCCGCCGGATGTTGCGACGCTTGACCTTCATCGGCTGAGACTACTGGGGAATGGGAGACTTGAGCAGGACGATCAATTCGGTGAGGCTTTTCTCCATGCTCATCAGGATCGCCTCTTTCTTGCTGGAGAAATAATTGTAGGCAAACAGAGCCGGTATGGCCACGGCCAGGCCGGCCGCGGTGTTGATCAGGGCCTCGGAGATGCCGCCGGCCAGTTTGGTGGGGTCGCTCATGCCAATGGCGGCGACGATGCTGAACGAGTGAATCATCCCGATCGTCGTTCCCAATAACCCGAGAAGCGGACACATCGTGACCATCGAATCAAGCAGCGGAAGGTTCTTTTCGAGTGAGATCTGTTCCCTGGTCATGGCGCTCTGGGCGAGATCCTCGATCTCATCGGGCTTGTAGCCGTCTCGCGCCGCCTGAAGCGTGACCCGCATCACGCGTCCGGCGATGCCCGGCGCGTCATTGGTGGCCCGATACATTTCCGACAACGTGGCACCCTGCTTGATCTTGTGCAGCAACTGGCCGGGGCTGCCCGACACGCTGCGGTAGAACAGGAACCGTTCGATAATCAGTGTGAGCGTGATAACCGAGAGCACCGCCAACATCAGGAGGATCGGGCCACCCGCATGGAGCATTTCCCACACGGTCTTCGTCCTGACCGAGTCGACGGCGGCATCCTGCGCGAATGCCGGACCGGGCACGGCGACGGCCGACAGCACGCAGAGGACACACGAATGGAGTCGAGACGTTCGCTCAGGCCAGACATGCATGCGGTCCACCTCCTGTTGGATGCGCTGACAACATCGTCGCGCCGATTTATAGGAGGTCAGGACGGCGATGGCAACCCTTTTCCCCTCCGCTTCAAGCGGCGAGAACCGGTCTGCTGCTTCGGCCACTCGGCTACAAACTACTGCTTCTTCGCCTCTTCGTCTTTCTCGCGCAGGGCGGCTTTGCGGCTGAGTTTGACGCGGCCCTTCTCATCGATTCCCAGCACCTTGACCCAGACTTCATCGCCCAGCTTCAAGACGTCTTCGACCTGTTTGACGCGGTAGTCCGCGATCTCACTGATGTGCAACAGGCCGTCCTTGTCGGGTAGAATCTCGACGAACGCGCCGAATTCCTTGATGCCAACGACCTTGCCGCGATAGATCTTGCCGACTTCCACTTCGGCCGTGATGGCTTTGATCTGCTCGATGGCGCGTTCCGCCGCTTCGCCGTCAGTGGAGAAGATGTGGATTGTGCCGTCGTCTTCGATGTCGATCTGGCAACCCGTGGCTTCGACGATGCCTTTGATGACCTTGCCCTGTGGCCCGATGACTGCGCCGATCTTCTCGGGGTTGATGTGGATGGCCGTGATGCGTGGCGCGTACTTCGAGAGTTCGGCGCGCGGGGCCTTGATGGCCTCCGCCATTTTGCCGAGGATGATGAGCCGGGCTTCCCTTGCCTGCTCGAATGCCTGCTTGGTCAAATCAAAACTCAACCCGTGGAGCTTGAGATCGGTTTGAAAACCGGTGATCCCGTTGCTGGTTCCGGCGACCTTGAAATCCATGTCGCCAAAGTGATCCTCCGAGCCGAGGATATCGGTGAGCGTGACCGCTTTGCCGGTCTTTTCGTCGGTGATCAATCCGATGGAAATGCCCGCAACGGGCGCTTTCAATGGCACGCCCGCATCCATCAACGACAACGTCGCGCCGCAGACCGTGGCCATCGAGGTTGAGCCGTTCGATTCCATGATTTCGGAAGTCACACGGATGGTGTAGGGGAAATCGGCCTCGGCCGGGACCATTGGCTCAACCGAGCGCTCCGCGAGCGCGCCGTGGCCGATCTCACGCCGACCCGGCGAACCGGTCCGCCCGGTCTCACCGACGCTGAATGGTGGGAAGTTGTAATGAAGAATGAACCGTTTCTCCGTATCGCCGCCCGTCCAGGCATCCATCTCCTGAACATCGGACTTTGAGCCGAGCGTGGTCAACACCATCGCCTGCGTTTCACCGCGTTGAAACACGGCCGACCCGTGCGTGCGCGGCAGAACGCCCACCTCACAGGAGATCGGCCGCAGATCGCGCGCGCCGCGCCCATCGGGCCGCTTGTTGTTGCTGAGAATCGAACCGCGAACGGCTTCTGATTCGATCCGGTAAAACGTGTCATTGATCTCGAAATCGGTCACATCGGTGAACTTCTGCTTGAGGCCCTCGGTCATCTTTTCTTTGCAGGCCCGAACGGTCGCTTCGCGGGCGAGTTTGCCCGTGGTCAGAATCGCGCCGAGCACCTGGCTGCCGACCAGTTCACGGCCGGCAGCGACAACTTCCGGTCGTGCGGTGTACAGTTTCACCTCGCGCTTCGGCTTGCCGGTTTTTTGCGTCAGCTCGCGGATCGCCGCGATGACTTTCTTCGTTTCGCCGTGGGCGAACTCGATGGCCCTCATCATGTCGGCTTCGCCGATCTCGTTGGCGGTGCCCTCGATCATCACAAGGTCCGTGTCGTTGCCGACGAACACCAGGTCGAGATCGCCGTCCTTGCGCTGGGTATGGGTGGGGTTGGCGATGAACTCGCCATTCACGCGAATGACGCGCACTGCGGCGACGGGGCCGTGCCAGGGGATGTCCGAGACCGACAGGGCCGCGGAGGCGCCGTTGATGGCCAGCATGTCGGGGTCGTTCTCGCCGTCGGCGCTGAGCAGGATCGCCATGATTTGCGTGTCGTTGTAGAAGCCCTCGGGAAACAGCGGACGACAGGGGCGGTCGATCATGCGGGCGGTGAGAATCTCCTTCTCGGTGGGACGTCCTTCGCGTTTGAAATAGCCGCCGGGGAATTTGCCCGCTGCCGCCGCTTTCTCGCGGTAATCGACGGTCAGGGGAAAGAAGTCAAGTTCATCGCGCGTCGTGGTGCTGGCGACGGCGGTCACGATCACGACGGTTTCGCCGTAGGTCACGATCGCGGCGCCATCGGCCTGCTTGGCGATTTTGCCGGTTTCGAAGATGAGATCCTTGTCCCCAATGGGGGTGCGGACTACAGTATGAGCCATTTGAATTCCGACTGCCCGGCAGGTATCGGACTAATGGAATGATGTCCGCCCGCGTCATGGCGCGAAACAGGCGGGCATCAATCCATCAATCCCCCAATGCTTGCCGGGGCAATCGCCTTTCTTAACGTTACTTTCTGAGGTTGAGTTTCTTGATCAGTTCCTGGTAGCGCTTCGTGTCGGTGTGGCTCAAATAATCGAGCAACCGCCGCCGCTGACCTACCATCTTCAGCAGCCCGCGCCGCGAGCTGTGATCCTTCACGTGCGATTGCAGATGCTGTGTCAACTCGTTGATCCGCGAGGTCAACAGCGCAATCTGCACATCCGCCGAACCAGTGTCCTTCGGGTGAAGCTGAAATTGTTTGGTGACTTCCAGTTTTTTTGCCGTCGCAATCATTCGCTAATCTATCGCGCCTTTCCAGTATTTTGAACGGCCGTGAGTTTAGCGGCGTAGAAGCGACCTTGTAAAGCAGTTTTTGGGGGGTGCATTTTGTGCGGATTTGCACCGACAACAGCGAATTTGACAATCACCAGCGCGGGCGGTAGCATGATGGCGCATTTTGCCGACCAATGGTTGGGGACGTAGCTCAGCTGGGAGAGCGCCTGAATGGCATTCAGGAGGTCGAGGGTTCAACTCCCTTCGTCTCCACCATCCTTCGCGCCGTGTTGCCCGGTTTGAACCTTGAGTGTGATGCGGATGGTGTGTAGCCTGTGGGCTCAAGAGAACTGCGCCATGGTGCCGACGACGACCAGAAAGTACGTGTTTGTATTCGCGCTGGTGACGGCCGTTGGCACGACTCTGTTTCTGCATTTTTGGAAGATCGGCTCCGTGCCGCGCGGGTTCATCGGCGACGAGTGTTCCATCGCCTACAACGCGTATTGCCTGGCCCAGACGGGTGCGGACGAGTACGGGACGCCGTGGCCGATGTATTTCCGCGGGATCGAGGTCTACTACGAGCCGGCGGACGTTTATTCGGTGCTGATTCCGATCCGGGTATTCGGTTTGGAAGAGTGGGCGGCTCGTGTGCCGTGCGGTGTGTATTACGTGCTGGCGTGTGCCGCGTTCTACCTGTTGCTTCGTCACTGGCGGGTTGAGGCGCCGCTGGCGTTGGCCGGAGCGTTCCTGTTGTCGGTCATTCCCTGGGCGTTTCCGACGAGTCGAAGTTGCACCTATGCGGGGCACACGGTCGCGCTATTGGCCCTGGTGACGGGCCTTGTCCTCACCGCGTCCGCGGTGCGCTCGCAATCGAAAGGGCGGGCGGTGCTGGCGGGAGTCGCGTGGGCGCTGGCCCTGTACGGGCATCAGAGCATCCAGCCCGTCCTCGCGCTGCTGGCAGTGGGCTGCGCCATTGTCCTGTGGCATCGATTGATTCCGCGCTGGCGGTTGCTTCTGTTGATGCTGCTTTCGGCGCTGATTGTCTCATTGCCTCTGATCATCAGCATCCTCCGCTCTCCGGGAGGGCTGGTGGCGAGGTTTCAGCAGGTAAGCATCACGCATGAAGCGTCTTCTCCGGTCGAGATGCTGGCGGGCGCTGCGCGGCGGTACTGTGGCTACTTCAGCCCGCGGTTTCTGTTTATTTCGGGCGACGGACAACTGCGCCATCATACCGGGCATGGAGGGGAATTATACTGGTGCCTGGCGCCATTGATCCTCGCCGGGTTGTATGTGTCGATTCGCCAGTGGCGGCAGTCCGCATCACATCGGGTCATTCTGGTCGGCATCCTGGCTTCCCCGGTGTCCGCGGCGCTCACGATGGATCAGATGCACAGCACGCGCAGCGTGTACGCCGTGATTTTTTGGCTGCTGCTGGCGACAGTGGGCGCTCAATGGTGCTGGCAGCGGCGCGGCCCCTGGCGGATGCTGGTTCTCGCGGTCGCGTGTGCGGGCGCTTTGGAAATCACACTGTACATGCGTGATTATTTTGGCGCGTACCAAACCCGGGATTCCCAGGCGTTGCAGACCGAGCTGACCGACGCGCTGGAGTACTGCTTTGGGCATCTCGGCAGGAACGATGTGTTGTACATCTCCGCCTCGACCTTTGATCCGTATGGGGCGACTGTCAATGCACAGCTCAAGCCACAACTGTATGCCTACGTGTTGTTTTTCGGCAGGATTGATCCACGCACGTACCAACGAGCAGGTATCCCAACGCGCGAGGTGCGCTTGTATGACGGCCATGCGCCCGAACCGGGCCTGCTGTTGCGCAGCAGCAACTATTACTTCAGGCTTAACGACGGAAGCGGGCGAATCCTTGGAGTGCCCGACAAAGCGCCGTTGCCAGCCGGCGCCAGACTCATCAAAACATTCCCGTTCACCGGCCCGTGTTCCTTTGCGAAATACGAAGTGTTTGCGTTGCCCTAGGAAACGCGGTCGGTCCCGTCCGGCTCGTCAACGTCACCGACTATCGTCCTCCCCCCGCAGAATCTCGTTTCGACCTCTCGCGTCAGACAAGCGAAACGAGCATCAAACCGCCCTCCGGACCCCCAAAACGAAGCCAAACGAAGCCAAGTGTCAAAGTGTCTCACCCTGATCCCTAACCTCTTGTATCTCAAGCCGCTCCGCAAGCACAGCAGCCAAAAACCGTTGGCTTCGTTTCGCAATTTTACATATACGGCCCCCCTGCTTGTCCTGAGGCTACCGAAAGGTCTATCCTGAGCCAGCCGAAGGGCCCGCCCTGAGCCCGCCGTTCTTCGAGGCGTCCCGCCCGCGTTGAATAGGCGTCTCGCCCGCGTTGAATAGGCGTCTCGCCTGTTACCAGCCGGCTATCTCTTTTTCAAAGAACTGCACTGATCCATCACGCGACAGCATATCTGCACGCGATACAGTCGTCAACTCTAAAATCACTTAACGATTCCACATCCCGGCACGGCGCTTGCCTACGCACCCACCTCGGCACCAGTCTTGCCTAGCCTGCCCGGTCTTGCTACACTACCGGCTCAGTGAGGCAGCCGTATGTCCATCTCGTTCATGCATTGCGCAAAAGTCGGACTGATTCTCGCCACGATTCTCGCCGGCTCTGTGGCCCGCGCCGATGATCCAGAGCCTCCGTTGATTTCGGCAGCAGCCACGGGGGATGTCGCCAGAGTGAAGGCCCTCCTTGCCCAAGGGGCCAACGTCAACGCGCGCGACAAAGACGGGTGGACCCCATTGTACCAAGCGACCCTAGAGGGCCACGAAGACGTCGCGGAGGTGTTGCTGGCGAACAAGGCTGACGTAAACGCAAAGACCGAGGACGGCGCTACCCCGTTGTACGTGGCGGCAAGCAAGGAGGTGGCGGAACTCTTACTGGCGCGGGGTGCCGACGTCAACGCGCGGGACAGAGGTGGCGTTACTCCCTTGTACGAGGCAGCCCTACAAGGACACCAAGACGTGGCGAAGGTACTGTTGGCCCACAACGCGGACGTGAACGCCCACACGACGAACGGGGATACTCCTTTGCACGTGGCAGCATCGACAGGCCACAGGGACGTTGCGGAGGTGCTACTGGCGAACAAGGCTGATGCGGACGCGCGCGGCTCGGACGGATTGACTCCATTGGACGTCGCGGCCTATGAGGGGCACAAAGACGTCGCGGAGGCGTTGCTAACCCATGGGGCCGATGTCAATGCGCGAGACAAAGACGGATGGACGCCATTGGATCTAGCAGCGTCCCAAGGCCACAAAGACGTGGTGGAGGTGCTACTGGCGCACAACGCCGACGTTAACGCAAAGAGCACGGACGGCGCTACCGCGCTGTATATAGCTGTGCTGGAGGGCCACAAAGACATTGCGAAACTGCTGTTGCCCACCACGATCACAGTTGACGGCACCACCTATTCCAATGTGACGTTCGGCACCGTGACGCCGACAACCGTCTCGGTCTTCCATAAAACAGGTGTCGCCGGAATCCCGCTGGCCGAACTCCCGACGGATCTGCAGGAATATTTCGGGTACGACTTGGTAAAAGCCGCAGACTATGAGAAAGCTCTGGCTGATGCGCAACAGCGCGCGCTTCGGCAACGCGCTGAGGTCCAGCGCGAGCCGGTAGAGCCGCGCGGCCAAAGCACTCCCTCGCAAGTCGAATCTCGAATCAGGGCCAAGGCTCAAGCCAAGTATCCCGATGACTTTGAACTGCAGGCGTACACCGTCAAGAACCAAAGAGAGGCCTATCAGACGCTCCAAAGCATGACGTCAGTAAGCGGTGTCCCATCGACCGTGCTTGAAACCTTAAAGAGCGCTGCGGCCTCAAAGTGGCCAGACGATTACGAACTGCAATTGTACACCGTCAAGAACCAAACAGATGCGTACCGATCTCTCCACTGATGAATTGTGGTAAGGAGGTGGAGGCTCCAGAATATATCCGGCTTGATGGGACCCTCCGACCCGCACGAGATTGAGTAGCGTGACTCCACCGGCACCGTCTCGAAGCTCCTCCCCCCAAATGCCTTGCTTTTTTTGCCAATTCCAATAGATTGTCCCGCCTTCTGAGCCGGGGTATAATCCCCGCAGATTCAACATGAACGTCAAGATTCGCAATATCGGCATCATTGCCCACGTTGACCATGGCAAGACCACGCTGGTGGACAAGCTCCTCCGCGAAGGCGGGGTGTATCGCGCCAATCAGGCCATGGAAGAACGCGCGATGGATTCGATGGACCTCGAAAAGGAAAAGGGGATCACCATCAAGGCCAAGAACGCCTCCGTCCATTGGGGCGGGTACACGATCAATATCGTCGACACCCCCGGCCACGCCGATTTCGGCGGGGAAGTCGAGCGCATCCTCGGCATGGTCGACGGCGTGCTGCTGCTGGTCGACGCGTTCGACGGTCCGCAGGCGCAGACGCGGTTCGTGTTGAAGAAAGCCCTCGGCCACGGCCTGAAAGTCATCGTCGTCATCAACAAGATCGACCGCGAACACGCCGACCCGCACAAGGTCCACGACAAGATACTGGAGCTGCTGCTGGAGCTCAATGCCTCCGAAGACCAATTCAACGCCCCGTTCATCTACGCCAGCGCCCGCGACGGCTACGCCCTGAAGAAGCTCAAGGATAAACACAACGGGATGACCCCTCTGTTCGAGACGATTTTGAAGCATATCCCCGCGCCCGCCGCGGATCCCCACGCGCCGTTCCAGATGCTCATCAGCAATCTCGACTGGAGTGATTACGTCGGGCGGATCGCCATCGGCAAGATTACCGGCGGCCACGTCAAAGTCGGCGACTCGATCGTCTGCATTCACAAGGACGGCAAACGCGAGCGCGCCAGCGTCACGAAGGTCTGGGAGTTCAGCGGGCTCAAGTCCGGCGAAATCGTCGATGGCGTGGCCGGTAATATCGTCGGCATCTCTGGCTTCGAGGAACTCGCCATCGGGGAGACACTCTGCGACAACGAAGAGCGCGAGCCGATTCCGTGGACCGAGCTCGATCCGCCCACGATCCAGATGCAGTTCGCCGTCAACGACGGCCCGCTCGCGGGCAAAGACGGCAAGTTCGTCACCGCCCGGCACATCCGCGAGCGGTTGTACAAGGAAGTCCGCACCAACATTTCGTTGCAGGTCGAGGACACCGAGGCGCCGAACATCTTCAACGTCAACGCCCGCGGCGAAATGCAGATCGCCATCCTCGTCGAGCAGATGCGCCGCGAAGGCTACGAAGTCCTTGTGTCGCGTCCCGAGGTGATTCTGAAACAGATCGGTGGGAAAACACACGAGCCATTCGAGTCATTGTGGATCGAAATTCCCAATGAATGTCTCGGCGACGTGATGCAGAACCTGGCCGGTCGCAAGGCGCAGATCACCAACATGCAGCATCACCCGCACGGCGTCGGCCTGGAGTGCACCATCCCGACCCGCGGCCTGATCGGCCTAGAGACCGACATGGTCAATGTGACCAGCGGCCGCGCCGTGATGAGTCACATGTTCAAAAACTACGAACCGTTCAGCGGCGAGATCACGACGCGCCTGACCGGCACGCTCGTCTCCATGGAAACCGGCATCGCCACGGCCTGGGCCCTCAACAACATCCAGGAGCGCGGCCGACTGTTCGTGGGTCCGCAAGAGGAAGTGTACGAGGGCATGATCGTCGGCGAGAATCCGCGCGCGGAGGACATGCCGGTCAATCCAACCAAGACGAAGCACCTGACCAACATGCGCAGCCAGGGTGAAGGGAAGGGGATCCAGCTCGAAACACCGCTCAAGATGAGCCTGGAACGCGCCCTCGAATACATCGCCGCCGACGAGTACGTCGAAGCCACGCCCAAGAATCTGCGCCTCCGCAAGCGAATCCTCAACGCCACCCAGCGCAAGCGCGCTGCGATGTCCCAGTCCACCGAGGTCGTCGCGTAGGGAGTGCGCTAGGGCCGCGACACGAATGGGTTGCCCCTGATGTAGAAGCGGAGGTGGCGCCGGGCCCAGTGCCTGGCATAGTCGACGCCGATGCGGGGGCGCTTGACGATGGTGAATGTTTCGGGCTTGGCGGGCGCGGCGATATAGAAATCGTCACTGAGCAAATCGTGGTCGTTGAGGCGTTTGTCGATTCCCATCGATTTGCAGAGAAGGCCCGGCCCCTGCGTCCGTCCTTCAACGTTCTTCACGGGCTCGACCGCGCGCAGCAACACCGCCGAGGCGTGGCCTTCGCGTTCCGTCACCACGTTCATGCAGTGGTACATCCCGTAGATCATGTACACGTAGGCACGGCCCGGTGGACCGAACATCACTTTCGTTCGTTCGGTCAATCCCCGGGCCGAATGCGCCGCCAGATCGTGCGGCCCGAGGTACGCTTCCACTTCAACGATCCGCCCGATGCGTTCGAGGCCATCGTCGACATGAACGAGATGCTTGCCCAGCAGTTCGCGGGCGACAAGGATCGTGTCGCGGTCGTAAAAGGCGCGTGGAAGTCGACACATCGGATGGATGTTACCATCGGCGCATCAAGATCGACCAGCCAAGAGGATGAAAACCGGGCTTGTACGTGTCGAAGCGGAACTCGCGAAGTTCCACGATCTCGAATAACGAGCCGAGTTCCGTGTGGATCTCTTCTTTGGTGACAACGGGCGGACCAGGATCGGTATCTTCCCTGGCGTTGCCCGCCAGACTCAACCATCGACTACCGGGGTGGGTTGATTTCTGCAGAAACTCTTGAAACGCTTTCAGGTCGACCGTCCGCAAACAGTGATAAACGCCGCGGTCGAAAAGGATGTCGTATGGCCCGCCGAGTGTATCCCGCAACACATCGGCGACGCGGAAGTCAACCGTCACGCCGGCGGCGCGCGCTTTGTCCTTCGCGGCCTGAATGGCGGGCGCGGCGATATCCACCGCCGTTACAACAAGTCCGCGCCGGGCCAGCTCGACCGCATTTGTCCCGGTGCCACAGCCGAACTCCAGCACCGTCTTACCCGTCAACTTCCCGGCCTCCAGGACCTGGATCAACTCCACGCACGGGGTGCCGGTGTCCCAGGGCGTCTCCCCGCGGAGATAGCGCTCGGTGAAATCAACCGTCTCGGCCATCAAACCACATCACTTCTTCTCGGCGGCCTGTTTCACGAACGAGCCGTTGATCTCGATGTTGACTTCCTCGCCGAGCATCAACCCGCCCGAGTCCAGTGTCTTGTTCCACGAGATCCCGTAGTCCTTGCGGTTAAGTTTCGTCCGGGCTTCCAACGCAAGGTGCACATTGCCCATGGGATCCTTGATCGGGCCTTTGATTGTATACGGCAGGGAAACCTCCTTGGTCACGCCATGCATCGTGAACTTGCCCGTCAATGTCTGACCATTGACGCCCGTGCTCTCGAAGGTGATGGTGGGATTCTTTTCGGTGTCGAAGAAATCCGCGCTGCGCAGGTGGTCGTCCCGTCGTTGAACGTCCGTGTCGATGCTCCTGGTCTGGATGGTCGCGCTGGCCTGCTTGAGCGCGTTGCCGTTGTCGGGGTCGACCGTGATCGAGCCGTCAAACTGGCGAAACCGGCCGTGCACGGTGTCGATGACCATGTGGTCGATCGAAAAGCCGATGGAACTGTGAGCGTGGTCGACTGTATAGGTGTCCAGCGCCTGCGTGGTGGTGCCGACCAGACAGACAGCCGCGACAGCGACAATTGAGTGCGTGATTCTCATGGTAGGTGTGGGCCTCCTTCTACAGTGGTTTCTGCGTTCTGTTGAGCTGGATGTTCTGCGTCCCGTCCGCGGCGCAGTGTGACACGGACGTCACGCCAAATCAAACAGCAAAACCTCCGCCGGTTTCGTGGCGGCGAACTCCAAGGTAGCCTCATTCTCGACGCCGGCTCCGTCGCCCGCCTCGAGTGACTGGCCGTTCAGCGTGACGGCTCCGGTTGCGACGTGCACCCAGGCATGGCGACCGGGTTTGAGCGAATGCGTGACCTTCCCGTCGGGCAGCAAGGTGGCGATGTACAGACGGGCGTCCTGATGAATCGTCAACGCGCCATTCGCGCTCTTCGGCCCCGCGACGAGCGCGAACCTGCCCTGTCTCTTCTCGGGCGCAAACGTCTTCTGCTCGTAGCCCGGCTCCAGCCCCTTGCGATCGGGAAGGATCCAGATCTGCAGGAAGTGCACCGGGTCGGTCTCGGAATGATTGAACTCGCTGTGACGGATGCCGGTGCCGGCGCTCATGCGCTGCACGTCGCCGGGCCGAATGACCGAACCCGTGCCCAGGCTGTCCTTGTGCTCCAACGCGCCATCCAGGACAATCGTGATGATCTCCATGTCACGGTGCGGATGCGTGCCGAAGCCGCCGCCGGGCGCGACCCGGTCGTCATTGATCACGCGCAACGTCTGGAAGCCCATGTGGTCCGGATCGTGGTATTCACCGAACGAAAATGTGTGACGGCTGTCCAGCCAATCGATCTTCGTCCGTCCTCGTTCCCCGCTTTTTCGTATCGCAATCATAACGGCAGGTTGGATGCGAAGCGGCGGGATGAGGTTTCTGTCCGATCAGGGCTCCAACCGGGCCTCCATGGAGATGGTGGCGTTCAATACGCGGGAAATCGGGCAGCCCGCCTTGGCGTTCCTGGCCGCGGTCTCAAACGCCGCAGGGGTCGCATTGGGCACTTTGGCCGAAACGTCCAGATGGACGGCCGTCAGCGTCCAGCCAGCGTCGAGCTTCTCCAGGGTGACCGTGGCGGTCGTCGCGATCCGGTCGGGCCGCAGGTTCGAGCCGCTGAGCTGGGCCGAGAGCGCCATTGAAAAGCAGCCGGCATGCGCCGCCGCAATCAGTTCCTCGGGGTTGGTGCCGATCCCGTTCTCGAACCGCGTGCTGAACGAGTACTGCGTGTCCTGCAACACGCCGCTCTCGGTCGAGATCGCACCCTTTCCATCCTTGAGTCCACCATTCCACACCGCTGACGCTTTGCGTTTCATTTCGAGTTCTCCTGGTTGATTCAGTTCACAGTACGGCTTTGACCACGCCGCCCTCGGCGCGAACGGCCGCGCCGTTGATGGCGGAGGCTTCGGGCGAGCACAGATAGACGACCACGCTGGCGACTTCCTCGGGCTTGAGGAACCGTTTGAGCAACGAGGTCGGGCGCATATCCTTGAAGAACTGCTTTTCAAACTGCGCCGGAGTGACATTCTGTTTCCGGGCCAGATCGGCCACGAATGTGGTCACGCCTTCCGAGGCCGTCGGCCCGGCCAACACGCTGTTGACCGTCACGTTCGTCCCCGCGCAGCCTTCCGCGATGCCGCGGGCGACCGCGGCCTGCGCCGTCTTGGTCATGCCGTAATGCACCATCTCGGCGGGGATATGCACCGCGCTTTCGCTGGAGATGAACACGATGCGGCCCCAATTCCGTTGTTTCATGCCGGGCAGATACGCCCGGCTCAGGCGCACGCCGGACATCACGTTGACCTCGAACAGGCGCAACCAGTCGGCATCGGGGATTTGCTCGAATGGCTGTGCCTCGAAGATGCCGAGGTTGTTGACCAGGACGTCCACCGACGGCAGTTTGTGGACGAGTTGCTGGCAACCGGCGGCGGTTCCCAGGTCGCCGGCAAATCCCTCCAGGCTCGCGTCGGCGACATCCCGCCGGATGTTGGAAAGCGCCGCATCGACTCGCGGCTGCGTCCGTCCGTTGATCCATACGCGGGCGCCTTCACGGGCGAGCCCGAGGGCAATGGCGTAACCGATGCCGGCGGTCGATCCGCTCACCAAGGCCGTTTTGCCGTCGAGTTTGTGGTTCGTCATGAATCCTGTTCTCCAACCTTCCGTCGAGCCCTCACCACGGGATCACTTTTCGGTCGCGCAAAAACTGCCCCGTCAACTCGCGCGGCGCTTCGGTGGCCAGCCACGTCACCGTATCGGCGCCCTGCTCGACCGTGCGGGGGGCGTTCGGTCCGCCCATGTCCGTCTTGACCCAGCCGGGGCAGACCGAGTTGACCGTGATATTCTTCTCGCGGAGGGCCGCGGCGAACTGGCGCGTCACCGCGTTCAGTGCCGTCTTGGATATGCTGTAGGCGGGGTAGGTCTCGGCCATCTCGCTCAACTGACCCAGGCCACTGGAAAGGTTCACAATGGTTCCCTGAGAGCTCTTCAGGAGCAGCGGGAGAAACGCCTGTATGACCCGCAACGGTCCCAGCGTATTGGTCGTCAGCGTAGCCAGGAACGTCTCGTCGTCCGCCTCCGCGATTCCCCCGGCGTCCTTCATGATCCCCGCGTTGTTCACAAGAACACTCAGATGGCCGGCCTTGCTGGCGACCGTTTTGGCCGCTGTTTCGATGCTGGCCCGGTCGCTCACGTCGATCTCGACAAATCCAGCCGACCCGCCGCTCTTCTTGATTGTTTCGGCAGCCTGTTCGCCGTCGCGCGCTTTTCGCGCGCCGACGAATACATGAAATCCCTTCACGGCGAGCTGCCGCGCGATTTCGAAGCCAATCCCCTTGTTCGCCCCTGTTACCAAAGCCGTTCGTTCGTTTGCCACCGGTGAGTCTCCCATAGACGGTCCGGTCGAGATGGTTTCTGTTCGACCGGGGACAACCTCCGCGGGATTGCGATGCGGCCGGACGGTTGTTGGTTTCGAATTCTTGGTCGTGTGACGGGGCTAGGGCGCGATTGCACCCAAGATCAGGCTTTTCAATCGGCGCTCAACATGATAGTTGTCCGCCCATGCAAGACAAGCCAACCGAACGGGCTGCGCTGGCGCAGCGTATGCGAAGGTTGAAGCCGGTCGCCGTACTGGCCGTCATTTTGTTGATCGTCGGCGGAACTGGATTTCTAGCTGTTCGCCAGGTGAAAGTTTATGCGCAAAAGATTGTCGGGGACACGCTTCCGGGGCTCGCCTATAGCGGCCAGGTCAACTCAGAATTATCCGAGAACTTTGTGCGGGCGATGTTGGTCATCAATACCGATTCGGTTGAGGAACGGGATCTGCGCTTGAGCCAAATTGCCGAAGGAAGCCAGAAGGTAGACAGTAGTTTGCAGGACTACCGGTCGACCATTTTTGAGGAGGAGGAGCAGCGGGTGTTTGACCGGCTTGTTGCTGCGCGCGAGAGCTACCGAGCGGTTCGCCGACAGGCCTTTGACCTGGTGAAAGCCGGCAAACGGACGGAGGCGACGAGGATGTTCGAAGCCGAGGTGATGCCCGCCTACGGGGTCCAAAAAGAGGCTGGAGAAGCACTGTTCGACTACAACGCAAAGCAGGGGAAGGAACGAGGACGGCATATCGAAACACTTTGCCGCAGAACGGAATGGATGGTGGCCGCCATTTGCGTGGTCATATTCGTGAGTGGCTTTTTCACCCCGTTTTTTGCGATTCGACTTCCCCCCGACGTTTGGAAGTAGCCAATCCGATGGTGTGGGACGTCGGCGCGAATCCCGCAGATACAATGCTGGACAACCCGTTCGAAATATGGTAGCGTAGGCACAATCGAGAAGCAAGAGAGCGAGTGGGCGAGGTAGCGGTTGCGCGTGCCCTTGTAATTCCCAGCCCGGACACTTGAAGAGATAACGAATGAGTTGTATCCCCACGATGGGTATAATCAGCGACGCCCGAGACGGCCTGATCCTGGCGCGCAGGTAGACCTGCAAGATGCGTACTGATAAGAAGATGAACGCGCCGATGGAACTCTTGGAACGCCCTCCCGCACCGATTTCCGTCCTTGGATTTGGTGCTTGCCTCATTACCGGGTATCCGCTGCCTGAAGAAGCTGGTTTCTTCGGAATGGCGGTGAAACGAGCGGCGGTCGAACTGAACAGAGGGATTGATCATAAGATCGTCACTATCACGTCCTGCACGGCGCCGAAGGCCGTCACGCGGCTGGCCGAGGATGTGTTGCCGCAACGTCCGGACATTGTGGTGTTTCAGTTTGGACAGAGCGACATCAAGGTCGCCGTCAAGCGGCTCTGGCGTGAAGTGACGGGGCAGCAGCGGTCGCCGAAGGAGCCGGTTCTGGTGACGGAAAAGCCGTTGAGGTTGAACCATCGCATCGATTTGTTTTTGCGGGCGTGCGCCGGTCTGGCGCTGGGCGCGAGACCGTATACCTTGCGCGACGATTACCGGCAGAGCATTGCCAAGATGGTGGAGACCGTCGTATCGGCCGGCATCTACCCGATCGTGTTCACTCCGTTTGTTTTCGACAACTTCCTGTCGGATGCGTGGGGCCGCTGTTACAGCCGCGACCTGGTTGACGATTTTGCGGGGCGGGACGACGTGTGTGTGATCAACGGATGGGAAGCACTGGCCGGGCATCCGCGCCCTCGGATTCTACTACATGACGGGATGCATTTGACGCGCTTGGGACACCAGATTCTGGCGGATCGTTTGCGGATGGAACTGGTCGAGTGCATCAAACTGCGTCGGGTTCAGGCGCCGAGCGCGATGAACGCGTGATCGGACGGCGGCAGCCGAAAGACGCGACAATCCGAATTCTCGCAACGTCTGCCCGAAACAACGAAGCCTGCCTCCCACAGCGGAGACAGGCTTCGCGATAACCTGCCGGACCACTTACTGACGGCTGCGTCCTGACGGAGCCGGGGACGAAAACAGGAAGTTCCGTTCCGCGGTTCCTACCAAATCTTGTGGTCGGACGATTCCGCCGGCTCTTCCTCTTCGGCGGCGCGTTTCCTGGCCGAGGCCAATTGCTTGCTGAGATCGGAGTTCTGTTTGGTCAGATCGGTTGCCTGCTCCCTGGCTGATGCCAATTGTCTGCTCAGATCCGCATTCCGCTTCGTCAGATCATCGGCCGTCTTGCGGGCTTTGTCGGCATCCGAGCGAGCGCTGGCGATTTCCGACTGCAGTTTCTTCGTTTCCGAATTGTCAACCGACATCGCGGCGGCCACCGAGGCGCTCCGCGAAGCCGCTTCCTTCTTGGCGGAAGCCAGTTGGTCGCTCAGCTCCTTGTTCTGCTTTTGCAAATCGGCGACCTGGCTGGCGGACTTCTTCGCCTGATCGAGTTGCTTCTGGGTGTCGGTCAACTGGTTTTGGAGGTTCTTGACCTGCGTCGTATCGACCGCGGGCTTGGCCGCCAACTGCTTCTTCAGGTCATCGATCTGGGTACGGGCTTTGTCGAGGTCGGCGCGTAAGCCCTTGGTCTCGGTTGTATCCGTGGCCGGAGCGCTGGCCTTCTTCTGCGCGGTCGCCAATTGAGCGCTCAAATCCTTGTTCTGTTTCTGGAGATCGGCGACCTGATTGGCCGTCTTCTTCGCCGACTCGGCCTGGGCGTTGGCTTTATCGAGTTCCGCCTGCAAGTTCTTCAACTGCGTCGACTTCGCGTCGGCGGTATCCGTTGCCTGTTTCTTGGCGGAGGCGAGTTGGCTCGCCAAATCAGCATTCTTCTTTTGCAGATCGGCAGCGGTCTGCTGGGCCTTCTGAGCATCGGCGCGGGCGCCATCGGCTTCCGTCCGCAGCTTTTTCAACTCGGAGTTATCGACAGCCGGTGCCGCCGCGACCTTGGTGGCCGCTTCCTTCTTGGCGGACGCCAGTTGGTCGCTCAGCTCCTTGTTCTGCTTCTGCAAATCGGCGACCTGGCTGGCGGACTTCTTCGCCTGATCGAGTTGCTTCTGGGTGTCGGTCAACTGGTTTTGGAGGTTCTTGACCTGCGTCGTATCGACCGCGGGCTTGGCGGCCAACTGCTTCTTCAGGTCGTCGATCTGGGTGTTGGCCTTGTCGAGATCGGCGCGCAACTTCTTCGCTTCGCCAGTGTCGACGGGGGCGGCGGCGACCTTGGTGGCCGATTCTTTCCTGGCAGAGGCCAGTTGGTTTTGGAGATCCTTGTTTTGTTTCTCGAGATCGGCGACCTGATTGGCCGACTTTTTCGCCGACTCAGCCCGGGCATTGGCCTTGTCGAGTTCGGCCTGCAGGTTCTTCAACTGCGCCGACTTCGCGTCCGCAGCATCTGCCGTTTGTTTCTTGGCCGAGGCGAGTTGGCTGGTGAGATCCTTGTTCTGCTTCTGCAGATCGGCGACCTGGCCGGCGGACTTCTTGGCCTGGTCGAGCTGCTTCTGGGCGTCGGCCAATTGGCTCTGGAGATTCTTCACCTGGGTCGTATCGACTGTGGGCTTGGCCGCTAACTGCTTCTTCAGGTCATCGATCTGGGTGTGGGCTTTGTCGAGGTCGGCGCGTAAGCCCTTGATCTCGGTTGTATCCGTGGCCGAAACGCTGGCTTTCTTCTCCGCGGCGGCCAGTTGTGCGCTCAAATCCTTGTTCTGCTTCTGGAGATCGGCGGCTTGACTGGCGGACTTCTTGGCCTGATCGAGTTGTTTCTGGGCGTCCGCCAATTGGCTTTGGAGGTTCTTGACCTGGGTCGTATCGACCGCGGGTTTGGCCGCCAACTGCTTCTTCAAGTCATCGACCTGGGCGTGGGCTTTGTCGAGGTCAGCCCGCAACTTCTTCGCCTCGCCGGTATCGACCGGAGCCGCCGCGACCTTGGTGGCCGCTTCCTTCCTGGCGGCGGCCAGTTGATCCTGAAGATCTTTGTTCTGTTTCTGGAGGTCAGCGACCTGGCTGGCCGACTTTTTCGCCGACTCGGCCTGGGTGTTGGCCTTGTTGAGGTCCGTCTGGAGTCTCGTCACCTGCGCGGCCCTGGCATCGACCGCCTCAGCGGTCTGTTTCCGGGCGGCGACAAGCTGAGCGGAGAGATCGCTGTTCTGTTTTTCCAATTGGTCCGCACGAGCGATGCTCTTCTTGGCGTTGGCAAGCTCTGTTTGCGAGTTGCCCATCTCGTCCCGCAGCTTCTTCGCCTCCGCCTGGTCGGCCTCGCTCTGCTTGCTGAGCGTCGCCAATCGATCCGAGAGGCTCTTGTTCTCCGCGGTCAGCTTGTCGATTTCCGCGCGGAGCTTGGCGGACTCATCGTCGGGCGCCGGTTTCTCAACGGCCGACGACGGTGGGGTCGCTTCCGTCGCTGCGGTCGATTCCGCGGAGGCCAGCGTCATGACCGGGGTCGTGACTGCGGCGACGGGGGTGACCGGCGGGGTGCCGAGTTTGGATTTCAACTGGCTGAGGCGTGATTCACAGTCGTTGATGCGAAACTGGACCATATTCGGCTTCCAGTCCGGTGCCGACGAGCGGATGTTCTGCAAAATTTCCAGCGCGTCGCGGTAATTCGTCAGCGCGGCTGCGTTATCGGATTTTTCCTGGGCGTCTTCGGCCTCCTGGATCAGAACGACCGCATCGGAATAGCGGTTGCCGGGGTCGGCGGCCCGAGCCGATTTGGCTGGCAAGAGAAACAGGGCACACGTTACCAGTGAGAACAACACTGCTAGACGATTCTTCATCAGCAAGCCTCCTTGGCGCAGGGATATAGTGAAAATGCGCCGATATTGCAAGAGTTTCATTGCGTCACCAGCAGAAACAGACAGCACGTTTCTGGCCAACCCCGCTCTATTGAGGCGCCGCCTGAAAGGAGGATTGCTACGCCAAGACGAAAAGAGCGGGCCTAGTGATGGTGTCCGCCGGGGCCGTGGACGTGCCCATGTGCAAGCTCATCTGCCGTGGCTGCACGGACTTGCGTAATTTCGACATCGAACGTCAAATCCATCCCCGCGAGGGGGTGATTGCCGTCCAATGTGACGTGTGTGTCGGTGACTTTGGTTGCCGTGACCACCGGCGCATGAGAGTCTTTACCGGCCCGAAACCGGTCGCCCACTTTGATGCTTTTCGAGGGCATCTTGTCGAGGGGCACTTCCATCACGTTGCTGGCGTCGTGCGCGCCGTAAGCGTCCTGCGCCTTGACCGTCACATGTTTTTTGTCGCCGACCTTCATGCCGCGGATCTCGGCTTCGAGGCCCGAAATGATCTGGCCCGAGCCTTCCAAGAACGTCAGCGGCTCGCTGCCGGCGGAGGAATCCAGCGTCGTCCCGGTCGGATCGGTCAACGTATAGTGAAACGAAATGACGTTCTTGTTCATGAGCCAGCCTTTCTTCGTTACCTGCGCGCGGCACCATACGATACGGCGCGCGGTTTGTCGAAGGAGAAAATGCGCGGTCCTTCCGAAGCGGCGCGGCGAAAAAGTTTCGCGGCGACAGCTCGGAGCTGATAGACTGTGGTCCGTGGGGAACCGCCGCGGTCATTTCAAGAACGTCGCTGCCAGCGGGGTGCTTGCCGCTTCGATCGCGCTCCTCGCGCTCATTCTGGTTTGCAACGTCTGGATCATCAACGCCACGAAGGCGCGGATCTTCTACGATGTTCATTCGCTCCCGGTCAATCGGGATGGACTGGTCCTCGCGACGGGCAAGCTGATGGAGAACGGCCGCGTGAACCAGCATTTTATACGTCGGGTCGATGCGGCCGCCGAGCTGTATCACGCGGGCAAGGTCCAGCGGTTGATTCTCAGCGGGGACAAAGGACACGATGAGCCGATGGAACTGAAGCGCGCGCTGCTTTCTCGCGGGGTTCCGGAGTCGGCCATGGTGCTCGACAACTACGGACTGCGCACGCTGGATTCCGTGGTGCGGGCTCGCGACGTGTTTCATTGCGGGCGGGTGACCATCATCTCCGAGCGGTTCCACGATTTTCGCGCGTTGTTTCTGAGTCAGTATTACGGGATCGACGCCGTGGCCTATGCGCCGCCCGATCTGTCGCTGCGATGGATGATCAAATCGTCCGTGCGCGAATCGCTGGCCCGCGTGAAGGCCGTGCTGGATTTGTACGTGCTGAAGACAAAGCCGAGGGTCGCTGCGGGTTAACTCGATTGCCCGAGCAGGCGGACTTCGCGTTGGGGGAAGGGGATGTCGATCGCCCGGGCGCGGAACTTCTCGATGATGGCCTGGTATATCTCCAGTTGCGCCGGGCCGAAATCGGGCACGTTTACCCACGGTGCGATGCCGATCGTGATCGACGAGTCCGCCAGCGCCGAGATGCCGACGACGGGCTTCGGGTCCTTGAGCACGCGGGGATTGGCGTCGAGAATCTCATGAATCGTCGCCAGCGCCAGCGTCACGTCCGACCCGTAGCCGATGCCGACGCTCAACGAGAGTTGCCGGGTCGTGCCGTAGTTGTGCATGATTTCGCCGATGACTTTGCGATTGGGAATGACCACCCGCGAATGGTCGGAATGCAACAGCTCGGTGTTGAACAGCGTGATCGTCTGCACCTGGCCGTACACACCCGCCAGCTCGATGTATTCGCCGACGCGGTACGGTTTGGTGAAGATGATGGTCAGCCCGGCGATGACGTTGCCGAGCACGCCCTGCGCGGCGAGTCCGATGCCGACGCCCGCCACGCTCAAGCCCGCGATCAATGACGCGATCGGCACGCCGAACTTGTCCAGCGCCAGCAGCAGCGCGAGGCCGAACGCAAACAGACGCACTACGCGAGCCAGCAGTAGGCGGACGGGTGGTTCGAGATGGTATTTGTCGAGCCATCGGTCGGTGATTCTGCCCGTCCAGCGGGCGACGATGGCGCCGACGATGAGGATGATGAGCGCGCCGACGATCTGGAACCCGAAATTGACGAAGAAATTAACGATCGTGTTTTGCCACTGCGCGACCTGCATGGTGCTGTTTATTAGCCAGACCCGAAACGTTGTCAATGCCCAATTGATTTTCGCCGGCGGGGCTTTCGTGTATATTGCGCGCATGTTGACCAAACGCGCATTTGGAAATACGGGCCTGTCGGTCTCGCCCCTGGGGTTCGGGTCGGCCCCCGTCGGGTTTCTCGAACAGGACAACCATCAGGCGGGCCGGATTCTCAACTTCCTGCTCGACCATGGCATGAACGTCATCGACACGGGAGAATGTTATGCGGGCGCCGAGGACATGATCGGCAGCACCATGGCGCACCGGCGGAACGAGTACGTGCTGATCACCAAATGCGGACACAAATTCCCGGGCGCCGAGGGGGCGGAATGGACGCCGCAGCTCGTCCGCCAGAGCGTGGAGAATTCGTTGCGGCGATTGCGCACGGACCATCTGGACGTGGTGCTGCTGCACACGCCTGCGCTGGAGGTGTTGAAGAAGGGCGACGTCATGACGGTGCTGATCGAAGCGCGCGACGCGGGCAAGATCCGCTTCCTTGGTTTTTCCGGCGACAACGACGACGCGGCCTACGCCGCCGGGCTTCCCGATGTCCGCGTCATCGAGACTTCCGTCAGCATTTGCGATCAGGCGAATATCGACAACGTACTGCCGCTCGCCGCGAAGCGCGGCCTGGGCGTCATCGCCAAGCGGCCGATTGCCAATTCGGCGTGGTTGCCCGCGTCGGCTCACCGCGGTTTTTACGGGGACTATTCGCGCCCGTACGCGGAGCGACTGCGGAAGATGGAGATTCTGCCGGGGGACATTGGGTTTGACGGCGCAACGCGCCGGGAACTCTGGCCCGAGATCGCGTTGCGGTTTACGATTTCCATTCCCGAGGTGCACACGGCGATTGTCGGCACGACGAAACTCGACAATGCGCGGGCCAATCTCGACAACATACAAGTGGGTCCGCTCCCCGACCTCGTCGTGAAGAAAATCCGCGAGGCGTTCGCAGAGGCCGAGAAACGCGCAGGCGAGCGCTGGCTGGGATTGACGTGAAAGGCGGCACGGCGATAGAGCCACGCCGGCGGCGGACAAGCGCCGCGGTTGCAACGGCAAGAGGAACCGGATATGGCGGAGACAAGGAACAAGATTGAGGACTACAAGCTCGTGGTGGCAGACAATCCCGAGTCATTGGCGTCCGCGGTGAAGTCGCATTTGCAGCAAGGCTGGGAGTTGTCGGGATCGCCGTTTCAAGGAAACTCTCCCGAGGCTAAGAGTCAGCCCTTTTATCAGGCTATGACGAAGCCGAAGAAGGGCAAGATCGATGCCTTGCTGGGGGACTGAGGCGGCGAAGGACAATTTCGGCAAAGCGGAATGATGAAGTGGCGCGGTCGGAGGCCGGCGCCGAACGAAGATAGAAGGAACCCTCACCCTGACCCTCTCCCTTAAAAAGGGCGAGGGGATCTGTCTTGAGCAACGTGCCCGTTAAATCATCTACACATCCCGGTGAACCGTGGCCGGCGCGAAGGCGGGCAGACAGACCGCGATGTATTCCGCGCCGCCTTTGTCCGGCGTGCTGTATTGGACCCATTCGCCCTTGTGGGCGATGACGGCTTGCCCCGCTTTCACATCGAGCGCGCCGTTCTTGTGCGCGACATGCAGCGCGCCTTTCAGCACGTAGGTGTACTCGTCGAATTCCGGCGTCTGACCCGGCTCGACCCAGCCCGACGGACTGCGCATGTGGGCGATGCTGACGACGTCGGTCTTGGAGTTGACGCGGCCGACGACTTCGTTGATGACCTTCGGTTTGTTGCCCGCCGCGGTGACGAACGTGGTTTTCTCAATGAGTGTTGGCATGCGTTCCTTTTTGCGAGACGGCAGAGGTTCCTTGTGGGAGTTGCATGGGTCTAATGGAACGATCCCTCACCCTGACCCTCTCCCTTGGAAAGGGCGAGGAAATCGCCGGAAAGAGAAACCAGGCGCGATAAGTTCTCGATCCACAGTTCACACGACTCCCTGGTCGAGCATGGCTTCGGCGACTTTGCGGAAGCCGGCGATGTTGGCGCCGTCGACGTAGTTGATAAAGCCGCCGTCTTTCTGTCCGTAGCGGACGCATTGGTTGTGGATGGCCTGCATGATGTCGCGGAGGCGCTTGTCGACTTCCTCGCTGGACCACTGCATCCGCAGGCTGTTCTGCGACATCTCCAGGCCGCTGACCGACACCCCGCCGGCGTTGGCGGCCTTGCCGGGGCCGAAGAGGATTTTGTGGCCGAGAAACATGTCGATAGCTTCGAGCGAGCTGGGCATGTTCGCGCCTTCGCCGACGCAGATGCAGCCGTTGCGCACCAGCTTCTCCGCGTCGCGTCCGCCCAGTTCGTTCTGGGTCGCGCAGGGTAGGGCCACGTCGCATTTCACGCCCCACGGCCGTTGCTTGTCAAAGTACTGCCAGTGAAACTGCTTGGCGAAATCGCGAATGCGGCCGCGTTTGACGTTCTTGAGGTCCTTGAGGGCGGCGAGTTTCTCCGCATCGAGACCTTTCGCGTCGTAGGCGAACCCGTCGGAGTCGGACACCGTGACGACCTTCGCGCCCATGACGACGGCTTTCTCGGCGGCGTGCTGAGCGACGTTGCCCGAGCCGGAGATCACGACGGTTTTGCCCGTGATCGAATTGCGGCGGGTGCGGAGCATTTCCTCGACGAAATACAGCAGGCCGTAGCCGGTGGCTTCCTCGCGGATGCGGCTGCCGCTCCAGTTGATGCCCTTGCCCGTGAGCACGCCGGTGAATTCGTTGGCGAGTTTCTTGTACTGGCCGAACAGGTAGCCGATCTCGCGACCGCCGACGCCGATGTCGCCCGCGGGCACGTCGGTATCGGGGCCGATGTGGCGGTAGAGTTCGCTCATGAAATTCTGGCAGAACCACATCACGTCCTCGTCGGTCTTGCCTTTGGGGTCGAAGTCCGAGCCGCCCTTGCCGCCGCCCATCGGGAGCGTGGTGAGCGCGTTTTTGAAGACCTGCTCGAACGCGAGGAATTTGAGCGTGCCGAGTCGGACGGACGGATGGAAGCGCAGGCCGCCCTTGTACGGGCCGATGGCGCTGTTCATCTGGACGCGATAGCCGCGATTGACCTGGACCTCGCCGTTGCGGTCGACCCACGTGACGCGGAAGGTGATCACGCGCTCGGGCTCGACGATGCGCTCCATGATTTTCGCTTTGCGGTATTTCGGGTTCTTCTCGATGAACGGCCAGACCGATTTTGCGACCTCGGTCACGGCCTGGTGGAATTCCGTCTCGGCGGGGTACCGCGCCTTCAGTGTCTCCAGGAAATCGGCCATCTCATTTGCCATGAATCATCCTCCGAATCGGTGACGCGTTGGCGGATGCGCGCGCGCCAGCCCATCCGCAGCCAACGAGGTCGACCCCATGCTAGGAGGTGCGGGGGCGGGAAGGCAATGGAAAAAGAGGGGCTTGGGGAAAGGAGCCAGAATTCAGAAGCCAGAAGCCAGAAGACGAAGTGCGGAAAGACCGACGGTGGTGAGGAGGAGGGAGTCGAGGAGCGAAGAGAGAGAAATAAGCGGGGTTGATGGTCGATGGCTGATGGCCGATGGGGCACGGCGACAGAGCGCCGTGACTACAACGGAGACACAAACTGGGGCAGTCAGAGGGTGGATGAGGCGCGCCGGCTCTGCAGAAACTTTTCGTGATCGTCCCACGTGCGGAATTTGAAGACGCCACGCAGTCTCCCGTGCTGCTTCGCTTCGCCTGCCTCTTTGGTGAGGAAATCCAGTTTGCCCGAGGCGGCGTCGGCGCTGATTTACCGGTCCCAGTCGTCCTCCTTGTACTGTTCCAGCCAGCGCAGCAATTGCTCGCGCTCCATCGAGGTCAGGTTCGCAATGGCTTCTTGGATTTCGGTCAGGCTCACGCGCCTAAATTACACGATTGCCCGCCACGTGGCAAGCCGAGGATGTGTCTTCAGGCCGCTTTCGCGGGCAGGGCCGGTTCGTGCTCGCGCAGGAACTCCAGCACGGCGTCCTCAAACTCGTCCCGCTTCAGTTCATACGCGCCGTGGCGGCCGCCATCGAGCAAGCGAAACACGGCGTGGGTAATGCGCCGCGCCGTTTCCTGAAGCAGCAGGGGCGGGAAGAACACGTCCTCGGAACCGCCAATGACCAGCGTCGGCGCCTGGATTCGGCCCAGCAGCTCCGCGGCGTCATGCGTTAGACAGGCTTCCAGTGAGACGAGAAAATCGGCCGGGCTGGTTGGCCGAGTGCGCACGAGCGGAACAAGGAACTGGTAAAACGTTTGATGGAACTCCTGCATCGTGACCTTCGCCACGTCGAAATAGAATTCCCGCCACCGGTGCTGCGCCGCCAGTTCGAGCCAGCGCTCGGGGATTTTGCGTCCTTCGTCGCTGACCCGATACGCCGAACAGGCGATCACCAGTTGTTGGACGTATTGCGGGAAATCGACCGCAAAATCCTGCGCAATATATCCGCCGAGCGAGATCCCCATCACGACCGACGGTCCGATTTCGGTTTCAAACGCCCGCGCGTAATCCGCCGCCATATCACGCGTCGTGTAGCCATGGGACAGACCGCGTTTGCGGCTGATGACGGTAACGGTGAATGCGCTGGCGAGTCGGCGGTATTGCGACAACAGATCCCACCTGCGGCTCGTGACATCCCACGCCGCATCCGCCAGTCCGGGAAAAATCACCAGACTGCGTCGTCCGTTCCCAAACCGAGCAAACGGGAGGCAACCTGCCAGTACGCCCGATTCAACCACTGCGCCGTTCATCGGACCTCCCGATGACAATATGCACCCAAATTGACACCTGTCCATTAGCGCGAAAACACTTCGAATTTCAAGAGGAGTTCACCAAGTCCATCGATCAAGGGCGGGAGACAGACGCCGTGGAGACAGGAGGTTGACAACGTGAATCACGTACCGGCAACGTTGACGTACATGTCGTGACCTCTGCGAATGAAGCCAGTAAGTGTCCTGCCAAGATTAGTTCTCATCGATGGGCGTACCCAACTCTCGATCTCCTCGAACGTCGCCCCTTGGGAGCCACGCTGATACAAGACGACAAGGCAATGGTCGCTTGCAGCGAGATTCGGCTTCCTGAACGTCTCTGTCGTAGCCGGCGGCTGAAGGCGTCCGGTTCGCGATTGGAGGATGCCGCAGGAGGGGGGGGTCGAGCCGGAAGAGGCGTCGGCTCACATGTGATGGATGACCGCGTCGCCGAACTCGGAGCACTTGATTTCTTTCGCGCCGTCCATGAGGCGGGCGAAGTCGTAGGTGACGGTGCGGGCGTTGATGGCGCCGTCCATGCCTTTGACGATGAGGTCGGCGGCCTCGATCCAGCCGAGGTAGCGAAACATCATTTCCCCGCTGAGAATGACCGAGCCGGGGTTGACCTTGTCCTGGTTGGCATACTTGGGCGCGGTGCCGTGGGTCGCCTCGAAGATGGCGTGGCCGCTGATGTAATTGATGTTGCCGCCGGGGGCGATGCCGATGCCGCCGACCTGCGCGGCGAGCGCGTCGCTGAGGTAATCGCCATTCAGGTTCAGCGTGGCAATCACGTCGAAATCCTCGGGACGCGTCAGCACCTGCTGGAGAGTGATGTCGGCAATCGAATCCTTGATGACGAGGCCCGCGCCGTTTTTCCCCTCGGGAATCTTGCACCATGGTCCACCGTCGATCTCGACCGCGCCGTAGCGTTCTTTGGCGACCTTGTAGCTCCAGTCGCGGAACGCGCCTTCGGTGAACTTCATGATGTTGCCCTTGTGGACGATGGTGACACTCTTGCGGTGGTTGGCGATGGCGTAGAGGATCGCGGCATGAATCAGGCGGATCGTGCCGAGATAACTCACGGGCTTGATGCCGATGCCGACATCCACCACGGCGGGGCGTTGCGGCGCGCCGAGTTCGCGGAGCTGCGCGAGCCATTGTTCGGCGGCGTCGGTGGTGCCAAAGCGAACCTTCTTGAAATCCTTGGGAAATTCTCTTTGCAGGAAATCGAGGATCTTTTGCGCTTCGGGCGTGCCGCCAGCCCACTCGATGCCCGCGTAGATGTCCTCGGTGTTCTCGCGGAAGATCACCATGTCGACCTTCTCGGGATGTTTGACGGGTGAGGGGACGCCTTTGAACCAGCGGACGGGGCGCAGGCAGACATAGAGATCAAGCATCTGGCGCAGGGCGACGTTGAGGCTGCGGATGCCTTTTCCGACCGGCGTGGTGAGCGGCCCCTTGATGCCGACGAGATAATCCTGGAACGCCTTCACCGTTTCATCCGGCAGCCAGCTGTTGAATTTCTGGAATGCCGTCTCGCCCGCGTAGACTTCCATCCATTCGACTTGGCGCTTGCCGCCGTAGGCTTTCCTCACCGCTGAGTCGAACACGCGCGCGGACGCGGCCCAGATGTCGGGCCCCGTGCCGTCGCCGCGGATAAAGGGCAGGGTAGGGTTATCGGGGACATTCAGTTTGCCGTTGAGAATGGAAATCTTTGCCATATGCGTTGCCTTCGTCGCCTACGAGCGCGGGATAGTAACAGAGCACGCGGGCCAGTCAACCCTTGTGCGGTGCGGAAAGCGGCGGGCTAGTGTGGCGCGGGCGCGGACGGCGCTTTCCATGTGACCCATTCCTCGGTGCCATCGCGCTTGCTGCAGTCGCATACCATCTCCTGCGCGTCATACGGCAGGGGAGGAGCAGGATCGAGTTCCGAGCACACCTTGTTGATCATATCCATCAGGCGGAACATGAGGCAGCGCGATCGCCCGGCGGGCGACAGATGCGGAGAGTAGGAGATGTTAACCCCGCGCGCGGCCGCGGGCACCTGCCGATGGAGCATCACGCAGAAGCGCAATTGCGGCACCGCATCGCCGCAGTTGTAATTGGTCAGCGACGCCCGGAACGCGTCCGAGTTGAGCCGGTCGTATAACTGCTGCAATTCCGGTTTTCCGAACTTTTCGGAGACCGGACAGACCATGCCACTGGCGTCACCGCCGAGAGGCACCCCGACGGTGGCGACCCTCTCCCCGGCATGAGTCACCATGTTGTAGACCACGGCGAACGGCAGCATGATGATGGGTAATCCGCCGTGACCGATGGGAATCCAAATCGCGCCGCCGAGGACGAGGGCAAGCAAAATGGCTGCCATACAGCCCCATCGTCCCCGATGTTTTGCCGGCTCGGTTGTGTCTCGGTAATCCATCCACCGCGCCCGATCATGAGAATATCAGAGGGCTGGTGGCCGTCAATCCCCGCGAGATCTCGCGGGAGGCGCAACAGGGATCGATGGGTAGAACGTGACCCCCCTTGGGGTAACGGGGGAAGTATTGGCGATGAAGCGAGCCGAGGTCAAGGCAGCGCCAAGTGGCAACGGCCGGGTCGACGTGGGAGCCACAGCGGCG
>Ga0335069_10000211_pt1 | contig 101212 bp, 86 predicted proteins | sample Lox_Sample_11_FD_206714 | JGI IMG/M metagenome (GOLD analysis project Ga0335069, IMG submission 206714) | Soil microbial communities from Loxahatchee National Wildlife Refuge, Florida, United States - Lox_Sample_1.1 | ecosystem: Environmental > Terrestrial > Soil > Wetlands | place: USA...
AAGCCCTCTATAACGACCGGCGCGCCTGGCAGGTCCTCGGAATGTGTCGCTGGCAAATCTCGCAAGTCCGTCCAATCGAGGTTGATGTATGCCGTGTCAGCGGGAGTGTCAGTGCGATTCTTGTTGGCGTTCAGGGTCTTTTTCTTGTCATCGTTGCCAGCCGTACCAGTTGGGCCGCACACAACTTCCCCGTTGATAACAAGTGGCTGCCCTACGGCATCTATGTGTGCCGCCAGGAGTTTAGCTATGGTGTCATCTTCGACGGGTGCACTACCCTCAGCAGCATCCCCTTCGTCGGACACATCTACGTTCCTAGCGTAAACCCACCCCTTGTGGCCATCCTCGGTGGTTACATGAAGAAACCCGTTCCGGGCTGCAGGATTGATGAGGGTGAGTGTTGCAGGCGGCTTCAGTGTCGTGATGGCGGTGCTGGTCGATGACGCTTTGCTCCGAAGCACGACGTTGCGCTTGACGCTTGCTGTCTGGGCACTCGCAAGGCTAGTGAAAAGGACAAGAACGACGCCTAAACGAAGGAATTTTGTCATGCACGTTCTCCACGCTGAAGTCTATCTAGAGAAAACCGGTGAAAAAGCGCTGCATCAACAACGGCATCAACGATAAGAAAACGAAAACTCTCTTCGAACGTGCACCACCATCCGGAGTGCCATTGGTTGTTCATGAATCGAGTGCGATATTTTGATAAATAGCCGCTTGTCACGTACACGTCCCCTTCGACGCGTCTCGCATCGGAATCGTAATAGCTAACCTTGGGGATTTCGGCGGTAAGAAGCCCCCTCGGACGCGAGGCTCAGATTAAGTCCCGCTCTTCCGTCCGCCGAACGGCCACCAAAGTATGCTCGAAATGAAGAAATGTCAACAACGAATTAACTTGGCGAAGATGGTTTGTTACAAAATCCGAACAGAAGAACTGTGGGTTCGGCCAGCATGGGCATATCTCACGTTCGAACCGAATCTGCCAGAGTCACAAAGAATCGGATACGCCTAGGTTGGCTGCAAGCGATCTGGCAAACATGCACCTCCGTGAATACGAATTCGTCAAGATAAGGGCTGCCCGCTTCGTTTCGCGCTTGCGGCTTGGGGTTGCCGATGGACTTCAATCCTCCGTAGAGCAAGATTCAGTCTGTTTCTGGTTCGTACGTCTGGATGGCCATGCTCCCCAGTCGATTCTCTCATTTCACTCGGTACAAAAAAGCTCCGCCACGTCAGTGGAGTTCCGCTTAACCGATCGCGAAGGTTGACGAAACTATCTTTCTTCGTACGGTGAAGGTATGGGGTTCACAATTTCGCAAAGACGACTTACGTCTTTCGTGTTCACGCGGTGAGGCAGTGAATCTTCAACTATGAATTTCCCAAAATCCGACAAAGATGCTTTCGCTAAGCCGCACTTAAGCAGTGCGATGATATGTTTGTGAGCGACCACCAGTACTGTCTCGCCTCGAAACGAAAGAGCAATGTCGCGAATCGCTTCGAGAATACGCTGCTGGGCAGAATCCGCTGTTTCCTTGCTCCCCGGAATGGATACAGAACCAGGATCCTGCAGCCACGAAGCATACTTCGAAGATTCCGAAGCCTTCAACTGCTCAATCTGTTGCCCCTCCCAATCGCCATGATCCAATTCCCGAAGCCGTGGTGTCTTTTGTAGTGGTACCCCCAGAGCCGCAGAGTATATCCGGGCCGTTTCGAACGCGCGTCTTGCCGTGCTGCAAATTATCCGAACTATGCCGAGCCCCATCAAATGGGGAATGTTTGCCTTCGCTTCCGCCATACCTATTTCTGAAAGGGGAAGATCCATCGTCCCCTGAAGCCTTCGCTGGGCGCTCCACGACGTCGTGCAGTGTCTCGCCAAGTAAATGGTCGCAAGATTTTCGGGCTTCGACCTCAATTTCACCTTCGCCAGAGCACTTCTTGCCAAGCTACCTACTGTTTGCTCAAGAAATGGCACCCAGGTTTCGTTCTCTTGTTGCGCCTCTATTTTCTTCAACAATTCGCTTGGCACGTCATCAACAGCCATCGCTAATCCATGCAGAGCGGCGGCAACAACGCGGCTGTCCCGGTCGTCCAACGCGCGCTCTAAGATCGAGACTCCGTGTGTGCCGCCAATGAGCGCAGCTGCCTCGGGCACAATCCAACGGTATCCCGCATCAGGTTGGCTCAGGTAATATGCGAGTGCGCTAGATGCCTCCGCGATTTTTAGCCGTCCGATCAGCCTGAGAGCGTGTCCGCGTATGTGTTCGTCAGAAGCTTGCAAACAGGCAAGAAGCTCGTCTCTAAGGTGACCAGAAACAGGAGGGTCTTCAGTATTTGATATCTGACGTAGTGCCCAAACGGCGCCAGCGGATGTTATCGGATGAGCGTGAATAGAATATTTCTCTAACATTCGCGCGCCCTTTGCAACTCGCCTTTGACCGACATGCTCTAGAACATGCCACAGGAGACCTGTTGAATTGGTTCCAAGTAGCTCGACCAGAAGATTGTCAAAATCTTCCGAATTTCGCGCAAGAATACTGATGGCCTCTAGAGCAGCCCGTCGCGCGTAGTCAGAGCGAGCTTCCGATATGCAAATCTCTGTCAAAGATGGAACGGCTCCCGGACCAGCATTGGCGAGGGCCCTCGCAAGTTCGACTCGGACCGGAAGACGTGGTCGACTATTCTCTCCAAAGGCTATCGCCCGATCTAGGAGCTTTCCGATGTCGAGATCAGAAAATGCTCCTTCAGAAATCGCCCGGCAATAGTTGAAGATGTCTTTAATTGGAACTCGCTCAAGCAAGTCGCGAGCGTCATCCGCACTATCGAGTAACCCCACCGCGAAAGCAAGTGAGGTCGCCAGTTTCGGATGTTCGAACTCCGCTACCGCGTTTTTCCCTGAGTTCACAATAAAACGCGCAGCCAGAAATTCCTGATACCATGCGTGAAAGAATTCGAAGCGCCCTGAACGCCTGTCTCGAATGATCCCAAGCCGGCCGGCGAGTATTGCAGGAAGCTCAACTGGGACCGTATTCAAAATTCCCGCACACGCCGACCGGAGTTCTTTTGTCGAGAAAAATCGGCCATCACCGTGTCGCGCTGTTTGATAGGCTAGTGCACCCAGCAGATCGTCGATGTGTAGGCTGAGATCGTCGCCTGCCATGAAGCTATTGTGATACGGATGGAGGTGGATTTTGTGATGCTGTTCCAGTATCGCCTCAAAGGCACGTTCGAACAATTTCGTTTTTGTTAACCTGGAAACCGCCCCCTGTTCTAAGAAAACAATTCCAAGAATTGAAAGATTCAGCGGATTGCGCGCAAGATCAAACATTTGTGAACTATTTGCTATCCAAGAAAAAAGATCGTCTGCTTGATTGTTATCCCTTATGCGCAATCTTATGAATTCACGCATTCTCTCGACAGTTAACGGATACATTTCAAAGCGATCTACTGATGGCAAAGTTCGTTGGGCCTCGGGACGAGTTGTCACGATGAACCGCGTCTGCTTTTGATTCAAATAGCTCTTGATAGCATGTTGACTGGCTTCGCCAATCTCATCCCACCCATCGAGCAGGATGACTGGTTCCGCTTGCGAAGCCGAACAAAGAAGGTCCAGGGACTCGCACCCTAGAAGCGAGATCTCGCTGTCGATAAAATCACTAAAATTCCGCTGATCCTCACTAGCCGAATGCTCGAATGCCGCAAGCGGCAAATAAACTGGTATTTCCAGTAAAGGCGAGCGTCGAAGAAGGTCCAGTGCAAGAAGACGCAGTGCAGTGGTCTTGCCGCTCCCGGGTTCTCCGGAAATCGCGCTCCGACCGAGCGACGTCACCTGAGAGATATCATAAATATCGGCGAATCTCCCTAGGGGATCGACAGCTTGTACCAGTGGTGTTATGCAGAGATCTTCGTAATGCGATTTCTCGTAAAGTTCCAATACTAAATTATTCTGAATCTCGGCGATTAGCGCCTGGGTGTATTTAGCCACAACATCGTGGCATTTGTGGACATCGTTCCGATTCATTTCTCTTGTTGAGGCACTCTCGGCATCTACATTAGGAAGCACTTGTCCAACACCAAGCTCTACTGGAATCGGACGCTCCGTCAGTCGATAAGATCCACGCTGGAGATATGAACCCCCGCTTTCAGTCTTCAAGATGTTGCGAAGTTGCGTTGCAGCTTTGTGCAGCGATTCGTCATTAGCAGAGTTGCGACCCGACCAAACGTGACCGATAATCTGGTCCTTTGTGTAGTCCGCGTCGTAATTCTCAATCACAAATCTAAGCAAGTAAAATTGAGGACTCCTTCCTAGTTCCCAGCTTCGCCCTCCTTGCCGGACGATGCCGCTACCAACCTCAAAATAGTAAGGCCCGATTTTCCAATCGACTAGAGCTTTCTCGACCATTCAAGCTCCCAAGAAACAAGATCGTTCCAACAAAAGTCAGAACCATTCCAACTGACGTCAGCACTATTCCAAGGAAACCTGCGTGAGCGTTGCTAGGCTTTGCGTGCGACGTAGCGCGGGAGCCAACGGGATTCACGCTGACTCTCCTCGTAACTAAGCACATAAGTCTAGTGGTGTCAAGGACGTACGAAAAGTCTGGAGGCGGGTCATGTTACCTGAACACCTGCGATTGTTGGTCGAAATCAGTCACAAGGCCAACCAACTCGCAAAGAAGTTGACTGGCAGTGATCGCAATGATGCCTATCGCCTCAAGGCCATGGCTTGCGGACTCCTCATCGTCGAGGGAGCGGCGACTGTCAACGGCGTTCATAGCGGGGATATCGTTGGCCTGGATATTCCCGGCTGTCGATCCCGAATACATGTTCGCGTTTCCTATCTGCAACCCGAGGCGCGGAGAGCCACGGTGCGAATGAGGAGCTTCGCTCCCGCCGTCGCTCCGCTTAAGGATAGCTGGAGGGGTCCAACGAGAGATATAGGAGTGAAGTGTGAGGGGCGATAAATTCCTCTTTCATCGAATCGAACGGAGTTGGAAATCCGTACATGGCGGCTGACCCATTATGGCAAAGATCCTACTAGTCAACTTCGAGATAGGACAAGGCTTACGGCTTGCTACTTTTCTACGAGTCGAGCGCCATGACGTTCGTGTAGCCGAATCAAGCGTTGCCTCGCTGCGGGGACCACAGCGAGTTACTGACTTCGACCTCGTAATCGTGGATGCTTCACTCCGGGAACAATCAGTGCGCGACTTGGTGACCGAGATTGCGACGCAGCGCGCCAGCAGCGGGCCACGACCGATGGTGCTCTGCATTTGCCGTTGCTACCGTGGCGCTCGGTTCGAGCTTGACCTCGAAAGGAGAGGAGCTCGCGTCGTTTATGTCTGATGAATTGCGCATAATCGCCTACAAGGCAGAAACCGTACTACGGGAATTGGCCGACTTGACCCAGAACGGCCCGTTTCTCCGTGCCTATCACCGATTTTGGATAAAGGGTACGCAATGCATGGCCGGAGAGGAGGTCTGGGCCATTGTCCTCGTGAGCCGGGGCAGAGAATTCCGGCTGCCGCTCAGTCTTGCTCTTCGGCTTTTGCTCAATTACCTCGCAGATACCCGTCATATCCCGCAGAGCGCCACCCAGATCGTTGCCGGATTGCACCGATCGGCTTTCTATATCAAGCACGGTATGAACTCTGGCGTAGCATCCCGGCGCAAGATCACCCGGAGCGCAATCAAGGAATACGTGAAAAGGCTGCGGTTGGCTTTGGGCGCTGCCTTCCGGGACGCGGCGATCGATCTGAACGTCGAGGATGTCCTGGTCTCTCGCAAGACAATGGGCAATGAGGTTCAATATCAATTACGCGCCGGCGTTGAGTGTGTACATATCGCTGGCAATCATCTCTCACTTTGACTTGCCGGGCAGCTATGTATCGCATTCTCACAGAAAGCAAGAACGTAAACGCGGTCAAAGCTCTGTTGGGGAGGCTTGGCTATGACTACACTGTCTACTATTGCGACGGCTCCTGGCATGGGCAAACGGAGAGCAGCATGGTTATCGAGCTTGGAACTGCCTCGGAGAATGAAGCTCACACGCTGGCGCAGATCATAAAGCAGACGAATGCCCAGCAAGCTGTTCTCGTTCAGAGTATCCCCGCAACTAGTTGCCTCATATAGGCAGCGACTTGAACCGGCGTCTTTCCACAGAGTGAGGAAGTCTTTATTTTATTAGCGTGTTTGGCGGTGTGCCAGCAATGGTTCCGTGGCGCTGCCAAGACTGCACATGGGTAGGGGCGTCGGTCGCTTATGGCACAAGTCAAGCGGATGTCTATTCCACGCCAGTACGTGTCGCACCTCTCGATTGCTTCTCCACTTCCGCCGCGGATTGTCGGCGACAGAAATCGTGCGGATGACCGACGAGCGCCATTTCTTGCAGGCACTCTTGAAGGGCCGCACTATACGACCAGCGGCTGTCAAGATGGAAGTTGCCCGTCTGCGTCGTGACATCGCCGAGGGTCTCGATAAAATCGGGGCTCCGTACGATGGCTCGCACTTCCTGCCTCCTGTGTCACAAGCTTCTGAAAAATATCGCCTTGCTGGAAATTGGCAACTCTGGCATCTGTGCGACGAAGCTAGGGCCTAAGGTAAAAAGGCCAAAGTTTCATTGACCCCGAGAGTCTTCAGGTTTGCTTGCCACTTCAGAGAAACCGCATTGTCATGTGCACCAAGCCCTGCAATTCTTGCAGATGAAGAGCATAGTGAGGCAAAATATTTCCACTCAATGGCTCAACGGGAAGCAAGGACCTGCGCCATCTGAAGAGCTATTTTGTTACGTGTGGTTCTTGCCACGTTCAAACGTTCGCTTGCTCTCGATATGAGGGCATCGTTTTGTGGATCGTCTGGCTTGTAAGCGTTCTTAAGGAACGGATCCCATAATTGCGTAAGGGCCTGCGTGCAATCCGAAAGAGCATCACTATACTCTCGCGCAAGCTCGCCTATCTTTCGCGATTCTTCCGGTGTAGCTATAGCCGACAGGCTAGACTCAGATTTGACGTTCCAATGCCACCACCATGCCTGAGCTTGAAACGACAGATACATTTCATTAAAGGTCTTTCGAGCATTGTACTGTTCCTTCTTCAAGAACGCCTGGCGATCTCTCGGATCATTATGATCTTTCCTGAACAGGACCAGATAATCCATGAGGTTGAAAAGCCGACGGTCTGTCTCATGGCTTTGCTCGACGATCATGATGGCGACCTTAACCCGCTCCTCATGGCGTAATTTATTACGGTTGGATATGTCATTCAAAAGAGGAACTAGGATTGAACCCAATAGCGTCCCCAAGAGAAGAACCCCGAGTGGTTGTTGCAGGCCGTTCAGGAACCGCGACCCTTTCTTGACCGAGCTTTCCAACTTTAGACGAACTAACGTTGGCTCCGGGAACCATTTCCCTGAGATCGATACAGCGCAATGCGCTCCTCCGAGAACCCACGAAGCGGAGCTGCGCAATTGAGAAACAAGCAAATCAAGGACGTTTGCGAAAGCGTCATAGCTGTTTACGAGATAGCCGTGACTAGAAATGCGTGCCAAGATTTCCGCCTCGTTGTCAGAGTACCGCAAGTCAGAGATTTCGAATTCATAACCAAGAGACTCTCTTACGCTCCGCGCCAGTTCGGTCTCCAACATTGGGCGGAACTCCTCGACGTATCGCCGAAGTTCCTCATGTGTGTCACGACCTGTCCCATGAATAAATCTCAGGCGGATCGTACAAATTGGTCCCTTCAGCACGGTACGTGGTCGCGAAAGAGGGAGCCTCATCTGTTTTTCTTGAGCCTCGCTAGTATGACTGATCTTCATGACTAGTGGGTGACGTTAAGGATTTCTAGAACAGCACTCTCTCCAAGCACTCTGGCTTTCATTGCGGCGCCTGCCTTGACCGTCCAATAGTCTCCGGGCGACCGGATCGTCTTTACTCCATCGATGGTTGATTCAACTCGGCCGCTATACACAGTCACAACCGAAAATGCTTTGAAAGGGATGTTCTGAGCCTCAGCCTGAGCATCAAGTCCTAACCTTCGAATCGTCATCTGCAAAGGGTGGGCCATTCTCTTTGGATTGTTCGCGGCTATCTTCCCGCTGAATAATACGTGTGTCGAAAAATGGTCAGATTGTGCCAGCGAACTCCTCACCAGCAATACAAAAACTAGAAGCACCAGCACGCAGTCCTTTTTCATCTCTTGCCCCTAAGGAGATAACATATAAACGTGTCCCATGTTGGTGGCTACAAAGATTTTTCCATCGGCAACTGCAGCCTCTCCCCTAAGACCGGCAATATCGCCGCCGTCCGGAAGTGCGACATTTGCTAGTACTGCGGGGATCGGCACTAGCACATAGTTGTTCTTCATGCATTCGGCAGCATCTGTGTAACGCACATTTGAGCACCTAGCTCCAGCCGCAGGCCACACCGCTGGATCTGCAAGCGCGATGAGGTGACCCGTGTTCGTTCCGATGTAGACAATTCCGCCAGTGACGGTTGGAGAACCAATGGCATAACCGGGGCCTGCATCACTTGAGAGATTTGCGTTGGGTATTTCTGCAATCCAGCGAACACGGTTGGTCTCATTGCTCGCGCAAGCATTGAGCGCCTGCAATTTGCCATAGCCGGCACCTACTCCGTCTACCGTCAGATCCTCTCCCCCCGTACTAACTATAAAAACATCATTCCATGCTGCCCCCGGGTGCTTATAGTCGGAATCACCATGCACATAGCCTGTAAACGGATACCCGGTTGGCGGAAACTGCCATGCGACGTGTGGAGGTCCGGGCGTAGTTGTGCCCGCACTGACCGCATAGGCCCAGCCATCTTTCTGGACGGAGGCAATTAACTCGCCACAACTAGCCGCCATAATAGCTGTACCAGCAGCCCAATCTGGATCGTCGTCCAGGGCGTATGGAACAGGTTGGAATTCCCAAACAATTCCACCGGTGTTCTTATCAGCGCGAATCATGCTGAGGCCGTGGTTTGGTGAGGGTTCTGGAAGTTGATCCCCCATGTTGTCATGGCGCGTATTCCCGGTCGTGAAGTACACTCCTTGCGCATCCGCCGCCGGAGAGTTCCAAACGGCACCACCACGGTGACTGCCGGTTGAAACGTAGCTAAATTGGGAATTGATGTGACCCGTCTGTAGATCAATGGCAACGACCCTGCCATTCTGCAACGGGCGATCGAAATAGGCATCGGAAATTCCCACGTAAGCACGATCATTGAAAATGAGTGGCGAGGAATACTTGATTCTCTCGTGGAGCTCTTTCAGACTATGGGTGTCGGTGCCGTTGATGATCGCGACAGGATCACTCTTCCATATCAGCGCACCGGTCCTTGCATTCAGCGCGTAAAGTCGTGCGCTTCCCAGCTTCGGCTCAAGGGTTGGATCCTGGGCACCGAAAATAACAGCACCGTCTTGGTCCCGATCCCAGTACGTTCCACTTGAGCCGATGCCATAACAGGTCAGCTTGCATTCTGGTGAACCAGGAGAAGCTGGAGATAACAGAGGAGGTTCAGGAGGAACAGGATATTGCCACTTTAGGGCGCCCGACTCCGCATCTATCGCGTAGAAATGACCATTAGAACCGCCGATAAATACAGTCCCATTTGCGACGATCGGCGACGCACTAAAATACCCTGGGTCTTTCGGTGCGAAAACCCACCTGACTCCGAGGTTTCTTACTGCCTTGGGGTCAGAGAGCTTGCTTGCATAGGGCTGATTACCGCTACGAGAGCTGTCATACCTGTAGGTTAACCACCCGTGAGTATGCGCCGATTGAATCTTACCGGAAAAGAGATGCGGACCTGTGGACCCCTCACGATTGCACCCAGATGCAAAACCGAACAGAACTAAAGTTGCTCCCACGCACAGCCAAGTCTGTCCCTGTTTCATTTACTTGGCCTCCCCGGTATACAGCCGTATCAAGAGTTCTCGATCAGTCGTGTTTGTCAATTCCACTACCGAGCCGTTAGGAACAGCTACCGCCCCTCCTTGCTTCCAGTTCTGGGTCCGTCCAGCAATCTTCAGGTCTCCGCGATCTGTCCACATTTCGAGAACGCTCGCGCCTTCTGACGTCATGACGGATGGTCCTTTGTGAGGCGGAAGGCTATATTCGCTGATTCGTACTCTGAACCCTGGACCTTCGTCCGTTTCAAATAGGACTCGTGAAGACAGGTCCGATGCTGGACCTAGCGATTGAAATGTGTACTTTGTGAACTTGCCCGCCGATGCAACTGAGGGATTCGTTGGCCGGGGAAGTAGTCCATGCCCTTCAAGGGCTCGTTCATCCACGTCATGCCGAGAATTGCAAGCGGTGAGCCAGACGGCGAAGAGCAGGACGCACGTAATCGGTGCTTGCACATTTGCCTCCGCGGTAGATCTAAAAATGCGACCAACCTTTGAAAGACTACCCTTCCTGAAAACCCTGATCCTTCCAAGCTTGAAAGTCCCCCAGGAATTGCTGCCGGCGGGAGCTGTCCCACACGCCTTCTGGGCATCCAGCTTTCGGCATGGTTCCGTCGGCGACGCGATTGTTGATGTCTTGCCAATTCGTTTGGCAATCCTTCGATTTCCATAGATCACAGAAAAACAACATTTTCGTGCGATAACAAGGCGTAAAGTACGGCTTAATGTCTTGATTGAATGTGATCATTGGCTTTCAACGCTCCTCGCGTTCGTTATTCTCGCGCCGCTATCGTCGAATGGTGTGAGCAGTGCTCTTTTGCGCGAAACGCAGAGCTACCTCGGCGCATAAGCGCTCGCAATCGAGTTACCTTGGCCTCTGGAAACTCGGCGAGAAGAAGCCCCCTCAGACGCGAGACTCAGGGCTGAGCCTCACACTCCAATCCGCCGAATTCTGAGGAAGATAAGCGGGAACACCTAGAATGTCAACCGAAAATATTGGCTCGACTCGATGAATTGGCGGTGTCGGCGCGGTTGGATGGTAGCATTTGGAGCAAGCAAAGCTGTGCATTTCTGATAATTGGGATGGCTCGATTCGGCTGGCAAAAAGGTTCGAAAAAGAGGCCTCCGCACTTTGAGACCCAAGAGATGCCTTTTCTTGGTATCGTCTCGGCCAACCCCCTGGCTTGGGCTCAGGGGGTCGAGAATAAAATACGTCCGCAACAGGTTTGTTCTCAAAGGTATGGCTCAATCGCCTGGTGCTTCTGCATCCTCGATGTAGGCAAAATTGAGTTCTTCAATGCGCTCTCGGTGTAGGCGGACCCGCGCACCGTTTTGGCCGAAGGATGTGTTCAAAGGTAGTCGAAAAGTATTGAGGATTGACTTCGAAAAGACCAGCCAAGGACAGCAACAACCGTGTTCGCGCTAAGTGAAAGCATGTCGATCCCTGGGAGAATTTGAGGGCCTGACGCTTGTAACTACTTCAGCCACAAATTATACGGAACTCACTGTGCAGGCCTGAAACATCTTTTGATTGCGGCTGACTTGACGGCTTCGTGGCTTGGACCGGGATTATCTCACCAATATGATCGCAAACGACGGTGGGCGGCGGCGTACTCAGCCACTGGATCACTGTATGTTCACCGGATTCTTGTTATCGCCTCGTGGGCGGGCCGCACATAATTTGTCGACCACGGATTCATTTAGTTCATGCAATAACTGCCGACCTGTCTTTGAATATCGCTCGAGAAGGTCAGCAATTTCGCTGCTACCGTCGCATCTCTCGAGCAGTTTCTCCGCGCACACGGTCCCCTCAGCTAATCCACCCCTTAATCTCTCGACGATACTACGCTCTTGGTTGACATCTTCCCGACCCTCGCGAGATTCTATACCCATTTCTTACGAATGGCTAAGTATTGGTACGACATACGTTTACACTAACACGACTGAGATCAGCGTCAAGTCCCGCCTGCTACAACCAAGGTCTGCTTCAGCGTATCCATATTTTCTCCTTTCATGCGGATGGGGTCTTGGAGTATATTCTCGTGGCTCAACCGTTATATGCCAACTGCGGCGATCACAATATCAGCTCTTTCTTTCAGCCAGTCCAGAGCCTGTATAGACATCGACAGGCTGGAGGTTGCAGTGGGAGAGATCGTTGCAATCGTTGGTCCCACCGGTTGTGGGAAGACGACGTTCCTAAAGCTTTTGGCTGGTTTGCTTCCACCTGATCCAAACGCACGAATCATGCTCTTCAACAAACGGATAACGGAAGTAGTGGCCCAAGGGAGGATAAATTTTTCCTTCCAGGCTCCGGTCTTGCTTCCTTGGCTCAACGTTAGCGAAAATATTGCCCTACCGCTGCGACTGCTGGGCAGAGACATCTCAGGTGCCGAAAGATCAACCATAAAGGAGTCCTTGCGACTCGTTCGCCTCGACCCCGATGTTGCTGACCTGTTTCCAGATAAGCTTAGTAGCGGCATGGCGAGTCGCGTAGCGGTGGCTCAAGCCTTAGTTTCAGGGTGTGATTTGTTAATTATGGATGAGGTATTTGGCACATTAGATGAGGTGACTCGCACGGATCTCGATGAGACTCTCCGAGAAATTAATGACAACAGAATGAAAGCGACTATATTGTTTGTCACTCACAGCATTGATGAAGCTCTGCTGATAGGTGACAGGATCCTCGTTTTTAGGTGCGCCGATCCTGAACATTTGGCCGGCTCAATCCTGGCCGATTTACCCGTAAAGCTCCCCACAAGAAGGGCTCTAGTTCGCTATGAGCCTGAGTTCCGAGCACAAAAGATCGACATCGAATCCCGATTTCCGAGGAGTTGCGCATTCGCCACGTAACTTTCAAACAGCTGCAGTCTATTGCGATCGCACTGGCTCTATTTACTATTTCGATTTTCTTAGTGTGGTCTCATAATCGGATCTTACACACCCACTCAGATCACCTCTCTCTTCGTCTTCAGTGGATTCATCAAGCTCAGTTCGCGGGGTTTTACGTCGCAAGGGAAAAAGGCTTCTACAAGGACCTTAATTTAGACATCGACATTGAACCGGGTGGTAGTAGCTTCAATGTGCCGACGATGGTGTCGACTGGCCAAGCTGATGTCGGCATTTGGGTTGCGGACCAAGTTCTCAGAGGTTACGGTCACGCTGGCATGCCAATTCGAGCAGTAGGCGTTGTGTTTCGAAAGAGTTTAGTGTGCTTTATGGTAAAGAAGGACTCGAGTATTTTGTCGCCGGCTGATTTTCGCAATAGAACCATTGGTGTGTATCCTGGATTTGATTCGGAAAGCATCTACACTGAACTGCTTGGGCAATTTCACATAAGTCGCCAGGAGGTCAAAGAATATCCAGCCGCGTATTCTATCGTGCCGTTTCTTAGTGGCCAAGTTGATGTGTGGCCTGCCTACATTGTGAACGAACCGCTAGCCGCGATTGAGCACGGACAGCCAGTAAGATGTCTAAGCCCCGATGCATTTGGCATAAGGTACTACTCGGACACGGTGATAGTGAAAGACGAGATATTAGCGAAGAGACGGGATGTTGTAATTAGATTTTTGCGTGCGAGCGAAATGGGTTGGCGCTATGCGCTAAGCCATCCTGATGAGGCCGTTGAAACCGTATTGAAGTATGATCCTAGTCTAAAGCGCGACCATGAGCGAGCGATGCTCCTCGCGTTGGCAGAATATGTTAGTCCAACCGACCCATTTTTTCAGATGGATCCGGCCGTATGGAAAGTGATGGCCGACCAACTCCATGCGGCGGGGACAATCCCTGATGCCAGTTCAGTGCTGGGTGCCATTGATTACAAAGCAGCCTCGGAAGCTCACCAGCCATGAATTAGGAGGCTTGTGACTCCATTTGTCCGGGAAAAACTATGAAACGAATGTCAACGACGATAATGCTACTGCAAGCGTCCTTGATCGTGATATCGGTTGTTCTTGGATGGTACGTTATTGCTGCAGAACTGCGAAAGCCCTACATAATTCCCACACCGTACGCGGTCGGGCACGAACTGTTCTCCTCCCCTCTTCTGTATATCGAGAATACATTGACGACGTGCATTGAAGCGGTCTCGGGCCTTTTGCTGTCTATTGTCACATCGTTTGTTCTCACGTTAGCGATGTACTTTTATGCACCATGCCAGCGAGTTGTCTTGCCACTTTCTATCATCGTAAAAGCGACACCAGTCGTGGCGATAGCGCCAATTGTTGCAATTTGGTTTGGGCCCGGTCAGGTCACTAAGGTTTTAATGTCAACCTTGGTCAGCTTCTTTCCCATTCTACAGAGCACACACGATGGATTGAGAGAGGTTCCAGATGGTCCAAGATCCTACGTCGCAGTCCTCGGCACAACGCGCTTCAGGGATTTGAGATACGTCCGAACTTGGTTCGCAATTCGGCCGTTTGCTTCAGCCCTCAAGGTGGCGGCTCCGCTTGCTGTCGTCGGGGCTTTGGTGGCAGAGTTCGTGCAACCCACTGCCGGCCTCGGCACTCTCTTGGTCCGCCATATACCTAGCGCTGATACGGACGTGATATTTGCGGCAATCGCCTGTGTAGCAACGATAGGACTTAGCATGTACTGGGTTGCAGTCGAACTCGAGAATCGACTTTTGTCGATGGCCCATCTGGAACGAAACGAATTAGACAACAATGGATGATGACATTTATAAGCGGTTTGTGACGCTATTGCCGCCGTCCCCGTTTATACATACTTCTGTCTCCGTAGCCGGAATGTATTTGGTGCTGACAACCCTTTCCGCTATTGCTTCCGTGAAGAGTTCATATCTCTTTCCCGATCTTGCCCCTTATTGGCGGGCCACCCTCGCGGATATCACATTCTTAAACTCCGCGATCTGTGCGGTGTGGTTCTTGTTGCTTATGACAATTGCAGCTTATCGGCTTTTCTGCTATCGGAGATCTGCTCCCTCCGTGTCAGTAGCGGCATATGTGCTAGTCTATCCGTTACTAGCGGCTGGTATTTTCGCTATCCTCGTGGGCATTACGTCCGCCTCATCCGCTTCCGGGTATGGCGATCATCTTGGTTTGCTCGCCCTGGCTTTGCCGCTGCTCATAGGGATGGAATTTCTCGGGTTGCAGAAATGGATCAAAGGTCTTGATCCACAGTTCATATCAAACTATATGCGTCCCGGGTGGTCGGTTTTGCTTGGCCGCCGAAAGGGAGCTTCGGCTGAAGAACACGTTCTAGAAGTTGTCGGCTTCCAATCTCGGTTTAACGAAAATGCCTCCGACCTACAGAAAAGACCGTTATTGCACCTTTATGGCCGAGCTCACTCCTTTAGAGTCTTCCAAGGGACACTAAGCAGCCCAGTTCAAACTGCCCCTTTTGTGGCGTCAGAGATTCGTTCCGCGACTGAGGCTCTGCCATCCTGGACGATGACCGATGTGGGTTGCGGCGATGGGAGTTTTACAGTCGAACTACTTTCTCGTCTAGAAAACAAACCGACACGAATAGTGTGCATTGACCCAGAGCGGGAGACGCTATCGGAGTATGACCGTATTGTATCCTCGCGATTTCCGTCAATCACTATTCGCAGATATGAAGATAGCGTAGAGCGAATTTATAGGACGCTTGAATATAGCGATGTTATATTAGCGTCTCACTCTCTGTACTATCTATTAGATAATGAAGCCGATATTGCTGCCACTGTTATACGTTCATTACTAGAGCGATGTACCACGTTTGTTGGAGTGCTGGCATCTAGAGATTCAGATGCGTACAAGGTAAAACGGGGAGTCATTGGTCACCTCGCTCTAACTGATAGGTCATCATTTGGAGGGGATCTGGTGTCGTTATTACCTACTGACACAAAGAGATTGTCTCGGGACAGTATCATGGAAATATCTCATGTTATCGAGGATGACGACTTACTGCTAGAGTGGTGTTCATATTTTTGCCGCATTGATCGCAGCGTGTTAGAGCCGCACATCAGTTTCATCAGGACTCTCTTGGAAACCGCAAGTATTGCATGGGATAGTTTGCCGGCATGTGTTCTTGCAGATATTCCCCACGTCGCTTGCGCCAAATACAAGCGTCGCGTCGTGCCGTCATGCCGCGTGCTGCTCCACAAGGAAGAGGTTTTCATCGCCAGCAACCAGACTTCTGGAGGTGGCCGTGCCTAGACATAGAAAACAGGACTCTCAATGAGCGGAGCACAAGTTCTGCGATCTCGCGTTAGGCAACAGCTGCGCACAGCATATCGCAATTTGGAATCATACGTATGTCAACCAAGCTTGTACCCCGACGATGTCTACGGTGTAAGGCTCTGTAACCTTGCATGTCGCAGTGTGGAGTCGGGAAATTTCGGGGTATCAGCATTGCTTGCGCGCTGGGACGGCCGCGTCCTATTCGCCGGCCACAACCAAATATTTGAGCCGTTTTTCAGGAGCGATCTGCATGCAGAAATGGTCATCCTCAATCGGCTAGAAAGACGCATGCAGGGAGATTCAATTGGGCCGCGGAGATTAACTCTAATATCGTCCGTTGAACCCTGTCCAATGTGTGTTTCTCGGATGATAATTGCCGGCGTTCAACAAATCAGATTCATTGCCGATGACCCCAGGGGCGGCTTCGCGCATCGTCTGGGTGCCTTACCACCTGCCTGGAAGGACCTACTAGCTGGTCGCGAGATTGTAAGGGCGAAAGTATCACCTTATATTAGAGAGATAGCGACGTTAATATTTGGTTTAACCGTGCATTCTCTCGACAGGAAATTGCGAGGAAGGTTTGTTTGTCGATGATGGTTCAAGAACGATGTGTTCCAGGCCTTGTTCTTGGAGGCACTCCGGCAGCTGCAAGTCGCGCATGACCGGGCAGAACCGGGGATGCTCAGAGTCGTACAGGCCACAATAAAGTAGCTTGCTTGGTTTTTCGTGAGTGCTTTTTCCGCTACCAGCGCTGACGCCAGCGCTGTGAAGGCAGTAAATTCTCGTCCTCTTGTTCGAGTTCCTCGTTAACGCTTACTTCCAACTCCTCGTCACCAGGCAGAGAATCAGCCCACAATACAGTCAATGTTTTTCCGTATTCTCCCAATCCTACGACTTCCTCATTGAATTCCGCCCCACTGTCGCCATCAAACCAAGTATCCAAGGTAGTGGTGGACGAAATGCGCTTGCCCCTGCGAACGTTATCCTCGTTTTTATTGAAAGTCGCTGTCGCAGTGCCTGATGGGATACACGCACCCCTGCGAATCCACGTAAGTCCGCGCATATCTTGGAGCGGCTTTGACATGAAAGTGAATTGAATCCTGTCGCCCACCGAGCAGACAATTGCCACCGGCTCATAGGAAAGCTTCACAAATCGTATCGCTGTCGCCGTTAGTGAAGTGACACACAAATCAGCAAGCGCCTGAATCGCATCCAGGCCTTGCCCGTGCTTGCCGCAGGCAGGTCTAAAGAGAACTGTGGGCATTAGCAATCCGGCTGCAAAGCTGTCCGCCTCACGCTCGTACTTGTCATCCGAGGTAAATCCGCTCTGGGAATAGTGGCACTGTTGGCCCTTGCCGAAAAGGGCTTCCATGTGGCCGGGCAGAAAGTAGTGGCCCAGCTCATGCGCGACCGTGAACCGCTTGAATCCCTCGCTTGCGAATCGGGAGCTGTACAGGATGCCGAAAGCATCCCCCACTTTCATAAGACATCCCGATATTCCAGGGCTGAAACTCGGTTTTTCCTGATAGAGGATTTCCTTGCGGTCGGCAACGCTGAAGGGGTTGACCGGCAACGACGAAATGTCGAGATTTTTCAGCACCTCATGCGCTTGCAGCTCGGCCCCGAACCCGTCATCGCGTTTCGGCATGGCTCATTCCTGCTTTTTTGATTTTCTGGCGAGCATTTCAGCAAAACTAGTGAGGGTTTGAAGGTCGTCATCGGACATGTTCTCGGCATGGCGAAATAACTTGTCCGTCTCGACGCTCTGAATGCCGGGTTCATCCACTCGCCCGAGCAGATAATCCGTGGTGACCTGGAGCGCCTCGGAGAGTGCTTTCAAATTGTCGAACGACGGCGATCTGCGCCCCGTTTCAAAGTGTGAGACGGCGGAAGGCTGGAGTTTGGCTTTATCAGCAAGATCCGACTGGCTGAGATTGCGTAACGTGCGGGCGGACTTTAGTCGATCTTGGAACTTGGCAACCATAACTTGACACCCTATAGACGAATACGTATAGTATTTAAAGACGATAATGTCGCGCCGACGGGCGCGTTTTCTTGTACCTGGGTATATACGCTCTCGTCACACTTTAGTTTACGGATCCGGAGAATTCAACCCTCCGGAGAAGGAAATTACGAAATATGGCTGATGTTCAGGTTACCTGTATCACGAAGCCCCATCCTCAAAGCCCACACGAGCACATCACTCACCTTGGCAATCCACGGGGAGGATGGAAGTGGACGCGCGAGGAAGTCATCCGCAGCATCGATGCGGGAACCAATACGTTTTTCGTTCTTGATCCTTACACTGGCAAGCGTTCCGAAGTCGGCGTCGTTCGGCCCACAGGTCGCGCCGCCTACGTTCGCACCTACGCGGACGGCGACTGGAATGACAATTTATTGTCGTTGAATCAATGCGGTCTCTAGTCTGGCAGGAGGGGGTTCATTGAAGAGCAAACGAATTTATGTTACTGGTTTTTCGTACAATCTGAAAGCGAGGATCTTATGAGCGAACACGAGAAAGAGTATCACTTCTACGTAGATGCGAAACGGTATGAGACAGACCAGTCGTCTCTAACCGGGGCGCAAATTAAGGCCCAAGCAGGCATCACGCCAACCTATCAGTTGTTCCTGGAAGAGGAGGGGGATCGCCCTGACCGTGCAATCTCTGACAGCGAGGCGGTCGAAATGAAGAAGGGCGAGCACACTCGGCACTTCTACGCCGTCCCTCCCGCAACCTTCGGAAGCCTATGAACCCGATTATCGAGGAACAACTAGCGCTTCTTCGTGAAGGGCATCCAGAGGCAACTGCAATGCCGCTTGGTACTGGGGGAAATCTCATCACCGTTCCCAATGTCCAACTGCCTGACGGCTGGAACCGACGGAGCACGACTGTCCTTTTTGTGACTCCGCCGGGATATCCCTCGGCGCAGCCGGATTGCTTCTGGGTTGAGCCTACCCAATTCCGCCTTGCCAATCAGGGGACGCCTCAAGGCTCCAACGACTCGAATCCGATACCCGGCCTGGCTCCGCCGAGGCCGTTCACCTGGTTCTCATGGCATCTGCAGAGCTGGAACCCGAACCGGGACTCGTTGATTACCTATTTCAACGTAATAATGAAACGGTTTGAGTCTCGCCAATGATAGATCTGGTGCTCGCCGAAGCAGACTATGATGCGATTCGGGCCGACCTTTGTTCCGGCGACACGGAGAGATGTGCGGTTTTCTTCGCCAACCAGACTGTGCGCGATGATGGGACACTGCGCCTGCTGGTTAGAGATATTCAACGTCCGGAAGCGACTGACTACTCCAGAAAGGGGCGGCTTGAAGCCCAACTAACTCCCGATTTTGTGGCCAGAGTAACCAAGCGCGCTAGGCGGGAGAAGACCTCTCTCATCTTCGTGCATAGCCATCCGGGGACAGATCCACCCGGTTTTTCCATGGTCGACGACGAAGGTGAAGAACATCTTCGAGCGTTTCTAGCGCATCGGCATCCGGGTTTGCTACATGCTGCGCTTGTGGTCAGTTCTGGAGCAGTATGCGCCCGTCAATTGGGAGGCTCCGAAGAAATTAGAGTGATCAGCGTTGGCTCACGACGGCAGGTTTTGTTTGATCCTTCGAACACATCGGAGACGCAATTATCAGAGAGGTTTGATCGGCAGGTTAGAGCGTTCGGAGCGGAGGGACAGCGGCAACTTCAGAGCCTGAGAGTCGCCATCGTCGGACTTGGAGGAACGGGTTCTCTCGTCGCACAGGAGCTTGCTCATTTGGGTGTGCGAGACTTCATTCTGGTGGATCCGGACACGATTGAAACATCGAATCTCAATAGAATTTCGCACGCCGTTCTCGAAGATACCGCCAAACCGAAGACTGAAATCGCTGCTCGATACATCGAGCAAATTGCAAAGACAACGCGAGTAAAGCGAATCGATGGCGATGTGATCGAAGCTAAAGTTGCCCGCCAGCTCGCAAACGCCGACATCTTGTTCGGTTGCACCGACTCACACGGTAGTCGAGCCGTAATGCAACAGGTCGCCTATCAATATATGATTCCGTACATCGACGTTGGCGTAACGTTGATTGCTAACAAGGGATCGATAACGCATGTGTACGGCCGGGCGCAGTTACTGGCGCCAGGTCATGCGTGTTTCACCTGCAGCAGTCTTCTCGATCCTGATCAGGTGCGCCGTGACATGATGACGCCGTTTGAGCGTCAGACAGATCCCTATATTCAAGGTCATCAAGAGCCAGCGCCAGCAGTCATGTCCCTGAACGCAACCGCCTCGTCACTGGCGGTCACGATGTTTTTGGCTGTAGTCACAGGCGTGCCAATCGAAGCCCGGCATGTACTTTACAACGCGATCTCTTCGACGATGCGAGCTGTCCGGGCGACACCGCAGCCGGATTGTTACGTTTGTTCTCGGCGCGGTGCTTTAGCACGCGCTGACTCATGGCCGATCTTCGCAAGAGAGACGTAAGATGCCAATCAATGTCGGGCGCCCGCCGGGACGCAAGCACGTCGCGTGGCTTGGGATTGAGCCCCCCGCCGACGGGCGGACAGCCTTTGAAGAGCGCGGCTTCCGTGTCACTGCTTGTTCCGAAGATGACTTGCGAACCGAAGACGTTCTCGCGGGCCTAACCGCGGTAGTCTTCACCCAAAACCCAGAAAGGGCACGGCAGATTGCGATCAACCTGAAGAATCACGCCGCTCGCCTGCTCGATTACGACTGCCAAATCATTCTTCGGCCTGGTTCAGAGGCTCTTTCTTTCAAGCCGTCGATTCTGACAGGCGCCATCGATGAAATTCATTTGTGGACCGCGTGGCTGCCAGAAGAAGAAGCTAAACAGCTGAAATGGATGGGGCCAATCGGCCCGTTGCCACCCTTTCCTCGCGCCCATTTCTTTAGCTTCTCCATTCCGTGGATAAACATCGCGAATGTTATCGCTGAGAACCCGGCAGGGCCAGCTCCGAGTACATCCTTGCAAATCACGGTACAGGCTGCCGAAAATGGCGTCAGGACTCGCGATCTTGCCGACGACGAGAGACTTTTGATTCGCCGCGCATTTTCGGACTGCGCCGATATTACCCTAGAACCTGTCAGTGGCGGTCGGTCTGGCCTCTTGGTATTCCGGGCTCATGCCGAGCTTGAGCAAGGATTGGAAGGGCGATGGCCGCAACCTTACTTTGTCAAAGTCGGGGACCGGCAGAAGGTCTTCGCCGAATATGAACACTATGAAGGACGAGTGCGTCCCTATGTTCCATTTCATCTCGGCCCACACCTAGACTCGAATCGCTGTTGTCTTGGCTCCCGTAGTGGAGTCATCGTGGGCGACTATGTAGAAGAGTCCGAAAGCCTGCGCGATTGTGCTTGCGAAGGGCGAGCTGCCAGCGCGATAGCGTGCCTGTTCGACCGTACGTTGCTAGGATGGCACCGAGTTTTCGAGACCAAGCAGACCTCGATTGCCAGGGCGCTGAAATACCGCTTTCCTTACAAGTTATTTGAGCCGCGCCGTTCCCGCGTTAACGCAATGGGGGCTACTCTCACTCTCAATGAGCTGAGAAAACTTTTTCGCAAATGCACTTCCGCACCGATTCTTGTGGGCCTTGTGCATGGGGATCTGCATTCGGCTAACGTGCGGGTAAGAGCGACGGACGCGATCGTCATCGATTTCTTTGCGCATCAGAAATATCCGCTTGTTTTTGATGCCGCCACTCTTGAAGCCAGCCTGCTGGTCGAGGGCTTTCGTGACGACAAGCGGACAGTTAGCGATTGGCTCAAATCAGTTGAGCCGCTTTATACACAACGCCCTCTGCTAGGCGCGTTGCCGCATGTGAAACCAAAAGATGCTTCATTTTGGTTTTTTGCTTGTGTGCATCAGATTAGAAGATATGCCCGGCAATGGGAAGGTGCCGGGAATCAATATGCGGGCGCGTTGGCCGTGGCCCTCCTGATAAAGGCCATGAAGGACCCTAGGGCGGCGGAACCCGAAGCATCTCGGCGCGCCGCGGCATACCTGTTGGCTGAGCGCCTTTTAGTCGCTACATTTGGTGCTGCGGCTGCGGCGCCAGCTGTAGTCCATGCTCCTGCGGTAGAAGCGCCTAACAACGGCCCTCAGGTAGCTCCAGGGAACCCGGAATGATGAACGAAAAAAAACTTAAGTTGAGGGCCGCTGTGTCCAGTCGGAGTGAGGCTTCGAATCACCTCAAATCACCTGGAGATGCTGTACTTGTGACTCGCGGCGTTCCTCGCCTGCTCTTGCTTGTTTGTCCTTGCGGTTGCGGCGAGCAACTTCCCATTAATCTAGACGACCGAGCTGGGCCGGCATGGCGTCTCTATCATGGGCGTAATGAATCTCTGACCTTGTATCCCTCTGTTTGGCGCGAAAGCGGCTGTGAGAGCCATTTCATCATCTGGAGGGACCAGATTCTCCTCTTTGGCCACAATGAGGACGATTTTGATGATTCTTCTTTAGGGGACGAAGGGCTGCCAACATCCGAAGCCGTTCTTGAACAGATCCCACTTGGTGAAACAATTTCGTTTTTTGACGTTGCCGAAGCACTCAATGCTGTGCCGTGGGATGTGCTGAGAATTTGTCGCAAGCTAGCACGCGCCGGTAAAGTGCGAGAAGGCAGCGGGAAACAGCGCGGCCACTTCACCAAGAGTTCTTGATTCCCGCTAAAGCCCAATCCTCGTCCGCTTCTTCAATCTCTATGCTAGATCCTTATCGGATAATGTCCTTTGTGATTCAGATCGACAACGTTTGAGGCGACGGCGCTACCACTCGGAATTATGCACACAACAAGCGCACCTGGGTCCGACAACGCCTGGCCTGGTCGCGGGTATGGTGGTCTACTAATCAGCCGTCAATCGTTCGAAAAAAACCGGGAACAGCGGAAGTTGAGGAATGTCCCGACGGAAAGGGCGGCTGTAGATCTCTGAGGATCTTTCAGCCTCAATTTTGCCTACAGCGCTGTAGACGAAAAACCCGAAATGATGTTTAAGTACTTGAAAAGATTGGTCGGGGAGAGAGGATTTGAACCTCCGACCCCCTGGTCCCGAACCAGGTGCTCTACCAGGCTGAGCCACTCCCCGACATACCGCTGGATGCGGATTGCGTGCGGCCGACCGCAATCGCATGGGCGTTAATAGTATAGCATTCGCGTTTGCGCCATTTATCCGACGCCAAACCTCCTTGATCTGCGAAACTACTGGTGCAAGCACTTTCCTTCGATGCTCGCTTTTACAGCTACAACCGTCTTAACGCCGCGCGCCGCGATCAATCATGGGTTTTTGCTTGTCGACGGCGGACGCATCGTGTCGATCGGTACATCGGCCAGCGATGCGCATGAGACCGCTCTCCCGCCAGGTATTTCGGTTGTCGATTTCGGCGGTCTTGTCATCGCGCCTGGATACGTTGATCTCCACATACACGGAGGTGGCGGCTTTGACGTCATGGACGATGCTCCTGACGGCTTGGCTACGATCGAACGATTACTTGCACGGCATGGCGTGACTAGCTATTTGCCGACGACCGTCACTGCCCCGCTCGATAGCACTCTGCGAGTGTTGGAGCGGCTTGCGACCGCGATCGAGGCAAGCGAAACATCACCTGATCCTATATCGGCTCGACAATCATTCGCCGGCCGAGCGCAGCCTCTTGGCATTCATCTTGAGGGACCGTTCATCAGCCATGCGCGGCGCGGCGTTCATCCGCCGCAGGACTTGCTGCCTCCGAAGACTGAAACATTCGAACGGTTGTGGCAGGCATCGCGAGGGCACATTCGCATGATGACGATCGCTCCGGAACTGGACGGCGCGATAGACGTTATCTCTGCGGCTGTCGAGCGAGGGGTGTGCGTGAGCCTGGGGCATTCGGATGCCGACTTCCGTACGACGGAGCGCGCGATCTCCGCCGGAGCGCGTCATGCCACTCACACCTTTAACGCCATGCGGCCGCTCAGACATCGCGATCCCGGAATCGCGGGTAGCGTTCTCACGAACGACCGAATCACGGCCGATCTGATTGCCGACGGGGTTCATCTCGATCCCCCAGTTGTGAAGCTGATCGCCCAGGCGAAAGGACGAGAGAAAACGGTCTTGATTACCGATGCCATTTCGGCCACGGGGATGCCTGATGGGCGGTATCGCCTGGGATTGATGGACGTCGAACTCAAAGACGGGCGGTGCGAACATTCGGGAAAACTGGCGGGAAGTGTTCTCACCATGGACTTGGCCGTTTGCAATCTCGCAAAATTCGCAGAGTGGGAACTGGCGGATGCGGTCGCCGCAGCCAGCCACAATCCAGCGTCCATTCTGAGGGCTAATAATAAAGGAGTGCTCAATCCCGGAGCCGACGCCGATTTTCTTGTGCTCAATACCGAGGGGCGGGTGTTGCGTATCTATATTAAAGGAGAAGAGTGCGCTTTCTAACGCTCCTGGGCACCCTTTCCCCCTGATTTCATTGGTGTCATGTCTATTAGAATCAACGCTTTATAGTAACTCTCCACCCGAAGTATCGGATGCAACCGCTACCAACCGGACCCCTCGCTACCCTTCGACGGTGGTAAGATCTTGTTGCGCTGAGGGCGCATCCGGTCCGCGGAAAGGACAGAAGTCCACCTTGGTTCCGACAACTCAGCTTTACGAACTTACTTTCTGCCCGGCTCATGCGGACCTCGGGCGCATGAAAGGAAGTTCGCAATGCCTGTTCGACGCCTGCCCTCGAATCCCAACCTTAACCATCTCAAGTATCAGGCCAAAGATCTCTTGCAGGATCACGCGGCGCGCGATCGTACGGCGGCGCAGCGCTTGCGGGAATTTCATCCGCGATTTCGCCGACTGAGCGACAACGAAATATTCGACGCGCAGCTGAAGCTTGCGGACGCGCAGCTGGCGATCGCACGCGAATCCGGATTCCCGAGTTGGGCTCGCCTGAAGCGGCACATCGAAAAGCCGACGCTCACGGATCGGCTTGACTTGCCGCATCATGAGCGGATTGAAGACGCAATATTCCGGCGAGCAGTCGAGATGATGGATGCGGGAGATGCGGTGGGACTGCGGGCTTATCTGCGCAAGCACCCGAAGCTCGTGCATCAGCACGTCGCATTCGAAGGCTGGAACTACTTTCACAACCCGGCGCTATTGGAGTTCGTCGCAGAAAACCCCGTTCGGCGGGGCAAGATGCCGGAGAACATCGTCGAAGTGGCTACGGTCATTCTCGACGCGGGAGCGGAGAACGATGAGGCCGAACTCAATGAGACGCTGATGCTGGTCGCTACCGGCAGTGTGCCGCACGAATGCAGGCAACAACGACCTCTGATTGACTTGCTATGCGACAACGGAGCGGATCCAAACAGCGCAATCCAGGCCGCAGTCTTGCACGGCGAAGTGGAAGCTGTGCATGCGCTGATTGAGCGCGGCGCCCGTATGACTCTTCCCGTCGCTGCCGCGCTGGGACGGTCGGGAGATTTTCGTCGACTTCTGCCCGTGGCCGGCAGCGAAGACCGACATCTCGCGCTTACGGTTGCTGCAGACTATGGACAGGTCGACATCGCGCACATGCTGCTCGATGCCGGCGAGGATCCCAACCGCTATAACCCTGTGGGCGGCCATTCGCATACGACTCCGCTGCACCAGGCGGCGGCCAAAGGCAATTTAGAAATGGTTCGGGTGCTTGTCGAGCGAGGGGCGCGGCTCGACATCAAAGACGTTCTTTGGCACGGCACGCCCGCGGATTGGGCGAGGCATGAGGGAAAGCGCGAGATTGAGGAGTATCTGCGAGCGCGGGAGAAGGCGTGAGTACGATCGTAGATGTGAAGGGCGGGAGCGTTGCCGGCGTTGCTAGGCTGGTTGTGCGATCGGCAGAGGCTTTAAACGCAGAGGCCGCCGACTTGGCGCGGAGGACTCTGAAGGTGAGTGGGCAGGCTTTGCCCAAGTAAATTCCTACGCGTCACGCGACGCTTTGGTCCAGGGAGGCGGGCCAGCCTTCTTCTGTCGCTGGATTGGCGGGCTTGTCCGAGAGGTAACAATATTCGGGAAGGATTTCCAGGATTTTGGAGCGGATAGTTTCTGATTCACTTACGAAGAGCGCACTTTCCAGCTCGTCCAGTTTCCCGAGGAGTGCAGTCCACTCCCGCATCGGACCACGGGCTCGTTTGATCTTGGAAAATGAGGTCGCGCTGATTCGCTCGTGCGTGTAGAAAAGTTCTTCCACCAGCTTTTCGCCGGGGCGCAGACCAGTGTACTGGATAGCAACCTGCTTCTCGTTTCGGCCAGAGAGTTTTATCAGGGTGCGCACCAGGTCAACGATCAGTAATGGCTCTCCCATGTCGAGCACAAGCGTGTCGCCTTTCTCCCCAATGACGGAGGCCTGCAAGACGAGCGAGACAGCTTCGCGTATCGTCATGAAGAAGCGCCTTACTCCTGGGTGCGTGACGGTCAGCGGTTCATTTCTTCTTAGCTGCTGCTGCAACGTGGGGATGACGCTGCCGCTGGATCCGAGAACGTTGCCGAAGCGAACTGACAAGCAGCGCATTCCGTTCGTCGGTTGATGCGCGATGATCAATTCACCAATGCGTTTTGTCGCCCCCATTACGCTGGTGGGATTGACGGCCTTGTCGGAAGAGATGAGCACGAAGCGCCGGCATTCGTACTCAAGTGCAACCTCGAGAAGATTCATCAGGCCAAAAACGTTGTTCTGCACGGCGGCGGAGACGTTCTCCTCCATGAGTGGCACGTGCTTGTAGGCCGCGGCATGGAAGACGGCGTCTGGACGGCTCTCCGCAAATATCGAAGCCGCGCGAACAAATCAAAGATATCGATGCGCTCAATCCGCAACTGGAAATTCGAGCTCGCTGCACCGCTTCGGAAAGGCTGCGCTGATGAGCTTGCGCCGCGATATAACCACCTCCGGCCTCGAGATCAGAAACTTCAGTACTCTGAATTCACGCGCCGTAATCTCCAACGCCCGCCCCGCACGGCAAAGTTCCATCTTTCCGAAATGCAGAGAGATGTCTCCAAACTGCGCCACTCGATCCATTCCTTTGGCTTGAAGATCTGGCATGTTCTCGCTTCGACTGCAGAATCAAGCTGCGCAAATGTTAACCCTCGCGCGTGAGTGGACTTGTCACGGAAAGGTCACAATCTTGCTAAATTCGTGTTCCTCGTGCAGATGGTGGGAAAGCCTGTAGACATCGCTGGATCGCGAAACGACTCTCGCAACGCGGGAAAGCCTGAAGAAGGAATATGCAGAGCTTGTGATACGAGATGAGCAGTAGTCTGAAGAATCCGCGCTGAGGGGGAATTCAGTGACCGGCTGCTTCAGCCTTGCGGATGGCTTTTTCGTGCAATTCCCACCCGTGGATCGCCTTGCGGCATCCTTCACGGGCTAGGCTCGTGCTGAGTTGACGCTCGGCTTCGTCGAATGTTTTTTCCGCATCCATCCGGGCTCGGTATGCTTCGTCATCCGCCTCTTTCACCCGCTTAGCCAGCATCATCGTCGCCGGATCGGCGGCCGATGAATTTTGCTTTCCGCGCTTGTCCGCAATCGATCCGGCATCGGCCTGCGCGACGAGCGCTTCATACGCTGTCTTTAACGCCTCGTCCCAGTCGGCTTTTATCGATGCGGTCAAATCATCAAGGGCGTCATTCGCGATGTCGGCGGTCTTTCGCACCCGTTTCTTCTCGCGCAGCCATCTCATCACGGACCACGACATAGCCTCGGTCATTAGCGTCTTTGCTGACTCGACTTCCGGAAGTTTGTTCACGCGTGACTACCTCCGAGAACATGCGACCTTAGCTCTCCCACCGGCAAAAGTCCAGATCCAAACGTAGTCGGACGCTTGACTAGCGAGGTCCAAAGCGTTAGAGTTTGCCTGATGCTGCAATGCAGCATACGGAGACAGTTCATGCCAGCCCATACCAGATCCAACGGTGACCATTCCCCTGTCGCCCTTTTGACCGAGCTCGCGGTCGAGGGAACCTCGAACCTTGTGGAAGCGCACCGCACCCTTCTTGATCTCGCAAAGCGGGAAAACGAAATCATTCTTAACGGCGTTAAAGAACGCATCGGCGTGTCCGTCCCGGCGGTCGCTATCACCGACCTGGTGCGGCGCGGAGTCGACACCCTGATCACAATGCAGCAGGACCTGCTGACTACGACCAGCAAGCAGACGCTCCAGTTGCTGCAGCCGGAAAAGGCCAAGGGCACCCGCGCCAAGCAGCTTGTCGAATTCGCCCGTGAGGGCGTGGAGACCTTCGCCCGTGCGCAGAAGAATTTCCTCGACGTTGTAGCACAGGAAACCACCAAAGCGACCCACGGAAAAGGCGAGGCAAAGCCCGCAAAACAGACGGAGATCGTGCAATTAGCCCGCGAGGCCGGAGGCGCATTTATCGAAGCGCAGAAACGGCTGCTCGATGTGGTTGGTCAGCAGATGAATGTGAATCTCGACGTCGCAACTCGCGGCTTGCAAAAGATCTCGCCCGCCGAACTGCTCCCCGTGGCGAACATGACCGGCGAAGGCGTCAGAAGGTTCGTCGATGCCGAGAAATCGCTGATCAGCTCGTTGATCGAGCCGAAGAAAAAAGGAGCGCCCCGCGTTAAACACGCCAGCCGCAAACAAAAGGCGGTCGAAGTCTAGCCGGCACAATCTTAGCTTGTTTTGCCTGCGGACTGGCCTGCGCCTGTCGCGGCCGCGACAACTCCGGGAGCGGAGATGCTCGTACCCTTCGGCTTCAAGAGCCGATTCAGCACCGTCTGCTCCCACTCCACCCACAGCCGCCCCGCATACAGCAGCGCGCTGCATTGCAGCGTAACCCAGTCCCGCGTTTCCAGCGGCGAGCGATATGCGCGCCGGTTCGCCAGCCAGTGACCAGCCACCCGGCGTGCAATCGCAAGGCCGATCGCGGTATCCAATCCGACTACGTCCCCCAGGATTCCCTCCAGCGTGAACATGACTTTCGACAACATGATGAGTGATGCGGGAAATCTGATTCCCTTGAGCGCGACCCGCTCCAGCAACCGCATGGCATCGGCCGCGCTCGGGAGTTTCGAGGCGGGAATGCTCTGAAGAAAGTCGCGGGCGAGTTCATGGATCATTCTGGCCCGCGGCGAATTTCTTTTGATTCCTTGCCTGCTCAGGCCAATGATCTCGCCGCTAGCACCAACCGGATCGCGCAGGCTGACCATGAGAAAGAGTAGCGTGAGATGGCGGCGCTCCGCGCGTCCCAGCCGTTCCCGCAAAGCCCAATCAATGATGCACAACTGCCCGGTGTGCTGGTCATAGAGAAGGTTGCCCGCATGAGGGTCGCCGTGAAAGATTGCTTCCTGAGTCGCGGCAAAAAGGGGTACAGCCACCAGCGCTTCGATCAACTGCTCTGCGACTTGCCGTCGTCGGGTAGCTGGCAAGCGCGTGACCGCACTCGTTATTTTGATGCCGCGCTCCTCGCTCAGCGCAGTCATCTCTGGTGTGCACAAGGGCCCGATCAAACGCGGGATCCGCACTCCACTCATTGATCGGTAGAGTTCAGCGGCTTCAATCAAGGTCTTCTGTTCACGCCTGAAGTTGACTTCATATCGCAGGAGTCTCCGCACCTTGCGAAAAGTGTCCGGAATAAGACGTGCAGGAAATCCATAGGTGTGCTGCCGCTCGGCAAAGTACTCGGCCAGCCCTTGTAGGTACTCCATGTCCTCGGCGAAATACTCGGGGATGTGCGGCTTGAGCACCTTGAAGACACCGTTTTCTCGCCGCCCGCTCTCGGGATTGTGCCAAGTGAATCGCACAACCGCGCTAACGCTTGCCTCGGACAGAATTCCGGGTGCGATTTTGACTGCAAATCTCTCCATCCGTTCGCCGAGATTCCGGCGAATGATGGCGTGGATTTCCTCCGCGCTGACGTCGCGAATTCCGTTTTCCAGCCGGGCGAGCGCTCTGCGCAGAGCCGGGCGAAGGTGTTGATTGCGCGCAATCACCTGTCCGAGCTTTTGTAGTCCCGGCACTTTCGCAATCAGGCGCAGCAAACGCTCTTCCGGTCGCGTGTCGGCCGGAAGCTCAACCTGCTCGAGAAGTTTCGGCGCAAGGCGCGCGGACGAGAGCCGGGTTACTACGAAGACCATGGCGTCCCGCACCGGCAGCCGCCACTTCGAGTAGCTCTCAGGAACAAGCGAACCGACCGGCACGATCTCGTCGACGATCCAGCGCGCCATCGTCTCGCGCATGGCCTCACCGGCGGGGCTTTTCAACGCCGCTTCGATCGCACGGATTTTCTTTTCGCTAGTGACGTCTTTCGGCAGGAAATTCTCAAGAGCGCCGCGTAGCGAGTCCGGCGAGAGCTGCCCCAAACCTGCGGAAATGGGGAACGGACTCAGCATCGCATGGAAAAGCCGCCCATACTATAGTCTTCGGGCGCAAGGCACGCAGTGACCCAACGCCGGATGCGATCTCAGAAATCGGAGCATGAGTAGGGCGCGGATCTTGCAGACCCCCGGAGGAGTTAACAGTCTGACATCACCATGGAAGGGCGGCTCCTTAAGGGCCACACAACTGGCGCCAATCAAAGAAGGGCTTCAGCTCTGGTGGTCGATTTTCTGCGACGGAAGGCGGGAACCTGCTCTTGCTAAGCGCTCAGCGACAACCGCATACACGCTCGGATTGAATGCCATCCCAATATGAGTGCCACAGACCTCCACATCTACTTCCGGATCCATAGTCATGCAATAACGCCAGTCCACAATTCCGTCGTGCCTCGTATAGATCGCCGTCTCTTCCATCGCGTCCGGGACTCTTCTCCGAAGCGAATTCAAAAAGTCGCAAGTGCAGCGCCCCGTATAGCAACTCGGCAGAACTCCATCCCCGTGCTCTCGTAGAATTCGCAGCCGAACCGCCTCCGCCGCGCGCAGCACTGCTCGATTCACAACCGTTCCACGAATCGGCGACGCAAGCGTGATCACCGATGCGACGTCGTTCGGCCGCTGCCCCGCAATCGAGCGCGCAATCACCCCTCCCAGGCTATGCCCGATGAGGTGAACCTTACGCCTGGTTTCACGCAACGCCGTGTCGATCGTCTGGTTCAATCGACGCTGAATCAGTAGATTGGGGCACTCCGCATTGACGCCCATGCCGGAAAAATAAGGCCGGTATCCAATGCGCCGCAGCCACGCATTCAACTCCATCAAGTACAGGTCACTGCCGAGAAAGCCGGGAATGAGAATGACGCCTGACTCATCACCACGCGCCACGCCCATGCCGTAGTACACCGGCGAGGCGTGCAGCATGAGGATCTCCGCGCCAATCAGCGCCTCCGTCCACAAAGAGGTATCCGCCTCCGGACGCACCCGCGAACCGCGCACGCTAACCTTAGCGGAGGGCAAACTCCTCCTCGCCCTTTTTTGTTTGTGTCGCAAGTTTGTTTCAGGTGTGCCCATGCGCCAGCTTGGCTTGTAACGGACGTACATCAGCCCGAAGGATTATAGCGTCTAGCTGAGCGCGATCAATCCTTATCGCAAGGTGCGAATACGATGCTGCCGGGAGCTCAAGGGGCTATCTACTGTTCTTGCGCGGGCGGCGTTTGCCCGGCGCAGGTGTAGTTTCTTGTAGCCGGGATTCAAGTTCCGCAACACGTCTGCGCAGTGCGTCAACCTCACCCTCCCCAGTGTTCTGCGCGGGCGACGGTGGCGCCACCGTCCCCAGAAACCGCCGCATCATGTCCACGGGCGAAAGAATCGCGGAATGTACCTCGGTCAGGCGGTGCTGGACCGCATCCTGCACCTTCTGATAGGTATCGAACGCCGACTTCAGGTACCACATCAGAAACTCCTGCCGCACTTCATCCGAGGCGATGATGAGCTGGCGCAGGAGCTCAAGCGGCAACCCGGTGGGCTTGTCTTTTGCGTCTTCGGTGATGATCTGCGTCAGGACGACCCGCGTCAGGTCGCGCCCGCTCTTGGCGTCCACCACTTTCACATCTTTGCCCTGTCGAACCAGAGCCGCGAGATCGTCCAGGTTGACGTAGCGGCTCCCGGCCGTATCGTAAAGGCGCCGATTCCCGTATTTCTTGATCAGAACTTCGGAGTTCTTCATGGCTCTCCGTCCATGTTGCTACGCACAACACAACAATTATATCTTGACACAAATTCTTTATTTACGTATAGTTTAGCTGATGCTGCAATGCAGCAATCGGAGGTACGATATGCCAGTGGCCAGCAAACATGAAGCGGTTCATTCCCACGAGCCCTCCATGATCTCCCTCATTTCCGGTTGGGCGCAGCAGGGAGTGCGGACTTTTTTCGCCTCGCAGCGAATTCTTCTCGACTTGGCGGTTCGGCAAAACGCCAACGTCATGCACATCCTGCGGCAACAACTATCGGATCCCCATCATTCTCCCACTGCAATCTTCGGCGAAGTCGCCTCGGAAGGCCTCGACAACTTCCTCGCAGGCCAGAAAGTTCTTCTCGATCTCGGCAAGCAACAGAACGAAATCCTCATGACCGGCGTCAAAGAGCGCATCGGCGAGTGTCCGCGCAGAATAGCAGCCGTCGACCTTCTCCGCCGCAGCCTCGACACCTTCATCGACATGCAGGGGCAATTCCTGAAGCTTGCTGGCAAGCAAACCCATAGCTGGATCGACGCCACCAAATCCGGCAAGCCCTATCAGCCCGAGCATCTGTTGGATCTCGCCCGCGAAAGCATGGACACCTTCGTCAAAACACAGAAGGAATTCCTCGACATCGTTGCCGAAGAAGCCTCGAACGCCACAGGCGGCAAGCGCGCCAATGCCGCGAAGAAAACGAAGAAGACAGATCTCTCCGAGGTTGCCCGCCAAGCCACCGATTCCCTCATCGATGCCCAGAAGAAGCTCGTTGATGTGGTGGGCGAACAGATGAACGCCAACGTGAAAACGGCGACCAGAACTCTGGACCTGATGCAGCCGTTGCCATTTCTCCCCTTGGGTGAACTGACGCGTGAGGCGGTGAGGAGCTATGTGGATGCTCAGAAATCGCTGATGGAGGTCATTGCCAGGCCGAATGGCCACGATCGCGCGGCAAAAGCAGAAGGCCGCATGAAACGTCCGGCTCGGGGGGCAAGAAAGGCGCCTGCCGTCGCTACCGCTTAAATTCCTCGCTCATGAACCACGGGGCCCGTCTGAGTTACGGGCCCCGCTTTCTCGTCCTTCGTGTACGTTCGTGATCTTAGTGGTTCAATTTCTTTTCCAACTTCCGCCGTCCCGGAACTTCATCGCAATCCAGGTCTTCAGAATAGAGAAAATCCTCAACCTCATCGATCCGATCATCAGCGTCGTGATAGCCAATCTCGATAAGTTCGCGCGTGTATTTCGACGTGAAAAGCAGGTAGCTCATCAGGTCCGAGCAGGAATATGAATCACGCCCCAAACTGCTGACGAAGTAGCGGATGAGAGATGGCATATCGTGCTGATGCTGTGCGGCGACATCCGACAACGTCACTGAAGGCGTGATCAGCAGGGTCTTCAGCGGTCTTATTTTGTCTGCGCCCTCGACATCTGGCTGAACGATGTGGCCGCTTTCCAGCAGATGATTCAGCCGTTCCAGGTGCTCAATATCGGTAGCCAGGTGATCGAGAAAAATCACGTTGAAGAGAACTCCCATCACCTGCGCCAAAGAAGGCCGGGTTTCTTGGTCGCCAACTTCCGAAAGAACTTTCGGACCACCTCGGACGCCGATTGCGAAAACCCTTTCCGCCCCCAGACGGATGACCGGGCTCAGCGGTTGTTGAAGACGCGCGCAGCCATCGCCAAAGTAAGCCAGCCCGCGCGGGATTTTCAGTTGTACCGGCTCGAAGATCATAGGAATCGCGGCAGACGCGCAAATGTGGTCCACCGTGATCTTCGTCGCCAGCACCACCAGTCGGACCCGCTGCCACATCGGATGTCCCTTCGCTCCTTGAATAAAGAGATAACTGCTGCCGGAGTTGAAGTTCGTCGCGGAAATCGCCAGGGCGTAGAGGTCGCCGCGTCGGATGTTCGTCTGAATCCGGCTGCAGTCGAGGTGGCGATTCAGAAAGTGACGCAACGGTGTGGCATCCAGCAACGACCGCGCATGGCCTCCGCCGGTAATTGCGCCGAACGACAGATCCAGTATCCAGGTTAAGGAGTTGTGCGCCTGCGAAACAAAATCACAATGGAAGATATCGGAAGGCCGAAGATTGGCCCACATCTCGGCCAGCGCGCGCGTCACTCCAGCAAAGTCATCGCATCCCGCCGCCAGTGCGCTCCCGTTGACTGCCCCTGCCGAAGAGCCTCCAATAAGCGGAAAAGGATTGCCAGTCTCTGCTCTTCTTATTTCACCTATGCGCTTCAAAACGCCAGCCTGATACGCTCCTCTGGCGCCGCCCCCGGTCATAACCAGCCCGATTGCGTTTCCCATCTGTCTCCCCCGGATTCGGCCCACTGGGTTTTTTTTGTCTAGCTGCTCCGCGTCTTCTCCGCCCAGGACTTCTTACCGGCCGCCGAATGCTACGCCCGCGTTTCAGATACGCCAAACCGCGCCATTTCACGAATTTGCAATTCTAGCTGCACTGCAGCAAGAATGGTGCATTAGGTTGGCAGATAATCGCACGCGCGTAGTCCCCTTCAGTCATCTTACGCCTTCCCATAACTGCCGCTCTGCAGCATTGGTGATATCAGTCACAGGAAAACGTGACCCGCGCTGCAGACCGGCTCTACCCAGGTAGGTCTACTTAAGTGCCGAGGCTGAAGATGCTCCCCGCCTTGGGCTGCACCCCTATCTTGAGGATTGCAGCACAAGCCTGCGCCAGCTTTCGTAGCTTCCTGCACAAGACTTCACCATTCGGTCTTGCGCAGTCGAAGCAGGCTGCGAAGGCAATCGGCGAAGACCTCTCCCTGTATTCGACTCGAACGGTCCCCTCCGTTCAAGTAAGCGTTCGCTAGGCCGGAGGCAACGATGAGCGCGATCGAAACTCTGCACGAAGAAACTCTCGTCCCTCCAGCTGCGGAGAGCCTCGCCGCGGAGCGAATTGCCTATCTCGACAGCCTGGTCTCCCAAGCTAAGACAGCCGCAGCCGTCTTCACTCAATTCACCCAGGAAGACGTTGACCGCATCGTCCGAGCAATGGTGCTGGCCGGTCTGGAAAACGCGCAAGATCTTGCCCGTCTCGCCGTCGAGGAGACTCGCATCGGGGTCATGGAAGACAAGGTCATCAAGAACATGGTGGCCAGCGAGTTCGTTTACAACTTCGTTAAAGACAAGCGCACTGTCGGGGTGATTCGCGAGTTCCCGGAACGCAACCTGACCGAGATCGCCGAACCCGTTGGCGTGCTCTTCTCGGTCACCCCAATCACGAATCCGACTTCCACCGTCCTGTTCAAGTGCATCGTTGCCGTCAAGACCCGTAACGCAGTTATCTTCGGCCCTCATCCCAGAGCCTGGCGCTGCTGCGCCGAAGCCGTTCGCATCATGTATGAGACGGCGGTGAAGCACGGAGCACCGGAAGGCGTTTTCTCCTGCCTCGAATCGCCCACGATTCCCGACAACGCCTATCTAATGCACCACAAAGATGTCGCCATGATTGACGCGACCGGTGGTCCGGGAGCCGTGAAAGCCGCTTACAGCTCCGGCAAGCCGGCGCTCGGCGTAGGCGCGGGGAACACGCCCGTCTACATCGAGAAAACAGCCGACCTCAATACTGCCGTTGTCGACATCATCGTCTCCAAGACTTTCGACAATGGAACCATCTGCGCCTCCGAGCAGACGCTGGTGATTGACGATGAAATCTTTGACTCGGTACTGAAGAAATTCGCCGACCTCGGCGCCCATATCTGCGGTGAGAAGGAAACCCGGCTGCTCGAACGCACGGTAATTGATCCGCAGACCGGCTTCATGCAGCCGCTGGCAGTCGGGCAAAAGGCCACGGACATTGCACGCTTCATTGGTCTTGAGGTCGAGCCCAACACAAAGCTTCTCATTGCGCAGATTAACGGCGTGGGCCGCGAGCATCCACTTTCCGCAGAGAAGCTTTTTCCTGTGCTAGCCGTCTACCGCGCCCGGTCTGTGAGCGAGGCGCTCAGGGTCTGCATAGATGTGAACCATGCCGGAGGCCTCGGCCATACCGCCGTCATCTTCTCCCGCAACCAGGACATCATTCGCAAGTTCGGCGAGGTGATTAATGCCGGCCGCATCATCGTGAATTCACCCGGCTCGATTGGTGCCCTAGGCGCCGTTTACAACGACCTCGTCCCGACCTTCTCCTTTGGCTGCGGAACAGGCGGCGGCAACAGCACCACCGACAACGTCAACATCTATCACTACCTCAACATCAAGCGGATGGCGCGCAGGACGCAAAACCATATGTGGTTCCGAGTTCCGAATCAGATTTATTTCAATATGAACGCGGTGGAGAACATCCGCCAGTTTCCCTCGCGCTCCACCATCATCGTCACCAACCCTGCTCTCGAACAAATCGGGCACGTCGATATCGTCAGGAGGAACTTGCCCCCCGAGACGAAGGTTCACGTCCAGGTCATTCCGGATGCCGAGCCCGAGATGCAGGTAATTCTCGAGGGAGTAAAGGCCCTCAGCTTTTACAAAGCGGACCAGATCGTGGCCCTAGGCGGCGGGTCGGTCATCGACGCCGCAAAAATAATGAAGCTGAAGTACGAATCGCCCGATGCCGACCTCGAAGAACTGGCCGCGCCATTTCTCGACCTGCGCAAGCGGGTGGTCGAATATCCGACGGAAAAAACCAACCGCGCGCGGTTGATCGCCGTCGCGACGACGAGCGGCACGGGCAGCGAAGTCACGCCTTTCGCGGTTCTCACCGACAAGGCGAACGGCTGCAAGGTGACGCTCGCCGACTACTCTCTCAGCCCGGACGTTGCCATCGTCGATCCGCAATTTGTCATGTCAATGCCGAAGGGGCTCACGGCAGATACCGGGATCGACTGCCTCACTCACGCGCTCGAAGCAGGCGTCTCGAATTACGCCTCGCCCTACACCGACTCCAACGCCATGCAAGCGATTCGCCTGGCGTTCAAGTATCTGCCCATTGCCTATGAGAATCCTCGCGACGAGGAAGCGCGCTCGATGATGCACAACGCCGCCTGCATTGCCGCGATGGCCTTTTCCAATGCCTCGGTTGGGCTAAATCACGCGCTGGCCCACTCCTTCGGCGCGCGTTTTGGCGTGGCGCATGGTCGAGCCAATGCTCTGTTCCTCCCGCACGTGATCGCCTACAACGCAGCCGTCCCGACCAAGTTCATGCCGTCGCCCTATACGCAGGGCTATGTCGCGCACAAGAAATACGCCACGGTTGCCGACCTGCTGGGATTGTCTGGCCACTCGATCGACGAAAAGGTGAAGAACCTGATCGCCGTGACCGAGCAATTGCTCGACGACCTTGGCTTCCCACGCTCAATCGCCGAGCTTGGCATTTCAAAGGAAGAATTTGAGCGTGCCATGCCGGAGCTTGTGAAAAACACATTTGACGATCCGGCCTGGCGCTCCAATCCGCGCATGCCGCTGATGAGCGAAATCGCCGAGCTGTTCTGGAAGGCATACTACGGACGAACTCGGCCTGTGACCACGACCATTTTGGAGCACCAAGCGCTCTAACCCGGGAGACGATGATCTGCCATGTTGATAAACATCGACGAAAAAATAGCCTCCTCCAGCCTGCGCGAGGCCAGGAAAAAGCTCGATAGCGCCGGCGGCGAACTTACCTTGGACTTCTCTTCCGTATGCCGGGTGGATGCAGTCACGCTATTTGAACTCGGCAACCTCGCTCGGATTGCTGGCGAAAAATCGGTAAAGGTCGTCCTCCGTGGCGCAAATGTCGATGTGTACAAGGTGCTGAAGCTCACGAAGCTGACGCAGAAGTTTTCATTCGCAAACTGATTCTTGAATTTCTTTATCTGAGGACAGACTGTAGTGCAGACCCTTCAACAAAGTGACCGGCTCTCCTGGGGAGACACGGTTTTTCTGCATCTGGAACGCGAGGGTATGCCCCTCAACGTCGCCAGCATCTGCGTCTTCGAGGGGCAAGTTTCCTTCCAAGACTGCCTCCGTTTCGTCGAGTCGAAGCTGCCACTCCTTCCGCGCTACATAAAGCGCCTCGTCCCCGCGCCGTTCGGCCTCGGCCTGCCCACGTGGGAATACGATCCCGAGTTCGATCTGAAGCGCCACGTGCGCGACGTGGAACTGAAGCACGGCGCGGACTCCGAGCTGAAGACTCTGGCCGGCAAGCTCTTCAGCACCATGCTCGATCGCCAACACCCACTCTGGGACATCACCTTGGTCCGCGGTCTAAAGCGTGATCGCACGGCGTTGATTTTCCGCCTGCACCATTGCATGGCCGACGGCATTGCCGGCGTCGGAATCATGAACGTCCTTCTCGACACAAGTCCCGAGGCACCGCCTTTGCCGCGGAAGAGGCTGAAGCTCCGCGTGCCTAATAAGCCGCAAGACCCGCTCTCCTCCCTGACTAGCGGCTTCGTCGAATCCTATTCCGACTTTATTAAACGCATTCTCTCCGCGCTCACCGATCTGCTCAGCATGGGCGAGCGCGCCGCTGCCAACGGCACGGATCTCGACACAAATGAATTCGTGTCTCTCCTGCCCGAGCTGTCGGCCTTCACCGAGCGCTTGCGCTTCAACGTCCTCTACAAAGGCCCGCAGAAATTCACCTTCACCCAGCTTCCTCTCGCCGATATCAAAGCGATCCGCCACGCCTGCGGCACGAGCGTAAACGACGTCATCCTCACTCTCATGACCGCAACGATTCGCCGCTACTGCGAACTCCATGGCGATCCTGTAAAAGGCAAGCTCCTGCGGATCATGGTGCCGGTAAACCTGCGCGGCAGCACCACTGCCTCCGAATTAGGCAATCGCATTTCGCTCGTGCCGGTCACCATTCCCCTGGACATCAAGCTTCCGTTGAAGCTGCTCGCCGCCGCTCACAAGCGCTCGGAATTTCTCAAACAGGTGCACGCCGCAGAGTTAGTCAGCCTCGCCGGCGGCCTGATCGGAATGTTTCCAACCTCCATGCAGGGCATGGTTGGCGCATTGCTGAGCCGTTTACCTGTCTCCGCTTTCAATCTGGTTTGCACCAATGTGCCTGGCCCGCAAGTCCCCCTCTATCTGCGCGGCCACATGATGCTGCATTGCTATCCCTACGTGCCGGTTGGCGGTGAAATGGCCGTCAACTGCGCGATCTTGAGCTACAACGGCGCCGCCTATTTTGGTTTCAGCGGCGACGTGCACGCCGCCCCAGACCTGGCGCGCCTCGAGAAGTTGCTGCACGAGAGCTTCCATGAATTACGCGATGCAGCCACCCACAAAGAAAGCCGAAAGCAGAACTCCCCACCGGAACAAGCAAAGAAACCGAGAGTTCGGGCGCGCTCGCGGCGCCCCAAGTCCGTAGCTCCGCCGTCAATTCAAAATGCGCCATCAACTGCACCAACACCAATTCCGATCGAGCAATCGGAACCCTCTCCCGCTCCATCGGTTGCAGCCGAGAAGCCCAGCCCCCTCAAGCCAAATCTCGGCGATCCCATAATCCCCATCCTTCCCCAGTCTGACTTTCTTTCTATCGTTAATAACCCTCACGAGGTGAAGTAATGGACCCTTTTAAGCGCTTGCTATTTTTCCTTCTCGTGATTTCCCTATGTCTGCCGGCTCTCGCCCAGCAGACCGACATCAACCGCTACACCCTGTTCACCGGATTCGACTATCTCATCAGCCCGGCCCGCGGTCTCACTGAGCGCGGCTTCGAAGGCGACTTCGGTGTGACCCTGAAGCCCTGGCTCGGCGCCGGCGCCGATTTCAGTGCCATGGGCAACGGCATCATCAGTGGTGCCGGCGGCATCAATGGCAGTGAAACCGTCTACGCTCCGCTGATCGCTCCCTATGTCGATCCATCCGCGGTCACGGTTCCGTTCAAATCGACTACTTATGTCTTCGCCGCTGGACCGCAGTTCTACATTCGCAAGTGGGACAAAGTCACCTTCCTTGTCCGCCCCGGCTTCGGTGGAATACACGAAGCTGCCGACATCAGCCTGTCTCCTCAGCTGATCGGTTTGTTCCAACTGTTGGGCATTCCTGTCCCCAACAGCCACCAGACGGATACAACGTGGTTCATCGGCGTGGGCGGTGGTTTCGATATCAACTTCTCGAAGCATGTCGCACTGCGTTACACCACCGACTGGGTTAACACGCACTTGTTCTCTGATTTACTTGTACCTCGGCAGAATTACTGGAGGTTCGCTGTTGGACCGACTTTCCGCTGGGGACACTTGCAGCAGAAATGAACTTGGTTTATTGAGCCCAGGTTTAAAGCCCGCGTACTCGCGGCCGTTCCTCCCGCTTTCGGTTCCCCTCATAGCGGGCTTTAACCGGCTCTTCGTCAGTGTGTTCGGGCAGTCAGGAGGCCCGGCCCTATGAAGCCTCAGACATTGAATGACGTCTTCTCGGCGATCGTGAACCGCGACCATGATCGCGTCATGTTGGTTCGTGAAGCCAACCGCTGGGTTTCAATCAGCTCGCGGCAATTCTCCGAGAACGTGACTCACCTCGCGCAAGGCCTCAGTCAGCGGGGCCTCACCCACGGAGATCGCCTCGCCATTCTGAGCGAAAACCGCCCCGAATGGGCGATTGCAGACTTCGCCGCGTTCCGCCTGGGAGCTGTCAGCGTCCCGATTTATGCGACCCTGACCCCGCAACAAACCGCATACATTCTGTGCGACTCCGGCGCCAAAATCGTCATCGTTTCCACCGCCGACCAATTGCACAAAGTTCTCACCATCAAAAATCAGACTGCTTTGGAGCAGATAGTCGTGATGGACCCGATGGAGATTCCTGGCGTCGTGTCCATGCGCCGGTTGACACAGGAGGCATCCAGGGACGCAGACCCCGAACTCAACGAGCAGGCGCACGAGGTTAAAGCCGAAGACCTTGCTTCTATCATCTACACCTCCGGAACGACGGGCACTTCTAAAGGCGTCAAGCTGACCCATGGCAACTTGACCTCGAACATCATGTGCTCTCTCGAGGGCTTCGACGTTCATCCCGGCCACGTCAGCGTTTCCTTCCTTCCTCTCTCCCACGTAACCGCCCGTCATGTCGACCTTGCTCTGCTTTACCACGGCGTGACTCTCGCCTACTGCCCGTGCTTCGAGGTCCTTCCTCAAGCTCTTATGGAGGTTCTGCCCACAATCTTTGTTGGCGTGCCTCGCGTCTTCGAGAAGATCCACACGGCGGTCGAGCAGAAGGTAAAGGGATTTCCAAAGCGCGCCATTTACGACTGGGCGCTCTCTGTCGGCCGCGCGCATAAGCACAAAATCCTCGCGGGCGAGGTGCCGAAATCGCTGACTTGGAAGCTCGCCAACAGACTTGTTTTTTCTCAAGTCCGTTCGCGCATGGGCGGCAAGGTCGAACTATTTGTCTCGGGTGGCGCACCGCTAGGCATCGAACTCGCCGATTGGTACGCCACCATCGGCATTCGCATTCACGAAGGCTATGGCCTTACCGAAACTTCTCCCGTAATCGCGGTCAACAATCCGCGCAACCACAAGTTGGGCACGGTCGGCCGCCCGCTCTCCAATCTCGAAATCCGGATCGCCGACGACCACGAAATACTCGTGCGCGGCCCGTCCGTCTTCGCCAGTTACTGGAATCGCCCCGACGAAACGAAGAATGCGTTCACCGATGGCTGGTTCAAAACCGGCGATATCGGCCACGTCGACAACGAGGGCTTCCTCTCTGTAACCGACCGCAAGAAAGATCTGCTCAAGACCTCGGGTGGAAAATTCATCGCACCTCAACCCATCGAAAACTCCCTCAAGCTCAATGCGCTCATCGGAACCGCCGTGGTAGTCGGCGATCGCCGAAAATTTGCGACCGTAATCATCTCTCCGTGCTTCCCGATGCTCGGAGACTGGGCGCGCGCCAGCGGCATTGCCTTTTCCTCCCGCAAGCAACTCATAGCCAATCCAAGAGTTCAAAAGTTGTACGAAGAAATCGTCGCCGAAATAAATCAGAATCTCGCTCGCTATGAGACTCTCAAAAGGGTATTACTCGTTCCAGATGAATTCACCGCCGACGACGGCTCGCTGACTCCGACGTTAAAACTCCGACGCAAGATCGTCGAAGAACGCTATCGTGAACAAATCGACGAACTGTACGACGAAGCCGAGGCTCTAACGGCCTAGCAGGCTGCTGACAAAACTCATTCGCGACCTTGACTTTGGGGTGGCGCAGCGCTTGAGCGCTGCGATAAGAGCCCTATTTTCAACCGCGGCTTTAGCCGCTCAGGTACTGTCCAGGCACACCCACAGAGTTTTTCCGCAGCCTGCTAGAGTCTGCTTCGTCCCCGAGCGATTCCGGTACACTGGGACGCGGTGTCCAATGAAGATCTTCTTCCCTGCGTCTCTCACTCGCCTGGTGTGCTTTCTCCTTTTCGTCACGGCCGCGGCCCAGGCCGCCTCATATCAGTACTTTCGACTAGGCAATAAAGAGGATGTCCAAACTCGCCCCAGCCCTGGCACTGCCATGATGGGTGGCGGCACCGATCTCGACGAAGCTTTCCGCTGGCTTTGCAACAAGGGCAATGGCGGCGACTTCCTCGTGCTTCGTGCCGCCGGAGAAGACGCCTACAACGACTACATCAACAAATTGTGCGAAGCCAATTCCGTCGCCACCCTGATCCTTCCCGACCGCGCCTCCGCCGAGGACCCCGCCGTCGTCGACATCATGAAGAAAGCCGAGGTCATCTTTATCTCCGGCGGCGACCAGGGACACTACCTCCGCGCCTGGAAAGGCACACCGGTCGAAGACGCCATCAATGCGCACGTCGCGGCCCACAAACCCATTGGCGGCACCAGCGCCGGTCTCGCCGTTCAGGGAGAGTTTGTCTATGGCGCGCTCGGCGACAAACCCGACGACAACGATCTCGCCTCCACCGACGTTCTTCCCAATCCCTATTTCGACCGCGTCACCCTCGTCCGCGGCTTCCTGAAAATTCCGGGCCTTGAAAATCTCCTCACCGACTCGCACTTCGCCAAGCGCGACCGCATGGGCCGCACACTCGGTTTCCTAGCCCGCATCATGCAGGACGGATGGTCCAACTCTCCCCGCGATGTCGCAATCGACGAAAAGTCGGCAGTCCTGCTCGAACCGAACGGACAAGGGACGGTTGTCGGCACCGGCAAAGGCGCATACTTCCTAAAGCCCACCCGCAAGCCGGACGTCTGCAAGAAAGACCAGCCGTTGACTTTTCGAAAAATTCGCGTGTATCGAGCCCCCGCTGGGGCAACCTTCGATTACACGCGCTGGAGGGGCAAAGGCGGAACCGCATATGAACTCTCCGTGGTCAGCGGAAAAATCCAGAGCACGCAGTCGGACGGATCAGTCTACTGAGTGTTTCGTTAAGCCATCGACGCGCCGTTAGAACGCAGTGTCGGGAGTGAAATCCTCCCTTGCACAATCTCGCGCGAAGCCGTAGACTTCCCCCCAACATTTGCCCAACGCAACTGCTGCGGCATCGATTTTCGTTATGAAAGAGAGATTCGATTCCGACGGTTCTCCCTCCCCTCAGGGAACCCTCTTCCTGGTCGATGCCGGCAAACTAGAAGCCGGACTCTGATTCCCGGCGAGTCTTCACCATTTTCAAGTAAGCGCAGAAATTGTCCGGCCTGGCGTCGGGCCTAATACAGATCAGGGAGCTCCCATGAAAGCAATCCGTGCGTTCGTGCTCGCGGTCGTCTTGGTACTTCTTTCCGCATCCCTATTAATGGCGCAGTCGTCGCAGGGCCGAATTCTCGGAACCATCACGGACGCCTCAGGCGCCGTTGTTTCGGATGCGACCGTCACCGTGACGAACACGGCCACCGGCATTTCCCGTACGACCACCACTTCGAAGGCCGGCGAGTACGTTGTGCCCCAACTCGATGCGGGACCATATTCCGTCAAGGTCCAGTCCAAGGGATTCGCCACGATTGATCGCACGGGACTTCAACTCGAAGTCGCCAAAGATGTCCGCGTCGATGTGCAGCTCAAACCCGGCGCCGAGACTCAAGTCCTCGAAGTGAGCGGCGAGGCGCCAATTATCAACACCACCAACGATGTCCTTGGTGAGACCTTCTCCAACGAGGCGATCAACGAACTCCCCCTCCAGGGCCGCGACTTTCAGAACCTCGCCATCCTGCAACCCGGAATCCAGCGCGAGCCGGGCGGCGGCTTTCTGTCCATCACCGCCAATGGCAACCGCCCCGAAGAAAATAACTTCGTCGTCGACGGCATCGACGACAACGACGCTTACTACGGTACGACCGTAATTAACGCCGAAGGCGTGCAAGGCACCCCGGCCACCATCCTCCCCATCGACGCCATTCAGGAGTTCAACATCCAGTCCAGCCCCGAAGCCGACTATGGCTGGAAGCCCGGCGCCATCATCAACGTTGGCATCAAGTCCGGTACCAACACCTTCCACGGCTCAACCTACTACTTCAACCGCAACAACGCAGTCGACGCACGTAACTGGTTCAATCCGGCAATTCCTGGCGATCCCGTCGATAGCCGCGTCTCCGCCATCAATCTCCATCAGTTCGGGGCATCGGCGGGCGGGCCAATCCTTCATGACAAGCTCTTCATCTTCGCCAACGACGAAGGCGTACGCTCCAAAGTCGGCAATCCGGTCCAGGTAAATGCCCCGGTCTCGGTTCCAATCGGCGACCCAACTTCCAGCATCGCGGATGCCATGGCCGAGTGTTCTCCTAACTGCAGCCCCCTTAGCGTGGCTCTCGCCAACTATCTTCCCTACAATCCCGGCCCGGACATTACCATGGCCACTGACTTCAACAATCTCAACCGCGAAGATAACGGAATTGCCAAGCTCGACTACACCTTCTCACAGAAGCACAGTTTCTCGGTCGATTACTTTATTGGCGACAGTCTACAGACCGAAGAAGATGTCAACGTTCTCAATCCGATGTTCCTCTCCCAGGCTAAGACCAGAGCTCAGGTTATCGGCGGCGCATGGGTTTGGGCGCCGAATAACCGCCTAACCAATCAGTTCCATATCGGCTACAACCGCTTTTGGCAGCAAGTTTATGTCGCGGACCACAATCTGGATCCCGCCAGCGTCGGCATCAACACGGGCGTGACCAACCCAAGGGACTTCGGCCTTCCAGAAATCCGTATCTCCGGATTCACTAACCACACCATCGGCGGTAATGGAAGCTGGCCACTCTACACGACTCCTAACCAGACCCTGCAATTCACCGACACCGCGAGCTACCTGCGAGGAAGACACTATCTTCGCTTCGGCGGCGAGGTACGCACAGGAAGCACGGACAATGTCCGCGACACCTATGGGCCAGGTTACGTGAGGTTTTCCGGCACCGACGAGCTCTCGGCGTTGGAGAATTTTGTCTTCGGAAATACGAATTATGGCTACGTTGCGGTCGGCGATAGTCATCGCTATGTAAACCAGACCTCGATCGGCGGTTTCGCTCAGGATGCTTGGCACATGCGACCGAATTTCACGCTGAACCTCGGCTTGCGCTATGACGTCACCTTCCCGATTCACGAACGCCACGACCAGCTTGCGAACTTCGATCCCAGCCTCGGCATGATTCAGGTCGGTAAGCAAATCAGCTCACCCTATAACACCGATTACAAAAACCTCGCTCCGCGCGTGGCCTTCGATTGGGACCTCTTCGGCAACGGTAAAACGGTCCTTCGCGCCGGTGCCGGCATCATCTACGAGATCCCGCATATCTCCGTCTTCATCGGCCAGAATAATACCGAAGCCCAGGGTCTCGCGCTTATTCCCACCGGCCTGCCTTTGACCGACATCAATGGCAATCCAATACCTTCACCTGGCAATATCACCGCCACTACCCGCGCCTTCGGAGACTTTGATCCCGAACTCTACAATAACTGGCAGGCTGGCGGCCCCATCTTCGGCGACCTGTCTCCAGGCGCCGTCGTCTGTTCCTATGTTCCGGAAGAGGGAACCTACAATCCTTGCCCGGTTTTTGGTGTCAACCACAACATCAAAACACCCTTCGTGACCAACTGGAACGTCAACCTCGAACGCACTCTGTGGCAGGACGCTGGATTGACCGTCGCTTACGTCGGCACCAAGGGCAATCGCCTGTACAGCGTGCGCGACATTAACCAGAACAGCTATGCCAATGACAGCCAGGGAGACGAGCAGTCTGGACGCCCCCTCCTCAATCAATACCCCTATCTCAGCTTCATCGACATGCTCGGCAATGGCGACAACTCGGTCTATCACTCATTGCAGGTGACTCTGAAGCAGCGCACCCATAAGGGCCTATATTTCATTGCCGGCTACACATGGGCTCACTCCATCGACGATTCCAGCTCCAACCGGTCATTCAACATTCAAGACAGCAATAATCCCGGTGCCGAGCGCGGCAATTCCGATTTCGACATCCGCCACCGCTTCACCTTCGCGACGACTTATCAGTTCCCCTCTCATCCCGGCTACGGCCAATGGCTGCAGGGCTGGGGAATCAACAGCATTCTCACTGCCCAGAGCGGTGAGCCCCTCTTCTTCTACGATGACGGTGATGACATCAGCTACAGTGGTGAATTCACCGACCGCTGGAACTTCACCGGTAATCCCCGCGATCTTCACTGGTCAAAGACGACACCCATCCCATGGATTCCAGACGGATCAACCGATCCCGCCTGCCTGGCAACAGCGACCACGCCCGGTCTGCTCGCGAATCTCGAGTATTACGGCTGCTACCATCAGGGCAGCGCCATCATGACGCCGCCCGAAGATGGCACCTTCGGCAACATGGGCCGCAACATCGCACGCGGTCCTGCTTATTTTGACTGGGATTTCTCCGTCATCAAGAACTTCAAGTGGCATGATCGTCTCCGCCTCGAAGCCCGCGCCGAGTTCTTCGACATCCTTAACCACCCCAACTTCTCGGGCATCGACACCGACCTTTACGACGAAACAACGGTCGGCCTTGCCTACTATACAACTGACATTGCAGCCTCCAACCCGGTCGTGGGCTCAGGAGGCGCTCGTCACATTCAGTTTGGTTTGAAGTTCATCTGGTAAGAGCAGCGCCGGGCGTCTAGCCGGCAGTCGCGGCGGGCGCCTGGCCCGCCACGCTTTTCTTAGTGTTCCTTCGTGTCCTTCGTGGTTATAGCTTTGGGCCAGCTGCCGCCCGATTTCAGAGGTACCCGCGATAGATCAATACATCGCTGATCCTCCTTGTAATCAATCACTTACATCCGCCCATCCCTCACACCCCCTTGTGACAAACGGCACTGCCTCCGGCCCATGCCCAAGCGCAAGCTGAGGAGTAATCGCCATCTTAGGGGTGCCTTCATGAAGAAAGTCCTAATCCTGGGAGCCGCGGGCCGCGACTTCCACAACTTCAACGTCTACTTCCGCGACAATCTCGACTACTACGTCGTCGCCTTCACCGCCACGCAAATTCCCGATATTGCCGGCCGCATGTACCCGCCCGAACTCGCCGGCCGCCTCTACCCCAAAGGCATCCCCATCTTCGAAGAGAAAAATCTCGAGCAGATCATCGCCGACGAAAAAGTCGACCAGGTCGTCTTCTCTTATAGCGACATCGCTTATTCCACGCTCATGCATCTGGCCTCGCGTGTCATCGCTGCTGGCGCAGACTTCTGGTTCCTCGGCACCGAGCACACGATGGTCAAATCCAAGCTGCCCGTCGTCTCCATCTGCGCCGCTCGCACCGGCTGCGGCAAGAGCCCCGTTTCGCGCCTCGTCGCCGCCAAGCTTGTCAAACAGGGCCTCAAGCCCGCCGCCATTCGCCATCCCATGCCCTACGGCGATCTCGCCAAGCAAGCTGTCCAGCGTTACGCATCGCTCAAGGACCTCGAAGTCCACGACTGCACCATCGAAGAATGCGAAGAGTACGAGCCGCACATTCAGCTCGGCACCATTATTTACGCTGGCGTCGACTACGAAAAAATCCTTCGCCAGGCCGAAAAAGAAGCGGACGTCATCCTCTGGGACGGCGGCAACAACGACACGCCTTTCTACAATTCCGACCTCGAAATCGTCGTCGTCGACCCGCACCGCCCCGGCCACGAACTCGCCTACTTCCCCGGTGAAGTAAATCTCCGCCGCGCCGACGTGGTCATTATTAATAAGGTCGACACAGCCGCCATCCACGACATCGAAACCGTTCGCCAGAACGTCAAGCTCGCCAACCCTAAGGCGACCGTGATCGAGATGGCCTGCCGCGTAACAGTTCCGAACCCTGATCAAATCCGCGGCAAGAACGTCTTAGTCGTCGAAGATGGCCCAACCCTCACCCACGGTGAAATGCCCTACGGAGCCGGAGTCGTTGCCGCCCGCCAGTCTGGCGCAGCGAAGCTGGTCGACCCGCGTCCCTATGCTGTCGGTTCCATTCGCAGTACGTACGAGAAGTACACGCATCTCAACTCTCTGCTCCCGGCCATGGGTTACAGCGCGATGCAGCGCCACGAACTCGAGGCAACCATCGCGGCCACGCCCTGCGATCTCGTCTTGATCGCTACCCCGATCGATCTGGCGCGAGTAATAAAGATCGACAAGCCCGCCATGCGCGTTACCTACGAAGTAGAAGAACTGACCAAACCCGGCATCGGCGAGAAGCTAGCCAAACTGACAGCGCATCACGAACCAGCGCTCGTTTAACAAGCGGGTGCCCCACGTCTCGCGCTGTTCGAGACGTGGGCCCACCCCGAACGAAATAATAAGGAGGCACTTGATGCACGGGAAAGACTTCCTCTCGATCAAAGATTTTTCACCCTCCGAAATCCAATACCTGCTCGTCCTCGCCCGCCAGGTCAAAGCTCATCCCGGAACCTACAGCGACGCCCTCAAGCGCAAAACGCTGGCCATGATCTTCGAAAAGCCCTCGCTGCGCACCCGCGTCAGCTTCGATGTCGGCATCCAGCAGCTCGGCGGCTTCTCGCTCTACCTCTCGCCCGCTGAAATCAATCTCGGCAAGCGCGAGTCCATCCACGATGTCGCCAAGAATCTCGAGCGCATGGTCGATGGCATCATGATCCGCACCTTCGCTCACGAGATCGTCGAAGAGATGGCCCACCACGCCAGCATCCCCGTCATCAACGGCCTCACCGACTACAGCCATCCCTGCCAGGCCCTCGCCGACTACCTCACCATCTGGGAAACGCTCGGCAAGTTCGACGACATCAAGATCGCCTACGTCGGCGACGGCAACAACGTTGCCCACTCGCTGATGTTCACCGGAGCGCAACTCGGCTCGCATGTCTGGATCGCCACTCCTCCGGGGTACGAACCGAAAGCCGACGCCCTCAAATGGGCTGTCAAGCGCGGACGCGAAACCGGCGGCACCTGCAACGTCACCAACAACCCGCGCGAAGCCGTCCTCGCCGCCGACGTCATCTACACCGACGTCTGGGCCAGCATGGGCCAGGAGAGCGAAAAAGAAAAACGCCAGAAGTTATTCGCTCCCTATCAGGTCAATAAAGACCTCTTTAACCACGCGCAGCGCAAAGCAATCTTCCTGCACTGCCTGCCAGCGCATCGCGGCGACGAAGTCACCGCCGAAGTAATCGATTCGCCGCAGTCGCTAGTCTTTCAGCAAGCAGAAAACCGCTTGCACGCGCAAAAAGCCATCATGCTAGAGCTCATGAAAGGAGAATTCGTAAAGCTGCCCGACATAACCGAACTCCGCGAACTAGCCCACGTGTAAGTGGTACGAATTCAGTAGACCGTAGCGCGAGTTCGACAGTAGCGCCGGCGTCTCGCCCGCCGCCGTCGGAAGGCGCCAAAACTTCGACCATGACCTTCGCAATCAATCGATGTCATCCTGAGCGGAGCCAAGCTTGCGCGAAGCGCAAGTCTCGCGGAGTCGAAGGACCCCTACAATCTCACCTTCAGCCCGCATCTCCGCCAGCCATGCTCTCGACGCCGCGCGTACAGACATTCATTACCGCCCAGCGAGGGAGCCCCCAATGAAAACCATCCTCCTGGCCGTCGGCGGCAACTCCCTGATCCGCGCCGGCGAAAAAGGCACCATTGCCGAGCAGCTCGCCAACGCCCGCCGCACTGCTCGCGAAATCGTCGGCCTAATCCGCGACGGCCACCGCATCGTTCTCACTCACGGCAACGGCCCGCAAGTCGGAGCCGCACTCCTACGCTCCGAAGCCGGCTCCTCGCAAGTCCCGGCCCAGCCTCTCGACGTCTGCGACGCCTCCACGCAAGGCGAAATCGGCTACATTCTCGAGCAGTCTCTCGAAGCCGAACTAGAAGCTGCCAACCTCCACGTTCCCGTAATCAGCGTCCTGACGCAAAGCGTAATCTCCCTCGACGATCCCGCCATGCATCATCCGACCAAGCCGGTCGGCCCGTTTTATTCAAGACGAGAAGCCGAAGACCGCAAGCGCCAGCTCGGCTGGGAGATCGTCGAAGATGCCGCCCGCGGCTATCGTCGCGTCGTCCCCTCACCCGAGCCCATCGAGATCGTCGAACTCGAAGTCATCCGCGACCTCGTCAATCGCGGTGTAATCGTCATCGCCTGCGGCGGCGGCGGCATCCCCATCGCCCGAAAAAACGGCCAGCCTGTCGGCGTCGAGGCCGTCATCGATAAAGACCGCGCCTCAGCCCTCCTGGCCATTCACCTCAATGTAGATCTCTTCGTCATCTCCACCGATACCGACTTCGTCTACCTCGACTACAAGAAACCCACGCAACAGCCTCTGCGCGAAGTTCACGCCTCCGATCTCCAGCTCCACCTCGAAGCCGGACACTTCGCTCCCGGCAGCATGAAGCCCAAAGTCGAATCCGTCCTCCGCTTCCTCCGCGCCGGCGGAAAAGCCGCCATCATCGCCAACGCGGAAAATCTTCAGCGCGCCATCCACGGCGAAACCGGCACACACCTGCTCCCCGACGACGCCACGCCAGAACTCGAAGGCAAGCAAGCAGCCCTTCCAGTAGGAGGTCGATGAACATGTCAGATGAAACAATCACGGCCCGTCCGCTGGAGCGCGCCACCTCTCTCTCCGCGCGCAACCTCTCTCTCCCGCATCACGTAGTCGAATCGCAGCAATTCACCGTTCCGCTGCTCATGGAACTCTTCGACCGCTCCCGCGGTATGGAGCGCGTCGTCGCCCGCGGCGGCACTCTCGACTACCAGCACCGCATCATGGCGAGTCTCTTCTATGCGCCTTCCATGCGTACCCGCTTCTCCTTCGAAGCCGCCATGTTCCGCCTCGGAGGCCGCGTCCTCTCCACCGAGCAGGCCGGCGCCTTCTCCTCCGAAATCAAAGAAGAGCAGGTCGAAGACTCCATCCGCATTCTCGGCGGCTACTGCGACGTCATCGTCATTCGTCATCATTCCTCCGACGGCGCGCACCGCGCTGCCCAGGTCTCCACCGTCCCCATCATCAACGCCGGCGACGGCAATGGCGGACAGCATCCCACGCAAGCCCTCCTCGACCTCTACACCATCTATCGCGAGCGCCCGCTCAACGGCCTCAGCGTCGCCATCATCGGAGAGCTCGATCGCGGCCGCACCGCCCGCTCGCTCGCCTATCTGCTGGCCAAGTTCGAGCGCGTAAAAATTTTCTTCGTCGCACCGCCCGAGCTTCAGATGAAGCCCGACATCCTCGACTATCTCGAGGAGCACAACGTCTGTTACGAACTCGAATCCGATCTCAAGCGCGTCATTGGCGAAGTCGACGTCGTCTACCAGACGCGCATCCATCCCGAGCGAGTAGGCGGCGCGCACAGCAGCCTTCGCCGCTACGCCATCGATTCGTCGCTAGTGCAGCTGATGAAGCCCAACGCCCTAATCCTCCATCCGCTCCCGCGCACAGCCGAGCTAGACAAATCGGTAGACGACGACCCCCGCGCCCTATATTTCCGCCAAACCAGAAACGGCCTCTACGTCCGCATGGCCCTGTTAACGATGCTCTTAGAGGACCGCTGATGTCCTGCGACCAGGTGACGCCATGTCTCGACGAGATATCGGCGCTAGATAGCCGCGAAGCGGCGTAAGAATGCAGCCCACGGCGCAAGCCGTGGGTAAGAAACGAGATTTGAATCAGCCCCGAAGGGGCGTAAGAGCCCCGAGTGAGACAAGCTCGAACGACGGGCCAAATTTTGAAAGCGGCTTTAGCCGCTGAGGGAAACGACCTATGAAGACACACGAATCCACGCACCCCACCCACCACCTCATCGAACTCGAAAACAATTACGGCGCCCACAACTACAAACCGCTCGACGTCGTCATCGAGCGTGCCGAAGGCGTCTGGGTCTTCGACGTCGAAGGCCACCGCTATCTCGACTGCTTAGCGGCCTACTCCGCCGTCAACCAGGGACACTGCCATCCCCGAATTCTCCGCACTCTCACCGCGCAGGCCCAGCGCGTCACTCTAACTTCGCGCGCCTTCCGCAACGACCAGTTGCCGCTCCTCTACGAGCAGCTGCACAAACTCACCGGATTCGACATGACCCTCCCCATGAACTCCGGCGCCGAGGCCGTCGAAACCGCGCTCAAGACCGCCCGCAAGTGGGGCTACAAAGTAAAAGGCATTCCCGAAGGCCAAGCCGAAATCATTGTCTGCGCCAACAATTTCCACGGACGCACCATCTCCATCGTCGGCTTCTCCACCGACGCCCAATATCAGGACGGCTTCGGTCCCTTCACCCCCGGGTTCAAAGTCATCCCCTTCGGCGACGCCGACGCCCTCCGCGATGCCATCACTCCCAACACTTGCGCCTTCTTAGTCGAACCCATCCAGGGTGAAGCCGGCATTCTCATTCCCCCCGCCGGCTATCTGAAGAAGGTCGCCGAAATCTGCAAGCAGAATCGCGTCCTCCTGATGACCGACGAAATCCAGTCCGGCCTAGGACGCACCGGCAAGCTCTTCGCCTACATGCACGAAGGCATTACGCCCGACGTTCTCATCGTCGGCAAAGCCCTCGCCGGAGGCTTCTATCCAGTCTCAGCCGTCCTCTCCTCGCGCGAAATTATGGGCGTCTACAACCCGGGCGATCACGGCAGCACCTTCGGAGGCAATCCGCTAGGCTGCGCCGTAGCCCGCACCGCTCTGCGTGTTTTAGTCGAGGAAGACCTGGTAAAAAAGTCCGCCGAGCTGGGAGCCTATTTCCTTGGCCTGCTTCAAACGCTAACTTCTCCCGATATCAAGGAAGTCCGCGGCCGAGGCCTCTGGATCGGCATGGAATTAAAAAGTCTCGCCCGCCCCTATTGCGAAGCATTAAAAGAAGAAGGCGTCCTCTGCAAAGAAACGCACGACCGCGTAATCCGCATCGCGCCGCCTCTGGTAATCAAGCGAGAAGAAATCGACTGGGCCTTCCAGCGCATAGAAAAAGTGATCCACAAACTAGGCGGCAAAAGTTAGTCGAATCGCACGGTGCCCCACCTTTACGTCGCGCACTCTTGCGACGGAGGGTGGGGATTTTGACTCTTCACCGCTGGTAAATTGCGATGTCATCCTGAGAGCCTGTGCACTCTCATTAGCGGTGTCATCCTGAGCGAAGTGAGGTGAGCGCAGCGAGCCGAACGAGTCGAAGGACCCCTACAAGCTCATCTGTCATCACGGTCGCCGCAAGGCATTCTCCCTGTGGCGTGTATAGCTACCAAAGTTGACTTGACTTAGTCCGGAAGAAGTACTCGACTGGACGAACAGCCTCTGTGTAGGTCGAGCAAGCGCCGCTCTTTGACAATCCGCGACCGCACCGGCGGGGAATTGAAGCCCCGCAAATCCCAATTCGGGAACGAGCGTGATACCGTTTCGGGAAAAGCACCACTAACCCGCGCAGAATGATCCCGATACACCGCAGTGTAAAAAATCTATAGTCGATGGGGGGGAGGGGGGGTACCCCCCGTTAAATCAGTGAGTCAGCGGCCCAGTCACCAAGAATCCAATTGGGCTGATCCCCGTAGGGTTAGGCACCTGCTTCCATGTCTCCACCGCAGCATCCGAGGCCGATTTCGCATCCTTCATATATTGCAACTTCTGTTCCCCAGTCGCCCGGTTCGCCTCGGCTGTCACCACTTCGGCTAGGACCGACTGCGCATCGCCGATCACATACAAGGCCGTTACATCCCGCCGTGCGACCGCGGCATCCGGCTTCATCAGTTCCAGCGCTTTTTCAAGAATCGCTCGCGCCTCCGCCGTCTTTCCCAGTTTCAAAAGCGCGCGTCCCGACTTCACGTAAGCGGTGCAAAGATCCGAAAGCGTATTGTCATCTTTCGAAGCCGCACCCTTTTCGCCAAGATCGGCAGCCGCCTTCCGGTAATACTCCAGCGCTCCCGCAAAATTTTTCTGCGCCGCAGCGACATCGCCAAGCCAGATTTCCATCTCGAACGGTCCATTCACCGAGTCATCTGGCGCGCGTCCAGACACAGAAAGACTTTCATTAGCCCTGAGCGAGCGTTCCAGTTTAGCGGCAGCTTCCTGATAGTTATGCATCACAGCCAGCGCTCTTCCTTCGTTGTAATCGGCGCTCGCAACATCGCGCGCCAGCATAGAATTTTGCGGGTCGGCTTTGGCCATCGACTCGATTGAGCCGCGCGTCTGGCGATAGATCTTCAACGCGCCCGCTGCGTCTCCGTTCATCAGAAGAATGTCCGCGCTCTTCTGTCGCGCAACTTCCCGATAGCGTTGCGCGTTAATATCGTCGTCGCCCTTCGGCATAGATTCCAGATACCGAATTCCCTCCTCGACCTGCTTCAAACCCTCTTCCCGCGATCCCATTCGCGCCAGCGCTTCTCCGTACAAAACGCTTGAAACTCCCGCGCCTTGTTGCACCTTCCGATATTTCGGAGTTGTCTTCATGATGTCGAGCCGCAAATCCCGATACATGCGAAATGCTTCGACCGCGCCGGGACGATCTCCCATGAAGTCCCGCACGAATCCGAGATCTTGATATTCGAGCGACCGCTCGCTTCTCACCTTCGGATTGTCTGGTTCCTTCTTGATCATCCGTTCGCTGATTGCCATTGCCTTCGCGAGTTCATCGCGTCCGCTCGATTCATTGAGCGAGACCGACGAAATGATTCGGTGCATCATCGCGACATTCAGTTGGTCGACCGTGTTCTCAGGATTCGCCTTCGCCACCGCTTCGAATAATGCCAGACCTTTCCTATCGCTTGTCAGGCTAGCTTCAGTGTCTCCCAGATTCGACTCGGTGGAATTACCCTGCACAACCGCTATCCGCTGATAACCCCAGCCAAGCTCACGCTGAAGATCGGCATCGCCTTCGGCATCCTTGGAGACGCTGTCGAGATATTCCAGAGCCCGATCAAGCAGGAGCTTCCGCGCCGGAGTTGAGCCGGGCAAGTTCTGGATCGCGTCATGAATCTCGAAGATCAACGAGTCGGAGAATTCGCGCACATCGTTGAACCGCTTCTCGGCTCGCGCCTTCTGCATGCTCGCAATAGCAGCCTCACGCCGCGCGATCCGCGCCTCGCGAATCGTGAGTGTGATCCCAGTCGCCAATGCCAACGCGACAGCTGCGCTCGCCGCGACTCCCACCTTATTCCGGACGATGAACTTCCGCGCCCGATAATTCCACGAGCCCTTGCTCGCCTCAACCGGACGTCCTTCCAGATGTCGCCGCACATCCTCCGCGAACTTGTCTACCGACGCATAGCGCAGTTGTGGTTCTTTGCGCAGCGCCTTCAGTACGATGTCGTCGAGATCTCCCGCAAGCCGTCGACGCAATCGTTCAGGCGAACTCTCACGCGCTGCGCTGATCTCCTGTGGAGTTGCCGGAATCTCGGTGTCGCCAGAACGCATCGCCCGCTGCTTGAGTACAACCGAACTGGGTCTGCCAGGATCGGTCTCGCAAATCGCCTGCGCCAGCTCATGCGCTGTCGACGTCTTTCCCGGATATGGCAAACGACCAGTCAACAGCTGATACAGCACAACGCCGAGTGAATAGACATCGCTCGCGGTCGTGATCGTCTCGCCGCGAATCTGTTCCGGACTCGCATATTCCGGAGTCAAAGGCCGATCCAGCGTCGTCTTTCCGCCATCGGCTGGATCGAGGATCTTGGCGATGCCGAAGTCAAGCAGTTTCGGCAAGCCCTCTGTCGTGACAAGAATGTTGCCAGGCTTGATGTCGCGGTGAATGACCAGTCGCTGATGTGCGTATTGCACCGCGGAACACACTTGCAGAAAGAGTCTGAGCCTCTCCGTTACACTCAGTCGACGTGCATCGCAGTGTTCATCCAGCGGCGTTCCTTCGATCAGTTCCATCACCAGATATGGAACGCCATCGTCGGTCGAGCCTCCATCGAGCAGACGAGCGATGTTGGGATGGTCGAGCGAAGCCAGAATCTGCCGCTCCGTCAGGAAACGCTCGAGCACAAAGCGCGAGTCGAAACCGCCGCGAACCATCTTGACCGCGACTTCTTTGGTGTAATGGCCATCAGCTCGCGCGGCCAGATAAACCTCGCCCATTCCGCCGCGGCCAATCTCCCGGATAATCTGGTAAACGCCGATCCGAGCTCCCGCACGGGAAGGCTTGGCTGGCGCGAGCGTTCCCACCGCCGCGGTCTTCAGGAACGATGTGTCCGCTTGATCGTGCGCCGAAAGGAGTGACTCGACTTCACGTCGCAGTTCAGCATCCCCTTCGCAGGCACGATCCAGAAGTGAGGAGCGATCCGCGGGTTCTGCTGTGATGGCCTTGTCGAGAATCTGTTTGACCAGCTGCCAGCGACCGTCCGTCAAGGCTGCGCCTCGCCAGTCATCGCTCGAAAGAGCCACGCTCGCGCTGTGACCCATTCTCTCTTGACCGTCGCGGGCGAGATGCCAAGAACCTCAGACGTATCCTCAATCGTCAGCCCGCCGAAGAAGCGCAGCTCGACGATGCGTCCCTGCTGTGCATCGAGCTCCGTCAGTTCCTCCAACGCCTTGTCGAGGATGATCACGTCGACGTCCTTCTGCTGCGCAATCACCAGCGACTCGTCAAGCGTCATGCGCGTCGCGCCGCCTCCGCGCTTGGCAGCGCCATGTCCACGCGCATGTTCCACCAGAATCTGACGCATCAAGTGCGCTGCGATTCCGAAGAAGTGCGCTCGGTTCTGCCATTGCGGCGGATTCTTCCCCGCCAAGCGAAGGTACGCCTCATGCACCAGCGCCGTACTTTGGAGCGTGTGATCGCTGCGCTCGCGTCGCAAGTAATGCTGCGCGAGTTGGCGAAGCTCGGAATAAACCAGCGGCATGAGCGCGTCGAGAGCATTCTGGTCTCCCGACCGCCAGCGCGCGAGAAGTTCCGTGACAGGGCTTGAGGATTCGTGTGGCAAGAAAGGCCACCCTAAACGCGCTTGGAGGATTCGCGCGGCGGGTAAAGAAGATTAGCCCGTCTCCGCTACATTGTCAATATGCTGAAAACAGGCGGGTTATCTACATACTCGCGACCGGTTCCTGATGACCGTCTCATTTGCGCCCTTTTGGAGTGATCTCTGACACAGGCGCGGGAAATGCACCCAACTCGTGCTGAATCCATTCAAGTTGCTTACTGCCATAGAGAGCTGCACCGTATTCCTGTTCGTTTTTGTATACACCCACTACGGTTCCCGTCGGAACAGCCTCTCTCAGTTTCTCTTTGGATGAATTTGGTGTCGCGAGGTCATATGCTGTCTGTTGCAGGCGGAATTTCCTCGCCTGAACCTTCGCCAGCCACCTCACCGGATCGAGTGTTCCCACCTTCTTCAGGAAGTTTGTCGCCGAACACTTGGACTCTGTCCGCGATGGCCCCGCGCGTTTCTTCGCCGCTCGCGGGCGCGATTAACAAACCAATTCCGATGCCGATTCCGACACCTGCCGCCAGACTTAGCACGTTGCCGACGAAACGGCTGTCGTCGCCCATGAGGGCGTCAGAGGCCCGCGAGACGCGATTGCTGGCGCTCTCGTATTTCTCCTCAGCATAGTCGCGCAGATCGTCAAAATTGTCCGCCGCCCGGCTGCGCATTTTTCGGGTCGATCGATCGGATTGATCGAGCACGTACAGCGTCGTGCCCAGTAGTAGTTTCAAGAACTTGTTCATAAAGGCCTCCAGTTTTCTTACTTCGACAACGCAGTCGCGGCATTAATATGGCGCTTCTGCGGCCAGATATGAGGTTGAAGATGAGCGTGATCACTGCCAGCACAAGCAGGATGTGAATGAAACCGCCTAGAGTGTAAGAGGTCACCAATCCCAACAACCACAGCACGAGCAGCACCACAAAGATCGTCCAAAGCATCGAGTCCTCCCGAGATCCGGTTCAGTTACGGAGCTTAGCACCCGCATTTTGGGCTGCTAATCGGGTCGATCCTGTAATCACCGGGGCGCTTCGGGGTAGCGGCTTCTCAGCCGCATCACGCGTGGGGAGAAACATCAGTCTCTCACCTGGTAGTTGGCCGCTATCGCGCGAAATGCGGCGACCTGCATTGCCTTCGCTCTGTCGTTCCACGCAAGCTCAGGCGCCATCAACTCGGCTACATCTGTCGCAATCTCGGTCGCGGCCCTTACATTCAGGAATAGTGCCCGAGTTCTGCGCGCCAAGACATCCTCGACCGTCCGCGCCATCTCATGACGCGCGGCCCAAACGACCTCCGCTTTTATATAAGGAAGTGCCGGGTGCAATCGTTGCCCTAACTCTGGATGACCTTCCGCCAGTTCGCGAATTGCAATCGCATCGAAACCGTAAATCGATAGCGATCCGAATTCTTCGGCCCGCTCGTGAAATCCGTGAATATGCAGGCTTTGCGTTTGACAAGGACGTTCAGGAAGTCCGGCGAGCGGCGCCGCCTGATCCACACAATCCTCCGCCATCCTTCTATATGTGGTCCACTTGCCTCCCATGACGCTGAGGAGGCCGGAACGCCCAACCTGAATCACATGATCGCGGGCGAGCGCCGAAGTGGCCGCACCATTGGCGGCTCGCACCAGCGGCCGAACACCTGCAAACACACTTAGTACATCACTCCGACTGGGCGGCTTCGCGAGATACTCACCGGCGGTTGAGAGGATGAAGTCGATCTCCTCCCCCATTGCCGATGGTTCGAGCGAGACACTCTGAATCGCCGTGTCGGTCGTACCCACGAGCACTTGACCATGCCATGGAATCGCGAACAGCACCCGCCCGTCGTTGGTTTGCGGAACCATAATCGCGCTTTCACCCGACAGAAAAGCGCTATCAAAGACAAGGTGAACTCCCTGGCTCGGAGCGATCATCGGTTTCGCGTCGGCTTCCGCCTCGAGACGCAGCCGGTCACTGAAGGCGCCGGTGGCATTGATTACGATCCTGGCGGCCGCCTGAAATTCCTCGCCGGTTTCGACGTCCCGCGCACGCACGCCATTCACGACTCCGGCGGCATTCTTTGTCAGGCCGGCAACTTCGACGTAGTTGAGTAACGTCGCACCCTGCTCCCTGGCTGTCGCCACCAGGTGAATTAGCAGTCGTGCATCGTCGAATTGGCCATCGTAGTAAACAGCGCCTCCACGAAGACCATCGGTTTTGAGCGTCGGCAGGTATTGCAGCGTCTCCTCGCGGGACAGAATGCGCGTTGCTCCCAACCCATACTTGCCGGCCAGTAATTCATAGACTTTCAGTCCGAGACCGTAGAACGCCGCCTCCCACCAGTCATAATTCGGCACAACGAAGGCGAGTTCATGCACGATGTGGGGCGCATTTTCAAAAAGAAGGCCCCGCTCCTTCAACGCCTCGAGCACAAGCCCGACGTTGCCCTGCCCCAGATAGCGAACACCTCCATGCGCCAGCTTTGTACTGCGGCTCGAACTGCCTTTGCCGAAATCGCTCTGCTCGAGCAACAGGACATCGTAGCCACGAGATGCAGCATCGATTGCGACGCCCACGCCGGTTGCTCCACCGCCAACGACAATCATGTCCCACACGTGAGAATGACCCCGGAGCCGTGCCAACATGTCGTTACGATTCATTAGCTGTTCTGCCGTATTTTAGGCACCAGACAGACGGCTGGCCCCAACCCGGGATCGCCACTCCAAAACCGGCTCTGGACGAGCCATTTCAGCCAACCGGCCAACCCCTTCTAAGTGAATTACTTAGAGATTCTACGGCCATCCGGCCGTCACCACTCAGTAACTTCCCCAGTAACCGCACATGGCACGACCGTGGACTGTACCCAAGCACTGGCTGTGGCATCCTACTAAACAGATGTGGGGTTTGCCGCGTTGGCAGACCGGAACGTGGGGTTCCGTGAAGAGTCTGGGCCGGGTTATCCGCTCTGTACAGGCGTTTGGTCGTGAACTTTCCCGCAAGCCTTTGTCCCGAGGGGCTGGCCCTACTCCCGCCATTGGTGTCGCGCTCGGCGGGGGATTCGCGCGCGGCATCGCCCACGTCGGAGTTCTGAAGGTCCTCGAAGAAGAAGGTATTCCGGTTCACTGCATCGCGGGAACCAGCGTGGGCGCGTTGATCGGCGCAGCCTATTGCAGCGGGCTCTCGGTTGAGGAACTTGTCGAGGTCGCCTACAAGGTCCGCTTCACGAGCTTTGCGCGCTGGACGGTTTCGCGCATGGGTTTTGCCTCGAACGACCGCATGGTCTCGTTCCTGACGCGGATGCTGAAAGCCAAAACATTTGAGGAGCTGCGCGTTCCTCTTGGTGTCGTGGCGACTGAATTTAGTACCGGCGAGGGAGAGGTGTTCCAGCGCGGCTCCTTGATCGGCCCAGTGCGCGCCAGCTGCGCTTATCCGGGGATGTTCCTGCCGGTCAACATCGACGGTCGGTGGTTTGTTGATGGCATGCTTGCGCACCCGGTGCCGACCGCGCCAGTGCGTGAAATGGGCGCGCAGCGAGTGATTGGAGTTCACCTCAAGGGTCAGTGGTGCAGTCAGGGCGCGCCGCGTCATCTGTTCGACGTAATCGGTCAATCTTTCGCGATTGCGCAAGATCGCATGAGTGATGGATGGCGTCGCGCCGCCGACCTTGTTATTGAGCCCGACGTCTCGGGCTTTCTGTACGACGATTTCAAACGCGCCGGCGAACTATTGCAGGCCGGAGAGCTCGCAATGCGACGCGCGCTGCCGGAGGTTCGCAAGTGGCTTGAGACGCGGTCCGATGAACGCGTAGCGCCGCGCTTCCGTTCACCGCTGCCGGAGCCGATACCCGCAGATTGATTCTTGACGGTGTCTTTGCAGCCTCAGGCTGCTACGAGCAGATTTTCAGCGAAGGGCCATTCGGCGTCGATCCATTGCTTCTGGCAACGGAAACCTGCGTCATGCGCGATCTTCAGCACTTCCATGGGAGAGTACTTGTGGCTGCTCTCGGTCCAGATGGTCTCGCCTTCCTGGAACTCGATGGTGATACCTGCAGCCGGAATCCTTACTCGTTGTAGTCTGCGGGATTCCAAATGCATCTCGACGCTTCGAGCCTTCTGATTGATCCTGGCCACGTGGGCGAACTGGCTCAAATCGAAATTTGCGCCAAGCTCACGGTTAATCCTGGCGAGCAGATTCAGATTGAAAGCCCCGGTCACTCCTAGCTCGTCGTCGTAGGCGTTGAGCAGTTGCGGAGCAGGCTTTTCCAGGTCTGTGCCGAGAAGCAGGAAATCTCCGGGCTCAAGAATCCGGCGCACCTCATTCAAGAAGCGAACTCCGGCAGGCCGATCAAAATTGCCGATCGTGCTGCCCAGAAAGAGCACCAGCAAGTGATGATCAGGCTCGCGACAAGTTGCCACTTCCATGAGTCCGTCGAGGTATTCACGCTCGAATCCGACGATACTGATCGCATCGATGTCTCGTAATTCTCTCTCGCACATGTCGAGGGCGGACCGCGATATCTCTACCGGATAATAAGAGGTGCGCTGGCGGCGGCATAACTCTTCCAGCAAATAGCGCGTCTTCTTGCCGCTGCCGCTTCCGAGTTCGGACACCGCCACGGGGCCAGGGATCAGGTCGACGATTTCGTCCGCGTGCTTGCGCAACAACCGCTCATCGGCTCGCGTCAGGCCATATTCTGGCAAGTAGCAGATGACTTCGAAGAGCGCGGAACCAACGTCGTCATACAAATACTTGGAAGGGAGTTCCTTCTGTCCCATTCGGCTGAGCCCGCAGCGGACCTCGTCGGCGAAATCGAAGGTGGCATTCGGCGTCACTGCGGGAACGATCATGATCGGAACTCTCTTCCTTGATGTTGGTCTTTAACGCTTCACGCAGCGAAACCCTGCATATACATACTGGTAATGCGGCTGGAACCAATTGCGGAACGAAGGCCGCAGCATACACACCGCTGTGCGCGGCGAGGCACCCTTCAAAACGAAGTGCTTCCCATCGAAGAAATCGGCAGAGTATCCCTTATAGAACGAGAACGCCTTGAAGCCTGGGAACGGCGCGAACTCGCTCGACGTCCATTCCCAGCCGTTGCCTAGCATGTCTTGCACGCCGAAGGCGCTTTCGCCACGCGGGAAAGCATTCACGGGAGCCGGATTCCAGCGCTCGAAGTCGAAGTTTCCGAGGCCGCCTTCGGGCGGATTGAAGCCCCACGGATATTGGCGCTCTTTGCCTTCCATAGTTCCGTACGCAGCCCGCTGCCATTCCTTTTCTGTCGGAAGACATTTCCCGGCCCAGTTCGCAAATGCGGACGCCTCCGCATGACTCACAAAGACCGGCCAATCGAGCGGCAGTGGAATTTCTTCAAACATTCCTCGGAATAGCCAATTCTCCCCGGCTTTTTTCCAAAACGCCGGATGCGAGATGTGCTCGTTGGTCTTCCAGTGCCAATCCTCTAGGCGCCATAGCTCGCGCCCATCGTACCCGCCCGAATTTAGAAATTCGAGATACTCGCGGTTAGTCACTTTATAGCGGTCGATTTCGAACGCGGGCACTTCTACCTCGTGCGCTTCAAACTCGTTGTCCCATCCGAAGACGGAACTCGCCCGCGGCAGACCGAGCTTTGCTACACCTGAGGGGACATTAATCATTGAGGGCGTTGAGGGCGGGAAGATTCGATCTGCCGGAGCCTTGTGCGGGACCTTCTGATGCCAGGGCAACTGATGGAGCATGTAGGCCAGCGTCTCCACGTGCATCAGTCTGTGCTCGATCGCAACGTTCAACAGGGTTTCCAAGGAGAAACCATCTGGCGCCCGACCGAAGGAACCTTCATCTTCCAACTTTTCGTCGAGAGCGGCGCGAATCTTGCTTACATAATCCTGGATCGCTCCAAGCCGAGGCCAGTCACTTGGCTGATCGGCTGGCAGACTGCCATTCACCGGGTCGATGCCAAAGGCAAACAGCCGGTCAAGCTCAGGATCAAAGGCTTTCAAGTCGGGAAGGACGCCATGCAGAAGGTTCCAGTCGAACGCCTCGAGGTGCCCGACATAGAAGATAATTCGGTGACGCTCGGGGATCGGCCGTTCATAGAGCGCGTCCGGCCGCACGATGCCAAACAGTTCGTCGCTACGGCGCCGGGCATCGTCAACACGATCCAGCAATCCGCCGCGAACTGCGCCACTCGACGCAATCGGCATACTTGACCCCTGATCCGCGCCTCTGCCATCCGCTCCGGCGCGAGAGTAATTCGACCCTGAGACGCTTAGATGTCAGGTCCGGCGGATAAGTCGCAGCCCAAAATGCACCTTCCTTTCCTCTTTTCCGCGTACCAGCACTAAGTATTCAGAGCAGCGGGGGTCGAGAGGGGGGTCTCAAAAGGGCAATAAAAGAGCCCAGCCATTGGCCGAGCTCTTGCAGGACTTTGAGCCGACTCTAGTGTGACATCCCACCACCGCTCGAACAGGTTTTAGAGATGTGTTTCACGGAGCTTACTTGAAGCGTGTTCTTGGAGCCCGTGTCGCCAGCCATTCCACCCGTCCCGGGACCGTTGCCTGCACGATGTTGTTGCGCACAGCGTCAGCATTCGCCTTTCGCGCAAGCGGCTGGCGACGTTAGTTCCTCGGTCGATTCTGTAAACGGGTCCTCGACTTCCCCCTTGCCTTCGACTCCCGAAGGAGACGCGGCCTAGACAAACATCTCGTGATGGCGAGTTCAATTTAGAATTCGCCTGTGACTCCGCTTTCACCCTACCGTGGGCGCGTCGCTCCATCACCGACAGGCCTTCTGCATATCGGCCATGCCCGCACCTTTTGGATCGCCTACCAGCGCGCTGTTGAACGTGGCGGAGTTCTGATACTGCGTAATGAAGACCTTGACCCGCAACGCTCGCGGCCGGAGTTTGTTAAGGCAATGATCGACGATCTCCAGTGGCTCGGCATTCGATGGTCGGAGGGCCCGGACTGTGGGGGCGATTTTGGCCCCTATACGCAGAGCGAGCGTCGCAGCCTTTACCTCGAAGCGTGGCGCCTATTGCGGGACCGCGGCTTCATTTATCCATGTACGTGTTCGCGCAAGGATTTGGCGCAAGCGGCGAGCGCGCCCAACGATATGGACGACGAGCCAATTTATCCGGGCAAGTGCCGGACTCGCGAGGATGCGATATCTTTCTCTGCGCCTTCTGGGGTCAATTGGAGGTTTCGCGTTCCAGATGACTGCGAGTTCGGTTTTCGCGATCAGAATCTTGACGAGCAACGCTACGTTGCCGGCCGCGACTTCGGCGACTTTCTGGTCTGGCGGCGCGACGATGTCCCGGCGTATCAGTTGGCGGTAGTCGTTGACGATGCCGCTATGCGCATCACAGAGGTTGTGCGCGGCGCCGATCTGCTGAAATCAACCGCGCGTCAAATTCTGCTGCAACAGGCGCTCGGCTGCGCCACACCAAACTATTTTCATTGTGAGCTCGTGCGCGATCCCGCTGGTACGCGGCTCGCCAAGCGCAGCGATGCCCTCAGCATCCGCTATTTACGCGACACTGGAGTGTCACCAGAAGCCGTGCTGGACCGGGCATTTCGCTTGTCCCCGCAGCGCTAGAACAGCGCTGTCGGGCGGCGCTTCCACGTCTTGCCTTTTTCCTTCGCGACATTTTCGATGTCGCCCACGTAGGCTGCCGTCTGTGTCAGCACGTGGTGCAGATCATTGCCGACGCTGATGAAAGTGAACCCCTTTTCGAGGAACTCGCCCACGCGCGCCGTACCGAACAGAAACAGGCCGAGGATGACGTTGTTCTTGCGCGCGTGGTCCACCAGTTTCTGGGTGGCTGCGTTGAGTTCCGGAGACGTGTACATATGGGGAAACTCGTACTTGTTGTAGAGGCCCATCGACATGCAGAGGTCGTTTTGCCCGAGAAAGAGAATGTCCACTCCTGGGACGGCGGCGATCTCGGCGATGTTTTCAATGCATGATGCTGTCTCGACCTGGAGGGCGACGATGCCTTCGTTATTCCAGCTGCCGGCGTAGCCCAGCAAGCCACCTTTGTCCATGCTGCGCTGCGGGAAATAGACCGAACGCGTGCCAACGGTCGGATACTTGGTGCAACTGACCGCTTCGCGCGCTTCTGCTGCGGTGTTGATATATGGAACGAGAACACCATCGGCGCCGAGGTCGAGCGCTTGCTGGATGCCGGGACGATCTGAGTATCCGCCGACACGGACGAGCGACTTCGCCCCACCATTGGAGATTCCGCAGAGCATCGCGGAGAGTTTTTCGTAGTGCATGGGGCCATGCTGGGTATCGACGAGGAGCCAGTCATAGCCGCTATGCGCAAGCTGCTCGGCAATGGTGGGGCTGTGGGAGTTCACAAACAGGCCCATCTTTGGATTGCCGGCACGCAATTGCTTTTTGAACTCCGCACTGCTGAGAGTTGCTTCCGCCATGTACGTTCTCCTATTGCCTGGTATTGAGGATCGAAAAAATGGTGTTCAGTGTAACGAACGGGCGGGGGTTGAAGCCAGCCATGTCACTCCAAAGCTAGGCCACGAGTTCTTCCCATGGAACGTGGATACTGCTTTGGGCAAGGAAAACTGCTTCCGCGGCAGTCTGACCCGCCCACAAAGCCCGTTTTTGGCCCGTTTTGGAAGGTACCTTTCTTGGAAACCGCATAAAATCTGCATATTTTGCTAGTTTTCCACAGGATCGTGCGTTAAGATGCGGTCGAAATCAACATTCAGTAAGCATTTCGAAGGAGGAACTTCATGGCTAGTGGTATGACCAAAACCCAACTCACCCGTCATCTGGCCGAAAAGCTCGGCACCAACAACAAGACTGCAGCAACCTTCCTGGAGCACCTGGCTGACACGGCGATCAAAGAGACAAAGAAGAACGGCGTGTTCGTAGTGCCCGGACTGGGCCGCCTGGTGAAAGCGCACCGCAAAGCGCGCATGGGCCGCAACCCGCAGACCGGCGAACCGATTCAGATCAAGGCCAAGACCGTTGTAAAGTTCCGCGTCGCAAAGTCAGCGAAGGACTCGATCGCCCCGAAGAAATAGGCGGAGAGATTTCGCAGAAAGATCAAAAGGCCAGCTTCGCGCTGGCCTTTTTCTATCGCTGACGGGTGTTGATCACAACACTAGGCAGGCTTCCTCAAACGACAAACGCGGATTGCGCGGGAAGAGCTTGGAGTGATCTCCGTATCCCAAATTGCAGAGGAAGTTTGCCTTCCACTTGCCGTCGGGGAAAAACTCGGCGTTGACCTTGGCTGCGTCGAATCCCGACATCGGCCCGCAATCAAGCCCCAGGGCACGGGCAGCAATCATAAAATATGCCCCTTGCAGTGAACTGTTGCGAAAGGCGGTTTCTTCCAGCAGTGCGGCCTTGCTCGCGAACACAGAACGCATATCTCTATGTGGAAAGAGCTTTGGAAGCCGCTCGTGAAACTCGGTATCGTACGCGATGATGGCAGTGGCCGGAGCGGCCATGGTTTTGGCAAGGTTGCCCGGAGATAACGCGGGGCGCAGCCGTTGCTTGGCCTCTGGCGATAGTACGAACACGAAACGGGCAGGCGAACTATTGGCGCTGGTCGGTCCCCATTTGGCGAGGTCGTAGATTCTACGCAATAATTCCGTGCTTACCGGTTCCGCAAGCCATTCATTATGGGTGCGGGCTTCGCGAAATAGCTGATTAAGCGCATGATCGGAAATTGCAGTTTTGGGGTGAGCGGAAATCGGGGTCACATCGGACATGACTTGTGGGCCTCTGGGTCGAGCTTATTGTTTTTCTACAATTCGATGTTTATCGGAAATTTTGGATGCACATAACGCAAGACACTTGCTAGCCAACGCGCGCCACATCCGTCTAAATAAGATCCACTATAAGGAGTCGCATGTTTATGAAGAGATTCTTGCTGGTCGCTTTCGCGGTCCTTTTTGCCTCCCAGTTCACGGCGCTCGCACAAGAGAAGAAGCCTGCCCCAACCCTGCGCAGCATTCTGCTGGAACAATTGAAGACCACCCACAACGAAAAGGATTGGTTTGTGGACGGCAACACGGCTATGGCGGGCGTAACTCCGGAGCAAGCGAGCTGGACGGATGGCCATGGCAATCACTCGGTGGGGCAGCTCGCCTATCACCTGGTTTTTTGGAATGAGCGGAGCCTGGCGAAGTTTAAGGGAGAGCCCACCGCAAAATTCGACGGCAACAATGAAGTGACCTTCAACAACTTCGACGCAAAACAATGGGCCGATATTGTGCACCGCTTCGACGCGGTGATGACTGACCTGGAGAAGTTGGTCGAAACCGGCGACGAGAAGAAATTGGAGGAGTGGGCTCCGACGATCGCTCGCATCGGTACCCATAACGCGTATCACATCGGCGAGATCGTCATGGTCCGCAAGGAACAGGGATCCTGGGACGCTTCAAAGGGAGTGAAATAGACCGCAAAGTACATGGCCGCGCGGGGAGTGCCCCCGCGCGGCGCTCACGGCTATGGGACTACTCCAAGTTCTGTATAGAGTTCCCTGGGGTAGTAAAGAACGCCATCCTTGACGACGAGCGCGGTCTTGCGGATGTCGCTGATGTTCTTGGTGGGATCGCCATCCACCAGCGTCAGGTCGGCCAGTTTCCCCGGCGCAATCGAGCCAAGATCTTTGTCCATGCTCATGATCTTTGCCGCGTTGAGAGTGGCGTCTTGTAGAACCTGCGCTGCTGGAATGCCAGCCATGACATCGAGTTCGAGTTCGCGGTGCAGCGAAAAGCCGGCCATATTATCTGTTCCATCCTCGATGGCCAGGCCGGAGCGGTAGAGCAGCCCGGTATACTCCAGCATTTTTGCGAATGACTTCTTGTAGGTCTCATCCATGCCGGGAGGCGGAGTCATACCAGCCGTCAACAAGCCTCGCCGCACTTGCGCGGGCAGACGCTTTGCGACCGGAGCAAATCCGGGAGAAATCTGCCCAATTCGTGCCATGTACTGATCTTCGAATACCGTCAGGGTGAGATCGAGTTTTGTGTGCCGGTCTTGCAACAGCTTTATGAACGACTTCACTTGATCGGAATTCAAATCCAGGCCGGCCGTGATCTCGCCGGGCTTGGTCAGCCGCGTGATGGTATTCGTGTCCTTGATTTCAGGAAAGAAGTTCAGGACAAGAAAATTAATGTGCTGAATTTCGTCGTACCCGAGCTTGACGCACTCCGCCGCAGTCATGTTCGCGGGAATGTGCCCGCTGACTCGCATCCCATTTTTGTGTGCTTCATCGATGATTGCGGGAACAATTTCCGGCGGAACAGAGCTGTAAATCTTGATCTGGACGTAGCCGAGTTTCTTGTAATCGTCGACGGCGGCGCGAGCCTCAGCCTCGTCCGAGACGAGAACTTTAGTCGGTCCCTGATATGGGCCTTTACCGTCGATAATTCCCGCCAGAACAATGCGCGTCCCGATTTCCTTACCTTCGTCAATACGCTTGCGGCGCGCGAGCAGCGAATTGGTGTCGTTCGCCAAATCGCGGACGGTGGTAACTCCTGCCGCGAGGTTGAGCAGCCCGTCGTTGTCGGTGACGTGCGCGTGCATGTCCCAGAGGCCGGGTAGGAGCGTCTTGCCTTTTCCGTCGATCACTTCAGGAAGGGGGCCGTCATAACCGGACACATCGACGTCGATGATTCGATTGCCCTCGATCAGCACCCCTTGATTGGGAATGATCTTTCCGGACATGGAATCGAAGACGTTTACATTCTTGAAGAAAACGCGATTAGCACGGGGATGGTGAGCGAGTTTGGCCGCCAGCTTTTCGGCTCGACCGTGTTTGACCTCATTCTGCACCGCTAGCAACTGCTTGACCGCCGGCTCCCAGCCTTCCGGAACAATTGAGCCCCACTCGTCAACCGAGGCGAAGAATTTCTCCCGTCCCTTTTCCTGGTCGTCCAGCCAAACATAGGTCGGCGAGAAATCCAACCCCGTCATCGAGTACAGACCTACGCGTTTCTTTTGCGTTCCGGCCTGAAGCTCCGCATCCGTCACGCGTTCAATGCGGACCTCACCTTCCGGAAGCAGTGCGATCTTTCCGCCATTTCGAAGAGCTGCCTGCGCCAGCAATGCATAGTCTGTCGGCGCGCCATTGAGCGGCGAGTAATAGGCAGGCCCCGAGATTTTCTTCTCCCCCTGCTCGGCATTGTTCTTCCACTTCGCGACGCCAGCAATGTTCGTGAAGGACTCGTCGACGGGAGACTTCAGATAGTCATTTCCCCGGATCGTTTCCGAAGTCGGGTTTCCATTCGCATCGAACTTGATGATCGAAGTCGTCTTCGGCCCGCGTCCCCGGTCATTGAACTGGAAGAAGACATGAAGAACCCCGTCGGCAGCACTCCACACGGCCTGCTGCCCCGCTAAATTGTCCATGAGCAGCATCGAGTACCGCTCGGCGTTCGCCGGAATGTCGGCAGGCAAGGCCGGCACCGCCGACTGAGCAGATGGCGTCTGGCCAGTCTGGGCCCATAGAGCGGGCCTAGTAGCAAGCAACACAGCCGCAAAGAGTGCGAGTTTCCGAATGCCCATTGTTTTTCTCCTGTATAAGCGATGAGCCGTGACTGTTTAGCCGTCAGCGGTCACCTGTGAGCCGTGAGCTGTAAGCTGCAATCCAATTGCGCTACAGTATAATCTTCGCCTCAAGACGAACAACGTATGGCTGACAGCATAGAGACAACGGAATCGGCCGCAGCGCCGAAAACAGCGATGGAAATCACGGACATCCTCAAGATTCTGCCGCACCGCTATCCCTTCCTGCTCATCGATCGCGTCCTCGAACTCGAGCGCATGAAGCGCATCGTGGCGCTGAAGAATGTCACAATCACCGAGCCGTTTTTTCAAGGACACTTTCCCGAAAAGCCGATCATGCCGGGAGTGCTGATCGTGGAAGCGATCGCGCAGGCCGGTGGGCTTCTGCTGCTGACGGAGGTTCCGAATCGCGACGAGATGCTGATGGTTTTTACCGGAATTGAGAAGGCACGTTTCCGTCGCCCGGTTGTGCCCGGGGATCAACTGCGGATCGAGGTAGAGGTCCGCGCCTGGCGCCGGACCGCGGCGCGCCTCGAGGGCAAGGCATACATCGACGGCAAAGTAGCCGCGGAGTCTACCGTGACCTGCCGGCTGGTGCCGCGAGTCGCGAATGCTGCTGCAATCGAACCAGCAGGAGATTTGTAATTTCCAATTGGTAATTCGTAATTGAACTGCTACGACGGTTCCGTTTGCAAATTACAAATCACAAATCACCAATTACAAATTCCATGTTCATTCATCCTACGGCCATCGTCGATCCGAAAAGTAAAGTACATCCATCCTGCAAAATCGGGCCCTATTGTGTGATTGGTCCGGACGTCGAGCTCGGCGAGGGTTGTGACCTGGTGTCGCACGTCGCGATTCAAGGCCCTACCAAAATCGGAGCCGACAACAGCTTCTTTCCCTTCGCGTCGATCGGCATGGCTCCGCAGGATATTTCCTACAAAGGCGAACCGACTCGGCTGGAAATCGGTGACCACAACGAGATTCGCGAGTACGTCACCATCAACCGGGCCACGGCCAAGGGCGAGGGCGTCACGCGCGTGGGCAGCCACAACCTGATCATGGCCTACACGCATATCGCCCATGACTGCCAGGTCGGGAACCATATCATCATGGCGAATGCGGCGACGTTAGGCGGACATGTCACCGTGGAAGATTGGGCCACCGTGGGCGCGCTCTGCCCCGTGCATCATTTTGTGCGCATTGGCACGCACGCCTTTATCGGCGGGGGTACGACGATTACGCAAGATGTACTGCCATTTTCGAAGACATCAGCCGAGCGTGGCACGCACGCGTACGGACTTAACGCCGTCGGCCTCGAGCGACGGGGATTTACAAAAGAGAGAATCAGAAAAATCCACCACGCCTATCGCGTGCTGCTGGCATCGAAACTGAACACGTCGCAGGCGCTGGAAAGACTGAAGGTCGAAGCCGATCATGGAGAGGACGTGGATCTTCTGATCCGGTTCATCGAGGCGTCGGAGCGCGGAGTGATCAAGTAGGGCCCGCTTCTGGGGTGATTGACGCATACCCGCGCGCGGCGGGCCTGTGACTTTAGCGGAGGCTCCCCGCAGCCTGAAGTTGCACGCCGACGACTCCCGACACACGCAGCAAGAAGACACTCGGATTTCTCATCCCCCACTTCGCATAAGGTACTTGGAATTCTGCTTTCGCCGTCCAGGTTTCTCCATCGAAATGAACTGAAACCGGAACAGTGAGTTCATGGTCGCTGCCGTGAATGGAAAAGATGCCATGAACCTGCAGACTCGAATCGCCCGTCGTGGCCGGTGCGCCTTCGGCGCGATCAGGCCGAAAAACGATCTCCGGAAAACGCGCGCTCTCGAGAACCTCTTTGTGCATTTTCCGATCGCGGCCATCGTTGCCGGTCTTGCCGCTGGCGGCGTCAAATGCGACTTCACCTCCCACCTGGCCGGTAGCTGGGTCGTATCGAATCACACCCCGCAAAAGAGCGAACGAACCCTCGACCGTATGAAAGTTGCCGCTGAGCTGGATATTCGCGCCGGATCGAATTGTAGTTGCAACTCTCGCGACGGCGTCGCTTGCGCGGCGAGGAATTGTGCAAGCAAGACCACAAGGCCCAGCGTTGCCGCGTGTTGCGTCTTCCTTGAAATTGGATTGGGTATCCGTATCACGCCGTCAGTAGTTGCCATCCCAGGGAAATTCCGCTCGCAATGCAATCGCGCGCCGACGCACCGCCGACGTGCACGGCGAGCATCCGGGAAAACGACTGCGGCCTCGATTGGAAGACCTGCATCGCCCGCCGTCGCAGACGCGCATGACGCCCCATCATCAACATGAGTCGAGCCATCATTGCGGGACGGCGAAGTAGTTGTCTGTGCTCAGATTGATACCGGCCGAGATTGCCGTCTGCGAGGCAGTCCGCCAGCAGGCTTGCGTGGCGAAACGCCAGACATAGGCCCTCGCCAGTGATGGCATCAACGCCTCCGGACGCATCTCCGACAAGCACCGCGTTGTCACGATGTAACCGCCGCAGCCTGCGGCCGACCGTGATCGCTCCTCGTTCAGTGGATCCAACCTCGGCGCGCTCAAGCCGGCTTGCGAGTTCGGGAAGCTTCTCTAAGGCGGCATCGAGCCGAAGGTGGGGATCTGAGCTGACGAGCGCCAGACAAAGCTCATCTCTGCCGATGGGCGTCACGTAAATCTGGCAGTCATCTCCCCAATACAGCTCCATGAAATCGGTCCATGCAGGAACACGATAGTGCCGTCGAAAGCCAAACCGCATGGCCCTCTTCTCGTGATGATCCAGACCTGCCCAGGCCCGGACGCGCGAGTTTGAGCCGTCAGCCCCAACGATCCAGCGCGTAGGTACAAAGCCATTTGTCAGTGAAACTCCATCATGGTGAAGTCCCGCTACGGCCGTCTGCCAGAGCATCGATACACCGCACCTCGCTGCATGCTCGACAAGTACACGATGCAGAGCCGTACGGCGAATTCCAAGGGCCGGTCCACTAGCGAATGCCGCTTCCGCGCAGTGCTTCCCATTTACAAAGCGGATACCGCGAAAAGGATGGCCGGCCCCTGCGGGGATTTCAACTCCCAGCGCACGTAGCGCCGCAAGGCCATCGGGCATGAGGCCTTCGCCACACGCCTTGTCGATCGGTGGAACGGCGCCGTCGGAGACAGCTACGCTCAGTCCGCGCCGGCGCGCGGCGATCGCTGTGGCCAAGCCCGCGGGGCCTCCTCCAACTACAAAGACATCGACTGGATCGGTGATGCTGCTCGGCACGTTCAAAACTGTGACTCGTTTCCCCACTCTCTGATCACCATTCAAGCAAAACCAGCTCTGAGCAGAATCCCGGCCCCATTGCGGCAAGAATTCCCAAGGTTCCGGGCGCTGGACGGCGATTCTTCATTACTTCCTCAAGCACCACCAGCACGGATGCGGAAGACAGATTTCCTGTGCGGCGCAGGCAATCCCACGAGGCATCGAGCTGGCCGTTGTGCAGTTCGAGCGCATCCGCGGTTGCCTCGAGAATCTTCGGGCCTCCCGTATGCAGCACCCAGCTGCCGATGTCGTCGCGCACAAGCCCGCGCGAGGCGAGGAAGTCGTCAACGTTTCGCGCCAGATTCTTTCTCACCAGATTCGGGACTTCGCGGGAAAGAACGATGCGAAAGCCTTTCTCGGAAATATCCCAGCCCATCATCTCTTCCGTATCAGGATAGAACACGGACCGCGTGGCGAGAACGTGCGGCCCCAAGCTGGAAAGTCCGCACTCCGCACCCGCTACGATGACTGCGGCCGCGCCGTCACCAAAGAGGCCAGCGGAAATCAGGTTAGCCATCGAAAGGTCTTCCCGCTGGATAGTGAGCGAACAAAGCTCGACCGAAAGCACCACGGCAATCTGATCTGGATACGCTTTGACATAGTCGGCAGCGCGCGAAATACCAGATGCCCCCGCGACGCAGCCGAGGCCGAAGATCGGCACCCGACGAATGTTGCTGCACAGCCCCATCTTATTGATGAGCAGCGCGTCGATCGAGGGACTCGAAATTCCGGTCACAGATGTGAAGAAGAACGCATTCAAATTCCGCGCGTGCAAGCTTGCGTCCGCAAGTGCACAACTAATGGCTTTCTCTCCCAACTCTGTCGCGGTGCGAATCCAGTGACGATTGGCCTCACCCCAGGTCATCATCGTCAGATAATGTTCTTTGGGGATGGACAGGTATCGTCCGTCGACTCCGACGTTCCTGTGCAACCGGCGCAGCGCTTCTGGCTTCTCGATCCGGTCTCCCCAGAATTGGCGAAGGCCTTCCAACAGCTCGTCCTGCGAGTAGTAATGCGGCGGAAACGCGCTTGCTGTGCCAACGATCTGCATATTCAGAAAAGATCTCCGATGCTCTTCGTCTTCCTGATTAGAGGAGAAAGATAATTCCTCAGCTTCCGCCGAACTGTCAACAACTTGTAAACTCGTGCCCGTAGATGACGGGTTGCGGGCGGGATTTGGCTCTCCATTTTAGATGCTTCCGGGCTGTCAAGTGCCATGCGGATGCTAAAGTTAGATTGGAATAAGAAAGGCAGGATCCGTACTTGAAATTTATCGTGGGCTTGGTAATTGGGCTTCTCTTGGTGCCCGCAGGGCTTTATTTTTACTTTGCCAGCGGCGACGCTCCGGTGGCGACTACCGACTCCGACATGCCGTTTGAATCCTTCTTGGCGCGCAAGGCTAAGAATATTCGAATCGAGCGGGACATGCCGAAAAACGTGCCCATTCAGGCGACAGAGGCCAATTATCTGGCTGGAGTTGAACTCTACAAAGAGCATTGTGCGGTTTGTCACGGCTTGCCCGACTCGCAAAGGACGGCCATCGCCACGGGAATGTATCCCCGCCCGCCGCAACTGTTTCACGGCAAAGGCGTGACCGATGACGAACCGGGCGAAACGTATTGGAAGATCTTCAACGGTTTTCGTTTGACCGGAATGCCCGGCTTCCGCAAGTCGCTTAATGAAACCCAGATGTGGCAGATGGCGTTGCTGCTCGCAAATGCGGACAAGCTGCCGCCTTCGGTGAAAACCTCTCTAGCCGCGCCGTTGGCGCCCGCAGCCGCCGCTCCGCCTGGCGCGGGCTCGACTGCCCCTAAGGCACAACCGCCTCGATGAGGTTTGAACATGGCGTTTGCCCGCCCTCGAAAGCTCTACACCGAGCAGGAACTTTACGAGTACGCGGTTGGTGCGCTGGCTCGGCGCGGCCGCTCGGTGGCGGAATTGAAGCGGCTGCTCCGCAATCGCGTGGAGGCCGATACCCAGTTCGGCAAAACTCTCGTTGAGCTAGTTATCGTTCGCCTGAAAGATCAAGGGTATCTGAACGATTCCCGCTATGCGGCGGCGTATGCCTCGTACCGGCGGGATTCAGACAAGTTCGGCCGGCGGCGCGCGACCAGCGATCTGAAGGCTAAGGGCGTGCATGCGGAGATCATCGAGAAGGCCGTCGATTCGGCTTACCAGGACGTGAAGGAAGAAGACCTGGCGCGCGCCTATCTGAAGCGAAAACGACTCCAGAAGCCAAAGGACAGACGAGAGGCAGCGCGTATTTTTCGTACTCTTGGGCGGGCTGGATTTGGAGCGAAAACTATTTTTGCGATCTTGAAGAAATGGGATGTTGACGAGGAGACTCTGAGCGCACTCGACGAGACGCTCTTAGACGGATCAAGTTAAGACTGGCGACTCCGCACCCGAACTCTCACCACGAAAAAAAGGCGTTCGACTTGCTCGAACGCCTTGTAAGTCAGCTGACCTGCGTGCCAGCCCGAATCAGTTGTGTGGCGGCTTGTCGTCGTGTTTCTTCTTGTCATCCTGTTTCTTTTTGTCGTCTTGCTGCTTCTTATCGGGCGGCGCTTGTCTGTTCGGCTGCGACTGTGCCGCGGGCTCGTTACGCTGTGGCGGCTCGACCGGACGATTCGCTTGCGGGCGCTCCGCAGGTTGATTCTCTCTCGGTGGTTGCGCCTGCGGCCGGTCCGGCGGTGGAGTGTACTGAGGCCGGTCATTGCGCGGAGGTTCTTGCGCGTTTGGCCGGTCATTGCGAGGTGGAGGTGGAACCGGACGATTGTTGTCCGGCTGTGGCCGATTCATGTCCGGTCGACTCGGTTCCGGCCGGTTCGGTTGCGGTCGCTCTGGTTGAATCGCCTCTGGCCGATTCTGTTGCGGCTGCTGAGGACGTTCATTTCGGGCAGGCGGCTCGGTCGGCCGATTGTACGGCGCCGGCTGATTTTCTTGTCCGCGCGGCGGTTGATTCATTCCCGGATTACCTGGCTGATTTCCCGGCCGATTCCCGCCTGGGCCCTGCCCCGGGCGGTTCCCTGGCTGAGCCATTACCGGGGTTGCCGGTCTGGCCGGAGGCGCCTGCCGAATCTGCGGGCGAGCTGCTGGAGCGTTCGCCGGCCGCGCCTGTTCCATCTGCCTCATTTGCTGGCGGGCAATTGGCTGTCCTGGATTCGCTGCCAACTGCTGCTGGCGCGCCGCGAACGCGACAGGTGCGGGTGGTGGCGTCCTCTTGGCGATGATCGGGCGCTGAGCAACCGCCACCGGCGGAGCTTTCACGCGCCCGGCGGTGTTGGCATGCAGCCCCAGGACGCTATTCGATGTGGGAGCAACCGCAACTCTGGCGCTGACCGGCATCGAAGCGATTTCTTTCACGTTGACGGCAACGCTCGCGCGTGCCACCGGCTGAGCGCTGACAAACGCGCGTTGCGGAACGGCGGTAACCGCGCCACTAACGCCGCGATTCACGTACGTGACATTCGTGATCGTCGTCTGATTGCGAATGATGGTCGTGTTGTAGACATTGGTGATGACTGTCCGATTGACGACTGTCCCGCTCATGTTGACGTTCGTGAGATATCGCTCACTGACCCGATAGGACGGAACGTAAACCTCCCGCGGTCCAAGCGGGAACCAGGCGACGTTGCCACCGACCGCCATTCCGCCGCCGCCAACAAATACGACCAGCGCGGGAGCATAAACCGCGCGCACTTCACGCGGCCCCGGAATCCATCCCCATCGCCCGGCAATAAATGCCCACCGGCCATAGTGGAATGGCGCGTAGCCCCAAGGCTCATCGTCAACCCAAGTCCATCCCCAGGGATCGACCCAAGCCCAGTGGCCTTCGCGATATGGCGCCCAGCCGACGGCCACGCGCGGGTACCATACATTTCCATAGCCCATCGCCGGCGCCCACTCGCCGTTATCGTCGAGATCGGCGTAGCCAACGACGTCGTCCGAGACATATTGCGCCGACCGCGAGTGTTCAAAGCGGTCGTAGCGGCCATAGCACCAGCGGTCGAAATCATCCGGCCCACCGAGCATGTCCATCTCGGCGTTCAGGCGGTCGCTTCCGCTGAATGTTATGCGCTGGCCTTCGTGGATGGTGTAGGTCGATCCGTTGCCGGTCGATTCGCCCTCGCCTTCGCGAACGCTGACGACGGTATATGTTCCGTCTTCACTCGCTTCCACGCGATAGCGGCCCGACTCGGTGATCGTGAACGCCTGATTCGGCGTATCGATCTCGAAATCATCGTCCCGTCCCAGGCGACGCACGCGGATGTTGATCGCTCCCGAGCTGAGCTGCACCTGGATGGTGTCGTCATCGAGATTGAGAAATGAGATACCGGTATTGCTATTCATGGAGATCACCGCCGAACCAAGTTCCACCTCGGCGCGTGAATCCTCGTCGGCCCACAGCTGATCGCCGATCGTGATTGGACGGTTCGAAGCAGCGTCGACCCAGTCGTTTTCACCGGCCGGCAGGAACGAAACTGACCCCTGCAAATAGCCAAGACGCGCGACTCGAGTGGGAGGATCGTCCTGATCGTAGTCATCGCCATTTTGCGCGATTGACCGCTGGCTGAGCGCAGCAAACAGGAGCGCAGCCGCGGAGAGGGCAGTTGCCCAACGCCGCAATTCGCTGAAAGTTTTCATAATGCCATCCTGAGATCTGGGTTTGCATTTCGTAGGGCGAAGTCCATCGCTGCGTTTTCGCATCACGAAAAGCCTGTACATCCCCTCTAACACTAGAATCTTTGTAAAGATGTGTAAAGTTCGGGAAAAGATGTCTTCTCGTCGCGTGCACTCCACGAGAAATAACGGACATGCTCGCGAGTCATCTTAAAAGCTTGGCCAGCTTCTACCCTTACGCTCGACGAAATCTTCAATCTGTGGCGCGCCTAACAATCGTTCCAGGATCATGATTCGCTCCGGAGTCTGACCTGTCAAGGAGGAAGGCATCGCCTGCAAAGATGGCAAACGGAACTCGTTTTCAGGAAAACGGGAGGAATGAGGCGTCTACGTTCAGGCCCCGATGATCATTCGCCTTGGGGCGCGAGGTTCGGTAGTTTTCAGATCTCTTGCCAACGTGCCGGCTATTTTGTGGGTGATCCGCACTCCGACCGCGGCGATCAGGCGATCTTGATCCTTCGGGAAAGGTCCTTGCTCAAGACGAATGGATTCCAGTTCCTGGCGACAGATTTCGTCCAGCCGGGCACGCAGCGCGACTAACTCGGGAGGCGCCGCTCCAAGCAGCAGCATCTTCTTGAATTCCCGGACTTCCGACTGAACGATCCGCTCCGCCTCGGCTTCGCCCGGTCGCCTGCCGCCAGGATCGACGACTCGAGTTTGGCTCCCGTCTTTGCTTGCGTCGCGTCGGAGTTCGACAGTCCGCTCGTCTAACCGAGGCGCAATCTGCCGAGGCTCGACAGCGCGTTCGAGATCCTCTAGGTCGTATAGAAGAACTCCATCAAATGCGCGCACCGCTGGATCGATGTCTCGGGGGAGCGCAAGGTCAATCAGCACGAGTTTTTGGCCTTTCTTGCCAATCTCATTGCGCTGGATGGCCAACTGCTTCATATCATCGGCGTTGAAAATAAACTCTGCCGCCGAGGTGGCACTAATGACGAGATCTGCGTTTGCGAGATGCTTCCCGCGCTCCTCGATCACTCCACCGACGATGCTCTTTGAAGCTGACTCAAGTTTAGAGACCAACTCCCGCGCCGAATTCTCATTGTGGCTCAAAATGCAAAGCGAGCGCGGGTTTCGCCGCGACAACTCCCGCGCGGCACTCTCCGCCATATTGCCGGCGCCAAAAATTACGACGTCCCTTCCGTCGATCGAGCCGAGGATTTGCTCCGCCAAGTGCACAGCCGCCAAAGGAGCTGATACCAGGTGGGAGACGAAGTCTGTTTCCTTTCGCACTCTGCGCCGGACGCCGAGCGCCTTGCGCAAGACCGCATCAAGATGGCGCCCGGTACACCCTGCATTCTCAGCGTGCCGCCATGCCATCGCGAACTGCCGCGCGATGTGACCTTCGCCTATGCACATGGAGTCGAGCCCGCAGCTAACGCGGAATGCATGGGCCAACGCCTGATCGTCCACGAGGCGATAGAAACTATTCCATTCCTGTAGCTTGAGATCGTATTCCGAGGAAAGGAGGCGAAGAATCGAGTTAACCGCCAGGGTCGGGTCGCCCCACAGAATGAATTCTGTGCGATTGGAGGTTGAGAATACGAGGACCTCCTCAATGCCCTCGCCTTGCGCGAGCATTGAGAGAACTTCCGCTTGACGGCAGCCGCTCATCCAGAAGCGTTCCCGCACTTCGACGCCTGCGCTTCTGTGATTAAGCCCGACAACTACCAACGTCGGTTCCAAGAGACACTCTCCCTCAAAGCACGTCAACGCTTATAAGGCACTAGAAGGGCCAAAGCTCGGAGCATTGTAATTGCCTTGCAAGCGGCTGAAACAAGGCGCATTAGATCAATCGTTGCGTTCTGCAACAGTGCGTAATCTGAGTCTTGACTGCGAGTTATCACGCCGCAATTGGGTCTGCCGCCGCGTATGTCTGCCCAGCGTGCTCAAACCTCAAAGTAAGCTACCTGCCCGTGCCAGAACTTCTTGCTCCATCAGGGTTCTTACATTCGGAGCGTTAAAGGCTCCAGGAAAAAGGTGGGTACGTTATCTATTTTGTGATATCGTTCCTGCCGCATACCTCTGCAATCAAAAATTGTTGGCTACAGGCTTTTTCCTGTGCGAACCGGTTGGTTGCAGCGGACAGCGCTCAAGGTTTTGGGCGCATATTTCTTACTCATAGGAGAAGAAAGATGAAGATGATGGTGCGGGCGTTGCTGAGCATGGCGGTACTGGCGCTGGTTTTTTCAACTTATTCATTTGCAGATGCGGGAGCCGACTACAAGGCGAAGTGCGCCATGTGCCATGGCGCGAACGGTGAAGGCAAAGAAGCGATGAAGACGGTGAGCTTCGCCTCGCCTGATGTGCAGAAGATGTCCGACGCGGATTTGACGGACGCCATCACCAAGGGCAAGGGAAAAATGCCATCCTACGACGGGAAGCTCTCGAAGGATCAGATCGGCGATCTGGTAAAGTGGATCCGCACGCTGAAGAAGTAGCTCTGTTATAGTCTTGCTGGATAAAGCGGCCGCTCCGTGCGAGGGCCGCTTACTTTTTGGGGAGGATACGCTTGAACGCCACCGTGCGGCAGTTGGTTGCGCTAGTCCTGATGGCACTATTCTGGCCAGCTATCGCGCTGGCCGATGGCGGGGCCGAATTCAAAGTGAAATGCGCCCCCTGCCATGGAGCGCGCGGAGGCGGCGAGACGAAACTCGGACAGCACCTGCGTGTCCGCGACATGGGCTCGGCCGACGTGCAGATGCAATCGGACTCGCAGTTGACCGAGATCGTCAGGAAAGGCCGGGGAAAGATGCCGGCCTACGAGGGCAAGTTGAAAAAGGAGCAGATCGAGGAACTGGTCCGGTACATCCGCACTTTAAAAAAGTAGACTCTCAGCCGCGCTTCTCGATTTTCGCCCAGGTGTCCTTCAGCGCTACCGTGCGATTGAAGACAGGATGAGCTGGCTTCGAGTCCGGGTCAACACAGAAATAGCCCAACCGTTCGAACTGGTATCGGCTTTCCACCGGGGCATTGGCTAGCGACGGTTCCAGCTTCGCATTTGTGACCACTTCGAGTGAAAGCGGGTTGAGATTGTCGGTGAAGTCGCGCTCGCCCGGTCGCTCGCTTTCCGAGACCTCATTCGGATTCTCCTTGGTGAAGAGCTTGTCGTAGAGCCGCACGTCGGCATCGATGGCATGTTCAGCCGAGACCCAGTGGATGGTCGATTTCACTTTTCTCCCATCGGGCGCGTTCCCTCCGCGCGTTGCCGGGTCGTAAGTGCAGTGCACTTCGACAACTTCTCCCTTGTCATCCTTCACAACGCTCTTCGCGGTGATGAAGTAACCATAGCGCAGGCGCACTTCGCGGCCGGGCGAAAGGCGGTAATACTTTGGCGGCGGGTCCTCGCGAAAATCGTCCTGCTCTATATACAGTTCGCGCGAGAACGGAACCTTGCGCCAGCCTGCCTTTTCGTCCTCAGGATTGTTTTGCGCATCCATCTGCTCGACCTGCCCCTCGGGGTAATTGTCGATCACAACTCTTAACGGTCGTAGAACCGCCATCACACGCGGGGCCCGCTTGTTCAGGTCTTCGCGGACGAAGTGCTCCAGCATTGCCAGTTCGAGCGTGCCGTTGGTCTTTGAAACGCCGATGGCATTGCAGAAATTGCGTAGGGCCTCTGGCGTGTAACCTCGTCGCCGAATGCCGGAAAGCGTAGGCATGCGCGGATCGTCCCAACCGCTGACTAGTTTCTCCTGCACAAGCTTCAGAAGTTTGCGCTTGCTCAGGAGCGTGTAGGTGAGGCTGAGCCGGTCAAATTCGTACTGCTGCGACGGGAAGATTCCCAGGTTTTGAATAAACCAGCTGTAAAGCGGCCGATGATCCTCAAATTCAAGCGTGCACATCGAGTGCGTCACGCCTTCGATGGAATCGGACTGCCCGTGCGCGTAGTCGTACATCGGGTAGATGCACCACTTGCTGCCGGTGCGGTGATGGTCGGCATGCAGGATGCGGTACATCACTGGATCGCGCATGTTGAGGTTAGGCGACGCCATGTCAATCTTCGCTCGCAGCACGCGCGCGCCGTCCGGGAATTCGCCCTTGCGCATGCGCTCGAAAAGATCGAGATTCTCTGAGACGGTGCGGTTGCGGTAGGGGCTCTCCTTGCCGGGATCGGTGAGCGTGCCACGATGCTGGCGAATCTCCTCCGCGTTTAGGTCGTCGACGTAAGCCTTGCCGTCCTTGATCAGCTTGATTGCCCACTCGTACAGCTGGTCAAAGTAGTCCGAGGCATAACACAAACGCTCCCACTCGAAGCCCAGCCAACGCACATCCTTCTCGATCGAATCGACGTACTCCTGCTCTTCTTTTTCGGGATTGGTGTCGTCGAAGCGGAGGTTGGTTTTGCCGCCGAATTCGTCCGCCATGCCAAAATCCAGGCAAATGGCCTTGGCGTGGCCAATGTGCAGGTAGCCGTTGGGCTCTGGGGGAAAACGGGTCTGAATGACAGCATCGCCGTATTTCTTGGTCTTCAGGTCCTCAATCATCGCGTCGCGAATGAAGTTGGACGGGCGCGGTTCCGCGGGGGGTACGGGGCCGATTTCGCTCGGCAAAAGAGAATTAGTCGGACTCATGCTCTTGCTATTCTATATGTCGTATGGCGCAGTGCGTACAGTGTGGGCGGCAAATACCGGGCTTGAGCTTCGGCAAGAAGATCTGCCAGTGGTGTAAGCAGCACGAGGCAGCGCAGCGGGGCGAGGACGCCGAGTATCAGCGGGTGGAGACTGTGCCTTGGGCGCGGCGAGACGCGCCATCGATGCTGGTCACACAGGCCATATTCGGTGCAAACGTCGCCGTATTCATCGGGATGACACTTGCCGTCGGAAGCGCCATGCTCAGCGACCCTCCCGGCGAGGCGCTGGTGGCCTGGGGCGCGAACTTCGGACCGCTTACGATCGGTGGCCAGTGGTGGCGCCTGCTTACTTGCTTATTTGTACATGGCGGATTGCTGCACATCGGCTTCAACATGTGGTGTTTGTGGGATCTGGGACGGCTGGCGGAGTCAGTGTACGGGCGGTGGACGTTTGCTGTGGTCTATTTGCTGTGCGGCCTCTCGGCGAGTTTGGGAAGCCTGATCTGGAATCCGGTTGTGTTGAGCGTCGGCGCTTCGGGCGCAATCTTCGGAATTGCTGGAGCATTGATTTCATCGTTCTACCTCGGTGAGTTTTCGTTGCCGCGCGCTGCCGTTACCGGAATGATGCGCAGCGTGGTGATGTTCGTCGGCTACAACCTCTTCTTTGGCGCGATTATCGCCCGTACCGACAATGCCGCACATATCGGCGGATTGATCATGGGATTGATCCTCGGCGCGTTAATCGCACGGGTAGCTCCGGCGCATGATGCGATCCTTCGGAGAATTGCTGTGCTCGTCCTTGGAGCCGCGCTGATAACTGGCGGAGCCCTATGGCTTGCGCGGTCCCGAGCTTATCTCGTACACAGAGAGAGTGGCTTTGCCGATCTGAAGGCCGGCGATGCGGACGCAGCCATTCGAGAGCTCGAAAAATCCGCGCAGCAGAAACCGAACTCTGTCGACACTCATCAGGCACTGGCTGAGGCGTATTTCAATAAGCGGGACTTTGACCATGCCGCGGCGGAAATTAAACGGGCGATCGCACTCGATCCGCGCAATGAGACAGCGCAATACAATCTCGGTTCGATTTACATGGCACAAAAACAGCCTGACCAAGCGGAAGCCGCTTTCACTCAGCTTCTAAAGCTGAACCCGAATAGCGCGAACGGTCACGCCGGAATGGCTCGAGTCTTCACTTATCGTGGCCACTATGCGGAAGCCCTGGCGGAGTACAAAACAGTAGCGGGCATCGATTCGCTTTATCCGAATATTTATTACCGGATTGGAGTTCTTGAGGCGCGCTTGAACAGGCCGGACGAGGCCATTGCGGCGTTGTTGAGGCAACGCCAGACCTGGGACGACGCTGCCACCGAAAACGCCCTGGCGGATCTTTATGACGTTACGGGAAGAAAACAGGAAGCCGAGGCCGCGCGAGCTAAGGCTCAGGAATTGGCGGGGCAGAAGTAAGGAGTAAGGTCGCGGAGACAATTAGCGTCAGCACCTGAGCTTAGGGTTTCCGTATCGACTGTTCGATCCTTTTCAGCGTCGTCTCTTTTCCCAACACCTGTAGAGTCTCAAACAGGGGCGGCGCGTTTTTCCTTCCACACACCGCAACTCGAATTGGTTGAAACATCTGTCCCGCTTTAAGTCCCAGTTCCTGTGCGGCGGCTCGTAGAGCTTGATCTAGTGCATCGTGCGTGAACTCCGTTTTGGACAAGACGTCGCGCCCCTTGACCAGCGCTTTCTGCGCCATCGCCGCATCTCCTTTCTGTGGGACCAGCTCCCCCGGATCATACGGCGGAAGCTGATCGACAAAGAAGAAATCGGCGGCCGTCAGCACGTCGCGCAGCAGTTCGATCCGCTCCCGGATCAGCGGTGTAATGGCCAGCATTTTTCCCGGAGTGACTGCGTGTCCTGCTTCACGAACGATTGGGAGAAGTTTTTCGCTGAGTTCCGGCACGGCCAGCGCGCGGATGTGCTCGGCATTCAGCCATAACGCCTTCGGGTCAAAGGTTTCGCGCGGGTTCGCGGCGGGCTCTTTGAAATTCACAACCGCATTCGCTCGGTTGATCCCCCCTAATGAAAACGCATCAACTAGTTCCTGCATCGTCATGCGCGTCCGGTCGTCTTTCGGCGACCAGCCCAACAGACACAAGAAATTGATAAAAGCTTCCGGCAAAAACCCCGCGTCGCGATACGTTGTCACGCTGACCACCGGCCCGTGTCTTCGCTTCGAGAGCTTCGAGCCATCCGGCGCCACCAGCAGCGGCAGATGTGCAAACTGCGGCAGAGCTGCGCCGGCGCTCTGCGCGGCCTTAAAGATCAGCACATGCTTGTAGGTGTTGGAAAGATGGTCCTGGCCCCGGATGATGTGGCTGATTTTGAGGTCGATATCGTCCGCGCACGACGCCAGATGATAGGTCGGCATGCCATCGCTGCGCAGCAGAGCGAAGTCTTCGATATCGTCGGCGGACTTTGACTGGAGGCCATACACCGCATCGTTAAACTGAACCTGCTCGCCCGCGCCTCGTGGAACCCGATAGCGCAGCGCGAAAGACTCGCCCGCGGCTGCCCGACGGTCGCCCTCTTCGCGGCTGAGTTCCCGCATTCCGGGATTGAAGAGCCAGGTTTGATTCGCGCCTGACTTCTCCGAGTCGCCCGTGTGCGCTGGCGTAAAGTCGCGGTACGCCAGGCCTTTCTGAAAAATCGCCTCCGCGATCTGGCGATGCAGCGCGAGCCGTTCCGACTGCTTGTATTCCTCATCCCAGCCGAGATTCAGCCAGCGAAGACCGCCGAAGATCGAATTGACGCTGGCCTCGGTATTACGCTCGACGTCGGTGTCGTCCAGGCGAAGCACCATGGTGCCTTTGTTGTGGCGGGCGTAAAGCCAGTTGAAGATGAACGTGCGCGCGCTGCCCACGTGCAAAAACCCGGTTGGAGACGGTGCGAACCTGACTCGGAGCATAACGATTGAGTATAGCGGACGGCGTCGCGCGAATAGCCGCAACGCTCAGAATCCACAGATGTTTGGCCGCCTGGTTACCTGGGTTACCATAGTAATCCCGCGGATGCTAAAGGCTCTGGCGGGAGCGCATCATACAAGAAGATACTTTAGGGCAGATCCTTTGAACGAGCCGTGCCCAGGGCGGAACGTTAACAAAGACATCTATTGCTTTGACCTGTCTTCCCTATAGTGAGGCCGAGTTGTTCCAGCCGGGCCCGCATCTAGCGTTTGGTGGATTTTTGTGGGTGAGTGTTTGAGGGACGATGATTAGCATGGCCACAGGTTCGGTTCTGATTCCTGGAGCCGTCGCGCTCCTTGTTCTGCTCGTGTTTACCTATCTGTATGAGCAGAGCCGGCAGGGATATTTCCGCGCGTGGCAAGCGGCGTGGGGCGCCTACACCGTTCACTATGCGATCGAAGCGATCATCTACTTCCGCGGCCCGTCCGCGCTCCTGTTCTTTCTCAGCTCGATGTTGCTGGTCGGCGTCGCCATGTGCATTTTCGTATCAACCCGGCTGACGAAAGGACCCTTCCAGCTGCAGTGGTACGACATCACCCTGACCGGCGCGGGCACGCTTCTGGCTTATGTGAGCTTGCGTGCACACATGGCCGCCAACACCTTCAATCCGAGTAACGCGGAACTGCCGATTTACTTGCGGCTGGATACGGCCCTCGCGGCGATTCTTTTTTACTCTTCGTTCCACTATTACCGCTACGGTTTTCGGCGCGATTCCGTCGCCTTCCGCACACTGGCATTTTCGCTGGCGCTGTGGGGCGCGCTCATGGGCGCGGGCCAGTTCCGGCAGTCTTTCCTCGAAGTGGGCCGGCCGGGTGGTTTTCTGTGGCCCATCCCGCAAATGCTCATGGCCATCGCGATGGTCATGGTGCTCTTTGAAAACGAACGCAATGCGGTGCAGGAACACGCGCTAGCGTTTTCGACGCTCGGGATCGATCCCCGTCGTTTGCTATCCGCCAACGAGCTCGTACCCAGCATGCAGGCTTTTGCGGATCGCTTGGTCGCACCCCTGGCCTCACACCGTGGAGTCATTCTCATCTCGAGCCAATGGCGCGGCACGGTTCCTTCCGTGCAAAAGGGATTCTCGGTCGAATTCCTCGAGAAGCTGCAACGCACACGGGCTGGCGATTATATCTGCGAGCTGGCATATCGGCGCGGGGGTGTCGTCACTTTCCGCAATCTGTCGGAGATGGAAGAGCCCTTGCCCGCGCTCTCCGGGGGCAGGTTTGAGGCGTTCAAGGAGACGCTGTTGTCGGAAGACATCACCGACCTCATGGCTGTAAGCCTGCAGACTCGAGAACACAATTTCGGAGTTTTGCTGTTTCCCCATGCAGAACGTCGATGGTTTGGCTCGTCGAATCTGCGGCTGCTCATCGGGCTGGCTTTGCAGATTGCTTTGACCCTCGAGAACTACGTGGTCATGCACGAAGCGCAGCGCCGGACGAAAGAATACGAATTGCTCACCGAGATCGGCCAAGCGGTCAGTTCCCATCTCAACCAGGATGAGGTTCTGCGCACCGTGCAGGCAGAGCTTGGGCAAATTTTTGACACCACCGCGTTCTACATTGCATTCCTCGAAGAAGACGAAATCCGTTTTGAGCTCGAAGTCGAAGACGGTCAGTTCCTTCCCAAGCGTTCACGAAAGGTAGCGAACGGTTTGACCGAATACATCCTTCGAACCGGGCAACCCCTGCTGATCCAATCCGATTTGGAGTCGATGCGCTCGAAGTTGGGCGTGGACTTCATTCCTGCGCACCCGGCGCGGTGTTTCTGTGGAGTTCCTATCCTGCTCGGGGGCCGTCCGGCCGGCGTGATGGGGGCGTTGAGCACCGAAAAGGAGTTTCTATTTCAGCAGCGCGATCTTGAGGTCATGCAAACCGCCGCCGGGCAACTGGGTGTGGCCATCGAAAACGCACGGCTCTTCTCCGAGGAGCAGCGCCGCGCTCGCCATCTCGCCTTCCTGAACAACATTTCGAAGATGGCGATCTCGAGCGAAGACGCCGAGCAGATGATGGCCGACATCGTGCGCGAAATTCAGAAGAACTTCCGCTATGACCACATCGGCATCGGCATCATGGACTACGCCACCAAGGACATCGAAATCAAGGCCGAGGCGGGTGCAACCTCGCGGGCTCTCGGGCGGCGCATCCCGATCGGAACGGGCGTGCTGGGCAAGGTCGCGCGCACAGGCATCAGCGCACTCGTGCAAAATGCCGGCCCCGGACAATTGGCTGGCGTAATGCCTGAATCGCGGGCCGTCCTTTGCCTGCCGATCTTGTTCAGCGAAACGCTGCTCGGCGTTCTCAACGTGGAGAGCCGTTCCGAAAATGCCTTCGCGCCGCAGGATGTTTTGATTTTGAATACGCTTGCCGACTTGCTCGCCACGGCGTTGCACAATTCGTTTGTCTTCCAAAAACTGCAGCAGCAGTCCATCACCGACGGGCTGACAGGAATCAAAACGCGGCGCTACTTCTGGGAGGCACTCAGCTCCGAGTGGAAGCGCGCATCGCGCTCTGGGCGCCCATTCTCCGTCGTTCTCATCGACCTGGACAAGTTCAAAGAGGTGAACGACTCGCAGGGCCACCTGGAAGGCGACCTCGTGCTCGCGCGCGTTGGCCGCTTGCTCGAGCAGAAATGCCGGCAGTCAAACGTTGTGGCCCGGTACGGTGGCGATGAATTCATCATCCTGATGCCCGAGACCGGCATTGAGCAGGCCCAGGTTTTGGCCGAGCGCTTGCGGCTCTGGCTGGCCACCGATCCGATGCTTGAAGAACACAAGATCACCGGCAGCTTTGGCGTCGCCAGCTTCCCAGTGCACGGGTTCGCCATTGAAGACCTGATTCGCGTCGCCGATGCGGGCATGTACATCGCCAAGCACGCTGGAGGCAACCAGGTCGCCGCCTCCGAACCGTTCCGCGAGGGAACGGCCGTGCAACGGCAATTGCTCTCGTCCTACATCGAAGGATTCCTGCAGCGCGAGCACAATGGTCCCGAGCACCTCGAGGAGTTGATCGGCACGCTCCGCAAGCTCTGCGGCAACGATGACGAGAACACCACCGCGATGCGCGAGGCGATCGAGATCCTGGCCCAGACCGCGGAATTGCGCGAGCCAAACGCCAGCGGACACGCCGATAAGTCGCGCCATTTTGCCGGAATTATTGCCCGCGGACTGAATCTCTCCGAGCATGAAATATCGGATGTGGCTTTTGCGGCGGCGGTCCACGATGTAGGCAAGCTTTTTATTGATGCCAGCATCCTGACCAAATCCGGTCCTCTCACTGAGGAAGAATTCGCCATTCTGAAGGCTCATCCACAACTTGGAGTGGAAATTCTAAGAGCCATGCCTGAGAACGACCGGGTGGCGGAGGCCGTCTTATCTCACCACGAGGCTTTCGACGGGACCGGTTATCCATTTGGGCTGCGCGGAGAGAGCATTCCGCTCGCGGGCCGCATTCTCGCCGTCACGGACACCTACGCCAATCTCATCAGCGACCGCTCATTCGCGCCCGCCAAAACTCACGAGCAGGCTATCGCCGAACTCGAGAAGTTGAGCGGCACCAGGTTTGACGGAATGATTGTTCGCCTCTTCGCCCGTCTGCTGAAGATGGAGCGGTCGTCCGTTCTGGGCAACGGATCTTAGACAGTTGTGACTGTCACCTTCGAGTCCTTCGGCAAATAGCTCTTCCGGCGAAACCAGTCTTCGAGCGCATTGCGCAAGCGATCCACCGGAACATTCGTGCCGATCTCCAAGAAACCATCCGCTACGGGCAGCGTGTCGTCAAAAACGGATTCGTTGGTGAAATTGCGCATGCTGAAGTTGTCCAGCCAATGCAGGGGACAGGGCTGAAGCTGGCCATTCACCTCATATTGGACATGCACCTTGCGAGCGAACATGGCTTGATTTAAGCACAGTCGACAGCGCGGTTGCCGCTCGGGCAGTTTTCAGTCCTTATGAAAACCGGCGCGCTCCATTCCACGCTGAGCCTCCGGATTTTTCATAAACGTCTCCCAGACAAAGCCGCTGCGCAGATTTTCCGCCATGAGCAGAATGATGCCGGTGTCGATTCCGACTACATCGGAGTCGTACCAGTTGTTGAGCGGGTTGAAGGCATTCACGAAGCCGTACTGGGTCCACGCGGCCGGGTATTTCGTTTTGATCGTTCGCAGGACTCGAATCGTGGCTGTCGGCATAAAGGGCAACGATCCGCCCGCCGCGCTTGGAACCACGCTGCCGTCGATCGGACCGGTGGCGGGAGGGCCTCCCCAAGCGACATAGCCGTGCTGAGAGTCGGAGGCGTTGATGCCCCAGAGATCCTCGCTGTAGTCGGGGAACTGCTTGCCCAGCTCAATGCAGAAGCGGCGATGGACTTCGGTGGCAGTAACCGAGTTCTGGAAATAATCGGCATACTTGTCGCGCTTGCCCCAACTCGTTCATATCCTCGACGGCGCATATCGCAACGCGCTTCTGCATGACAGCGCCAGGCAAAATCTCGAATCGAGTGACTTGCTTCTCGAGAATGCGTCCATCGATTTTTCGGTACGTGTGCTTAATTCCATAAAATCAGAAGCATGTAATTCAGGAACCGACGCGACCGATGAAAGTGCATGCTCCCTCGACGACCCGTCTCTCTCCTTGGGTGATTGGACGGAAATGATTTCGTATGCGGCCTACCGACTGGAGAACCTGTCCCATCGAACAGCAACGAAGCCTGGCGCGAATTCGTCACAAGCAATCGTCGGCGCACGCATCGAGTCCATGGAACATCTCTATCGCAGGTATTCGCCGTCGCGAAGATTCACTTCGATCATCCTCAAGCCAGAACGTATCTCGATGCGGCGCAGGAACAGCTACATTTGGCTCGCGAGCAGGTCGAGGCGGATCGGACATTATGTCAGTGCGATCCTCCGGGCGTTGCATCACGCCTCGACGCAATGTCCGAACTCGATGGTCTCATGAACAGCACGCGCGATGCGCTCTTGCCGTAGTCGCCCGATTCGACTTTCCTTCCACGACTCGTGGTTATCGCCGCTCCATTTCTTTCACCTATAATGCCGACGCATGGGCTGGCCTGTCCCCTCTTCGATTGGTTGGCTCTTTGCACCACAACAAGGTGAGCCAGAACGGTTGATTCCGCGCTGGCTTTTTCTTCGCGCTCTGGGCGCCATCTATTTTTCGGCATTTTTCTCGCTTATCTTTCAAATCCGCGGCCTCATCGGTCCAAATGGAATTCTCCCGGCCGGCGCCTATCTGGGCGCCATCGCGCAATCCCTAGGACACGTGTCGCGACTTTGGTATGCGCCGACCCTCCTGTGGTGGTCAGGAAGCGATGCCATGCTCGTCACTCTCTGCTGGGCAGGAATCACGGCATCCGTCCTGCTGGTTCTGAATGTATGGCCCCGAGCGATGCTTGTCGTCTGCTTCGTTTGTTTTCTTTCCTTCGTTAGCGCCGCGCAGGACTTCTCAGGTTATCAGTCAGATGGGATGTTGCTGGAAGCGGGATTTATTGCGCTATTCTTGGCCCCACCGGGCCTGCACCCAGGCCTCGGGCGCGCACGCCCCGCGCCGCGCGCTGCACTGTTCTTATTGCTGTGGGAGTGGTTCCGCATCTACTTCGAATCCGGCGCAGCCAAACTTCTCAGTGGCGACCCGGAGTGGCGCCACTTCACCGCCATGGACGAGTACTACCAGAACGGCCCGCTGCCCACCTGGATCGGCTGGTACTTGCAGCACTTGCCACACTGGTTTCATGCCGCAACAGCCGCGGTCACACTTGTGATGGAACTCGTCCTCGTCTTGATGGTCTTTCTGCCTCGCCGCTGGCGCATCGGATGTTTCTTTATCGTGACGGCCTGGCAGATCGGCGTCATCGTCAGCGCTAACTACACATTTCTGAACTACCTTGTCCTCGCGCTGGGCGTTCTCCTGCTCGATGACCGATTCGCGCAAAGTCTCTTGCCTGCAAAATGGCGCGCTCGGCTTCAAGTAAGCTCTGCCCAGAGTGAACCGCCTACTCTCAACGCTCAGGCGCCTGTCGCTGGCGTTGGGCATTCGTGGAGCGCGGCAAAGTTCTCCATCAGCGTCGTAATTCTGACCTGGATCTTCTATGCAAGCACGCTGGAAATGATCTGGATGTTCGCAAGAGCTCCCTCGCCTTCGTTTCCCGTTACCGCACTCGAGCCATTCCGAATCGCCAATCGATACGGGCTGTTCGCAGTCATGACGCGTGGCCGCTACGAAATCGAATTCCAGGGTTCGGTGGATGGCACGAACTGGGTCACCTACCCGTTTCGCTACAAACCGCAGGCGTTGAATGAGCCTCCCGGAATCTATGCACCGTACCAGCCGCGTTTTGACTGGAACCTGTGGTTTGCATCGCTCGCGTCGTGGCGTGATGACTCCATCGTTCCCAACACCGAGGTGTGTCTTCTTTCGCACGACAAGGACGTCCTTCAGTTGTTTGGGAGCAACCCTTTCGCGACCAGTCCACCGAAGCAGATACGCGTGCTCCTCTGGCAATATTGGTTTACAACGATGAAGGAAAAGCGCGAGACCGGCAACTGGTGGAGGCGCCAATTGGTGGGCCTGTATGCGCCGACAGTCGAGCGCACATCCGAAGGCGACTTTAAAGTCATCGAATGGCCAAACGTGCCCCCGAGAGAGTAATAGCAGTATTTGCTTATGTGTAATCGGAAATCATGACGGCAACAGCAAAAGCGTGCGTCATCGGCTCAGGCCCGAACGGGTTGGCGGCGGCCATTGTCCTCGCCCAAGCGGGCTTGCAAGTCGAAGTGCTCGAAGCCGAAGCCGTTCCCGGCGGCGGCGCCCGCACGATGGAGCTGACACTTCCCGGCTTTCTGCATGACTTCGGCTCTGCCGTGCATCCGCTGGCCGTCGGGTCGCCTTTTTTCTCTTCTCTGCCCCTTCAAGACCACGATCTGCACTGGATTCACTCTCCTGCGGCGGTCGCTCACCCTCTGGATGACGGCACCGCGGTCGTCTTGGATAAAGATCTCAACCAGGCGGCAATTTCGCTCGGCCAGGACCGCGATGCCTGGGCCAGCCTAATGCGTCCGTTTGTGGAGCGCTGGACCGATTTTGCTTCGGAGGTGCTGGCGCCAGTTCCGCTGTTCCCAAAGCATCCATTTCTCATGGCGAGATTCGGCGTAAGCGCCATCGCCTCGGCGAAGAGCATTGCGAAGCGTTTTCGCAGCGAGAGAACACGCGCCATGTTCGCCGGCCTCGCCGCGCATTCATTTCTCGGTTTGGATGAGCCTTTGAGCGGCGCGTTCGGCATGTTGATGGCGATCTCCGCACATGCCGTTGGCTGGCCTATCCCGCGCGGCGGAGCACAGGCCATCACGAGCGCTCTATGCGGTTACCTGTCGACTCTCGGTGGAGCGGTGCGGACCTCGTCGCGCGTCGACAACCTCTCGGCCTTGAACGGCCACGACTTGATCCTCTGCGACCTCACTCCGCGACAATTGCTCAACGTCGCCCGAAACCGGCTGTCGGAGAGCTATCGTCAAACCCTGAGCCAATTCCGCTATGGGCCCGCGGTGTTCAAAGTCGACTACGCGCTGAAGGGCCCGATTCCCTGGAAGGCTCCGGAATGCGCGCGCGCCGCGACCGTGCACTTGGGTGGCACATTCGAAGAAATTGCATCGGGAGAAAAAGCAACGCGCAGCGGGCAGATCGCTGAACGGCCTTTCGTCTTGCTCGCACAACCCAGCTTATTCGACACAACTCGCGCGCCCGCTGCTCATCACACCGCGTGGGCATATTGCCATGTCCCCAATGGCTCAAAAGTGGACATGCTTCTCCGAATCCAAGCTCAGATTGAGCGGTTTGCTCCCGGCTTCCGCGATCTCGTCCTCGCGCGGCGCGTTTTTGCGCCCGCCGACCTCGAAGCCATGAATGCCAATCTCGTTGGTGGAGACATCGCAGGAGGCGCGATGGACATCAGCCAATTCCTCTGTCGGCCAACCTGGCGGCATTACGCCACCTCCGCCCCCGAGATCTACATCTGTTCAGCATCGACCCCACCGGGTGCGGGCGTCCACGGAATGTGCGGTTACCATGCGGCGATGGCAGCGCTACGGAGGTTGGGAAAAGTATCGAGGGCGCAGTTTGCAGAACGTGACTGTAAACGATGAGGCCGTTCCAAGATTCTGCAAGTGACATCTCGGGGGAGAGGAACCGTGAAACAGCCTCAACCTGACTCACCGTATCCAATCGCACACGCCGGAACAATCGGGTCAACGATGTAGTGCGAACGCGATACAAAGCGGAAAAAGTTTACGCCCTCCTAATCCGAACTCTCGCTGGCATTATGATGTTGCGTTATGAAAAAATTGGCTGCCTGCCTCCTCTGCCTTTTTTCCTTTCTTGCCTCTCAGTCTCTTTCGCAGACGTCCCAACCTCCCACCGACCCCTACAAGCCAACGCTTGATCATCTGCAATCGCTCGTATCCATGCCGCTTCCCGAGTGGCGATTCCATGCAGACGTCCCGCATCCGGAAGCAGTTGCCTTAAACGATGTCGATTGGCAGGCGGTCAAAGTCCGCGAGGAGTGGACAACCGGCGCGCGCGTACTCCGTCAGACGATCACCGTCCCGGACAATGTCCACGGCTACACCACCCAGGGATCGCGCATCGATTTACGCCTCATCATTCGCAGTGACGACGCGGAAACTCTCACCGTATTCCTGAATGGCGGCATCGTTTACCGGGGCGACGAGGACATGCAGCAGCCCATCCTGCTCACTCAGAACCCGCAGCCCGGCCAGAAATTCCTTGTCGCTGTTCGTATCAACTGTTCCACTGCGAAAACTGCGATCTACGAGAGCGAACTCAGCTTCCACGCTCCAGCCACTCGCCCCGATCCCGCGCTTCTTCGCACGGAGCTGCTCTCGGCGCAGCCGATGATTGCGGCATACGAGGATGGCAAGGCGGAAAGACAACAGGTATTTGAAAGCGCGCTGAACTCCCTCGACTTCGCCGCGCTCGATCACGGAGATCAGGCGGCCTTCGATCGATCGCTGACCGCGTCCCGCGCAAAGCTCGCCACGCTAAAGCCTTGGCTCCAGCAGTTCACCATTCACGCAGCCGGCAACTCGCACATCGACATGGCTTGGCTCTGGCCGTGGACGGAGACTGTTGAAGTCGTCCGCAACACTTTTCAAAGCGTCCTCGACCTGATGCGGGAATATCCCGACTTCAAGTTCACAATGTCTTCGGCGCGAACCTACGAATGGATCGAAGAAAAGTATCCCGCGATGTTCAAGGAAATCCAGCAGCGCGTTCGCGAAGGTCGCTGGGAAGTGATCGGCGGCATGTGGGTCGAGCCGGATTTGAACATGCCCGATGGCGAATCGCTCACTCGTCAGATCCTGATCGGCAAGCGCTACTTTCAATCCCGCTTTGGCGTGGATGTGAAGATCGGCTGGAATCCCGATTCCTTTGGGTACAACTGGCAACTGCCGCAGATCTACAAGAAGTCAGGCATGGATTACTTTGTCACGCAGAAGCTGCTGTGGGCACATGAATTCACCACGTTCCCCTACAAGGTCTTTTGGTGGCAGGCGCCCGATGGAAGCAAACTGCTGACGTATTTTCCACGCGATTACGCGGCGAGCATCGAAGGGCCCGGCATGGCCAAAGACTTGTCGGTGTGGGCGCCTGCGATTTACGGGCCTAAGGTCAGAGACACGCCGGAGATGTTGCACCTCTACGGCGTCGGCGATCACGGCGGCGGGCCCACGCGCGAGATGCTCGACAACGCAACTCAACTGATGTCGCCGGACACGATTTATCCAAAGCTGGAACTCGGAACGGCTTCAGCTTTCTTTGATGTCCTGGGAAAGAAGTTGCCGGAATTGAATGTGCCGACCTGGGATGGCGAGTTGTACTTCCAGTATCACCGTGGTGTCTTCACCACCCAGGCCGAAACCAAACAGCGCATCCGTCGCAGCGAAGAAATCATGCTGAATGCCGAGAAGTTCGGCGCGCTGGCGATGCTCGGTGGCCGGTTTTATCCGCAAGAGGAGATGAACCGCGCGTGGAAGCGGCTGCTCTTCGACGATTTCCACGACATCATGCCGGGTTCAGGCATCGGCGTGAACTATCTCGACGCGCGCCGGAACCTCGAGGATGTCCGCCTGTTTGGAAACACCGTAATCGAAGACTCACTAAAAGAAATTGCCGCGCACGTCAACACGCAGGGAACCACGCATGGCGAAGGCGTGCCATTGTTGGTTTTCAATTCGCTCTCCTGGCCGCGGACCGGAGTCATTGAAGCCGAGGTGCAACTGCCCGGGAACGCAAAGTCCATCAGTGTGACGGATGCAGCAGGCGCGGTGGCTAAATCGCAACTCGTCAATTTGGATCCAGCAACGCATCGGGCACGCTTTCTGCTGATGGCGAGCACTCCTTCGCTTGGCTATAAAACATATTTTGTGCGGGGCACGATGACTGCGATGCGGGAGCAGACTGCATTGCACGCCTCTGCCGACACGCTCGAAAATGAGTTTGTCCGCGTAAAGATCGACCCCCACACCGGCTGCATGACCAGCCTCTTCGACAAGCGGAACAATCAAGAGGCTCTTGCTCCCGCCGAGACCGACACTGGCGGTCCGAAAGACAAGATTTGCGGAAATCTTTTGCAGACCTTCGTCGACAAACCGAAGCGCTGGGATGCCTGGAATATCGATGCCGATTTCGAAGAAAAGCATTGGGACCTCGACCAAGCCGATGAAGTGAAGTTGCTCGAAAGCGGCTCACTGCGCGCCGTCATCCGCATCAAGAAACATTTTCAGAACTCCACGTTCATTCAGGACGTAACGCTCTATCCCGCCAGTCCGCGCGTCGACGTCAACATGCATGTTGACTGGAACGAGAAACATATACTGCTGAAGGTTGGGTTCGCCCTGGGCGCGCACAGTCCGAAAGCGACGTATGAAATTCCCTACGGCTCGGTCGAGCGGCCGACCACGCGTAATACTCCTGCGGAAAAAGCGCAGTTCGAAGTTCCGGCGATGCGCTGGGCTGATATCTCCGATGACCGCCATGGTTTCAGCCTGTTGAACAACAGCAAGTACGGCTACGACGCGAAGGGCAATGTCCTGCGTCTCTCACTCTTGCGCTCGCCCGAATGGCCCGACCCGCACGCCGACGAAGGTCATCATGAATTTACTTATTCGCTTTATCCGCATGCAGGAGGCTGGCATGAGGCGCTCACGGTCCGCCAGGGCTACGAACTCAATTACAACCTGCTCGCCCTGCAGACACAGAAACATGAAGGCGCATTGCCTGCGGAGCATTCATTTATCTCAGTAAACGCGGACAATGTCGTGCTGACCGCTTTCAAGAAGTCAGAAGATGACGACAGCATGATCCTTCGCTTTTATGAATGGGCGGGGCGCGAAGGCGACGTGAAGATCGATCTTCCCTCTGGCGCGCAAAATGCTCAGGAGACGAATTTAATGGAGCGTCCGATCGCAGACCTTCCCCTGTCGAACGGAGAGGTCACGGTTCACACCAAGCCATACGAGATCAAGACGGTGAAGATAGGATACAAATTGCGAGCTATTCCCAAACCAGTCGAGATTGCGCAATGAGGCGCGTCACACTCTGTCTAATCAGTTTGGCCCGGTTTACCGAAGGCCTCAGGACCAGTATGATCTCTTAACTTTTGCAACTGGTCCTGCGTCTTCTGCCCTGCGCCGGTGTCGTCTTTCTTCGTAGCTGGCGTATTCGTGTTCTCGTAAAAAGCGAGGATATTCGCGCGCAGCCCCGGCCCGACGCTGTCGAAATTGTGATCAGCCAATTTGCCTAGCAAATACGCGTACGCCTTGTCGCTCAGCTTATATTCGCCGGCGCGGGTTGTTGCTCCAGTATCGAAATCGGTATTCGGCAGCTTGAACTCTTTTTCACCCACCTCGCGGAGCAGGCTTTTGTAGTTATCCAAAGTGTGATTCACGCTTGTCACATACATGTCTTCCGTTTGCTGCGTAGGAATCTTGAAGTCTAGCGCCTTGAATGGACCGACCTTGGGAACCGCTTTCAACACGAATGCCAATAATCGCGTGCCGAATCCCGGCCGCCTGTATCCTCTGCCCCACTCACGCTGATAGTTTGCTCGCGAAAGGTAATAGCGAAATTTCCTGGAGTTGAAATTAGGCGCAGTAAGATCTTTCCAAGTTCCGCCGACACCCGGCACCTGAGCCTGTCCGCCGAGCTTGCCTTCGGTTCCAACTTCGCGCGCCACGCGCGTCACCTCGCCCGCAAACGCATTCAACTGATCCACCATCGTGTTGATGGTGTCTTTGAGCTCGAGAATTTCTCCTTTCACGCCCACGGTGATCTTTCGCGACAAGTCGCCGCGCGCCACAGCCGTCGTGACCTCGGCAATGTTTCGCACCTGAGCAGTCAGGTTGCCAGCCATCGCGTTCACGGAAGTTTCGCGCGTGGCCCGCGAAGTCGGAACGGACGCTGGCCAGGATCGCCACCAGATCCGGCGACGATTCCGCGCTTGAATGCCCGTTATTTCCAGAATGTGATCGTTCAAGAACGGTTGGGACGTTGGAGTTCTGCTCGCGGGCGACCAACGTTCCGCCAGCGGTCTCAGCGGATGCTGTGGCGCGATTTTTTCTCATCTTCTCCCCCAAAGGAGGCGCGTTGACAGGGGTATAACCTGTACGATCTCGTTGCTCAGATTACTGGCCCACCCCATGATGACTTGGACAGGAAGGCTGCTGGCGTCGCAACCCTGAACACCCGCGGAGCCCGGTCAGATGGCGCAAAACCTGGGCGGCGAAGAGTATTCCTCTGCAGATGGATACCAAAAAAAGCTCACGAACGCTCTACAGTGTTTTCTGTAGGCTAAGCAGGTAGGACGGTGGATGTCGAAATCCCGTGTGGGGCGGACACTCGTGTCCAGCCCGCACCCCACAGGCTGGCTTCTTCGAGCCCCCGTTTCAAGCTGCCTCGCCGGGAGCAAACATCGCCAACCCAGATCGTTAATCCGCTATAAAACCCGATACCCCGCATGCGAAACTGATTGCGAATGAAGGTAATTGCCATCATCCCCGCGCGCCTCGCCTCAACTCGACTCCCACGCAAGATGCTCCGCGAGATTGCCGGTCAGCCGTTGCTGGCTTGGGTCTACCGTGCTGTCGAGCGATCCCCGCTGCTCGCGAGCGCAATCGTCGCCACCGATTCCGAAGAGATACAAGCCTTCTGCCAGCAACATGGCTTCAACGTCCAAATGACATCCCCGACGCATCGATCCGGAACCGAGCGCGTCCATGAAGTGTCGAACTCGATCTCGGCAGATGTCTATCTCAACGTGCAGGGGGATGAACCCCTCACCCGCCCGGAGCACATCGAGAGCCTGATCGATGTAATACGCGACTCGCGAGTCGAAGTCGGCACGCTCAAAACCCCCTGCGCAAAAGTGGACGTGGATAATCCCAGCGCAGTCAAAGTCGTGACCGACCACACAGGCCGCGCCCTATATTTCTCCCGTGCCACGATTCCACACGACCGCGACGGCACCCATCCGCCCTACTACAAGCACCTCGGCTTCTATGCCTATCGCAAGCCAGCGCTCGACAAATTTGTCGGTTGGCCCGAGTCATCCCTGGAGCGCAGCGAAAGGCTCGAACAATTGCGCTTTCTGGAAAATGGAGTCCCGATCCACGTGGCAGAAACGCCGCATGACACGGTAGGCGTAGACACCGAAGAAGATCTAAAACGAGTGGAAGAGATACTGCGCAAGCGCTAGGCTTTTGCCTCTGCAACCTGAAATCTACAATCTGCAATCAATGCGCGCTTGCCCAAGCCTGGGCCGCAGCCACGCGCTTCGCAATCGCCGGATGCGAATGGAAAAGCCACTCCACCCACCGCGCTGGAGTCTTCTCGGCCAGGTTCTGCTCCGCCAGCTTGTTCATCGACGAGATAAACGGCGTCACACTCGCCACGGATTCGAAGCAATACCGGTCGGCCTGCCGCTCATTGAACCGCGAATATGCGTTCAGCGCGGGCATCAGAAGCAGCGACAGCACGGTCGATACCAGGATCATCAACGGCAGGTTGGCAAAATCCGAGAGCGTTTCGAACATGTCGCGCCGTTCCACGGCGTAATGCAAAACCGTGTTCGCCAGCCAGAAGCCAAGCAGGGTAATGCCCGCCTGCATGAAGATGCTTTTCAGAATATGCCGATGAACATGGTGGCCAAGTTCATGCGCCAGCACCGCCTCGATCTCATCGTCGGAATATTGACTGAGTAAAGTGTCAGCCAGAATAATCCGGCGTGTGGCGCCCAGGCCAGTCAGCGCCGCATTTGCCTTCTTGCTCTTCTCTGAAAGGTGCCACTTGTAGACGCCCCGCACCCTCGTGCCGGCACGCTCGCTGAGCACAATAAGGCGGCGTTTCAGCTCTTCATTATCCAAGGGCTCGAACTTGTAAAAAATCGGAAAGAGAACAACCGGGGCAAGCTGCGCAAAAAGTATGAATAGCCCCATAAACACGGCCCATGCAATCAGCCACCAGTACTGAGGGCTCTGCCGCAGCAGCAGGTAAATCAACTCGACCACGATCGTCGCCAACACCAGCCCGATCAGCAGGCCTTTGAATTCATCCCATAACCACGAACGAAACCTTTGGTTTGAAAGATGAAACCTATGCTCCAGACGAAACCCATAGAATTCCAGCGGCAGCCCGACCACCTTCGTGATCAGCATCAACATCAGCACGTAAAGGAAAACCGCGAACGTGTAGTTCTGCGACCCGCCCCGGTACGCCCAATCGCGTAAGGAACCGGTCCAGCCCGTCACCAGCAATACAACAAGCAAGCCAAACCCGATCGCCGTGTCGGCAATGCTCAGCCACCGCTTGATGCGGTTGTACTTGCGCGACTCTGCCGAGTCCGCTGCCTGGACTGGTTGCGTTATGGTTTCTGTGCTTCCCATGACCCCGAGGTTTACCTATTATCTTATCGCGTCTTAGCGCGCGCCAGACGCGAAAGGACCGTGTCCATGCGGTGTATTTCTCCGTTCGACGACCACAAAAGGCTTCACGCCCCCTGCATGACAAATCGTTCCGAATCCTCGAGAATCTCGGTCACCAGCTCCGGACTCGCCGCCTCCACATAAACCCGCAACAACCGCTCCGTCCCGGAAGCCCGGAACAGAACCCATGCATCTGCCCCGTTCCCATCCTTGGGAGCGCCGAGATAGAGCTTGGTCCCATCCCGGTTCTCCTTGCGCAACACCGGGTACGCGCCCATCCGGTTGGTCGCCGGGTCGCCCGCGCGCCGCACCGCGCCGTTTTTCAGTTCGTCGGAAATGTGCAAGTCGCGTCGCCCATAGTGATGCGCGCCGTATCCGCGCTGCAGATCGCTCACCAACTGCCCCAGCGGCTTGCCCTCTTCCGCCATCACATTCGCTAGGAGTAGCGCATTCAGAATTCCGTCCCGCTCCGGCAAAAATCGCCCGTAACCAATGCCTCCGGATTCCTCGCCGGCGATCAGAACTTCCCGTTCCATCATCACGTCCGCCGCGTATTTAAAGCCGATTGAGACTTCATGCAATTTGCGTCCGTGCCTCGCGGCAATCCGATCCATCATCCCGGTCGTGTTGAAGGCACGTACCACATCTCCCGGCCACTTCCTCCGCTCCAACAGCCAGTTCAGCAATACCGACATGCATTTGTGTG
>Ga0335069_10000212_pt1 | contig 101150 bp, 95 predicted proteins | sample Lox_Sample_11_FD_206714 | JGI IMG/M metagenome (GOLD analysis project Ga0335069, IMG submission 206714) | Soil microbial communities from Loxahatchee National Wildlife Refuge, Florida, United States - Lox_Sample_1.1 | ecosystem: Environmental > Terrestrial > Soil > Wetlands | place: USA...
CGAGCCGGACCTTTCTTGCGCTGCGTTCGTATTCGGGGTAGCGGCGCGCGAGGTCGAGCATCATCTGCGCGAGTTCCCGGATCGAGTAATTGTTCCTGGGATTGCCGATGTTGTAGATCTTGCCGCTCGCGATGCGGTCGGGATTGTCGATGATTTTCATCAGCGCGTTGATGCCGTCGTCGATGTAGGTGAAGGCGCGCTTCTGGCGGCCGCCGTCGACCAGCTTGATGTTCTCGCCGCGCACGATCTGGCCGAGGAATTGCGTGATCACGCGCGAGCTTCCTTCCTTCGGCGTGTGGATGCTGTCGAGTCCGGCGCCGATCCAGTTGAACGGCCGGAACAGCGTGAAATCGAGCCTGTGTTCGCTGCCATAGGCCCAGATCACGCGGTCCATCAGCTGTTTCGCGCATGAATAGATCCAGCGCGGCTTGTTGATCGGGCCCAGCACCAGCTCGGAGGCGTCGGGATCGAACTCGCGGTCGCGGCACATGCCGTAGACTTCCGAAGTCGAGGGAAACAGTATCCGCTTGCGGTGTTTGACGCACGAACGCACGATCGGCAGGTTGGCCTCGAAATCGAGTTCGAACACGCGCAGCGGTTCCTTGACGTAGGTCGCCGGAGTCGCGATCGCGACCAGCGGCAGCACCACGTCGCACTTGCGCACGTGATACTCGATCCACTCGCGGTTGATCGTGATGTCGCCTTCGAAGAAGCGGAAGCGCGGATGGTCGAGCAGGTCGGCGACGCGGTCGGCCTGCATGTCCATTCCGTAGACCTCCCATTCGGTGGTGCCGATGATGCGCTGGGACAGGTGGTGGCCGATGAAGCCGTTGACGCCGAGGATCAGGATTTTTTTCATTTTGTCAGAGCGGATTATACGCGATGGAATTCAGTTCACGTTCGAGCGCGGCTGCGGTCAGCGCGACGCCGGCAAATTCGGCCTGCAGCAGTTCGAGCGTCTGGCCGTCGCCGCATGCCGCGTAGCAGCGGCTGCCGTCGCAGTACAGCGACGGGATCTTCGTGCCGGCCGCGGCGCGGCCGGCGAGGCGGGTTTTCAGCACGCGCAGCACCCCGCCGTTGAATTCGCAGAACGCGCCCGGGTAGGGCGGCGCGACGCCGCGCACCAGATTGTGCACGCGCGCCGCCGGCCAGCGCCACTCGATGCGGCCGTCCTCCGGCTTGCGCCCGCCGAAATACGACCCCTGCGCCAGATTCTGCGGGATGCGCGGCGCGCTGCCGGCGAGCAGCGCCGGCAGGCTGCGGTCGAGCACCTGCACCGCCGCCGCGGTGACCTTGTTGAAAACGTCGAACGCGGTGTCGTCGGGCAGGATCGCCACCGCCTGCCGGGCGACGATGTCGCCGGCGTCGGGCTTCTCCGCCATGTAGTGCAGCGTCGCGCCGGTCTCGGTTTCGCCGTTGATGACCGCCCAGTTGACCGGCACGCGGCCGCGATACTTCGGCAGCAGCGAGCCGTGCATGTTCAGCGCGCCGTGTTTCGGAATACTGAGCAGCGGCGGTTTCAGCATGTGGCGGTAGTAGAAGGAAAACAGGAAATCGGGCTGCAGCGCGCGCACGCGCGCGACGATTTCTTCGCTGTTCGGATCGTCGGGGACGATGATGTCCGGAATGCCGTGTTGCGCCGCGACTGCGGCGACGCTGTCGAACCAGATGTTTTCCGCTTGATTGTCGCGGTGGGTGACGACCAGCGGGACTTCGACGCCGTGCGCGAGCAGCACCGGCAGGCAGCGTGCGCCGACGTTGTGGTAGGCGAACACCACCGCTTTCATGGCTTGCGTTCGAGGACGGCCCGTACCAGATAACGCGGCCGCTCGCGCACCTGTAGGTAGATGCGGCCGACGTATTCACCGAGCAGGCCGAGGCCGAACAGCACGACGCCGATCAGAAAAAACACGATGCCGAACAGTGTGAACACGCCTTCGGCTTCGGGACCGACCAGAAAGCGGCGCACCGCGAGGTAGGCGACGAACAGCAGCGACGCCAGCGCGATCAGGATGCCGGCGAACGAGAACATCTGCAGCGGCACCACCGAAAAGCCGGTCACCAGATCGAAATTGAGCCGCACCAGGCTGTACAGCGAATATTTCGAAATCCCCGCCGCACGCTCCTCGTGCGCGACCTCGATCTCGACCGGGTCGGCCGCGTAGGTGTAGGCGAGCGCCGGGATGAAGGTGTTGACCTCGCGGCTTTGCAGGATCGCGTCGACGATGCGCCGGTCGTAGGCGCGCAGCATGCAGCCCTGGTCGGTCATGTGGATATGGGTAATGCGCTCGCGCAGCCAGTTCATCGCGCGCGATGCCCAGCGTCGGAACGCGTTGTCGCGGCGCTGGCGGCGGATGGTGCCGACGTAGTCGTGGCCGCGCTCCATCGCCGCCAGCAGGCTGGCGATTTCCTCCGGCGGATTCTGAAGGTCGGCGTCGAGGGTGACGACGCGCGCGCCGCGGCTGTGTTCGAAGCCGGCCATGATCGCCATGTGCTGCCCGAAGTTGCCGTGCAGCACGACCACGCGCGTGACGTCCGGCCTCCGCTCGAACTGTTCGCGCAGCAGCGCCGCCGAGCGGTCGCCGCTGCCGTCGTCGATGAACACGATTTCGTAATCCTGTTTGAGGCCGTCGAGCGCCGGGTAGAGCCGCGCGAACAGCAACGGCAGCGTCTGCTCCTCGTTGTAGACCGGGATCACGACCGACAGCGCCGGCGCGGTCATCGCGCGGCTCCGGCGATGACGGCCGCGGTATCGGCGCAGACGCGTTCGACGTCGGCGACGGTCATCGCGGGGAACAGCGGCAGGGTGACGGTTTCACGTGCGATGCGCTCGGCGTTCGGGAAATCTCCGGGATGATAGCCGAAGCCGCGGCACAGCGTCGACAGATGCAGCGCTTCGTATGAAATGCCGATGCCGATGCCGCGCGCGTGCATCGCGTCGATGAACTGCTTGCGCGTGATGCCGATCCGGCCGAGCGGCAGCAGCACGGTGAACATGTTCCAACTGTGGCCGGCCGCGTCGCCGGGATGGCCGCGCGCCGGCGGCACGCACGGCGGTTCGGTTTTGAGGGACTTGAAGTAATGTTCGGCGAGCGCGCGGCGCGTCGCGATGAAACCGTCGAGCCGCCGGAGCTGGGACAGCCCGATCCGCGCGTTGACATCGGGCAGGTTGAACTTGCCGGCGGCGACGTCGACGTCGCGCGTGCCGTCGGCGAGGCGGACGATGCCGTGGAAGCGCAGCTTTTCGGCCAGCTTCGCTTCGTCCCCATCATTGACGACCAGCGCGCCGCCTTCGATCGTCGTCATGTTCTTGTTGGGGTGGAAGCTGAACACGACGAGGTCGCCGAACGCACCGATTCTCCGCCCGCGCCAGCTGGAGCCGATCGCCAGTGCGGCGTCCTCGATCACGCGCAGCTTGTGCCGGTGCGCGATTTCGTAAAGCCGCTCCATATCGACCGGCAGGCCGGAAAAATGCGTGGGCAGGATCGCCCTGGTGCGCGGCGTGATCGCGGCCTCAACCTGATCGAGGTCGATATTCCGTGTCAGCAGATCGCAGTCGACGAACACCGGCCGCGCGCCGACGCGGATGATCATGTTCGGCGCAGCGAAGAAACTCTCGGCCGAGGTGATGACTTCATCACCGGGGCCGATGCCGCAGACGCGCAGCGCGATCTCGAGCGCCGCGGTCGCCGAGTTCATCACGCGTACCGGACGGCCGCCACAGTAGTCCGACAGCGCGTGTTCGAACGCGAGCACCTGCGGCCCGCTGGCAATCCATCCCGAGCGCAGCACCTCGGCGGCGCCGTCGATGGTCTCGGCGTCGAGCAGCGGACGCGCGAACGGAAGATAGTCTGCCATGATCAGGAGCGCGCCACGATGTAAACGCCGACGATGATGACGCCGATGCCGACCAGCCGCGCGGCGCTGACCGCTTCACCGAACAGGTACCAGGCGGCCAGCGCGTTGACGATGTAGCCGACCGACAGCAGCGGGTAGGCGATGCTGACTTCGACGCGCGACAGCGCCATGATCCACACCACGACGCTGACCGCATAGCAGCCGAGACCGCCGAGGATGTGCGGCTCGGTCGCGAGTCGCCAGCCGATCGGCGCCAGATTGGCGCGACTGAACTCGAACACGCCGACGCTGTTGGTACCGGCTTTCAGCAGCAGTTGCGCGGCGGCGTTCAGCAGCACGCCGGTCATCAGCAGCGTAAAACTGATCGCGTTCATCAATGCTCCTCCCCCGTCGTGACCACTACCACGCGTTCGGCATCGCGCGCGATTTCGCGCATCGGCAGGCCGTCCTGTCGCAACCGTTCGAACATATCCGGCTCCATGATTGCCAGCGCATAGGCGTTGCTGTGCCAGCGGTGCTCGAATTCGGCGAGGTCCGGAATGCCGAGCGCGGGCTCCTGCCGCAGTCCGAACGCGAGTTCGTCCTGGAAGGCGACCGGCGTAACGGTGCGGTCGATGTAGAACGGCAGGGTCTGATCATAGGTGGCGACGCTGTAGAACGGCGCGCCGGGCCTCAGATAGGGTTTTATCTTTTCGGCGATGTTGTGAGCCGAATGCAGCGGCGCCAGTTCATCGTAGGAGGCCAGCGCCAGCTGGCCCGCCAGCAGCGAGGCGAATGCCGCCACGATCACCGCCGGCCGCAGCCGGTTGCGCCGTCCGTAGAAGATGGCCGCAATGCAACCCGCGAGCAGCACAGCCGCGGCTGCGATCAGCCACGGCACCTGCGCGCGATACAATTCGGCGGGCACCGCAGTGTTTGCGAGCCTGACCAGTTGCGGCGCGGCGAACAGGCCGAGTAGCGCGAGCAGCGCTATCGCCGACATTTGCCAGGTGAACGCGCGCGCGCCGGCGGCCGGCAGGCGCAGCGCGATCAACAGCGCCAGCGCAGGCAGCATCGGCAGGATGTACGAGACCAGTTTGGAATCGGACAGCGAGAAAAAGACGAAGACGAAGCCCGACCACAACAGCAGAAACAGCGTGTGATCGAAGCCGGCCGCTGTCTGCCGGCGCGCGTAGAACAGCGTGTCGAGCAGCGTGACCGTCCACGGCAGCATGCCGGCCAGCAGCACCGGGATGAAGTAGTACCACGGCTGATAGCGGTTGTGCAGCGTCGTCGTGTAGCGCTGCAGGTGTTCGTGCACGAAGAAAAACCACGGAAATTCGGGATTGGCGATCGATATCGCGACGAACCACGGCGCGCACAGCAGCAGGAACAGCACGCCGCCGCCGACGGGATGCAGCTTGCGCCACAGAGAAAAATCACGCTTGAACAGCATGTAGAGGATGACTGCCGCCGCCGGCAACACGATGCCGATCAGTCCCTTGCTCAGCGTCGCGCCCGCAAACGCGGCCCACGCGGCATACATCCAGCGCCGGCTCGATGATGCGGCGGTGCGCGAGTCGAACGCGATCAGCATCGCGGCGAGACCGAGGCCGAGAAAGAAGGTGAGTCCCATGTCGAGCGTATTGATATGCGCGATCAGCGCGTAGAGCAGGCTGCTGCCGAGCACCAGCGCCGCATAGAGGCCGCAGTCGGTGCCGAACAGGCGCCGGCCGGCGTAGAACACGGTAAGAACGCCCAACATGCCGGTCAGCGCCGGCCACAGCCGCGCGGTCCATTGATGCATGCCGAACGCTTCGTAGGCGAGCGCGGTCGTCCAGTACTGGAGCGGCGGTTTTTCGAAGTACTTGATGCCGTCGAGGCGCGGCGTCAGCCAGTCGCCGCTGGCGACCATGTAGCGCGGGATTTCGGAGTAGCGGCCTTCGTCGGACAGCGCGAGGCTGCGGTATTCAAGATTGCCGCACCAGATGATCAACGCGGCGAACAGCAGCAGCCAGAGTTGACGCTGGGTCGGCGCGGCCGCGGTCATTGGGAAATCGGGGCTGCTCAAATGGTCGCAAGTATAACACCCGTTATCCATGAACCGCGCGCCGCAGCATCGGCTGCAGCGCCCGCCACACGTTTTCGAGCATGCGCGGCTGGGCGGCCGCGACCGGATGCAGGCCGTCGGCCTGGAATTGCGCGGGATCATCGGCAAATCCTGCGAGCAGGAACGGCACCAGCGGCGCGTGTTGCTCGCGGGCGACTGCCGCGAACGTTGCGCGGAACTTCCGGACATAATCCGTGCCGTAATTGGGCGGCAATTCCATGCCGACCAGCAGCGCCTGAGCGCGATGCCGGCGGCATGCGGCGAGGATCGCCGTCAGGTTGGCGCGCATGGCTTCGATCGGATCGCCGCGCAGACCGTCGTTGGCGCCGAGCTCGATGATCACGATCGCCGGGCGGTGCTGGTCGAGAGCGCTGGAGATGCGGTTTCTGCCGCCAAGCGTGGTCTCGCCGCTGATGCTCGCGTTGACCACCTTATAATCGAGTTTTTCCTGCTGCAGGCGACGCTGCAGCAGATCGACCCAGCCCGCGCCCTGCGCCAGTCCATAGCCGGCCGACAGGCTGTCGCCGAAGACCATGACCACGGGCGCGGCGCCGGCGGCCGCTGCGGTGCAGACGGCGAACGTGAAAAGGATGATGCGCAGCATGTCAGATGACGTAATTGTGCGGGCAATCGCGCTGGCCAAGCAAATCCGGAGCGGCGACGCGCGGCTCGACATTCTGAGTGACGTGAGTTTCGATGTCGCGCGCAGCGAGGCGGTAGCGATCGTCGGCGCCTCCGGTTCCGGCAAGTCCACGCTGCTCGGCCTGCTGGCCGGGCTTGATACGCCGAGTGCGGGCCGCGTGCTGCTCGACGGCGTGGACCTCTTCGCGCTCGACGAGGACGGCCGTGCCGCGCTGCGCGCGCGGCTGGTCGGCTTCGTATTCCAGTCGTTCCAGTTGCTGCCGTCGCTGACCGCACTGGAAAACGCGATGCTGCCGCTCGAACTCGCGGGCATTGCCGAGGCGCGGCGGCAGGCGCAGCAGATGCTGGAGCGCGTCGGTCTCGCCGAACGTTGCAATCATTATCCGAACCAGCTGTCCGGCGGTGAGCAGCAGCGGGTCGCGATCGCGCGCGCGTTTGTCGGCACGCCCGGGCTGTTGCTGGCCGATGAGCCGACCGGCAATCTCGACGCCGCGAGCGGCGCGCAGGTCATCGAGCTGATGTTCGAACTGAACCGCGAATTCGGCACCACGTTGCTGCTGGTGACGCACGACGAGGCTCTGGCACAACGGTGCGTGCGCCGTCTGCGGCTGGTCGCCGGATGGCTGCAGCCGGGGGACGCGTGATGAACGGTTTGCAGGAAATCACACTTGCGCTGCGCCTGCTGTGGCGCGACGCACGCAGCGGCGAAGTCGGCCTGCTGGCGGCGGCGGTGGTGATTGCGGTAGCGGGGCTGACGACGGTCGGATTTTTCACCAGCCGCGTCGAACAGGCGCTGGCGCGCCAGTCGAACCAGTTGCTGGGCGCGGATCTTACTCTCAGTTCCGACCGGCCGCTGGAAGCGGCGTTCGAGCAGAACGCGCGGACGGGCGGGCTCAGCGTAACGCATGCGCTGCGCTTTCCGAGCATGACGGCGCACGGCGCCGACAGCGCGCTGACCGAGATCAAGGCGGTGGCGGACGGTTATCCGCTGCGCGGCGAATTGAAGATCGCCGACCGATTGTTCGGCGCCGAACGCGCGGTACACGATGCGCCGGCCGCGGGCACGGTATGGGTCGATGCGCGGTTGCTGACGCGCTTCGATCTGAAGACCGGCGATACGCTCAGGGTCGGGCACTCGGAACTGCGCGTCGCAGCGCTGGTGACGCAGGAGCCGGACAGCATGACCGGGTTTTTCAACAGTCTGCCGCGGCTGTTGATGAACGCCGCCGATGTCGCGGCCACCGGTCTGGTCCAGGACGGCAGTCGCGTGCGCTATATCCTCTATATCGCCGGCGGGCCGGCGGCGGTCGACGCCTACCGTGCATGGGCGCAGCGGCATGTCGCGCCGTGGCAGAACATCGAAGGCGTGCGCGACGCGCGTCCCGAAGTGCGCTCGGCGCTGGAACGCGCCGGCTATTTCCTCGGCCTCGCGGCGCTGGTCAGCGTCGTGATCGCTGCGGTCGCGGTCGCACTGGCGGCGCGCCGTTTCGTCGTGCGGCATCTCGACGCCTGCGCGGTGATGCGCTGCTGCGGCGCGCGTCGGGCAACCGTAACGCGCCTCTATGCGCTGCATTTCCTGCTGCTCGGTGTCGGCGCGGGCGCGGTCGGCTGTGCGATCGGCTATCTTGCGCAAAACCTGCTCGCGATACGGCTCGCCGCCGCGATCGCCGTTGCGCTGCCGCCGCCCGATGGCCTGCCGGCGCTGCACGGCGTCGTCGCCGGCGTCGTGCTGCTGGCGGGATTTGCGCTGCCGCCGCTGATGGATCTGGGGCGGGTGCCCGCGTTGCGCGTACTGCGGCGCGACCTCGGCGCGCCGCGCGGGCTCGGCGCCGCCGGCTACCTGTTCGCGGCTGCCGCGATCGGCGGGCTCGTATTGTGGCAGGCGCGCGATCTGCGGCTCGGTCTTTACATGCTCGGCGGTTTTGCCGCGGCCGCCGCGCTTTCCGCGCTGCTCGCATACGGCCTGCTGGCGCTGCTGGGACGTGTACGCATCTTCGGCGCCGGCGGCGTCAACTGGCGTTACGGCATCGCGAACCTGCGCCGACGCCGGTTCGCCAGCGCGGCGCAGGTCGCCGCGCTCGGCGTCGGCATCATGGCGCTGCTGACGCTGACGTTGATCCGCGGCGACCTGCTGGCGAGCTGGAAAGCGACGCTGCGCCCTGATCTGCCGAACCGTTTCGTCATCGACATCCAGCCCGGGCAGGTGCAGCGTCTCGCCGGATTTTTCCAGGCGCGCGGCATGCCGCAACCGGTCATGTTTCCGATGGTGCGCGGCCGCCTGGTCGCGGTCAACGGTCGCGCGGTATCGCCATCCGACTACGCCGACGATCGCGCGCGGCGGCTGGTCGACCGCGAGTTCAACCTGTCGTGGGCCGACGTCCCGCCTTCCGACAACCGGATCGTCGCCGGCCGCTGGTGGGAGACGCAGAACGCGCGCGAGCTGTCGGTCGAGGAGGGGATCGCCGGGACGCTTGGCCTCAAGCTGGGCGATGCGCTGACCTACGACGTCGCCGGCAGCCGCTTTACCGCGACCATCACCAGCCTGCGCAAGGTCGACTGGGATTCGTTCAAGGTGAATTTTTTCGTGATCGCCGCGCCGGCGCTGCTGCAGGGCCAACCGGTTTCCTTCATCACCAGTTTTTATGCGCCGCCGGAACGCACCGCGATGCTGAACGATCTGGTGCGCGAATTTCCGAACCTGGTGGTGATCGACGTCGCGCAGGTGATGGCGCAGGTGCAGCGCCTGATGGATCAGGCGGCGGATGCGGTGCAGTTCATGTTTCTGTTCACGCTGGCGGCGGGACTCGCCGTGCTGCACACCGCGATTGCGGGCACGCGCGACGAGCGCGAGTACGAGGCTGCGGTGATGCGGGTGCTCGGCGCCAGGCGCGGCCAGGTGCTGTCGGTGCAGTTCGCCGAATTCGCGCTGATCGGCGCGCTGGCGGGTCTGCTGGCGGCCGCCGCCGCCAGCGTTCTCGGCCATCTGCTTGCCGACCGCGTGCTGCATGTTCCCTATCTGGGCACGCCGTGGATCTGGCCGCTGGCGGTCGCCGGCGGCGGGCTCGGTATCGCCGCAAGCGGGTTGCTGGGTCTGCGCCGCCTGTTTGCGGCGCCGCCGCTGCAGACGCTGAGAAGAACGTCGGGCTAGCGCCGGATTTCGATCGTGCGGTCGATTGCGCTGTGCCTGCTGTCCCAGCCCAGATCGCCGCACAGCACCCGCAATTCGCCGTTGAGTTTGAACGCGATCGAAGTGGTCAGGCATGGTGTCGCCCGCGTCACCGACAGATACGGGCGCGTGACATGCACCTTTTCCGGTTTCGAGATCGCGCGCCGGAAGTAATGCCGCCGCGACCAGTTTGCGCCGCGCGCGTCGCTCAGCGGCGCATAACGCGGATCGGCGGAACCCAGGTTCACATGGGGCGCATAGACGTTGTTGCCGATCTGCCTGCCGTCGGCGTCGAGCAGGAAGCAGAACTGGGCGCGCGGCAGTTCGAGGAAACTGTTGCACGCGACTTCCAGCGGCTGGCCGCTGGCCAGCAGCACCGATGAATAGCCGAGGCCGTTGATATAGGGTGCGATATCGGCGTGGTAGCTGGTGCGGTCGGTGTTGTTGAGATTCTTGAACTGATCGAACAGTTTCCCGAATTCAGGCGGGTGCTCGCCGGTTTTGACCGGAGTCGGATGGGGCACGCCGAAATAGAATCCCTGCACGAAATCGGCGTCGGAATCCATCGCGATCATCGCTTCCAGTTCCGATTCGACGCCTTCCATCACCACCAGCGAGCCGGTTTCGTGCAGCAGCGACACCATGCCCGGCATGATGCTGCGGATGTTGCGGTTCAGGCGCGCCTGCGTCAGGATCGATTTGTCGAGTTTGACGATGTCCGGGCGCAACCGCCAGATGCGGTCGAAATTGGATTCGCCGGCGCCGAAATCGTCGATCGCAATCAGGCAGCCGAGGTCGCGGTAATAGTTTACCGCCTCCTCCAGCAGGCCCTGATCCGGCAGCGCCGATTCGAGGATTTCCACCACGATCTGTTGCGGCGCAATCTTGACACGCTCCAGCTGTTCGCGGAAGAACGATCCGAATTGTCTGCCTTCGATGATGACCTTGGGATTGATGTTGAGGAACAGCCACGACGATTCGATCTTATGGCGCATGAAATTGTTCAAGTGCACCGCGCGGCACAGCCGGTCGAGCAGAACCGTCTGCGACTCTTCGCGCGCGGTGGCGAAGATTTCGGGTGGAGTGCATTGACGGCCGTTGCCGTTGGTCGCGCGCACCAATGCCTCGAACCCGATCGCCCGCTGATGGGCGAGACTGAATATCGGCTGGAAATGAGAGTACAGCCGCAAGTCGCCGAAGCGGGCCCGGGTTTGCGATGTTTCGGCGACAAGCATTGCGTCGATCGATTCCATGCTGAAGGCCGCACCGCATTCGAATGAATCCGGCGGCGAAATCTGCGCCATTGCCATCATGTCATTCATAACTTTCCGTTTTATCGGCAAGATGCATGAAAAACTTAACGAGCAAATACCGTTCCCAATTATAGGTATTTGTTCCGAAAAACCAATGTGATATTTGCCACGCCTGAACTGTCCCGTATGCGCCAGTCGGGTGCACAAATATGAAAGACGCTCAAAGCTGGTGCGGTTTCCGTCCCGCGGCAGGACGTGAGGCGGCAAATAGTGCCGCGAATGGTGCGCTATACTTCCGGGGTCGTGAAAAACCATGTCTGAAACGATTTTTCTTGCGGTTGGGGTGGGCATCGTTGCCGCGCTGGTCGTGCTGGTGATCAAGCTTGCCACGCAACTGCAGGCGCTGCGCGATCTGGCGGCCCGTCAGTCCGAAACACTCGAACAGAGACATCGCGCGATGCTGCTCGATCTGCACGATGGTCTGACCCGGCAGGGTGACCGGTTGACCAGCACGCTCGCTGACAATACGCAACGCCTGCAGCAACAGTTGCAAAACGGACTCGAACAGATCGGCGGCAAGGTCAACGAGCGACTCGAAGAGGGATTCAAGAAAACCAACGAGACGTTCACCAGCGTGATGGCGCGGCTGGCGACGATCGACGAGGCGCAGAAAAAGATCGAGACGCTGACCGGAAGCGTCGTCAGCCTGCAGCAGCTGCTCGGCAGCAAGAGTTCACGTGGCGCGTTCGGCGAGGTGCAGCTCGAGGCGCTGGTGCGCGACATCCTGCCGCCGGCGGCGTTCCAGATGCAAGCGACGCTGCCGGGCAACGTGCGCGTCGATTGCCTGCTGCGGCTGCCGGAGCCGACCGGCGCAATCGCAATCGACTCCAAATTTCCTCTCGAGAATTACCAGCGCATGCTGGATCCGGCGCTTGCCGAGGCTGAGCGCGCGCAGGCGCTGCGCCAGTTCAAGGCCGACATCAGAAAGCATATCGACGATATCGGCGACAAATACATCGTTCGCGGCGTCACCTCCGACGGCGCGGTGATGTTCGTTCCGGCGGAAGCGGTGTTTGCGGAGATTCACGCCCACCACCGCGATCTGGTCGATCACGCGTTTGCGCGGCGCGTCTGGATCGTGTCGCCGACCACGCTGATGGCGATACTGAACACCGCGCGCGCGGTCATCAAGGACGTCGAAACGCGCCGCCAGGTGCACATCATCAAGGACGAGCTGGCGAGGCTCGGCAAGGACTTCTCGCGTTTCGACGACCGGCTGCGCAAGCTGGCCGATCACATCCGCCAGGCGCACGAGGACGCGCAGCAGGTGCAGATTTCGGGCCGCAAGCTGACGCAGCGCTTCGAAAGCATCGAACGCGTCGAACTGGATGCTCCGCAACAGCCGCCGCAATTGCGCGTCGTCGCACCCGGCGACGAAGAATGAATCGGCGCATGGAGATCGGCCGCGGCGCGGCGATCGTCGCCATGGTGGCGTTGCTCGCCGGCTGCGCGTCGTTTGACAGCGTCAGGCAGGAGCATGGGCAGGGGGTCAAACGGATATTCAAACAGCCGTACGATCCGGTATTCGCGGCGGTGCTCAAGGCGGCCGGCCGCAGGAAGCTGGAGATCGTGAGTTCGTCTCCCGACAGCGGCACCGTTCTGCTGTCGGGCAAGGCGTCCCTCAGCAGTCCCGGCGGCGAGCGGATCGCGGTGTTCGTCAGCCGCGTCAACGGCGGCGCGACCGGTGTCGAAGTGGTCGCCCGTCCGGTGGTGCCGACGGTGAGTTTTCCGCCGGACTGGCCGGAGTTGCTGTTCGGCGAAGTCGAGGAAATTCTGGCCGAGCAGCGCCTGTCGCGTTAGCCTTGGGCGGGAGGGTAAATACGGAATGAAATTATTCATCTGGCCGCCGTTATCCGGCCGACGGTCTTTGCGGCGGGTGCGGCGCGATGTCTGATCTGCTGACGGCCGTCTTGCAGCCGGCATGGCTGCTGGCCGGCGCGCTGGCGCTGGCCGCGTGTCTGTGGACGCTGTACGCGCTGCGGCGCCGCATCGCGCGCAATGAGAGCGAACTGCTGCGCGAAAAAGAACGCGCGGAAACCACGCTGCATTCGATCAGCGACGGCGTGATCCGGACCGATGCCGCCGGCTGCGTCGATTACATGAACCCGGTGGCCGAACAATATACCGGCTGGAGCGGCGCCGAAGCGCGCGGGCAGCCGCTGGAGGCGGTTTATCACGTCGTCGAAGAGCAGACCGGCAGGCCGCTCGCGGTTCCCGACGAATCCGGCGGCCATCGCGCGCTGGCGGTGCGCCTGATCGGGCGCCACGGCACGGCCTGCGCGATCCGCGATTCCTTCGCGCCGATCCGCAACAGCGACGGCCAGTTGATCGGCCGCGTCGTGGTGTTTCACGACGTCAGCCAGATCCAGGAAATGGCGCAACAGTTGACCTGGCAGGCGAGCCACGACGCGCTGACCGGGCTCGTCAACCGGCGCGAATTCGAACGCTGCCTCGCCGACCTGATCGCGTCGGCGCGCAACGAGCAGAAAGAGCACGCGCTGCTCTACATGGATCTCGACAACTTCAAAACCGTCAACGACACCTGCGGCCATGCGGCGGGCGACGAACTGCTGCGGCAGTTGACGACCGTGATGCTGTCGAAAATGCGCGCGGCCGACGTTCTGGCGCGCATCGGCGGCGATGAATTCGGCGCGCTGCTCGAAGCCTGTCCTCTCGACCAGGCGGTGCGCATCGCCAACGGCATGCGCGAGGCGATCCGCGATTTCCGCTTCATCTGGGAAGGCAAGACCTTCGGCATCGGCGTCAGCGTGGGGCTCGTCGTCATCGATGCCGACAGCGGCGATGTCGGCCGCATGCTGGCGGCCGCCGACGCCACCTGCTACGAGGCGAAAAACCGCGGCCGCGATCGCGTGCATATCTACCGCCCGAAACACGAGCAGGGCGAGCAGAACGTCGATCTGCAGATGGTGTCGCAGATCAACCACGCGTTCGAACTGGGAAATTTCAGGCTCTACCGACAGCAGATCATTCCGCTCGGCGCGCCGGACGGCGGCGGGCTGCATTACGAAGTCCTGGTGCGCATGGTGGACAGCCGGGGAAACCTGATTCCGCCGAGCGGCTTCATGCCGTCCGCCGAACGCTTCAACCTGCTGTCGTCTATCGAGCGCTGGGTGATCAGCTCGCTGGTCGAATATCTGCACCGCGAATGTGAAAGCGGCGCGATCCGCGCCGATACCGCGGCGCGCACCGATACCTTCTATTCGGTCAATCTGTCCGGCACCAGCATCAATGACAACAGCTTTCCGGATTTTCTCGGCAAGCTGCTGACGCGCTTCAACCTGCCGCCCGGCCTGCTGTGCTTCGAGGTGACCGAAACTGCGGCGATTTCGAATCTGGCCAAGGCCACGCAGCTGATGAATGCGCTGAAGGCGGTCGGCTGCCGTTTTGCGCTCGACGATTTCGGCATCGGCATGTCGTCGTTCGCCTATCTCAAGTACCTGCCGGTCGACTATATCAAGATCGACGGCGTATTCATCCGCGACATGGCGAGCGATCCGATGGATTGCGCAATCGTCGAGGCGATCAACCGCATCGCCCATATCCTCGGGCTGAAGACGGTCGCGGAATTCGTCGAGGACCAGCCGACGCTCGACCGGTTGCGGGCGATCAGCGTCGATTACGCGCAGGGATTTTTCATCGCCGAGCCGGAATCCCTGGTGCCGTCCGGAAAAGCCGGCGCGATTGCCGGCGGCGAACGTCTGCATCTACAGTAAGCGGACGCTGGATAGGGCGGCGCAAATGCTGCTACAGTACGCGCCTGAAAACAAAAACCAGCGGAGGAAGAAGCCGTGACGGAAGTGACCAGATCTGAAAAAGCGGAAATGCTGCGCAACTCGGTGCTCGCGGTCGAACTGACCGGCGACCAGTGCAACGTGCTGGCCGACGTCATCACGGTGCACGACTTCACCGACGGCGAAATCATCGTCGGCGAGGGCAAGACCGACAACCGGCTGCAGGTGATCGTCAACGGCGCGATTGCAGTTTCCAAATTCAACCAGGCGACCAAGGAATGGATCAACCTCTACGTGCTGACGCGCGGTGATCTCGTCGGCGAGCTCGCTTTCATGGACAGCAAGCCGCACTATGCGGCGCTGCGCGCGATGGGCGTGACGCGCACCCTCAGCTTGGAGCGGGAGGGGCTCGAATCGCTGCTCGATCGCGAGCCGTGGATCGTCTATCGCGTGATGCGCGCCATCTTCCGCGTCGTGCACGGTCTGCTGCACCGGATGGGCGCGCAGCAGGCGGAACTCACCAGTTACATCTACCGCGCGCAGGCCAAGTACTGATCAGATTGCGTCGGTGCAGCCATAGTTCGATCGGCAAGCAGCATTCCGACCGCTGCATCAGATGTCATTGAGCATAGCGACGCACAGGTTTATGCCGAACAGGTAGGTTCCTAAAGCTCCAACGAAGCGGCCGGGTTGCCTTTTAACGTTGAATCAAATCTAGTTCTTCAAGCCGAATAGCCATTGCCTCGATAGATACGTGGAACTGATTGGCCATCGAGTGAAAGTGAATACCATTATAGTGTTCTGCCCCAGCAAGCATTCGCGCCAAATCCCTAAGTGTTCTACATCGATTCTGAAACCAGTCTAGGGTTTTTGATGTGAGAGCAAAGGCGGTCTCATCATTTAACGCGAAGTATTGTGTTAAAAACCTCTGTTCGAACGCTTTTCGTATAGGTTTCTCCGGGAGCAAGAAGTAGGCTGCGAATATGTCAGCTTCGGTTTCTTTCGCATCTCGAGAAATTCCGCCAGTACCGTCAACCGCGCGATCTCGATGCAGTTCAGATTCCATATGCAGGATCGCATGCCCTAGCTCGTGAGCAGCAGTGAAATTTCGTACTTCCGAGGGGAGGCGGCGCGAAATCTGAACACTAGAATTTGCGTTGTCTAGAACACCAGCGACCTCAAACAATCCTCTGGCGTCAGAATATTGTCCAAGAGATTCGGTAAGCTGCATGGAGTAACCGATGCTTTTCAACGCAATCGATGGATCAAGGATATCCAGTGAGTCAATTTCCTTGCGGGCTGGAAAAATTTCTTTTCTTCGGCGCCACAACTCAATATGGAGTCTGCGGGCGATGTCCTTGATTTTGCGCTTCGAGAAAGGTTTGCCTTTTGGTTGGCCATTCAGAAGAAATGTATGATCAACGAGTGTTACAGGAGCGCACGCTTTACCTCGAAATTCTAACCATTCACTATAACCGCCGCGTTCGTCCAAATATGCGTACTGATTTTCAAGAATTCGCCGAGATTCGTGAACATCTTCAGCTTGCTCTCCCGAAACGGCAGAGTAAGCGCCTTCACCGTCTAGATAGGCATAAGGGTTCTGGAAAAGCTGCCGACTCCGACGGATCTCGTTATCAATATGACTAACCATGTTTGGACTGCGTTCACAAATTAACTAAGAGGTAAACTCTACGCCATACAGTTTTTGCAATCAATCCAGCTCGATTTCATCGGTTTATTGGCCTTCCCCCGCAAATCCGGTAGAATCCGCCCCTTTTCAGGAACTTGCCCCGGCGTTTTGCGGTCATTGTCGAGGCTGGGGAGAGGAAAAGCTGATTCATGAAACCACGTCATAAACGCATTGCCATCATCATCGGCGGCCTCGCCGTGCTCGCGATCGGCGCCGGGCTGGTGTTCAAGGCGTTCCGCAGCAACATGGTGTTCTTCTTCAGCCCGAGCCAGGTCTACGCGAAAGAGGCGCCGCAGGGCCGGCCGTTCCGCATCGGCGGCATGGTCGAGAAGGGCAGCCTGAAACGCGTCGGCGACAGCCTGACCATCGACTTCGTGGTTACCGACACCGTGCATACGGTGCCGGTTGATTACACCGGCGTGGTACCCGACCTGTTCAAGGAAGGCAAGGGCGTAGTGGCGCAGGGCAGCCTCGGTCCGGACGGCGTGTTCCACGCCAGCGAAATCCTCGCCAAGCACGACGAGAACTACATGCCGCCCGCCGCCAAGCAGGCGATCGAGCAGGCGCAGAAGTCGCAGAAATCCGTCATCGTCAATTAACGCAGCGCGTCGGCGCAATTTCCAACATGGTCAAATATCTGGTTCCCCTCGGGGTGTTCATTCTGCTGCTGGTTTTTCTGTACGTCGGCCTTTACCGCGATCCGCGCGAGATTCCGTCGCCGCTGATCGACAAGCCGGCGCCGGCGTTCCAGTTGCCGCAACTGCACCGTCCGGACCTGACGCTGTCGCAGCAGGACATGCGCGGCAAGGTGTGGCTGCTCAACGTATGGGCGTCATGGTGCGAAAGCTGCCGCGACGAGCAGCCGCTGCTGGTCGAATACGCGCGCCAGAACGTGGTGCCGATCTACGGGCTCGACTACAAGGACGAGCCGGCGCAGGCGATCAAGTGGCTCGACGAATTCGGCAACCCGTTCGTGCTGAGCGCGGTGGACAAGGAAGGGCAGATCGGCATCAACTACGGCGTCTACGGCGTGCCTGAAACTTTCCTGATCGACAAGCAGGGCATCATCCGCTACAAACAGATCGGCGCAATCACGCCCGAGGCGTGGGAAAAGACCATCCTGCCGATGGTGCGCAAACTCCAGCAAGCATCCTGATACCCTCATCCCCTCCCTTCTCCCGGCGGGAGAAGGGGGAATTCCCTCTCCCTCCGGGAGAGGGCGGAGGGAGAGGGAAATTCGTTCAAGCCTGTAGTTCTTCCAGCCTTCCGGTGTGCGGTCAGGATTTTTCGGCGGCGATGCGCCGCTGCAGGTCGCGCCGTGCGTTGCGCCGGCGCGCGCGCAGCGCCACGATTTCAAGCGCGATGCACAGCGCCGCCATCCCGTAGGCGCCCCATACGTAGAAGGCGCGCCCGCCCATGTCCCAGAACGCCGACCAGCTTCCCCAGTTCATGCCTGCGACCCCAGCGGCTGGACTTCCGGCAGCGCACGCACCCAGTCGGCGCTGCGTTCGCGCTCGAGGATGATGCTGCGCACGCGCGTCAGCGCGGCGGCGATGCTGTACATCCAGAACGCGAGCGCCATGATCAGCATGCCCCACAGCATGGTCACCGCCATGTGCTGATTGGCGGTCATGCTGACCGACGCGCCCTGATGCAGCGTGCTCCACCACTGCACCGAAAAATAGATGATCGGCACGTTGATCACGCCGACCAGCGCGATCACCGCGCCGGCCTTGTCGGCGCGGCGCGGATCGTCGATCGCGGCCTGCAGCGACAGGAAGCCGATGTAGAGGAACAGCAGGATCAGTTCCGAGGTCAGCCGCGCGTCCCACACCCACCATGTGCCCCAGGTCGGCTTGCCCCAGAACGAGCCGGTCCACAGCGCGATGAACGCCATCAGCGCGCCGGTCGGCGCCAGCGCCGAGGCCATCATCGACGACAGCCGCGCGTTGAGCGTGAGGCCGAGCGCCGACCAGAACGCCATCACCACGTAGATGAACATCGACATCCACGCCGCGCCGACGTGGATGAAGATCACGCGATAGACCTCGCCCTGCGTGGCATCGCTTGGCGCGACGAAGAACGAAATGTAGAGGCCGATTGCGGCCAGCGCCGCGGCCGCGGCGTAGAACCACGGCGCCATCCTGCCGGCGAGCGGATAGAAAGTCTGCGGCGATGAATATTTGAACCAGTTGATGCCTGCCATCGTTGTTGTCCTGTTCTTATATGCGTCCGCTATTCGACCGCGATGCGCAGCGCGAGTGCCGTCGCCCACGGCGCGAAGAACAGCGCGACCAGCAGGATCGCACCGAGCAGCGACAGGTGCGCCGCTGCGCCGAGCCCGCTGGTGACCGCCTCGACTGCGCCGGCGCCGAAGATCAGCACCGGGATGAACAGCGGCAGCACCAGCAGCGACACCAGCACGCCGCCGCCGCGCACGCCGAGCGTCAGCGCGGCGCCGATCGCGCCGATCAGGCTCAGCACCGGCGTTCCGAGCAGCAGGGAGCCCATCAGTACCAGCAGCGTGTCGCGCCCGAGGCCGAATTGTAACCCGAGCAGCGGCGCGATCAGCACCAGCGGCAGTCCAGACAGCAGCCAGTGCGCGGCGATCTTGCCGCCGACCAGCAGGCCGAGCGGCTGCGGCGCGAGCACCATCTGTTCGAGCGTGCCGTCGCGATGGTCGTCGGCAAACATGCGGCCGAGCGACAGCATCGCCGCCAGCAGCGCCGCGACCCACACGATGCCGGGCGCGATCTTGCGCAGCAGGTCGGTTTCGGGGCCGATGCCGAGCGGGAACAGGCTGACCGCGATCACGAAGAAGAACAGCGTGGTCAGCACGTCGGCCTTGCGCCGCATCGCGAGCAGCAGGTCGCGCGCGATCACGTAGCGCAGTGCAGTCAAGGTCGGGTTCATGCGCCAAGCTCGAGGCGCTGGCGGTGCGGCGCGGTGATCGGCACGTCCTGGTGCGTGGTCAACATCACGATGCCGCCGTTTGCGAGGTGGCGTTCGATCAGCGACTGTAGAAACGCGATCGCGGCGGTGTCGAGCGCGGCGAACGGTTCGTCGAGCAGCCACAATCCGTGATGCGTGCCGAGCGCGATCCGCGCCAGCGCCGCGCGCCGCTTCTGTCCCTGCGACAGCGCTTTGCACGGCAGATGCAGGCAGCGCGCGAGGCCGAACTGGCGCAGCATGTTTTCGATCGCGGCGGGAGCGGCATCGATGCCGGCGAGCGGCGCGGCCAGCGCGAGATTTTCCAGCGCCGAAAGCTCGTCCTTGAGTCCGTTCAGATGGCCGAGGTAGCCGAGATGCGCGCGGTAATCGTCGCCGAGCGCCTTGATATTCTGGTCATTCCAGCGGATTTCGCCGGCGACCGGGCTCAGCAGTCCGCAGATCGCGCGCAGCAGCGTGGTCTTGCCGCTGCCGTTCTCGCCGCGCAGCTCGAACAGCGTGCCGGCCGGCAATGAAAAATTGAGATCGCGGAACAGCGTGCGCTCGCCGCGCGCGCATTCGAGTCCGATGACGTCGAGCATGGCCCGGATCGTGAAAAAATGCGGATTCTACAGGAAGATCAGTTGCCGCGATGGAAGGCGGAACAGGAGCGGCGCGTCATGCCGCTGCAGATGCCGGCCGCACTCTGAACACCAGCAGCGCGCCGAGCAGGGACAGCGCCGCGCTGTAGCCGAAGGCCACCGAGGTGCCGAACGCGGTCCACAATGCGCCGACGGCGATGCTGGAAATAAAATCGCCGACGCCGTTGACGGTGGCCAGCGTGCCGAACGCGACGCCGTGATGGGCGTCGGGCACGATTTCCGCGCACAGCGAATCCTCCAGCGTTTCTTCGAGCGCGACGTTGGCGCCGCCCAGAATGAAAATCAGCGCCAGCGTGCCGACGTTCGCCGGCAGCAGGATGATGCAGAACGACATCAGCGCGGACAGCGAATAGCCGATCGCCAGCAGGCGGTTCTTCGGAAGACGGTCGCCGAGCCAGCCGCCGATGAACGCAAACGATGCGTAAAAAATATTGTGCAGCACGTACAGCGCAACGGCGACGCTCGCCGCCTTGGGCGCGCCGAGCGCCGGCGTCAGTTTTTCCGTCGCGAGCAGGATCAGCAGTGTGTGGGCGAAGGCGCCCATTCCGAACAGGCCGACGCCGAGCAGCATTTTCCTGTAGGCCGGCGGCAGCAGACGCAATCTGTCCCCGAACGAAATGTACGGCACCGGCGCGCGTTCCTTTTCCCTGACCATGAAGGCGATCATCGCCGCGGCGGCGAGGCCGGGAATCAGCGTGACGGCGAACAGCGCCGGGTAGCGGTGATTCAGCGCTTCGAGCAGCACGAACGCGCTCGCCGGGCCGATGATCGCGCCCAGCGTGTCCATCATGCGCTCAAAGCCGAATGCACGGCCGTAGGTTTCGCGCGTCACCGCGGCGGCCAGCAATGCCTTGCGCACCGGTGTGCGGACGCCGCGGCCCAGCCACGCGCACGCGCGCGAAATCAGGATGTGCCACGCCGCGGTCGCCAGGCCGAACGATGCGGTGCCGAACGCGGTGACCAGATAGCCGATGACGGCGATCGGTTTGCGCCGCCGCAGTTTGTCGGTGTAGAAGCCGGACGCCATCTTGGCGAAGCTCGACAGGCCGTCGGCGACGCCTTCGATCAGTCCCAGCCACACCGCGGCCGCGCCGAGCGTCGCCAGAAACGCGGGCAGCACCGCAGTCGCGATTTCGTGCGACCAGTCGCTGAGCAGCGAGGCCAGCCCGACGCCGAGCACGGTGCGGTTGAGCCAGCGCGAATTGCGGGGACTGTTGGCGGGCGACTCCATCGGACGCGATCAAGCGTTGCCGTTGATGGTGCCGATTTCAGCCGGGATCTTGACGTAAACCATGCTGATGTTTTCTCTGGCGATCAACTGCAGCAGTTTTTCCGCCTCCTGTTCATCGGCCAGGATTTCGACTTCAAGCGGCAGGTCGCCGGCAAGTTCCAGAAAATGTTGTTCATGCAGGATGCCGTGGCGGCCGAAACCCGCAATGCCGCGGAGCACCGTGCCACCGCCGATGCCAAGTTTCTTCGCCTGTTCGATCAGCCATTCGTAAAGCAGTATATGGTGGTGCTTGCGGTTTTCATGCATGTAGAATTTGAGTAACACGCCTTTCATGATGCGCCTCCTGAGAACAGTAAGCGGGCAGCCAGGATGCCGAGTACGGTCAGCACGATCGAACCGGCCACATGCACGATGATTGCGATCGTGCCCCACAGATATTCCTGACGTGACAGCAATGTGACGACATCGGCCGAGAAGGTGGAGAAGGTCGACAGGCCGCCCAGAAAACCGGTCGTGACCAGCAGCCGGATTTCCGGCGGTATCGAGGCGTAGCGCGCGAACAGTTCCATCGAAATGCCCATCAGAAAACCGGCGACCAGATTCGAGGCGAGCGTGCCGAGCGGCAGCGTGGGAAACAGCGGCGTCAGCGTGATGTTGAACCACCAGCGCAGCCAGCAGCCGGCGATGCCGCCGGCCCCCACCGCAAGCCAACTGAAAAAATTCATGATTACCCCCAGTCCTTGTTGCTTGTTATCGGGGTGGGGTAGGTGCAGAAACCGCCTACATTTCCACCGCCGGACGGTGAAACATGTAGGCATCATCAGCCCACTGAAGCTTCGAGGGCGGTTGGGACAGGAGGCATGCCATCTCCTGAACGACGCCGCGATTGTAGCGTGTCGCGGCGCGGCTATCAACGCCGTTATCGGTGGTTCAGCCGCGCGCGGGCGGCGGTGATCACTTCGCTCGCAGTGATGCCGACAGGGCCCGCGCCGTTGGCCGCGAGATCGTCGGCCGCCGCGCCGTGCAGATGCACTGCGGCGGGCAGCGCCTGTTCCGCGGCGGCGTCCTGGGCGATCAACGCCGCGATCATGCCGGTCAATGCATCGCCCATGCCGGCGCTCGCCATGCCGGGGTTGCCGGTGGTGTTGATGCGCCACGCGCCGTCCGGCATTGCGCAGACGCTGCCCGCGCCTTTCAGCACCGTGCAGGCGCGATAACGCGCCGCGATTTCGCACGCCGTGCTGACGCGGTCGGCCTGCACCTCGGCGGTGGTGCAGCCGAGCAGCCGCGCCGCCTCGGCGGGATGCGGCGTCAGCACGGTCGATGCAGTTCGCCGCTTGACGGCGTCGCGGAGTTTTTCGGCGGCGGCGATCAGATTCAGCGCATCGGCATCGATGATCAGCGGCGCCGCAGTTTGCAGTGCGGCGCCGACGAGTTGAAAGGCGTCCGGCGACTGACCGAGTCCCGGACCGATGGCGAGGCAGTTCAGCGGCAGTTTCAGCAATTCATCTGCGGAGCGCAGCATCAGTTCCGGCTGCGCCGGATCGTACGGCGGCGCGCCGTCGAGCAATCCGGCATAGACGCGGCCGGCGCCGAGCTTCAGCGCGGCGCGTGCGGCGAGCAGTGCCGCGCCGGCCATCCCGTGCGCGCCGCCGAGGATGCCGACGTCACCGTAGTCGCCTTTGTGGCTGTTGTTGCGCCGCGTTGGCAATATATTCCTGATGACGTCGTCGCCTATCGTCGTGCCGCGCGGCGCGCCGAGCACGGCGGAGTCGATATCGAGAGGACAGAGGTGGATTTGTCCGCAATAGTCGGGACCGTCGAGCGTAAGCAGGCCGGGCTTCAACGCGATGAAGGTTGCGGTGTGTTCCGCCTGCACCGCGCCGCCGGGCACGCGGCCGGTATCGGCGTCGAGCCCGCTCGGCACGTCGAGCGCCAGCACCGGCGCATCGATCGCATTGATCGCCTGCACCAGCGCGGCGAATTTTCCATCCAGCGCGCGCTGCAGCCCGATGCCGAACAGGCCGTCGACAACGAGGTCCCAGCGTCGCCCGTCCGGAATCGTGGTCATTACCGAACCGCCGCCATCGCGCCATGCGTCGAATGCGCTTCTGGCTTCCGCGGACAGTTTTGCCGCATCGCCGGCAAACACGACCTCGATCCTGTCTCTCCATGCCTTGAGGTGGCGCGCGGCGACGAACGCGTCGCCGCCGTTGTTGCCGGGACCGGCGACGACCAGCACGCCGTGCCCGTGATTGACGTTTAAATCGCGCGCGATCTGCGCCGCGGCCAGTCCGGCGCGCTCCATCAGTCCCGGCCCGGCTTTGCCTTCGATCGCGCGAATTTCGGCGCGGCGGCAGATCGGAACGTAAACGGCGGATGAAAAAGTCATATTGTGTCCTAGTTTACAACGCCGCTATGCGGATTCGGGTAAAATCCGGTTTTATCGGATCGCGCTGACTTCATGCCGCAGTTTCTGAGATTGCGCGGGCGCAACGCCCTTTCTGAATTCCGCTTAAACAAGCTCCAGCAGGCTTTGCGCGAGGCCGGTTCCGAATCTTCCGCCATCGGCGCCGAGTTCTGGCATTTCGTCAGTATCAGCCGCCCGCTCGACGCGCGCGAAAGCGCGGTGCTCGAACGCCTGCTGACCTACGGTCCTGCGGCGAATGCCGCGGCGGGCGGCGGCAGGCTGCTGCTGGTGGTGCCGCGTCTGGGCACGATTTCGCCGTGGTCGTCGAAAGCGACCGACATTGCTCATCATTGCGGACTGTCCGCCGTCGAGCGCATCGAGCGCGGCGTCGCCTGGCGTTTTGCCGGCGCCGCCGATGCCGGCGTGGCGCTGCCGCTGATCCACGACCGGATGACCGAGACCGTGCTGGAAAATTTTGATGCAGCCGACCGGTTGTTCCGGCGCTATCCGGCACAGCCGCTGCGAACGGTCGATATCCTGAGCGGCGGCGTTCAGACGCTGCAGGACGCCAACCGCGAAATGGGGCTGGCGCTGTCGGATGACGAGATCGATTATCTGTGGCGCAGCTTTTCGCAGCTCGGGCGCAATCCGACCGATGTCGAATTGATGATGTTTGCGCAGGCCAACTCCGAACATTGCCGTCACAAGATTTTCAACGCCGACTGGATCATCGACGGCCAGCCGCAGCAGCGGTCGCTGTTCGCAATGATCCGCCATACCCATCAGGAAAATCCGCGCGGCACGGTCGTCGCCTATGCCGACAACGCGGCGATCATCGAAGGCGCGCGCGCCGCGCGCTTTTATCCCGCGCCCGACGGCGGTTATCGTTACGTCGATGACGACGTCCACTTTCTGATCAAGGTCGAGACCCACAATCATCCGACCGCAATCTCGCCTTTCCCCGGCGCAGCGACCGGTGTCGGCGGCGAGATCCGCGACGAGGGCGCGACCGGCCGCGGCGCCAAACCCAAAGCTGGGCTTGCCGGCTTCACCGTGTCCAACCTCGAAATCCCCGGTTTCATCCAGCCGTGGGAAGGCGGCGAATCCGGCGGATACGGCCGGCCGCGGCGCATCGCGTCGGCGCTGCAGATCATGCTCGACGGGCCGATCGGCGGCGCGGCGTTCAACAACGAATTCGGGCGCCCCAATCTGTGCGGCTACTTCCGTACTTATGAACAGCGGGTTGCCGGTGAAATGCGCGGCTATCACAAGCCGATCATGATCGCCGGCGGCGTCGGCAACATTTCGGCGCAGCATGCATACAAACGCGAGTTCGGCGCGGGGACGCCGCTGATCCAGCTCGGTGGACCGGGCATGCTGATCGGACTCGGCGGCGGCGCGGCGTCGAGCCTGCAGGCCGGCAGCAATATCGAAGACCTCGATTTCGATTCGGTGCAGCGCGGCAACGCCGAGATGCAGCGCCGCGCGCAGGAGGTGATCGACCGCTGCTGGGCGCTCGGTGCCGGCAATCCGATCCTGTCGATCCACGACGTCGGCGCCGGCGGCCTGTCGAACGCGTTGCCGGAGATGGTGCACGGCGCAAATTGCGGCGGCCGATTCGATCTGCGCGCAATCCCGAGCGAGGAGCCGGGCATGTCGCCGCTGCAGATCTGGTGCAACGAGGCGCAGGAACGCTACGTGCTCGCGATCGCGCCCGACAAACTCGAAGTGTTCCGCGAAATCTGCGAGCGCGAGCGCTGCCCGTTCGCGGTGGTCGGCGACGCCACCGGCGACGGCAGACTGGTCGTTGCCGATCCGGCGTTCGGCGACACGCCGATCGACATGGAGCTGTCGGTGCTACTCGGCAAGCCGCCCAAAATGCTGCGCGATGTGAGGCGCCGCGCAACGGCGTTGCCGCCGTTCGACGCCGCGAACATCGATCTGCGCGAAGCCTGCCTGCGCGTGCTGCGATTGCCGGCGGTCGCGGACAAGACTTTTCTGATCACGATCGGCGACCGCACGGTCGGCGGGATGACCGCGCGCGATCAGATGGTCGGACCGTGGCAGGTGCCGGTCGCCGACGTCGCGGTGACGCTGTCCGGCTTCCGCGAATACCGCGGCGAAGCGATCGCAGTCGGCGAACGCACGCCGCTGGCGGTGATCGATGCGCCGGCGTCGGGACGGATGGCGGTCGGCGAGGCGATCACCAATATCGCTGCCGCCGCGATCGGCGACATCGGCGACATCAAGCTCTCCGCAAACTGGATGGCGGCGGCCGGCCATCCTGGCGAGGACGCGGCGCTGTACGACACGGTGCGCGCAGTCGGCATGGAATTGTGCCCGCGACTCGGCGTCAGCATTCCGGTCGGCAAGGATTCGATGTCGATGAAGACGGCGTGGACGGAAGACGGCGCCGCCAAGCAGGTGATCGCGCCGGTGTCGTTGATCGTGTCGGCGTTCGCGCCGGTGACTGATGCGCGCCGGACGCTGACGCCGCAGCTGCGCACTGATTGCGGCGACACCGTTTTGATCGTGATCGATCTTGGATTCGGCCGCTGTCGACTTGGCGGCTCGGCGCTGGCACAGGTCTACGGTCAAACCGGCAATGTTGCGCCCGACCTCGATCAGCCGGAGGCGTTGCGCGCGTTTTTCAGCGCGATCCAGCGACTGAGCCGTGAAGATTTTATTCTTGCCTATCATGACCGCTCCGATGGCGGCCTGTTCGCGACGGTCTGCGAAATGGCGTTCGCCGGCCGCTGCGGTGTCGAACTCGACCCCGGCGACGCTGACAGCACGCGGGCGATCGAGGCGCTGTTCAATGAGGAACTCGGCGCGGTACTCCAGGTCAGGGACGGCGACGCCAACGCCGTGCTCGCGTTGCTGAAACAGGCGGGACTTGAAATCGCGAGCCGCGTCATCGGCAAAGTCACCGCCTCGGATCGAATCGTCATTCGGGCCGGAGCGCGCGAATTGCTGGCGGCATCGCGCAGCGAGCTGCACCGTGCGTGGGCGGAGACGACTTATCAGATGCAGAAGCTGCGCGACAATCCGCACTGTGCGCAGCAGGAATACGACCGCATTCTCGACGACGGTGATCTTGGGATTTCACCGCGTCTGACCTTCAACTTAAACGAGGATTCTGCCGAGAATGTCGCGGCGCCGTTCGTCAATCTGGCGCGGCCGCGCATCGCGATCCTGCGCGAGCAGGGCGTCAACGGTCAGATCGAGATGGCCGCGGCGTTCGACCGCGCCGGTTTCGACGCGGTCGACGTGCACATGGGCGATGTCATCGCCGGCCGCACCAGCCTCGCCGGTTTCAGGGGGTTCGCCGCGTGCGGCGGATTTTCCTATGGCGATGTGCTCGGCGCGGGCGAGGGCTGGGCGAAGTCGGTGCTGTTCAATCCGCGCGCGCGCGACGAGTTCGAGGCGTTCTTCAGACGCGCCGACACTTTCGCGCTCGGCATCTGCAACGGCTGCCAGATGATGAGCAACCTGCATGAGATCATTCCGGGCGCGGCGCACTGGCCGCATTTCGTGCGCAACCGCTCGGAACAATTCGAAGCGCGCTTCGTCTTGGTCGAGGTGACGCCGTCGCCGTCGTTGTTTTTCGATGGCATGGCGGGCAGCCGTCTGCCGGTCGTGGTCTCGCACGGCGAGGGTTATGCCGAGTTCAGCGACGCGCGGCAGCTCGCTGCGGCACAACCGTACGTGACGCTGCGCTTTGTCGATAATCGCGGCAACACAACTGAAACCTATCCGTACAACCCGAACGGCTCGCCGCAGGGCGTTACGGGGCTGACCACGGTCGACGGCAGATTTACCGTGCTGATGCCGCACCCGGAGCGGGTATTCCGCGCCGTGCAGCACTCATGGCATCCGCGCGAGTGGGGTGAGAATACGCCGTGGCTGCGTCTGTTCCGCAACGCGCGGCGCTGGGCGGGCTGATGTAAAAACGGCGCACCGCAGTGCGCCGTTCACATTCTGTGTTGCCGCTTTGCTATTGCTCGATCTTGGCTTTGGCGCGCAGATCGTCAATGGCTTTTTTAAGGTTGGCGTTCTGCAGGCTCTGCTGCAACTGCCCCTTGATCCCATCATAGGGCGGCACTGTAATCGGCCGCACGTCGTCGACCCGGATTATGTGCCAGCCGAACGGGGTCTGCACCGGGGTCTGTGTGTACTCACCTTTCTTCAGTTTTTTCACCGCATCGATGAACGGGGCGGGCACCTGGTTCGGGGGAACGGTTTCCGGCAACCAGTCGCCGAGATCGCCGCCCTGGGCCTTGGTTCCGGCATCGATGGATTTTTCCTTGGCGAGTTTTTCAAAGCCACGGCCGGCTTTCAGCTGTTCGATGATTTTCTTCGCGTCCGCCTCGGTCTTCACAAGAATGTGTCTGACCTTGTATTCTTTTTTGTCGGCGAGGCCGGATTTGATGCGGTCATATTCCTGCTTCAGGGTATCTTCGCTGACCGGATGGTTCTTGACATAGTCCTGTGCGAAGGCGTCTACCAGCGCCTGCTCGCGCTGCATGTCGATCCTGGCGGCGACGTCGGGATTCCTGTCGAGCCCCTTGTTTACGGCTTCCTGGGTCATGATCTCGAAGTCGATCAGCCGGTCGCGTATCGCGTTCCTCAGTTCCGGCGAGTCTTTCTGTTGCGCATGTTGCGTGGCCTGCTTGAGGAGAAGATCGAAACGGCTTTGCGGGATGAGCTGGCCATTGACCTTGACGCTATCGTCGGCCTGCGCGCCACAGGCAGCCAGCGCGAAAATGCCGGCCGCCGTCAATGTCGAAATATGTGAAGCTTTGGTTACTTTCATGATGGTCCCTTGGTTGTGAAACGGATCAGATTTTGATTTCGTCCGGAGCATAAGCCTTGATCGAAAGCGCGTGGATTTCACGCTGCATCATATCGCCGAGGGCGGAATATACCATGCGGTGCCGCAGTTGCGTGGATTTGCCGGAAAACCGGGGGGAAACGATGATCAGCCGGTAATGGCCGCCGCCGCGCGCCGCTCCGGGATGGCCGGCGTGCGCTTCGCTTTCGTCGCGCAGGTCGATTTGCGCGGGCGTCAGCGCCGCGAGCTTTTGTTCGATGCGTTCGACGACAGTGTTCATGCCGGCAGTACTTTCCTGAAGGGTTTTATCGTAACGTCTGAAAATACGCCGGCGTTGACGTAGGGGTCCGCATTCGCCCATGCGTTCGCCGTGGCGAGCGAGTCGAATTCGGCGACGATCAGGCTGCCGCTGAAGCCGGCGGGGCCGGGATCAACGCTATCGACCGCCGGGAACGGCCCTGCCAGCAGCAGTCTGCCCTGGTTTTGCAGTTCGGCGAGGCGCGCCAGGTGCGCGGAACGCGCTGGCAGGCGCTTGCCCAGGCTGTCCGGAACGTCGGTGCAGACAATCGCGTAGAGCATCACTTGTGTTCTCCGACGTCGATGTATTTCGACAGCAGGAATGCCTGCAGCAGCATGAATGCGAACATCAGACCCATGCCGCCGAACAGCTTGAATTTGACCCACGTGGCTTCGGCGAAGTTGTAGGCGACGTAGAGGTTGAGCACGCCCATCGCAACGAAGAACGCGATCCAGCCCCAGTTCAGCCGGCTCCAGATCGCGTCCGGCAGTTCGAGCTGTGCGCCCATCATGTTCTTGAGCAGGTTTTTCTTGAACGCGGACACGGACACCAGAAGTGCGGCCGCGAACAGCCAGTAGAGGACGGTCGGTTTCCACATGATGAAACGCTTGTCGTGGAACGCAAGCGTCAGGCCGCCCATCACAACGATCACCGCGAGGCTGATCCACAGCATGTTGTCGACCTTGCGGTGCTTGAGCCATACGTACGCGACCTGTCCCGCGGTGGCGGCGATGCTGATCGCAGTGGCCGCGTAGATGTTTTTGGTCCAGCTATAGGCGGCGAAAAACAGGATGACCGGGAACAGGTCGAACAGGAATTTCATGCGCTATGTGGAAGATGGCGGCCGGCGGGCGCTGTTGAAAGGCCGCTATTATCGGATTTTTGGCGGCGCGTTGTCCATGCGCCGCAACACGCGGAAAGATTACTTTTCCGCGTCCAGCTTGAGCGCGGCCGAGTTGATGCAGTAGCGCAGCCCGCTCGGCTGCGGGCCGTCTTCGAACACATGGCCGAGATGGGCGTCGCAGCGGCTGCACAGCACTTCGGTGCGGCGCATGAAATAACTGTTGTCCGCCGCCGTCCTTACATTTCCCGCGGCGGCCGGCTGCCAGAAACTCGGCCAGCCGCTGCCGGAGTCGAACTTGTGGTCGGATTTGAACAGCTCGGTGCCGCAGCAGACGCAGCGGTAGACGCCCGCTTCGTGGTTGTCCCAGTATTCGCCGCTGAATGCGCGCTCGGTGCCTTTCTCGCGCGTGATGTGATACTGCTCGGGCGTCAGTTGCTGTTTCCAGTCCTGTTCCGGTTTGACGATTTTGTCGGGCATTGCGGTTTCTCCTGTTCGCTGACGCCGCTTGGTCGCGCCAAGGTTCGCGATCTTACATTCGGATGCTCAGGCAGCGAGAAGTTCCCGCAGCACGAACGGCAGGATGCCGCCGTGCAGGTAATAATCCACTTCGACCGGCGTATCGATGCGCAGCAGCAGCGGCACGCTCTGCACGGCGCCGTTGTTGCGGCGGATCACGAGCGTCACTTCCATCTGCGGTCGGAGACCGGCTTTGATGCCGGTGATGCCGATGGTTTCGCTGCCGTCGAGGCCGAGCGTCTGCGTGTCGGCGCCGTCCTTGAACTGGCACGGCAGCACGCCCATGCCGACCAGATTGCTGCGATGGATGCGTTCGAAACTCTTCGCGATCACCGCCCTGACGCCGAGCAGCTGCGTGCCTTTCGCCGCCCAGTCGCGTGAACTGCCGGTGCCGTATTCCTCGCCTGCGAATACCACGGTCGGCACCTTGCGCTTTGAATATTCCATCGCTGCGTCATAGATCGGCATCTGCACGCCGTCGGGCTGCACGATCGTGACGCCGCCTTCGACGCGCGAGCCGTCCGGCCGCGGCGGCAGCATCAGGTTCCTGATGCGGACGTTGGCGAAGGTGCCGCGCATCATGATTTCATGATTGCCGCGGCGCGCGCCATAGCTGTTGAAATCGGCGACTGCGACGCCGTTTTGCTGCAGCCATAGTCCGGCGGGCGATGACGGCTTGATCGAGCCGGCGGGGCTGATGTGATCGGTGGTCACCGAATCGCCGAACAGGCCGAGGATGCGCGCGCCTTCGATGTCGTGCGCGCGGCCGGACTGCATCCCGAAGCCGGCGAAAAACGGCGGCTCGGCGATGTAGGTCGAAGGCTCCCAGCCATAGACCTGGCCGGTTGCGCCCGGCACGCCGTCCCACAGCGGATTGTCCCTGGTGAAATCGCCGTAGAGGCGGCGGAACGTCTCGGGATCGGTCGCGTGGCGCATGACGGCGGCGATCTCATCGAGAGCCGGCCAGATGTCTTTCAGATAAACCGGCTTGCCGTCGCTGCCGGTGCCGAGCGCTTCGCGCGTCAGGTCTTTGAGCACCGTGCCGGCGATCGCATAGGCGACGACCAGCGGCGGCGAGGCGAGGAAATTCGCCTTGATGCTGGCGTGAATGCGCGCCTCGAAATTGCGGTTGCCCGACAGTACCGCCGCGCACACCAGGTTGTGTTTGATGATCGCTTCCTCGATGTCGGGGTCGAGCGGGCCGGCGTTGCCGATGCAGGTGGTGCAGCCGTAGCCGGCAAGATAGAAACCGAGTTTCTCGAGCTCCGACAGCAGGCCGGCCCGGGTCAGGTAGTCGGTGACGACGCGCGAGCCGGGCGCCAGCGAGGTCTTGATATGCGGCTTGACCTTGAGCCCGTGCGCCGCCGCTTTTTTCGCGAGCAGGCCGGCGGCAAGCAGCACGCCGGGATTCGAGGTGTTGGTGCACGAGGTGATCGCCGCGATCAGCACATCGCCGTGACCGATGTCGATGGTGTTTTCCGCGGCAGCGGGCGGCGCGGGAACCGCATCCGGCGTCGGACGGTTATTGACCATTTCGACGACATCCTGCGGAGCGCCTTCACGCAGCGACTCCTGGTTCTGGATCCCGCCGCCCGACAGCGTCGCGCGCTTCGGCGCGCGCAGTGTTGCCGGGTGGCGTTCGCGCAGCTTTTCCTCCGGCTGCTGATAACCGTTTTCCGTGACTGGTTTTGACAGCAGTTCGGCGAAGCGCCCGGCAAGGCCGCTCAACTCGATGCGATCCTGGGGCCGCTTCGGTCCGGCGACGCTCGGCACCACGCTGCCGAGGTCGAGCTCGAGCACTGTCGAATAATCGATGTCGCCGGCTTCCGGCGTGCCGAACAGCTGCTGGGCGTGGAAATAGGCCTCGAACGCCGCGATTTCCTCGTCGCTGCGGCCGGTGCTGGCGAGGTAATCGACGGTCCTGTCGTCGACCGCGAAGAACCCCATCGTCGCGCCGTACTCGGGCGCCATGTTGGCGATCGTCGCGCGGTCGGGCACCGCGAGCGATGCCGCGCCGGCGCCGAAAAACTCGACGAATTTTCCGACTACCTTCGCCTTGCGCAGCAGTTCGGTCACGGTCAGCACGAGGTCGGTCGCGGTCACGCCCGCCTTGAGTCCGCCTTTCAGATGCACGCCGACCACGTCCGGCGTCAGAAAATAGATCGGCTGACCGAGCATGCCGGCTTCGGCCTCGATGCCGCCGACGCCCCAGCCGACCACGCCGATGCCGTTGATCATCGTGGTGTGCGAATCGGTGCCGACCAGCGTGTCGGGATAGTAGACGCCATCTTTCCGGTGCACGCCGCGCGCGAGATATTCGAGATTGACCTGATGCACGATGCCGATGCCCGGCGGCACCACCTTGAAGGTTTCGAACGCCTGCATCCCCCATTTCATGAACTTGTAGCGCTCAGCGTTGCGCTCGAACTCGAGCTGCATGTTGCGGCCGAGTGCGTCCCGGCTGCCGTAATAGTCGACCTGCACCGAGTGGTCGACGACGAGATCGACCGGCACCAGCGGTTCGATGACCTTGGGATTCTTGCCGAGCCGGCGGGCGGCGCTGCGCATCGCCGCAAGATCGGCGAGCAGCGGCACGCCGGTGAAATCCTGCAGCACGATGCGCGCGACCACCAACGGGATTTCATCGATGCGCGGCGCATTCGGCTGCCAGTTCGCAAGCTGTTCGACGTGTGCCGCGGTGATTTTTTTGCCGTCGCAATTGCGCAGCACCGATTCGAGCACGATGCGGATCGACACCGGCAGCCGCGCGATCCTGCCGATGCCGGCGCGTTCCAGCGCGGGCAGCGCATAGTACTTTCCGTGCCGGCCGGCGTAGGAGAATTCACTTATATAGTTGTTTTTATTCATAATGCTATAGGTTAAACATAATCTATTTTATAGTGTACGGGAGGAATGTCATGTTACTGGTTGTTTCAAAAAAGAAAAGATCGAAGGTTATTTGCCTGTTGAGCAATCGACTTATACGCATGGTAACAAGTTCTTTCCGCGCTGCGGCAGGGAAAATGCGCGCGCGCGAGCTGGAGAAACGGTGTGATACCATCGCACCCCTGATTTTTTGCTGATTTCCGCACAGCCGCAACGCAATATAACAGCCGGGTCACATTCCGATGCCGAAAACCTCCGATATCATCGCCCACGCATTGTACGAAGAAGGCGTGCGCCATGCTTTCGGCATTCCGGGCGGCGAGGTGCTGGACCTGCTGGAGGCATTCCGCAAGGTCGGCATCAAATTCATCCTGACCAAGCAGGAAATGGGCGCCGGCATGATGGCCGAAGCCTACTGGCAACTGACCGGCAAACCCGGTGTGCTGGTGGCAACGGTCGGTCCGGGCGTCGTCGGCAGCACGCCGGGCGTGGCCCAGGCGCTGCTCGACCGCGCTGCGCTGATCGTGATCGGCGGCGATATTCCACTGGCGCTGAAGGGCGCGCATACGCGCAAGGTCGTCGACCAGGAGTCGTTGCTGCGCCCGCTGGTGAAATGGGCGACAACGATCGCCGCGAAGAACGCATTCGACCAGGTGCGCTCCGGCATCGCGATCGCAAAATCGCCTTTGCCGGGGCCGGTATTTTTCAATCTGCCGGCCGATGTCGCCGGCATCGAGCAGGGTGAAGCGCGCCGCTTCGCGCCGGCCGCGGTGCGCACGCTGCCGCGGCGCGAGGACATCGCGGTGATCCGGGCATGGCTCAGGAAGTCGAAACGGCCGCTGGCGTGCGTCGGCATGAACGCCCAGCTCGACGGCGCGGAACGCGAACTCAGGCGTTTTCTCGAAGCGTGGCGCATCCCGTTCATCACCACTTACAAGGCAAAAGGCGTGGTGCCCGAGGATCATCCGCTGTGCGTCGGCGCGACCGGCCTGAGTCCGGTGGTCGACAAGATTCATCTCGCGCACGTGCGGCACGCCGATCTGGTGCTGACGATCGGCTTTGATCCGGTCGAGCTGCATGCCGAATGGAATTCGCCGTGGGACGAGAAGAAAGCCACGGTCAACATCGACCTGGTGCCGAACACGCATCACGTCTACCGCAGCGCGGTCGAATATACCGGCAGCATTACCGGCTGCCTGCACGAACTCGTCGCACAGGCGCCCAGGCGCGCGCCCGCGCACTGGCCGGCGGCGGAGCTTGACCGTTACCGGCAGACGATCCGGCACGCGATCGCGAGCCAGTTGCCGAAAGGGCTGGGCCCGTACCAGGCGACCACGGTGCTGCGCGAAGTGTTTCCGCGCGATACGATTGCGACGGTCGACACCGGCGCCCACCGCATCCTGGTGAGCCAGGTGTGGCAGTCCTACGAGCCGCGGCGGTTCCTGCAATCGAGCGGGCTGAGCACGATGGGCTACGCGCTGCCGGCGGCGATCACGGCGAAGATGCTTTTCCCGAAGCGGCCGGTGCTGGCGATGGCCGGGGAAGCCGGGCTCGACATGGTGATCGGGGAGATGGCGCTGCTCGCCCATCACAAGCTGGCGCTGACGATCGTGGTGTTCCGCGACGACACGCTGTCGCTGATCCGGCTTAAACAACAGCGCATGAAACTGCCGGAAACCGGCGTCGCGACCGGCAGTCCCGATTACGTGATGCTGGCCGAGGCGTACGGCGGCAACGGTTTCGTCGTGACCAACCCGGGCGAGCTCAAAAAGGCGGCGCAGGTCGCCCTGCACAGCAAACGTTTCACGCTGATCGAGGCGCGCATCAATCCGGCCGAATACCAGCGGCAGATGTAGAATGCATTCGCTGCGGATTGAACATGAACGAACCTGTCACTGATATCGCGCGCCTGATCCAGCTCGCAGTCGCGCCGGTGTTCCTGCTGGCCGGCGTCGGCGCGCTGCTTGCGGTGCTGACCGGACGCCTGAACCGCATCATCGACCGGGTGCGCGTGATCGAGAAGGAAGTGGTGACGGCGGATCATCCGCAGCGGGACGAGATACACGGAGAATTCGAACGGCTGGCACGCCGCGCGCGCCTGATCAGCCGCGCGATCGTACTGGCGTCGTTGACCGGTTTGATCGTCTGCCTGCTGATCGTGGCGCTGTTCGTCGGCGACATCCTGACCATCGCCCTGGCGCGCATCGTCGCGCTGCTGTTCGTGCTGGCGATGCTGTCTTTCAGCGGCGCCTTCGTCTATTTTCTGCGCGAAGTCCTGTACGCGACGGCGGCGCTGCGGATCGGCCCCAAACCCTGATTACCTGCTGCCTCCCCGGAATCAGAGCCGCAGCGGCCTGATCGGGGACGCGACCAGCGCCGGGTCTGATTTCCAGTCGACGCCCGGCACGTCGATGTAGAGTTCCAGTTCATTGCCGTCTGGATCCAGCACGTAGAGGCTGTGGCTAACCGTGTGATCGCTGGCGCCGACGATGGTGACGCCGGCTCCCTGCAATGTTTTCAGCATCGCGCGCAGCTCGTCGTCCGAATCGCCGACTTTCAGTCCGAAGTGATACATGCCGACGCGCCGTCCGCGCGGGATCGGCTGCGCTTCGGGCCCGACCGCGATCAACAGCAGTTCGTGATGCGTTCTGCGCTGCGATCCGCAATAGCCGGCGACGGCGGGCGGCTGATGGAAAATTTCCCGGAAACCGAGCAGGTCCTTGTAAAACGCGCGCGACCCTTCGAGATCGCGCACGTATAAAACCAGGTGTCCGAGTTCTTTTACGCCGGCCACGAGACCGTTTTCAACCGAGCAGATGTCCGACCGCATCGCGCTCTTCATGGAGTTCCTTGAGCGTTGCCTGCATCCGCGTGCGGCTGAATTCACTGAGCTCGATGCCTGTAACGATTTGATATTCGCCGTTCCGGCAGGTCACCGGATGGCCGTAGATCACGCCTTCGGGAATTCCGTAGCTGCCGTCGGCGGGCACGCCCATCGTGACCCAGTCGCCGTCCGGCGTGCCGAGCATCCAGTCGCGGATGTGGTCGATCGCGGAACTGGCGGCGCTGGCCGCGCTCGACAGACCGCGCGCCGCGATGATCGCCGCGCCGCGCTTCTGCACCGCCGGAATGAAATCCTTTTCGAGCCATTCCCGGTCGTCGATCAGCGGCCAGACTTTGCGGCCGTCGCATTCGGCCTGGAACAGGTCGGGGTACTGGGTCGCGGAATGGTTGCCCCACACCGTCATCCGGCGCAGGCTCGACACTGGCCGGCCGATCTTCTGCGCGATCTGCGACAGCGCGCGGTTGTGGTCGAGCCGCATCATCGCGGTGAATCGGCGCGGGTCGAGGTCGGGCGCATTCTTCAGCGCGATCAGCGCGTTGGTGTTCGCGGGGTTGCCGACGACGAGCACTTTGACGTCGCGGCTCGCGACCTCGTTCAGCGCTTTGCCCTGCGGCGCGAAAATCTTGCCGTTGGCGTCGAGCAGGTCCTTGCGCTCCATGCCGGGGCCGCGCGGACGGGCGCCGACCAGCAGCGCGATGTTCGCGTCGCGGAACGCGACCTTCGGGTCGCTGGCCACGGTCATGCCGGCAAGCAGCGGGAACGCGCAGTCCTCAAGTTCCATCATCACGCCGCGCAGCGCCTTCTGTGCTTTTTCGTCGGCGATCTCGAGCAATTGCAGCACGACCGGCTGGTCGTTGCCGAGCATCGCGCCGGATGCGATGCGGAACAGCAGGCTGTAGCCGATCTGGCCGGCGGCGCCGGTCACGGTGATACGAACGGGCAGTTTCATCTGCCCGATGGTAGCGGCGCGCTTTTGCAGTGTCAAAATGGAAATGCGTGGATTTGCGCTGCGGCATTGCTGGTAGAATCGGCGCGTCCCGTCCGTTCTCCGCGCGCGATATGCCTGCCAACATTGAAGCGGCACGACGCCCGAAATATCTGAACCCGCTGCGCGTCCGGCTGCCGCTGCCGGGGATCATTTCGATCCTGCACCGGGTGAGCGGGGCGTTGTTGTTCCTCGCGCTGCCGCTGATGCTGTATGCGTTTCAGCAAAGTCTGGCCTCGCCTGCGGCTTTCGCTGCGTTCAAGACCGCACTCGGTCACTGGTACTCGAAAATGGCGCTGCTCGCATTGCTGTGGACATATTTTCATCATCTATGCGCCGGCCTGCGCCATCTGGCGCTGGACCTGCACATCGGCGTCGATCTGCGTTCGGCCCGGCGGTCGGCGCGGCTGACGCTGGTAACGGGCATCGCATTGACGGTGCTGGCGGCGGTACTGCTGTGGTGAGTTATCACGAGTCCGGCGCGAACCATCCGCTGCGCGACTGGCTCGTGCAGCGGATCACCGCCACGCTGATGGCGGTCTGCACGCTCGGATTCCTGGCGATGCTGGTCGCGGCGCCGCCGATCGATCATTCGTCGTGGCGGCAGCTTTTTCTGCCGCCGTGGGTGAGGCTTGCGGCGCTGCTGTTTTTGTTCAGCGCGTACTGGCACGCTTGGATCGGTGTGCGCAACATCTGCATGGATTATGTCGGAAACGTCCGTCTGCGGCAGATTCTGTACGCGCTGGTAATCGGCGCGCTCACCGCGTACGCGGCGTGGACGGTGCAGATCTTGTGGGGAAAATGGTAGCCGCGCAGCACCGCTTCGACGTGGTGGTGGTCGGCGCCGGCGGCGCCGGCATGCGCGCGGCATTGCACCTGTCGCAGGCCGGACTGCGCTGCGCAGTGCTGTCGAAGGTGTTTCCGACGCGCTCGCATACCGTCGCCGCGCAGGGCGGCGTATCGGCGTCGCTCGGCAACGACGAGGAAGACCGCTGGGAATGGCATATGTACGACACCGTCAAGGGTTCCGACTGGCTCGGCGATCAGGACGCGATCGAATACATGTGCCGCCGCGCTGGCGAGGTCGTGGTCGAACTCGAGCATTACGGGATGCCGTTCGACCGCCTCGACAGCGGCAAAATCTACCAGCGGCCGTTCGGCGGCCATACCCGCAACTTTGGCGAGCGGCCGGTCAAGCGCGCGTGCGCGGTGGCCGACCGCACCGGCCACGCGATGCTGCACACGCTGTACCAGCAGAACGTGCGCGCCGGCACGCGCTTCTTCATCGAGTGGATGGCGCTCGACCTGATCCGCGACGAAGCGGGCGACGTGCTCGGCGTTGCCGCTCTGGAGATGGAAAGCGGCGAGATGGCGCTGCTGCACGCGAAGGCGACGCTGTTTGCAACCGGCGGCGCCGGCCGCATCTACGCGACCAGCACCAACGCCTTCGTTAACACCGGCGACGGCCCCGGCATCGCGGCGCGCGCCGGCATTCCGCTGCAGGACATGGAGTTCTGGCAGTTCCACCCGACCGGCGTCGCCGGCGCCGGAGTATTGATCACCGAAGGCGCGCGCGGCGAGGGCGGCTTTCTGGTTAACAAGAATGGCGAGCGTTTCATGGAGCGCTATGCGCCGCGCGTCAAGGACCTCGCATCGCGCGACGTGGTGTCGCGTGCGATGGTGACCGAAATCAAGGAAGGGCGCGGCTGCGGCGAGCACGGCGATCATATCCTGCTCAAGCTCGACCATCTCGGCCCCGAGGTCATCCACAAACGACTGCCCGGCATCCGCGACATCGCGCTCAGGTTCGCCAACGTCGACATCACGCGCCAGCCGATCCCGGTGGTGCCGACCTGCCATTACCAGATGGGCGGCATCCCGGCGAATTACCGCGGCCAGGTGGTGGCGCCGCGCGGCGGCGATCCGGAAGCGCCGGTCGCCGGCTTCTACGCGGCCGGCGAGTGCGCGTGTGTTTCGGTGCACGGCGCCAACCGGCTCGGCACCAATTCGCTGCTCGACCTGCTGGTGTTCGGCAAGGCGGCGGCTGAGCAGATCGTCGAGGACGTGAAGGCAATGCGCGATCTCAAGCCACTGCCGCATGACGCCGGCGAAATTTCGGTGGCGCGCCTGGCGCGTCTCGACGCCGCCGTTCCCGGCAGCCGCGGCGAGAGTGTTGCCGCGGTGCGCGCCGAGCTGCAGCGCACGATGCAGGCGCATTGCGGCGTATTCCGCTTTCCCGACGCACTGGCCGAAGGCGTGCGCAAAATCCGGGAAGTCGCTGAGCGCGCGCAGCGCATCGCGATCGGCGACAAAAGCCGGGTGTTCAACATGGCGCGCATCGAGGCGCTCGAAGTCGGGAATATGGTTGAGGTCGCGACCGCGACGCTGGTGTCGGCGGCGGCGCGCACCGAAAGCCGCGGCGCGCACGACCGCAGCGATTACCCGAAGCGCGACGACGCCAACTGGCTGAAGCACACGCTGTGGTACAGGGACGGCGACCGGCTCGACTACAAACCGGTGCATCTGAAGCCGCTGACTGCGGCTTCGATCGAACCCAGGGCGCGGGTTTATTAACGATGAAGTTTTCGATCTACCGCTACAACCCGGAATCCGGCGCTGCGCCGCGGATGCAGGACTACGAGGTGGCGCTGAAACCGACCGATTGCATGCTGCTGCACGCGCTGATCCGGATCCAGGAGATCGACGACACGCTGGCGCTGCGCCGCTCGTGCCGCGAAGGCATCTGCGGTTCGGACGCGATGAACATCAACGGCAAAAACGGGCTGGCTTGCGTGACGCCGCTGGCCGGACTCAAGGAGCCGGTGCAGATTCGGCCGCTGCCCGGTCTGCCGGTGATCCGCGACCTGATCGTCGACATGTCGCAGTTCTTCAAGCAATACCACTCGATCCGGCCGTACCTGATCAATGACGAGCCGCCGCCGGCGCGCGAGCGCCTGCAGTCGCCGGCCGAACGCGAGCAGCTCGACGGTCTCTACGAATGCATCCTGTGCGGCTGCTGCTCGACCGCCTGTCCGTCGTTCTGGTGGCATCCCGACCGCTTCGTCGGGCCGGCCGGGTTGCTGCAGGCCTGGCGCTTTCTGGCCGACACGCGCGACCGCGCCGCCGGCGAGCGGCTGGCCGATCTCGAAGATCCGTACCGGCTGTTCCGCTGCTATGCGATCATGAACTGTGTCGATGTCTGCCCGAAGGGACTGAATCCGACCGCCGCGATCGGCCGGATCAAGACCATGATGGTGAAAAAGGAAAGATGAGCGCGACGGACCGGATCCGCTGGCGTTGCCGGCGCGGGATGCTGGAGCTCGACGTGTTGCTCGAGCGCTTCAACCGCGACCATCTGCCGCACCTGGATGCCGGCCAGCAGGCCCGATATGCGGAACTGCTGGCATTGCCGGACCGCGAGTTGTACGACCTGCTGATGGGCGGCGCGCCGCCCGATTGGCATTTCGCCGTTTTGCTCGACCTGATGGGGTCGCCGCAGGCGGCGTGGCCGATTCACGTATAATCGGTTCACCCCCGGAATTTCCACAAGGGCTTGATCATGGCCGAGAAAAGCGCGACGCTTGCCTTCAGCGACAATCCTTCGAAAGCCGAATTTCCGGTATTGTCCGGCACGGTCGGGCCCGAAGTGGTGGACATCCGCACGCTGTACGGCAAGACCGGCAGGTTCACCTACGATCCGGGCTTCATCTCGACCGCGAGCTGCCTGTCGAAAATCACCTACATCGACGGCGACGAGGGCGTGCTGATGTACCGCGGCTATCCGATCGAGCAGCTCGCCGAGCACTGCGATTTTCTCGAGGTCGCCTACCTGATCCTGCACGGCGAATTGCCGACGCCGGCGCAGTTGAAGGCGTTCATCGACGACATCACGCATCACACGATGGTGCACGAGCAATTGGTGCGCTTCTTCTCCGGCTTCCGCCGCGACGCGCATCCGATGGCGGTCATGTGCGGCGTGGTCGGCGCGCTGTCGGCGTTCTATCATGACGCGCTCGACATCAAGAACCCGGACGACCGTGAGAAGACGGCGACGCGGCTGGTCGCCAAGGTGCCGACGATCGCCGCGATGTGCTACAAGTACAACATCGGCATGCCGTTCATGTATCCGAAGAACGCGCTGTCGTACGTCGAGAATTTCCTGCACATGATGTTCGGCAATCCGTGCGAGGACTACGTGCAGAACCCGGTCATCACGCGCGCGCTCGACCGCATCCTGATCCTGCACGCCGACCACGAACAGAACGCCTCGACCTCGACGGTGCGCGTCGCCGGCTCGTCGGGCGCCAATCCGTTCGCCTGCATCGCGGCCGGCATCGCCAGCCTGTGGGGCCCGGCGCACGGCGGCGCCAACGAAGAAGTGCTGAAGATGCTCGGCGAGATCGGCGATGTCGCGCATATCGGCAAGTACGTGGAGCGCGTGCGCAACAAGGAGGCCGTGCTCTACGGTTTCGGCCACCGCGTCTACAAGAACTACGATCCGCGCGCCAGGCTGATCCAGAAGACCTGCCACGAGGTGCTCGAAGAACTCGACCTCAAGGACGACAAGCTGTTCGCGCTCGCGCTGAAACTCGAAAAGATCGCGCTCGAGGACGATTATTTCGTGTCGCGCAAGCTGTATCCGAACGTCGATTTCTATTCGGGCATCGTCTACAAGGCGATCGGCATTCCGACCAGCATGTTCACCGCGATGTTCGCGCTGGCGCGCACCGTCGGCTGGGTCGCGCAGTGGAACGAGATGGTCGGCGATGCCGACCAGAAGATCGCGCGCCCGCGCCAGCTCTATATCGGGCCTGCGCGGCGCGATTTCGTGCCGATCGCCAGACGCAAATAACGATGCTGTACCGGGAAGCCCAGGGCACCTCGTATCTGGCGGGGGCCAACGCATCCTTCATCGAAGCGCTTTATGAGCGCTATCTCGACGACCCGGCCGTGGTCGAGCCGCGCTGGCGCGCCTATTTCGATGAATTGCAGAAGCTCGACGGCGGCGCGCGCGACGTCGCGCATGCGCCGATCCGCGCGCGCTTCGCCGCGCTTGCGCGCCAGCCGCGCATTGCGGGCAGTGTGCTGGCGGCCGCTCCGACCCCGTCCGCTGCAAAACAGTACGGTGTGTGGCAGCTGATCAGCGCTTACCGTTCGCTCGGCGTGCGTCACGCCGTGATCGATCCGCTGAACCGGCAGGAAAAACCGTACATTCCCGAACTCGAGCTCGGTTTCTACGGCCTCGGCGACGCCGACATGCAGACCGAATTCGACACCGGCACGCTGGCCGGCCCGCGCCGCCTGAAGCTCGCCGACATCGTGCAGTTGCTGAAGGACACCTATTGCCGCACGCTCGGCGTCGAGTACACCTATATCGCCGACATGCCGATCCGGCGCTGGATCCGCGAACGGCTGGAGCCGGTGCGCTCAACGCCGGCCTACGACGCCACGTTCAGGAAATACATCCTTGAACGCCTGACTGCGGCGGAAACGCTCGAACGCCATCTGCACACGCGCTATGTCGGTCAGACCCGTTTCTCGCTGGAAGGCGGCGACAGCCTGATTCCGATGCTCGACCATCTGCTGCAGCGCGCCGGCGGCGCCGGCGTGCAGGAGGTCGTGATCGGGATGGCGCACCGCGGCCGCCTCAACGTGCTGGTCAACATTCTCGGCAAACTGCCGAAAGACCTGTTTTCCGAATTCGAGGACAGGCACGAAAGCGCGACGCTGGCCGGCGACGTCAAGTACCACGACGGTTTTTCGTCCGACGTTGCGACCGCCGGCGGACCGCTGCATATCTCGCTGGCGTTCAACCCGTCGCACCTCGAGGTCGTCAACCCGGTGGTCGAAGGTTCGGTGCGCGCGCGCCAGCACCGGCGGCGCGACAAGACCGGCGATCAGGTGCTGCCGGTATTGATCCACGGCGACGCCTCATACTCGGGGCAGGGCATCGTGATGGAGACGCTGAACCTGGCGCAGACGCGCGGTTTCGGCACCGGCGGCACCGTGCACATCGTGATCAACAACCAGATCGGCTTCACCACTTCCGACCCGCGCGACACGCGCTCGACGATCTACTGCACCGACGTGTCGAAGATGCTTGGCGTGCCGATTTTCCACGTCAACGGCGACGATCCGGAAGCGGTGTGTTTCGCGACTGCGCTCGCGCTCGATTTCAGGATGCATTTCCACAAGGACGTCGTGATCGACCTCGTCTGCTACCGCCGGCTCGGCCACAACGAGCAGGACGAGCCGATGGTGACGCAGCCGCTGATGTACAAGAAAATCCGCGAGCTGCCGACCGCGCGGCAGATCTATGCCGAACGGCTGGCCGCGACGGGCGTGATCGGGCCGGAGGAAGCCGACGCGATGGTCAAGCGCTATCGTGAGGCGCTCGACGGCGGCGGCCAGACCAACCGTTCGGTGATCGCGGATTACAAAATCCCGTACGCGGTCGACTGGAAGAAGTTCAAGGGCACCAAATGGAACGAGAACGACGACACCCGGCTGCCGCTCGACAAGCTGCAGCAACTGGCGCGCAAGGTCAGTGCGGTGCCCGAAAGCTTCAAGCTCCATCCGCGCGTCGAGAAGATCATGGCCGACCGCCGACTGATGGCCGAGAACAAACTGCCGCTCGACTGGGGCATGGCCGAGACGCTCGCCTATGCAACGCTGCTCGACGCCGGTTATTCGGTGCGCATTTCGGGACAGGACGTCGGGCGCGGCACATTCTTCCACCGCCACGCGGTGCTGCACGACCAGAACCGCGAACGCTGGGACCAGGGCACCTATGTTCCGCTCCAGCACGTCGGCCCCAACCAGGGCGATTTCGTGATCATCGATTCGCTGCTGTCGGAAGAAGCGGTGCTCGGTTTCGAGTACGGCTACACGACGTCGGAACCGAACGAGCTGGTGGTGTGGGAAGCGCAGTACGGCGATTTCGCCAACGGCGCGCAGGTCGTGATCGACCAGTTCATCGCGTCGGGAGAGGTCAAATGGGACCGCCTGTGCGGGCTGGTGATGATGCTGCCGCACGGCTACGAGGGAGCCGGGCCCGAGCACTCGTCGGGACGCATCGAACGTTTTCTGCAGCTGTGCGCCGACCACAACATGCAGGTATGCGTGCCGGCGACGCCGGTGCAGATGTACTATCTGCTGCGGCGGCAGATGGTGCGGCCGTACCGCAAGCCGCTGGTGATCTTCTCGCCGAAGAGCATTCTGCGCCACAAGGAAGCGATATCGCCGCTCGAAGAATTCGCGAACGACAACTTCAAACCGGTCAACGAGGACTGGGACGCGGCCGGGATCGACGCTGAAAAAGTCGAGCGCATCATCTTCTGCAGCGGCAAGGTCTATTATGATCTGCGCGCCGAACGCCGCGCGCGCGGCATCGCCAATCTGCCGCTGGTGCGCATCGCGCAGCTCTATCCTTTTCCGCACGATCTTTTCAGGGCGGCGGTCGAGCGCTACCGCCACGCGCGCGAGGTGGTCTGGTGCCAGGAGGAACCGCGCAATCAGGGCGCATGGCATCGCATCCAGCACTATCTGCTGCGCCACCTGCTGCCGCACCAGAAGCTGATCTACGCGGGGCGCGATTCATCGGCATCGCCGGCGCCCGGCTACAAGTCGCTGCACGACAGGCAGCAGCGCGAACTGGTCGGCATTGCCCTGACCGCCGGCGCCGAGTCGCGCGCCGACGGCACGTTCTGACGGGGATGTCGCGATGCTGATCGAAGTCAAAGTGCCGCAGTTATCGGAATCGGTGTCGGAAGCGATGCTGGTGACGTGGCACAGGCAGGTCGGCGACGCGGTCAAGCGCGACGAAAACCTGGTGGACATCGAAACCGACAAAGTGGTGCTGGAAACGCCGGCGCCGGAATCCGGCGTGCTGGTCAGCATCGTCAAGGGCGACGGCAGCGCGGTCGGCAGCGGCGAAGTGATCGCGACGATCGATACCGAGGCCAAGGCCGGCAAGGCGGCTGCGGCCAAACCCGAAACACCCAAAGCCGCGAAGGAAACAGCGCCGCCGGGCAAGCCATCTGAAAACAAAGTTGTCAGCGTTGAACGCCCGGCCAAAGCGGAAGTGCTGCCGCTGCCCGAATCGAAACCGGCGGTGAAGCCGACGCCGAAGATCGCCGCGGTGCCGCCCCCCGCGCCGCTACCGAAACGCGCGCCAGCGGCGCCAACGGCATCCGCCGGCGAGCGCCCCGAGCAGCGCGTGCCGATGAGCCGGCTGCGCGCGCGCATCGCCGAACGCCTGGTGCAGTCGCAGCAGACGACCGCGATGCTGACCACGTTCAACGAAGCCAACATGCAGCCGGTGATCGACATCCGCAACCGTTACAAGGAAAAGTTCGAGCAGGAACACGGCGTCAAGCTCGGCTTCATGTCGTTCTTCGTCAAGGCCGCAGTTGCCGCGCTGAAGGAATACACGATCGTCAACGCTTCGGTCGACGGCAACGACATCATCTACCACGGCTATTACGACATCGGCGTTGCGGTCAGCACGCCGCGCGGGCTGGTGGTGCCGGTGCTGCGCGACGCCGACCGCCTGTCGCTGGCCGACATCGAGCGCCGGATCGCCGACTTCGGCGCGCGCGCGCGCGACGGCAAACTCGACCTCGAGGAACTGGCGGGCGGCACCTTCACGATCTCCAACGGCGGTGTGTTCGGCTCGCTGCTGTCGACGCCGATCATCAACCCGCCACAGAGCGCGATCCTCGGCGTGCACGCGATCAAGGAACGGCCGGTGGTCGAGGATGGCCGCATCGTCGCTCGGCCGATGACCTATCTCGCGCTGTCCTACGATCACCGTATCATCGACGGGCGCGAAGCGGTGCTGTTCCTGGTCGCGATCAAGGAAGCGCTCGAAGACCCGGCGCGGCTGTTGCTCGAAATTTGATTTCCCCTGCGATGGACGTTCCGGCGGTACACGGACCGCGGCTGCGCGACGGCGCCGACTTCGCGCGCTGGATGCGCGGCCACGCGCGCCAGCACGGTTTCGATCTCGATGCCACACAGCTCGAAGCGCTCGATCATTTCCGGCGTCTCTACGACGATCTGGTCGAACGCGCCAGACCGAAACCGCTGCTGCGGCGCTTCATGCGCAAGCGTCCGGTGACCGGCCTCTATCTGTGGGGGCGCGCCGGCCGCGGCAAGAGTTTCCTGATGGACAGCTTCTTCGGCTGCGCGCTGCCGGTCAGCAAGGAACGCATTCATTTTCACCGCTTCATGCAGCACATCCACCATCAGCTTGCGCAGCGGCAGGGCGAGAGCGACCCATTGTCTGCGATTGCATACGATCTGGCTAAACGCGCGCGCCTGATCTGCCTCGATGAATTCCATGTCGCCGACATTGCCGACGCGATGCTGCTCGGCCGTCTGCTGGAAGCGTTGTTCGAGCGCGGCACGGTGCTGGTCGCAACCTCGAACCAGCCGCCGAAGGAGCTGTACCGCGACGGCCTGCAGCGCGCGCGCTTCCTGCCCGCAATCGAACTGATCGAACGGCACTCCGACGTCGTGCTGGTGGACGACGGTATCGACTATCGGCTGCGCGCGCTCGAAAGCGCGGGCGTCTATCACCTCGGCGGCGCCGACCGCGCGCTTGAACGCGCGTTCCTCGGCGTTGCGCGCCACGCCATGAACGGCGGTGGCGAAATCGAAATCGACGGCCGGTCGCTCGCGGCGCGCAGCCACGCGCAGGGCATCGTCTGGTTCGATTTCGAAACGCTGTGCGGGGCAGGGCGCGGCAAGCCCGACTACATCGAACTCGCGCGGCGCTACCACACGGTGATCGTGTCCGGCATCCCGCGCTTCACGCCGGCGCAGGCCGACCGCCTGCAGCGCTTTGTGTGGATGATCGATGAGTTCTACGACCGGCGCGTCAAGCTGATCGCCTCGGCTGAGGCAGTGCCGCAGGAACTATGTGTAAATGCTGGGGGAGAGGAATTCGAATGCACGGTAAGCCGGCTGACTGAGATGCAAAGCCGCGACTATCTGGGGCAACCGCATCTTGCGTGATGCGGCAAACGGAAATATATCCTAACGATTATGAGTGGTCAGAGGTATATTCACTATATTTCTTCCTAAATACAAGCATAACAATCTGTATCCCAAACAACATGCCAACTCCCATGACTATTGGCAACAATGCCTCTGGGTAAAACAGTACGTTAGAGAAAGAAATACGACACAAGGTCACGATACCCTGCGCAAGCATTACATATGCGCCAAGGTGAAAAAACTGAACCGGGTCTTTAAAATTCATCGGATTTAGATTCCAATTAGGCTTGTGCCATACCTTTGCAGACATAGGATTGATTGCCTGTATGCCGATCACAAAGAGAAGCCCAATCGGAATAAACAGGAAAATAATGGCCAATGTGCTCCAATCAATTGATGGCTTTGCCTGCGGCCCTAGTGGTACTAAAAATGAGGACAAGGCCACAAACGAAATTAACCCAACACGCAACAATTTCCATTTGTTCACGACCATTCCACCTAACGCGAAATAGAATTACGAAATGACATTTATCGCAATCCGTTTTTAGGGTGTCGGCTGTACCACCACTGCAGTCCCGTAGCACAAAACTTCCGTAGTACCCGCCATGACCTCGGTCGCATCGTAGCGGACACCGATCACGGCATTGGCGCCGAGCTGTTCCGCGTGTTCGATCATTAGTTCGTAGGCGTCATTGCGCGCGGTTTCGCAGAGTTCGGTCAACAGGGTGATATTGCCGCCGAGCAGGCTTTGCAGACCGGCGCCGATCGAGCCGACCACCGAGCGCGAGCGCACGATGATGCCGCGCACCAGGCCGAGATTGCGGGCGATTTTATAGCCGGGCAGTTCGAAAGCGGTGGTGGTCATCGTGTGGACCATGCGGTTCTCCCTTATCGTTGTTTTGCGGCGCTCACTCTACGCTGCAAAATTCGCCGTCGTCAAATCGGGATTTTCGCGCGAACCACCTTCCAGACCGGGAGTCTTACAAGAAGGAGGCAATGATGAGAACTTACCTGTTGGCACTGCTGTTGCTGGGAATAGGGCGGATTGCCTGCGCAGCCGACGATGTCAATACCAATAACGGTTCGCCGTTCGACTCCAATCCGGATTGCATGGACCGCAAAGTCGATTCCAATTCCAGGGATTGCGTGCTGCAGGACAACGCGAAGCCGATGCATCTGCGCCCGCCGGCGCCGCAGGCAACGACCCCGCCGGCGTCATCTGTGGCTCCAGTCGCTCCGGTTACGCCGTCGCCGACCCTGAGGACTGCGCCGTCCCCGTGAGACGATGCGGAGCGGGCAAGCCGCCTTCCACTACGGTTTGAGCGGCGCGTTCAGCCTTTGACGCGGTTGCGGTATTCGCCGGTGCGGGTGTCGATTTCGATCCTGTCGCCGGTCGAGCAGAACAGCGGCACCTGCACTTCGAAGCCGGTCTTCAGTTTGGCCGGTTTCAGCACCTTGCCCGAGGTGTCGCCGCGCACCGCCGGTTCGGTATAGGCGATTTCGCGCACCAGCGTCTGCGGGATTTCGATCGAGATCGGCTTGCCTTCGTAAAGCACGATTTCGCCTTCCATCCCGTCTTCCAGATAGTTGAGCGCGTCGCCCATGCTGTCCTTGCCGATTTCGTGCTGGTTGAAGTCGGCGTCCATGAACACGTAGTTCGGGTCGCTGTGGTAGGAGTAGGTGACTTCCTTGCGTTCGAGTGTCAGCACGTCGAATTTTTCGTCGGCCTTGTACACCGTTTCGGTATTGCCCCCGGTGAACAGATTCTGGAGCTTCATCTTGACCACGGCGGCGTTGCGGCCGCCCTTGCTGTATTCGGCCTTGAGCACCACCATCGGGTCCTTGCCGACCATGATGACGTTGCCGGCGCGGAGTTCCTGAGCCAGTTTCATGACAGTTCCTGTTTCGTAAGCGGTATTTTAAAAGGCGCGTATTGTAGCCGTTCTTCGGCGAATTCGACCAGCCCTGCGGCAAGATCGTTCAATTGCGTGAGCCGGCCAGCCCACTGTCCGGCATGGGACTTCAGCGTGTCCAGATGGCGCAGCAGCGGCGGCCACAGGTCAACCGGCAGGGCGCCCTCGTTCCATGCCTCGCAGAAGTTGCGCAGCGCGGCCGCGGCGTCCGCCGGCAGCCGGACGCAGTAAAGGTCGAGGAAAGCCTTCAGCTTGATCATGTGCGCGCGGTCCTGGCGCGGGTAGATTTGCCATACCAGCGGAACGGCGGCCAGTTGCGCGCGCACGAACGAATCCTCGCCGCGCACGAAATTGAGATCGCACGCCCACAGCAGCCGGTCGTAGTCGGTCTGCGGCAGGAACGGGATCGGCTGGACTTTCAGGCTGCCGCCGGCGGCCGGCGCCGGCACGCTGTCGGGGACGAGACAGGTCACCGGTCGCGCGCTGCGCGCCCACGCTTCGGCCAGCGCGTTGACCGGCGCGGTCGGATAGCAGAACAGCGACACGCGCAGTTCGTCGCGCGCAGGGGCGGGCAGCTCCATTGTTCGCCACAAGGACAGCGCGGCGGTGGGATCGCCGCGGAATGCATCACGCTCTGCGATCAGGTCGCGTTCGATCAGCAGTCCGCCGGTGCGCGGCGTGAAACCGGGGAAATAGAAATATTTGGTCAGCGGCAGCCGCGGATGCGGCGACGGCAGGCGGTGACAGCCTTCGACCCAGTGTTCCGCACTAAGGTATTCGAGATTGATCCAGACCGGCGGCGGGTTGCGCGCCGCCATTGCCGCAACGAAAGTGTCCGGCAGATCGCAGCCGAAGGTTTCGACCACGATGTCGTGCGGTTCGATTCCGGGGAAGGGCGCACTCCACTGTCGCACTTCAACGCCGTCGCAGTGCTGCGGCGCGGATTCCGAGGCGATCGCCGGGTTCAACCGGCGCAGGACATCGAGCGCATCGACCCACAACCGCACCTGCTGGCCGTGTTCGCGTGCAAGGCTGCGCGCGAGCCGCCAGCACACGCCGGCATCGCCGTAGTTATCGATGATCCTGCAGAAAATGTCCCAGCGGCGAACGCGCATGATAAAAAAAGCCGGTGCGCAGCGGGCGCTGCGCAGGCAGATGTTTTTCCTTTTTCAGTGTTCGACCGAGAGGTCGAAGCCGTTGATCGCCGGTCCGCCGCGCGGATCCTGATATTCGCGGAATTTGGCGTTGTCGATGTCGCCGCGGGTCGCCCAGGCGCCGATTTCGATGCTGCCCGAAACCGTCTTGTCGGATTCCGTCGGCGCGGGGATCAGGTACATCTGTCCCGACGGCGTGTGGCGGATCAGCGGCGCGGGATTTTCGGCCGCAATATTCGGCGGCGCGGCCTTATCGCCGGTGTCGTCCGCTGCTGCCGGCAGCAGCGGGTACGCCGTCAACAATACGGCGGCCGCGCTGCCCAGCAGGGTTCTATTCAAAGAGAGCTTCATGCAGTCCTTTTTGTCAGACGCCGCGATTTCCGTCAGTGGTGCATCACCAGTTCAAAGTCATGACGCGAGATTTTCCCATCATGGTCGGCGTCACACTCCTCGAACTTCTCTGCCAGATAGCCCTCTGCTTCATCGCGGCTGATATAGCCATCATGGTTCCTATCGAGTTCCATGAATTCCTCGGTGATTTCTTCCTCTTCCTCGATATAGAACAGCCACCAGTACACTCCCAGCATCATCGCTCCCAGCAGGATCAGCCATATTACGTCGATGACATTGAGTGTATTCACCGCCTGCAGAAAGTTCGGCATGATGCCCATTGCATAGCCTACGACCAGAAAGGGCGTCAATACCGCGAACAGAAGCACGATTGACCTGACGATCATGTTTTTCATGGCGCTATCTCCTATGACGTTGAAGACCGGCGCCGCCCGCCCGGCCGGCGCCACCTCGTGCATCAAGATATGACCATATTCAACATACTTGAGCTTTATGCTCGGATAAAATGCTGCTCCTCGTAAATCTGAAAGTCAAGTGAACAAAAGGGCTAGGCTCGATGCAAAAAAATTAGAAATACAGGCCCCGGAAACCCGAGCATCGAACTAATTATTAGACTTGTCCATTGTCGGCGGAGTTTCAGACTGTCAAGCGCAGATTAATCAAGCGATTATGGGCTATGCCGGAATCCGGGCACGGTTTCCAGCCAAGCTTGCCTATGTTCACGCGTCCAGGCGAGTAATACCCGCCTAGTCGAACCCATCGCGGCTTCGTCCACACCCCCTCACCAAATTAAAAAGCCCCTGCTTGGGGCTTTTTAATTTGGCGGAGAGGGCGGGATTCGAACCCGCGGTACGGGTTTCCCCGCACACACGCTTTCCAGGCGTGCGACTTAAACCACTCATCCACCTCTCCGGAGGCGCGGATTTTAGCAGAGGCGTGCGGTGCTTGCGGTCAGTGCGCTTCTTTCAACTGTTGCAGGATCGCCGGGTTTTCGAGCGTCGAAACGTCTTGCGTGATTTCTTCGCCCTTGGCGATCGCGCGCAGCAGGCGGCGCATGATTTTTCCGGAACGCGTCTTCGGCAGGTTGTCGCCGAAGCGGATATCGTCCGGCTTTGCGATCGGGCCGATCTGCTCGGCGACCCAGTCGCGCAGCTGGGTCACCGCTTCCTTCGCGGCGACGCCTTCCGGCCGCTGCGCCTTCAGCACGACGAACGCGACGACGGCTTCGCCCTTGATCTCGTGCGGCTTGCCGACCACCGCGGCTTCGGCGACCAGCGGATTGGCGACCAGCGCCGATTCGATTTCCATGGTGCCGAGCCGGTGTCCTGATACGTTGAGCACGTCGTCGATGCGGCCGATGATCCGGATGTAGCCGTCCTCGTCGAAGGTGGCGCCGTCGCCGGCGAGATAATACTTGCCGTGGAATTCCTCCGGAAAGTACTGTTTCCGGAAACGTTCATCGTCGTTCCAGATCGTGCGCAGCATTGACGGCCATGGTTTCTTGATGACGAGGATGCCGCCTTTGCCGTTGCCCACCGTATGGCCGGCCTCGTCGACGATGTCGGCGGCGACGCCGGGCAGCGGAAAGGTCGCCGAGCCGGGTTTGGTTGTGGTGACGCCGGGCAGCGGCGAGATCATGTGGCCGCCGGTTTCGGTCTGCCACCAGGTATCGACGACCGGACAGCGTCCGCCGCCGACGACTTCGTGATACCAGATCCAGGCTTCGGGATTGATCGGTTCGCCGACGGTGCCGAGGATGCGCAGCGAGGAGAGGTCGTATTTTTTCGGCAGCGCGCCGCCGGCCTTGATCAGCGAGCGGATCGCGGTCGGCGCGGTGTAGAACACGCTGACCTTGTGCGCCTCGATCATCTTCCAGAAGCGTCCGGCATCGGGCCAGGTCGGCACGCCCTCGAATATGACCTGCGTCGCGCCGCACGCGAGCGGCCCGTAGCAGACGTACGAATGGCCGGTGATCCAGCCGACGTCGGCAGTGCACCAGAACACGTCGGCCGGCTTGTAGTCGAACACCCAGCGCATCGTCAGTATCGTCCACAGCAGGTAGCCGCCGGTCGAGTGCTGGATGCCTTTCGGCTTGCCGGTTGAACCCGAGGTGTAGAGGATGAACAGCGGGTGTTCGGCGCCGACCCACTCCGGCTCGCAGCGCTCCGGCTGTTTGTCGACCAGTTCGTGCAGCCAGACGTCGCGCGTCGGGTGCCACTGGATCGTGGTGCCGGTGCGCCGATAGACGACGACGTGCCGCACCGAACCGCAGCCGTCCATCGCGATCGCTTCGTCCACCGCGGGTTTCAGCGGGATTTCGCGGCCGCCGCGGAAGCCGCCGTCGGCGGTCAATATTGCGCTGGCGCCGGCATCGACGATGCGGTCGTTCAGGCTCTTCGCAGAAAAACCCCCGAACACGACCGAATGGATCGCGCCGATCCGCGCGCAGGCCTGCATCGCGACCACCGCTTCGATCGACATCGGCATGTAGATGATGACGCGGTCGCCTTTTTTGACACCGAGCGACTTCAGCCCGTTGGCGAGCTTGCAGACGCGGCGGTGCAGTTCGCGGTAACTGACGGTCGCGACCCTGCCGTCGTCGGCCTCGAAGATCAGCGCGGTCTTGTCGGGCTGGGTTGCGAGATGGCGGTCGAGGCAGTTGTGCGACGCGTTGAGTTCGCCGTCGTCGAACCAGCGGTAGAACGGCGCGTTGCTGTCGTCAAGCACATGGGTAAACGGCTTGCGCCACAGCAACTGCTCGCGCGCCAGCCGCGCCCAGAAACCGGTGTAGTCGCGCTCGGCTTCGGCGCACAGCGCGCGGCAGGCATCCGGGCCCGGAATGTTGGCCTGCCGCACAAATCGGGCGTCCGGCGGGAACCGCCGGCTTTCCTGAAGGACGGACTCGATGGTAGACACGCGCAGGCTCCTCCTCTATCGGTTTTTATCGTGCGCTCCATAGCATTGTAGTATCGCGCACCGGATCGTGGAAATGTCGGATAATAACGGCGGCGGGCCTCCCCGCATTGCAGTGTAGTGAACCTGGTCAGGTCCGGAAGGAAGCAGCCACAGCTATTTTCTGCAAGTGCCGGGGGTAAGGCTCGCCTCGATTTTCCTTTTACGATATGATTTTTGGAAATTTTCAGCGATATGGAGAAGCGGTGAAAAAACTATTGCGAATGGCGGCGGGTGCGGCGGCAGCGGCGGGATTATTGGCGGTGAGCGCCGCGGCAGGGGCGGTGGACGGCATATCGTTCGAGTATGGCAAATCCGATTCCTCGAATGTCGACGTCAATCTGTATCGCGTCGCGCTGCAATGGGACTGGGGCGTGAAATGGCTCGATACCGGCGGCTGGCATCTCGGCGGTTACTGGGACCTCAGCGCCGCTTACTGGGACAACAACAGCACGCCGCGCGACAACAGCGGCCTCGCCGACGTCGGTTTCACCCCGGTGTTCCATTTCGGACAGGACAACCCCTCCGGATTTTCCCCTTACGTCGAGCTCGCGGTCGGCGCCCATTTCCTGTCGGCGACCTCGATCAATTCGCAGCGCCGTTTCGGCAGCAGCTATCAGTTCGGCGACCGCATCGGCGCCGGTTTCCGCTTCGGCGACAAGGGCGAATACGATCTGGGCTACAGCTATCAGCACGAGTCGAACGCGGGTATCAAGGAGCCGAACCAGGGAATCAATTTCCAGCAGGTGCGGCTGATGTACCACTTCTAGCGGATACTCCGGCCGAAGTTCCATCCGACGCGATCCCGCAGTGAGCCAGGTCCTCGCCCGCAAATGGCGGCCCCAGACGTTTTCCGAACTGGTCGGCCAGGAACACGTAGTACGCGCGCTGTCCAACGCGCTTAAACAGCAGCGGTTGCATCACGCTTATCTGTTCACCGGCACGCGCGGCATCGGCAAAACGACGCTGGCGCGCATCGTCGCCAAGGCGCTCAACTGCGAAACCGGCGTCACCGACCAGCCGTGCGGCAAGTGCAGCGCATGCGTCGAAATCAGCGCCGGACGCTTCGTCGATCTGATCGAAATCGACGCCGCGTCGAACACCCAGGTCGACAGCATGCGCGAGCTGCTCGACAGCGCGCTTTATGCGCCGACCGTCGGCCGCTTCAAGGTCTACATCATCGACGAAGTGCACATGCTGTCGCGGTCGGCGTTCAACGCGATGCTGAAGACGCTGGAGGAACCGCCGGAGCACGTCAAGTTCATCCTGGCGACCACCGACCCGCAGAAAGTGCCGGTCACCGTGTTGTCGCGCTGCCTGCAGTTCAACCTGAAGCAGATTCCGCCACCGCAGATCCAGACGCAGCTGAAAAAGATACTCGAACTCGAAGGCATTGCGTTCGAAGAGGGCGCGCTGGCGCTGCTGGCGCGCGCCGCGCGCGGCAGCCTGCGCGACAGCCTGAGCCTGCTCGACCAGGCGATCCCCCACGGCGGCGGCCGCGTCGAGCTCACGGCTGTGCGCGCGATGCTCGGCGGCGTCGAACAGGAATATCTGTACGAGATTCTGGACGGCCTGCAGCGCAGCGATGGCGCGGCGCTGATCGCAGTCGCCGACCGGATGGCCGAACGCAGCCTGTCGTTCGAGATGGCGCTGCAGGATCTGGCGTCGCTGCTGCAGCGCGTGGCGCTTGCCCGGAGCGCCGCCATGCCGGCGGACGACGATCCGGACCGCGCCGTGATCGAAAAATTCGCATCCGTATTCGATCCCGAAGACGTCCAGCTCTATTACCAGATTGCGCTGCAGGGACGGCAGGACATCGGTCTGGCGCCGGACGAATACGCGGGATTCACGATGACGCTGCTGCGGATGCTCGCGTTTGCGCCTGAAAACGCCGGCGCCGGCGTCGATGCGGGCGCGCCGGCCGGTGCGGAAAAAGCGCCGGCGGCGGGGTCAAAAAAAAAGCCGGCTGATACCGACTGGAACACGCTGATCGCCGGGCTGCCGCTGTCGGGGATGGAGCGGATGCTGGCGCGCAACAGCGAACTGGTGGCCTGGAGCGACGGACGCATTCAACTGCGCGTGCCGCCGGCGCAGCGCCATCTTGCCGAACGCGCGTATCAGGAACGGCTGAAAAGCGCGCTCGAACAGCACCTCGGAACCGGCATCCGGCTGGAAGTCGCGGTCGGCAACGGCAGCGGCAACACGGTTGCCGAAGTCCACGAGCGTGAAAACCAGCAGCGCAGGGACGCCGCCTCTGCCGCGATCGACAGCGACCCGTTCGTCCGGGAACTGGTGCGGGATTTCGACGCGCGGGTGGTGGCGTCGAGCGTCAAACCCAATGACAATGGAGAACGCGGATCATGAAAGCGAATCTCGGAGCGCTGATGAAACAGGCGCAGCAGATGCAGGAGAACATGCAGCGCCTGCAGGAGCAACTGGCGTCGATCGAGGTGGAGGGACAGTCCGGCGCCGGCATGGTCAAGGTGACGATGACCTGCCGTCATGACGTGAAGCGCGTCAGCATCGATCCCGCGCTGCTCGCGGAAGACCGGGAAATGCTCGAAGACCTGGTGGCGGCGGCGATCAACGACGCGGTGCGGCGCGTCGAGGCGACGATCCAGGAAAAAATGGGCAGCGTGACCGGAGGTCTCGGTCTGCCGCCGGGATTCAAACTGCCGTTCTGAATGTCGGAACCGCGGATAAACGCAGATGAACACAGATGGTCATGGTAACAATTGATCTGCGTTTATCTGCGTCCATCTGCGGTTACACAGGTTCGTGAAAAATCCTTCCAGCCTTGAAGGTCTGATCGAAGCGCTGCGCCGCCAGCCGGGGATCGGGCCGAAATCGGCGCAGCGCATCGCCTATCATCTGCTGCAGCGCGACCGCGCGGGCGCGGCACAGCTGGCCGGTGCGCTGACGCGCGCGCTCGGCACCATCCGTCATTGCGAGAAATGCAACGCGTTCAGCGAGGATGCGATCTGCGTGCTGTGCAGCTCGCCGCGCCGCGACGCGCGCACGCTGTGCGTGGTCGAGACGTTTACCGACATGCTGATGATGGAGCAGACGCAGTGCTATCGCGGACTGTACTTCGTGCTGATGGGACGGCTGTCGCCGCTCGACGGCATCGGGCCGAAGGAAATTCATCTCGACCGCCTGCTGAAACGCGTGGCCGACGCGGAGATCGCCGAGGTGATCGTCGCCACCAATTTCACCACCGAAGGCGAGGCGACCGCGCACTACATTGCCGAGCTGCTGCTCGCGCGCGGACTCAAGGTCAGCCGCATCGCGCGCGGTGTGCCGGCGGGCGGCGAACTGGAATATGTGGACAGCGGCACGCTGGCGCAGGCGGTGCTCGAGCGCCGCGCCGTCGAGCCGTCCTGATGCGTAATATGAAGCCGGCACCCGCGCCGGCGGTGCCGACGCAGAAGCTGCACAAGGTGCTGGCGCAGGCGGGACTCGGCTCGCGCCGCGACATGGAGCAGTGGATCCGCGCCGGGCGCGTGACGGTGAACGGCAGGACCGCCGATATCGGCACCCGCGTCGCTCCTCACGACCGGATCAGGGTCGGGCGGCGTGAAATCCGCGTCGCCGCCGCCGGACCGCGGCCACGCGTGCTGTTGTATCACAAGCCGGAAGGCGAAGTCACCACTCGCGACGATCCGCAGCGGCGCGCCACCGTGTTCGACAAACTGCCGCCGCTGCGCGGCGCCAAATGGATTGCGATCGGCCGCCTCGACTACAACTCCTGCGGGCTGCTGATGTTCACCACATCGGGCGAGCTTGCGAACCGGATGATGCACCCGCGTTTCGAACTCGAGCGCGAATATGCGGTGCGCGTGCTGGGGCAACTCACGCCGGAACACATGCGGAAGTTGATGGAAGGCGTCAGGCTCGATGACGGTTTTGCCAAGTGCGAAAGCGCCGAACTGCGCGGCGGCGAGGGCGCCAACCAGTGGTGCCACGTCGTGCTGAAGGAAGGGCGTAACCGTGAAGTGCGCCGCATGTTCGAGGCGCTCGGCCTCAAGATCAGCCGGCTGATGCGCGTGCGCTTCGGCCCGGTCAGCCTGCCGCCGCGCCTCAGGCGCGGTCAGCTGATGGAACTCGACGCCGGCGAGGTCGCGCGCCTGCTCGCGGGATCCGACGCCGCATCGCCGGCGCCGCCTGCTCCGGCAGATCGCGGCGCTCAAGAATAAACACGCAATCGTCGCCGCCGCTGGTCAGCGGCCAGACGAACGGCAGCCGCGGAAAGGCTTTTTCGAGTTGTTTACGGTAATGGCCGATTTCGACGACCAGCAGGCCGTTGTCGGTCAGATGTTCTGTGGCTTCTTTCAGAATGATCCTCACGAAATCGAAACCGTCCTTGCCGCCGGTCAGCGCCAGTTTCGGTTCGCGCCGGAATTCGGACGGCAGCGCGCGCATTGCCGCCGCGTTTACGTACGGCGGGTTGGCGATGATGAGGTTGTACCGTTTCTTTTTCACAGCGGCGAACATGTCGGAATGCAGCAACCGGATGCGCGAGCGCAGCCGGTACGTCGCGATATTGCGGCGCGCGACCGCCAGCGCATTGCGCGAAATATCCACCGCATCCACCCGCGCCCCGGAAAACGTTTTCGCGAGCAGAATCGCGAGGCAGCCGGAGCCGGTGCAGAGGTCGAGCGCATCGCGGACGCGGCCGGAATGCCGCAGCCACGGCGCGAGCCGGTCGCGCAGCAGTTCGGCGATGAACGAGCGCGGCACGATCACGCGCTGATCGACGTAGAAGCGCAACTCGCCGAGCCACGCTTCGCGCAGCAGGTAGGCGGCCGGCAGGCGCTGCCGGATGCGGCGTTCGACCAGGCGCCATGTTCGACGTTGCTCCGCGGGCGTGACGTTGCGTTGCAGAAACGGCGCCGGCGGATCGAGCGGCAGCCGCAACGCGCGCAGCACCAGCCATGCCGCTTCGTCGCGGGCATTGGTGGTGCCGTGGCCGTAGGCGAGCCGCGCTTTTTCAAGGCGACGGCGGACGGCGGCGAGCAGCGCCTCGACGGTGATGCGGGCGGGCGCAGCAGTGATGCTGTGCCGCGTCACACGGTGTCGAGGTTGAGTTTGATGCTGCTCAGATCGTCGGCGGGCGCCGAGATGACGGTGGTAGTGCCGGGATCGGCGCTGCTGGCCGCGGCCGGTGCGGCCGGCGCCTTGCCGGCGTTGCTAATCAGCCAGTGCAGATTGGTTGCGGAATCGGAATTGGCGAGCGCTTCTTCGAGCGTGATGGTGCCCTGGGTGTAGAGCGCGTAGAGCGCCTGCTCGAATGTCTGGCTGCCGGGAGCGAGGCTTTGCTCCATCGCATCCTTGATCTCGCCGATTTCGCCGTCCTTGATCAACTCCGAAATGTGTGCGGTATTGAGCAGGATTTCGACCGCGGGAATGCGTCCGCCGGCCTTGGTGCGCACCAGGCGCTGCGAGATCACGCACTTGAGGCTGATCGCAAGGTCGGCGAGCAGCGCTTCGCGCGCTTCGCGCGGGAAAAAATTGATGATGCGGTTCAGCGCGTGATAGCTGTTGTTGGCGTGCAACGTCGACAGGCACAGGTGGCCGGTCTGCGCGAACAGCAGCGCGCTTTGCAGCGTCGGTTTGTCGCGGATCTCGCCGATCATCAGCAGGTCCGGCGCCTCGCGCATCGCGCTGATCAGCGCGTTCTCGTACGATTGCGTATCCATGCCGACTTCGCGCTGGTTGACGATCGACTTCTTGTGCCGGAACCCGAATTCCATCGGGTCCTCGATCGTCAGGATGTGGCCGGTGCGCGTGCTGTTGCGGTAGTCGATCATCGCCGCCAGCGTCGACGACTTGCCGGAGCCGGTCGAGCCGACGATCAGTATCAGGCCCAGTTTTCCCATCACCAGTTCCTTCAGCACCGGCGGCAGCTTCAGCTCTTCCAGCGACGGTATGTCGGGCTTGATGAAACGGATCACCATGGCGGGCGCCCCGCGCTGGCGGAACACGTTGATGCGGAAACTGCCGAGCTCGGCGCGGCCGACCGCGAAGTTCATTTCGTGGCTCTGCTCGAAGGCCTTGATCTGCTCCTCGGACATCGCCTCGTAGGAAATCTTCCTGACTGCGGCGGGGTCGAGCACCTGCGAGTTGACCGGCATCACCGTGCCGTTGATCTTGATCTGGATCGGGGCGCCGGCGGTGAAGAACATGTCCGAAGCCTGTTTGTCGGACATCAGCTTGAACAGGGGATCGAGAAACATCAGCCGGCCTTTATCGGGGTCTCAGTGCCCGAGTCGGCGATGCGCGGCGCCCGCGGCGTGGTCGTCAGCACGGCCGCTTGGTGCCGCCCCATGGTGCGGAAGACATTGGGCTTGACGATGATGACCTTGGCCAGCTCTTCCAGCAGATTGCGGTTGAATTCGTCGAAGTCGTAGACGTAGACATAGTCCCCGAGCCGCTCGAGATTCTTGGTGGCGATTTTGATCCGCGCCATTTCAAGGTCGGCGGTGATCGTAATGCTGACCGGCACTTCGGCGATGACGGTGAAGATGCCGCGCTCGACATAACCGCGCTCGTTGCGCAGTTCCTTGAGGTCGAATTTGATGTTGTTCGACCACAGATGGTCGCGCAGCCGCTGCACCATCGGATCGGACTGCTTCTCGATCGTCAGCTTCTGGTCGGACAGGCAGCGGAAGCGCAGCACCACCGCCTCGATGTAGTCCTTGTGGTCGGCGGTCAGCCGGCGGCCATTGACGTTGTAATCGCACTGCATCAGGTTGTCGAGCCTGGTCGCGCCGCTTTCAAGATAGTAAAAGCGCGGGATCACCGGCTTGATCACGTTCAACGAGTTGAACAGATCGATCCAGTAGTGCAATGCCTCGTTCAGCTTGATATGCGCGGCCAGCAGGTTCTGGTTGATTTCTTCCTGCGTAATCTGCTGTTTCTGCCGCAGCGAATCGGCCTGTTGCTTGAGGTCGTCGAGTAGGCTCATTGCCATCCCGTATGCCGGCGTAGTAAGGCACTCATTTTGCCAATTTTCGCCGAGGTTGGAAAGCGTCGGCCGGCGGGCGCCGTTCAATCGCCGCGCAGCAATTCGTTGATGCCGGTTTTGGCGCGGGTTTTGGCATCGACGCGTTTGACGATCACCGCGCAATAGAGCTGGCAACGACCGTCGCTGGAGGGCAGGCTGCCGGACACCACGACCGAACCGGCCGGCACGCGCCCGTAGCTGACCGTATCGTTCGCCCGGTCGTAGATTTTGGTGCTCTGCCCGATGAACACGCCCATCGAAATCACCGCGCCTTCCTCGACCACCACGCCTTCGACGATTTCCGAGCGTGCGCCGATGAAGCAATCGTCCTCGATGATGGTCGGCCCGGCCTGCAGCGGTTCCAGCACGCCGCCGATGCCGACGCCGCCCGACAGGTGCACGTTCCTGCCGATCTGCGCACACGAACCGACCGTGGCCCAGGTGTCGACCATCGTGCCGTCGCCGACGTAGGCGCCGATGTTGACGAACGACGGCATCAGCACCGCGTTTTTGCCGATGTAGGCGCCGCGCCGCACCATCGCCGGCGGCACCACGCGGAAACCGCCGCGCACGAAAGCATCGTGCGAGTAATCGGCGAACTTGCCGCGTACCTTGTCGTAGTACTGGGTGGCCGCGCCCGGCAGCACCTTGTTCTCTTCCAGCCGGAACGACAGCAGCACGGTTTTCTTCAGCCATTGATGGACGACCCACTGGCCGTCGATTTTTTCGGCGACGCGCAGCTTGCCGCTGTCGAGCTGTTCGAGCGCCGTGTCGACCGCCTCGCCGATCCGCGCCGGAGCGGCGCCCGGACTGAGTTCGGCGCGCTGCTCCCAAGCCTGCTCGATGATGGTCTGCAGTTCGTTCATGTCCGGTTGCGAAATTTACAGGTTGCGGGTGATTCAGGCAATGCGCGCGGACGCCGCAACGCGGCGATCAGCGCACGCTCGGCTGCGGCGGCAGCGTATCGAGATCGACGCGCGGCGGCGCGCGCCAGCCGCGCTTGCGGTGCTCGGCGGCGACCGTGGTGAAGATGCCGCCGCGCACGTAGAACTTCGCGGTCAGCCGCATGAAGCGCGGCCGGGTTGCGCGCACCAGATCGTCGAGGATGCAGTTGGTCACCGCTTCGTGGAATGCGCCTTCGTTGCGGTACGACCAGATGTAGAGCTTGAGGCTTTTCAGTTCGACGCAGATGCGGTCGGGTACGTAGTCGAGATGGAGCGTCGCGAAATCGGGCTGACCGGTCTTCGGGCACAGGCAGGTAAATTCCGGTATTTCCATGTGAATCCGATAGTCGCGGCGGGGCGCCGGATTGGGGAAGGTGGCGAGGCGCTTGCTCGGCAAATTAGGCATGGAGCGGGCGTGAAATTCAGTTAAAATTGACGCGATTATAAACCCCGCCCTGATAAAAAATTGCGCCTCACTGAAATCAAACTCGCTGGTTTCAAATCCTTCGTAGATCCAACCCATATTTCCGTGCCCGGGCAGCTGGTCGGCGTGGTCGGCCCCAACGGCTGCGGCAAGTCCAACATCATCGATGCGGTGCGCTGGGTGCTCGGCGAATCGTCGGCGCGCCACCTGCGCGGCGAAACCATGCAGGACGTGCTGTTCAACGGCGCCGGCTCGCGCCAGCCGGTCAACCGCGCGAGCGTCGAGCTGGTGTTCGACAACAGCGCGGGCCGCGCCGGCGGCCAGTGGGCGAGCTATGCGGAGATTTCGGTCAAGCGCGTGATCGAACGCGACCGCGAGTCGGCTTACTACATCAACAACGTCCACGTGCGGCGGCGCGATGTCGCCGACATCTTCCTCGGCACCGGACTCGGCGCGCGCGCCTACGCGATCATCGAGCAGGGGATGATCTCGCGCATCGTCGAAGCGCGGCCCGAAGAACTGCGCGTGTTCCTCGAAGAGGCGGCCGGCGTCTCAAAATACCGCGAGCGGCGCCACGAGACCGGGTTGCGGCTGGACGACACGCGCGAAAACCTGTCGCGCGTCGAGGACATCCGCGCCGAACTGGCGCGGCAGATCGAGCATCTGCAGGCGCAGGCCGAGGTCGCGCGGCGCTACCACGGGCTGCAGGGCGAACTGCGCGTCGCGCAGAACCTGCTCGCGCTGCAGAAGAAACGCGAAGCCGCGGCGGCGCGCGAGCGCTGCGCGCGCGACATCGCGAAGCTCAATCTCGAACTCGAGGCGGAAACCGCGCGCGTGCGCGCCGCCGAACGCCGCATCGAAGAAGCGCGCGTGCGCCACACCGACGCCGGCGACGCGCTGAACGCCGCGCAGGGCGAATTCTACAAGGCGGATGCCGGCCTCGCGCGCGTCCAGCAGCAGATCGAGCACGTGCGCGACGGCCGTCGGCGCATCGAGACGCAAATGACGGCGCAGCGCGCCCAGCTTGCGCAAGCCGAGACTCAACTGCAGTCCCAGCGCGCGGGGCTCGACGAATGGCAGCAGGCACAGCACGACGCGGCGCGCAAGGCGGAAGCCGGCCGGCAGGAAGCGGCGGCGGCGGCGGCGCGCGTGCCGCTCAGCGAACAGGCGTTCGACGCGGCGTGCGAACAGCGCGATGCGCTGCAGCATGCAGTCGCCGAGAACACGCGGGAGTTGCAGCTCGAACGCGCGCGCGATGAGCACGCACAGAAAAATCTCGCCCAACTGCAACAGCGCGCGCAGCGCCTGCGCGAGGAGCAGGCGGCGCTGCCCGCTCCGGACAGCGCGGAACTCGATCGTCAACGGCAGCGCGCCGCCGAACTCGATGCCCGTTACCACCAGGACCGCGGCAGACTCGAATCCGAAGAGGCGGGCATCGTTGAACTGGAAGAAACCCTGCGCCAGCGCAACGAGGCGACCGCGGCGGCGGTGCAGCAGGCTACCGCGCTGGAAGCGCGCGTCGCGGCGCTGCGCCAGATCCAGGACCGGATTGCGCGCAGCGAGCAGATGCAGGGCTGGCTGGCTGCGCACCGGCTCGATGCCGCGCACCGCCTGTGGCAGGACCTCGAGATCGAGGCCGGCTGGGAGGATGCGCTGGAAGCGGTGCTTCGCGAGCGGCTGAACGGCGTCGGCGTCGACAGTCTGGAACAGGCGTCGGCGCTGCTGGCCGATCCGCCGCCGGGAAAAATCACGGTCTATGCCGCCGGCGCGCCGGCCCCGGCGGCGGCGCAAGGCTTCAAGCCGCTCGCTGCGTACGTGCGCTGCAGGAATGCGGCGGTCGCCGGCGCGCTCGATGACTGGCTGCATCAGGTGTATGTGGCCAGCAGCAGGGAAGACGGCCTCGCGCGGCGCGCCCGGCTGCCGGCCGGCGCGCTGCTGGTGTCCGCCGACGGCCATCTGTTCACGCGCTGCAGCGTCAGCTTTTACGCGCCGGATTCGGAACTGCACGGCGTGCTGTCGCGGCAGCGCGAACTGCAGCAGCTGGAAAGCGAACTTGCGCAGCGGCAGCAGCAGCGCGCGGCTCTTGAAAGCGAACAGGCGGCGACCGAGGCCGAATTCGAGCGGCGCCGCGCTGCGCTGGACGGATTGCGCGCCGCCGCCGAAGAGACGCAGAAATTGCGCCATGAGGCGCAACTCGCGGCGCTGAAATTGTCGGAACAGGCTCAGCACGCGATCCAGCGCGGCGCGCAGATCACGGCCGAGCTTGCGGAGCTGGAAACGCAGTCCGGGCTGGAACGCGCCGCCTGTGACGGCGCGCAGTCGAAGACGGCCGTCCTCGAGAGTCGCGACGGCGAACTGCAAGCCCGTTTCGCCGCCGTTGCCGACGGCCACCGGCAGGCCGAGGCCGAACTCGAACAGCAGCGCCGCCTGTTGCAACAGGCGGAGCGCACGGTCCAGGAAGACGGATTCCGGCTGCAGACCTGCGCCAACAAGATCGACGAAATCAACAATACGATCGCGCTGATCGTTGCCAACGTCGATGCGATTAACGCCGGCATTCTTCAGCACGAGCGTGAACTCGCGACGCTCGATGACGCTCCGCTCAACGCGGAGCTCGAGCGCGCGGTCGCGTCGCGCGGCGCAAGGGAACAGGCGCTGGCGGCGGCGCGCGACGCGGTGGCGGTGATCGAAGCCGATTTGCGGCAGACCGAGCAGGAGCGGCAGACGGTCGAACATAACATGGGGCCGCTGCGCGATCGCATCGTCGAGATCAGGCTCAGGGAACAGGAGGCGAGCACCAACGAGTCGCAGTTCTCGCAGCAATTGATCGAAGCCGGCGCCGACGAGACGGCGCTCGAACTGCTGCTGGCCGAGAAAAACAAGCGCTCAAGCGCATTGCAGGCCGACGTTACACGCTGCAGCAACGAGATCGCCGCGCTCGGCGCGGTCAATCTGGCGGCGCTCGAGGAACTCGAAACCGCGCAGCAGCGCAAGGGCTATCTCGATGCGCAGGCGGAGGATCTGGGACAGGCGGTGACCACCCTCGAAGACGCGATCCGCCGCATCGACCGCGAAACCCGCGAACGGCTGCAACAGACGTTCGATGATGTCAACGGCCATTTCGGCCGTCTGTTCCCGGCGCTGTTCGGCGGCGGCAGCGCGCGGTTGATGCTGACCGGCGAGGAAGTGCTCGACAGCGGCGTCGAGGTGATCGCGCAGCCGCCGGGCAAGAAAAACCGGTTGATCAGCCAGTTGTCGGGCGGCGAGAAGGCGCTGACCGCGATGGCGCTGGTGTTCGCGCTGTTCCATCTGAATCCGGCGCCGTTCTGCCTGCTGGATGAGGTCGACGCGCCGCTCGACGACACCAACACCGAACGCTTTTGCGAGCTGGTCAGAAAGATGTCGGAAAATTCGCAGTTCCTGTTCATCAGTCACAACAAGATCACGATGGAGATCGCCAATCAGCTGATCGGCATCACGATGCAGGAAGCGGGCGTGTCGCGCGTGGTGGCGGTCGATATCGAGGAAGCGGTCAGACTCGCGGAGAAAGAAAAAGCCGCTTGAGGCGTCGATGAGTGAACTTCAGACAGGTTTGCTCGGCGTCGGTGCGGTGGTGATCGCGGGTGTCTACCTGTTCAACCTGTGGCAGGTGCGCGAGTTCCGCCTCAAAGCCGAACGCGCGTCGGCGCGCGAACACGATGCCGCCGTGTCGGCGCGCGCCGCTGCGGAGCGCGTCGAGCCGCAGTTACGGAGTGCGGAGGCGCGGCCTCCGGCGCCGCCGCGCCATGCGATCGATCCGGTCATCGATTACGTGGTCGAAGTCACCCTGCTCGAACCCGGCGACGGCGCCGAGCCGCACGAGGAAGTGCTGGCGCTGGCCGCCGCTGTGCGCAAGCCGGCGCTGGTCGCCGGCCGCATCGACGGCGGCAGCTGGCGGGACGCCGGCATCGGCAGCGGCGCGGAGTTTTCCCATCTGCGTTTTGCGCTCCAGATGATCAACCGCGCCGGCTGCATCGACCAGGATCAACTGGCGGCGTTCCGCGACATGGTGATCCGGTGGGCGGCGCGCGTCGGCGCCGAGGCGGCGTACGGCGACGTCGCCGGCGCGCACGGAATGGCGGTCGAACTCGACCGCTTCTGCACCGAGGTGGACGTCGCGATCAGCGTCAACGTCGTCAGCATGAACGGCCAGCCGTTCCACGGCGCCGAAATACGGCGGGTCGCCGAAGCGGCCGGACTGCGGCTCGGCGCCGACGGCGTGTTCTATTGCGACGGCGACCGGCAGTCCGCGCTGTTCACCGTCGATAACCATGAGCCGATGCCGTTCGTCCCGGAGCAGATAAACACGCTGCAGACCGGCGGCGTCACTTTTTTGCTGGACGTGCCGCGCGTCAGCGGCGGCGAGCAGGTGTTCGACCGGATGCTGGAAACCGCGCGCAATTTCGCGTCGGCGCTGGGCGGCGTCGTGGTCGACGACAAACGCCGGCCCTTGTCGGACGCCGCGATCGGAAAAATCCGCGCCGAACTGCAGACGATACTGGACAAGATGAATGCCGCGCAGATCGCCGCCGGCAGTCCGCGCGCGCTGCGGCTGTTTTCGTGAATGGCGGTTCCCGCTCACATCGCGGCCCGCGCCCGGCAGCTGCGCGACGAGATCGAGCGCCACAACTACAACTATTACGTTCTCGACCGGCCGGTCATCTCCGACGCCGAGTTCGACCGGCTGTTCCGCGAGCTCGAGGACATCGAGAAACGGTATCCGCAACTGGTCGTTCCCGAATCGCCGACGCAGCGCATCGGCGCGGTGCCGGCGTCCGGCTTCGAGCCGGTCAGGCACCGCACGCCGATGCTGTCCCTCAACAACGCGTTCGAAGACGATGAAGTGGTGGCGTTCGACCGGCGCGTGCGCGAGGCGCTTGCCGTCGACCGCGTCGAGTACGCGGCGGAACCGAAATTCGACGGTCTGGCCGTCAGTCTGACCTACAGCAAGGGGTTGTTTGTGACCGGCGCGACGCGCGGCGACGGCTACACCGGCGAAGACGTCACCGCGAATCTGCGGACACTGCGCGCGATTCCGCTCAGGCTACGCGGCAGGCATGCGCCCGACCTGTTCGAGGTGCGCGGCGAAGTGGTGATGCTGAAGGCGGATTTCGACCGTCTCAATCTCGAGCAGCGCGCGCGCGGGGAAAAGGAGTTCGCCAATCCGCGCAATGCGGCGGCCGGCTCGCTGCGCCAGCTCGACCCGCGCGTCACCGCGGGCAGGCGCCTGACGTTTTATGCGTACGCGACCGGCGAACAGGACTACGGCGCGCTGCACCGGCATTCGCAGACGCTAGACCGGCTGATCGAACTCGGGTTTCCGGTCAGCGCCGAACGCAGGATCGTCGACGGCATCGACGGCATGCTCGGTTATTTCCGCGCCATCGGCGCCAAGCGCGAACGCCTGCCGTTCGAAATCGACGGCGTCGTCTACAAGGTCAACGACCTGGTGGCGCAGCAGCAGCTCGGTTTCGTGTCGCGCGCGCCGCGCTTCGCGCTCGCGCACAAATATCCGGCCGAGGAGGCGACCACGGTCGTCGAACACATCGACGTCCAGGTCGGGCGCACCGGCGCGCTGACGCCGGTGGCGCGGCTGCAACCGGTGTTCGTCGGCGGCGTCACCGTCACCAACGCCACACTGCATAACGAGGACGAAGTGCACCGCAAGGACGTGCGGGTCGGCGACAGCGTGGTGGTGCGCCGCGCCGGCGACGTGATTCCCGAAGTGGTGCGCGTGGTGATCGAGAAACGCCCGCACCATACTCGCAAATTCGCGCTGCCGACGCGCTGTCCGGTGTGCGGCTCGGCGGTCGAGCGCATCGAAGACGAGGCGATCGCGCGCTGCACTGCCGGTCTCTACTGTCCGGCGCAGCGCAAGCAGGCGCTGCTGCATTTCGCCAGCCGCCGCGCGATGGATATCGAAGGGCTCGGCGAGAAACTGGTCGATCATCTGGTTGACAGCGGCATCGTCAGCACCGCCGCCGATCTCTATGACCTCAAAGCCGATGCGGTGGCGCAGCTCGAGCGCATGGCCGAAAAATCCGCGCACAACCTGATCGAAGCGATCAGCAAAAGCCGGCAGACGACGCTGGCGCGCTTCATCTACGCGCTGGGCATCCGCAACGTCGGCGAAAGCACCGCGCAGGATCTGGCGCGCCATTTCGGCGGCCTCGAACGCCTGCTGGAGGCGGATCGGGAGGAACTGGAGCAGGTGCCGGACATCGGGCCGGTGGTCGCGCAGAGCGTCGTCGATTTTTTTGCGGAGCCGCACAACCGCGCCGTCATCAGGCGGTTACAGAAAGCGGATATCGTATTTGCGGAGGACACGCCGCGCCAGTTCGATGCGCGGCATCCGGCCTACGGTAGAACGTTCGTGCTGACCGGCACGCTGCCGCACTTGGCGCGCGATGAGGCGCAGCAGCGCATCCGCGCGCATGGTGGCCGGGTCAGCGGCAGCGTTTCGAAAAAGACCGATTTTGTCGTCGCCGGCGACGATCCCGGTAGCAAATACGAAAAGGCGCGGGCATTGGGCGTTAAAATCATCGATGAAGCGGCGTTGCTGAAGCTGCTCGAACCATGAGGACAGCATGAAAGTCATTACCAAAGCGGTGTTCCCGGTGGCCGGCCTCGGCACGCGGTTTCTGCCGGCGACCAAGGCCAGCCCCAAGGAAATGCTGCCGGTCGTCGACAAGCCGCTGATCCAGTACGCGGTGGAAGAAGCGGTCGCGGCGGGCGTCACCGAGCTGGTGTTCATCACCGGCCGCGGCAAGCGCGCGATCGAGGATCATTTCGACAAGGCAATCGAAGTCGAGGCCGAACTCGCGGCGCGCGGCAAGCGCGCGATGCTGGCGGCGGTGCAGGAGATCGTGCCGCCGTACGTCAAGTGTATCTACGTGCGCCAGTCGCAGGCGCTGGGGCTCGGCCACGCGGTGCTGTGCGCGCTGCCGGTGGTCGGCGATCAGCCGTTCGCGGTGATCCTCGCCGACGACCTGATCGACGCGCGCGTGCCGGTGATGCGGCAGATGGTCGACATGTTCCGCCGCGAACGCTGTTCGCTGCTGGGTGTCGAGCAGGTGGCGCGCGCCGACACGCGGCAATACGGGATCATCAAGCCGGGGCACCGCGACGGCCGCCTGCATCCGGTCACGTCGATCGTCGAAAAGCCGCAGCCTGCCGCCGCGCCGTCGCGGCTTGCGGTGGTCGGCCGCTACATCCTGACGCCGCGCATTTTCCATCACTTGCAGCGCGTGCGCGCCGGCGCCGGCGGCGAAATCCAGTTGACCGACGGCATTGCGGCGTTGCTGGCCGAGGAGCGCGTGGTCGGCTACGAGTTCGACGGCGTGCGCCACGACTGCGGCGGCAAGCTCGGCTACCTGAAGGCCAATATCGCGCTCGGTCTCAAGCATCCCGAAACCGCGCGCGGCCTCGCCCGGCACCTGCGCAGTCTTGCCGGAGAGAAGCGCCGCCGGGGCAAACGCGGGTGAGCGCAGCACGATGACGGCGGACGAAGCGCGCGCGGTGCTGGCCGCAGCCGACTGCATTTGTTCAGAGCAGGAAGTCGAGGCCGCGGTCGAACGCGTCGCCGCCGACGTTACGCGCGTGCTTGCCGAGCGCGATCCGCTGGCGCTGGTCGTGATGAGCGGCGCGGTGGTTTTTGCCGGGCAACTGCTGACCCGGCTCGCGTTCCCGCTCGATCTCGATTATCTGCACGTGACCCGCTACGCGAACACCACGCGCGGCGGCACGCTGGAATGGAAGACGCTGCCGCAGCAGCCGGTCGCTGGCCGCACGGTGCTGGTGATCGACGACGTACTCGACGAAGGCGATACGCTGGCGGAAATCCGCCGCCGGCTGCTGGCCGACGGCGCGGCCGCGGTTTACAGCGCGGTGTTTGCTGAGAAAGACCTCGGCAAACCGAAGCCGGTCGCCGCCGATTTCGTCGGCGTCAAACTGCCGAACCGCTATATGTTCGGCTTCGGCATGGACGTGCGCGGCGCGTGGCGCAATCTGCCGGCGATTTATGCATTAAAGGAGGAATGACCTGATGTTGGCAATCATCGGCGGCAGCGGGCTGGCCAAGCTTTCCGATTTCAAGATGACGCGGCGGCAGGTGGTGCAGACGCCGTACGGCGAGCCGTCGAGCCCGCTCGCGTTCGGCACGCTGGGCGGCGGCGAGATCGTGTTCCTCGCGCGCCACGGCTACGGCCATACGATACCGCCGCACGAGATCAACTACCGCGCCAACATCTGGGCGCTGCACGCGCAGGGAGTGAAGAGAGTGCTGGCAGTGGCATCGGTCGGCGGCATTCGCGCCGATCTGGGGCCGGGCGTGCTGGCGGTTCCCGACCAGATCGTCGATTACACGCACGGAAGGGCGGCGACCTTCGTCGCCGGCAACGGCGACGTCAGCCACGCCGATTTCACTTATCCATATTGTGCGCAACTGCGCGCGGAATGTCTGGCGGCGGCGCGGCGCGCCGGCGAGAACATCGTTGACGGCGGCGTCTACGGCGCGACCCAGGGGCCGCGCCTCGAAACCGCGGCCGAGATCAACCGTTTCGAGCGCGATGGCGTCGATATGGTCGGCATGACCGGCATGCCGGAAGCTGTTCTCGCGCGCGAAATCGGGCTGTGCTACGCGGCGCTGGCAGTGGTGGCCAACCACGCCGCCGGCCGCGGCAGCAGCAGCGACGGCATTGCGATGAGCGGTATCACCACGGTGCTGGAGCCGGCGATGAAGCGGGTGCGGGTGATACTCGAACAACTGACACAGGCCGATGGCGGTTAGGGAAATCTTGCGGATGGGCGATCCGCGGCTGCTGGAGCGCGCGCGGCCGGTCGAAAAATTCGATACGCCGGAACTGCATACGCTGCTCGCCGACATGCACGACACGATGATCGCGGCGGAAGGCGTCGGCCTCGCCGCACCGCAGATCGGCGTCGGCCTGCAGGTCGTCATCTTCGGTTTCCAGCACAGCGAACGCTATCCCGACGCCGAGCCGGTGCCGTACACGATCTTGATCAATCCGGTGTTGACGCCGCTGGGCGGCGAGATGGAAGACGGCTGGGAAGGGTGCCTGTCGGTGCCCGGCATGCGCGGCGTGGTGCCGCGTTATTCGAAGCTGCGTTATCAGGGCTACGATCAACACGGCAAACCGATTGACCGCACCGTGGACGGCTTCCACGCGCGCGTCGTCCAGCACGAAACCGACCACCTGCTCGGCATTCTCTATCCGATGCGCATCCGCGATTTCAGCAGGTTCGGTTTCACCGACGTGCTGTTTCCCGGACAGGAAGTGGCGGATGAATAGTCAGCGGGTAAATAATCTTTTTTAGGAGTTGTCGGTAGCAATTTTAACGTTCCGATCAAGCGGCGCGCTTGGCGCGCGTCCGTTTTGAACCGGCGGTTAGATTTTTCTCCACCGACTTACGCAAGACTTCGTTAATTTGCGTTTGATACCCGGGGCCTTGCCCTCGAAAGAAAGCAATTACATCTGCATCTAGGTGAATTGCGGTCAGAACCTTGGTTGGAGCTTTTTGCGGCCCGCAGCCGCGCTTGAGCACTGGTCGGCCCAACATTTCCTCCGACCACGGCGGATTGTCGGGATCCGCCCGCTTATTTGAAGTAGTCTTTGGCGACTTTGAAGTAATAGCGCGCTTCATATTTCTCCGCTCGGCGCAATGAAATGATGTGGGGCCCGGTTGAGCGCTCGGCGTAAACCATTACGATAACTTCGCTGCCCAGAAGACCGAAAACGACCAACCGCTTCTCGCCGTAGGCGCGGCGAACATCCTCGCGCGTGATCGTGAAGTTGTCCCAGATATTAGAATGTCTTTGGTGACTTCGTACATAACAATAAGCATAATGATAAATTAATAATAAAAAAACAGACTAATGGTGAAAGTTACTCAGAAAAAATAGCGGTTTATTTTTTATTATCACGTTTAATTGGTTGGCCTTTCAGCGTCTGTCGTTTCTTTCTTCACCGGAAAAGTAAGCGGATGATCCACATCTGGGACTCCGTCGTTAATGGGGTAAAGTAGTGCCGATGGGACACAGATAACTTGCTTGCCAGCTTCAGCCTGTGCTTTGAAAGCGGCTGCCGCGGTAGCAAGGCTGGCAACGGATGTGATGGTTTCGGGAATTTTCGTATCGGTTTTCTGCCCGACGGAAGCTACCATTCCATTGGATAGCGTCGCGGATAATTCTGCCGAACCGTATCCGGACTCAAAGTCCATTGACTTTTTCTTATCCGGGAGGTTCACAACCGTTGCAGTCGTAATGCAGTCTTTCGTTGTTGAAATGAAAAGATATGGTTTCGGATCGAAGTAAGTAAGGCCCTGTTTGCCATCAAAGTCGATATGCGCGCATCCGGTCATCATGACTGCAATGACGAGGATCGATGGTGCTTTCAAAATTCTCATGGGTGCCCCTAAACATTTGGGAAACGATTGACGCCCAACTAAAAGCAGCCTTTCTAAAATATGCAGAATTGCATCAAGCCCGGGCATAAAATTTATCAACGCCAGTTAATTTATTGATTCTAATAAGAGCAGATTTTTGGCGCTCCTTGGAGAATCGGCGCCGCCATACCAAAAGTGCTTATGCCGATTGAATTAAACGCTTCATTTTGTTTCATGGCAATCTGCCGTTCGGCCTAGGCTTCCGGCACACTGATTATTGCCCCAGCCGCTGCGCCGGATCGCAGTTGGATTCCGGGATAACCGGAAAAGCCAGCAAAGCTGGCTTGCGGAAACAGGAGAAAGGGTAATTACTGTAAGATCAACGAATCAAACTATGTGACAACCACGACCGGCAGCCATAATGCCCCCGATATCCCGTCTCGGTAAACTAAACTCCTCCGAAAAGCCAGTTGAGTTTCCTTTTGCCGCCGGGGCGGGGCTCGATGTTTCCGTTGTCACCGTGGAAGATCCTTATCAGGCGCTTGACAACTTGATGGCGGCAGTCGAGGCGCTGTGTTCCGTCTGGCCTTCGCGGGCGGGATTCGTCGACGGCGGCAAGATGCTGCTCTGATCCCTGAGAGTTTCCTGAAGTCTGTTTCAAAAATCTCCCTCACCCTGACCCTCTCCCGACGGGAGCCCTTCGGGCCTCCCTCATCCCCGTCCCTTCTCCCGGAGGGAGAAGGGACGGGGATGAGGGAGGCAACGTCAGAACGTATTGCCGCTGCCCAGTGGCTGCGTTGTCATTGGCCCAACCGTTGCGCCAGTTCGCTTTCCAGCCGCACCACGGTGCGCGGGTTGTTCAGCGCATCGCCGTTGATCAGAAACACGTCCTCGGCGCGGTCGCCGAGCGTGTTGATCTTGGCGGTATGTAAATTGATGTCGAAGTCGAGTAGGCAGCGCGCGACGCGCGACAGCAGGCCGGGGCGGTCGCCGGCGATCACCGACAGCACCTTGTAGCTGCCGCGCTCGTCGTCGGCGATGCTGACATCGGGCGTGATCGGGAAATGCCGCAACTGGCGGCTGAGGCGTCCCTGCACCGGCGCTTCCAGCGGCGGCGCTTCCCGCAGCGCGCGGCCGAGTTCATACTCGACGTAGGCGATCAGGTCGCGGTACTGCGGCTTCTTGTTGTTCGGATCGACGATCTGGAAGCTGTCGAGCACGTAGCCGTGGCGCGTGGTGCAGACCTTGGCCTCGACGATCGAGTAGCTGATGCGCTCGAAGAAACTGCAGATGCGGGCGAACACGTCCTTGCGGTCCGGCGCGTAGATCATTACCTGTAATCCTTCGCCGGCGGGCGAGATGCGCGCCTTGACCACCGGCTCCGCCGGCGCCGGGCGGTAGGCGAGCAGGCGCGTATGCCAGGCGATTTCATCGGCGTCGTGGCGCAGGAAATAGGAAGTGTCGAACTGCCTCCATAGTTCCCCGTACGAACCGCTGTCGATCGCATAGAGGCGCAGCTTGGCGCGCGCCGCTTCCTGCCGCTGCTGCATGCTTTCTTCCAGTGACTGCGCGCCGCTGCCGCCGAGCCGGCGATGCGCGGCGCGGAACAGGTCTTCCAGCAGTTTGGCTTTCCACGCGCTCCACACCTTGGGGCTGGTGCCGCGAATGTCGGCGACGGTCAGCAAATAGAGTGCAGTCAGCCGGCGTTCGTCGCCGACGTGTTCGGCGAAGCGTTGCACAACTTCGGGATCGGAGATGTCCTGCTTCTGCGCGGTCGCCGACATCAACAGATGATTTTCCACCAGCCACGCCACCAGTGCGGCGTCCTCGCGCGCCAGCCCGTGTTCGCGGCAGAAGCGCAGCGCATCCAGCTTGCCGAGTTCGGAATGATCGCCGCCGCGTCCCTTGGCGATGTCGTGGAACAGTCCGCCCAGATATAGCACCTCGGGCCGCGCGAAGCCGCTCATCAGCCGGCTGCACAGCGGAAATTCATGCGCGAATTCCGGCACTGCGAAGCGCCGCAGGTTGCGCATCACTTTCAGGATGTGTTCGTCCACCGTATAGACGTGATAGAGGTCGTGCTGCATCTGGCCGATCACGCGGCCGAACGCCGGGATGTAACGTCCGAGCACGCCGTACTGATGCATCCGGCGCAGCTCGCGCGTGACACGCGCCGGCGCGCGCAGGATCTGCATGAAGCGCGCGCGGTTTTCCGGATCGCGTCGGAACGCGGGATTGATGCCGTCGCTGGCGCGCCACAGCGCGCGCAGCGTGCTGGCGGCGATGCCTTTCAGTTCCGGGCGCTGCTGCAGCAGCACGAATGCTTCCAGCAGCGCGCCCGGTTCGCGGCGGAACAGATTTTCGTCCGCCGCTTCGAGCAGTTCGTTGCGAATCCGGAAATGCGCGTTGAGTTCGCGCACCGTATCGTCGCGCGGCGGCGCAATCATCGCGCCGAGGTTCTGCAGCACGATGGTATTGATCTGGCGCACCTCCATCGCGGTGCGGTAGAAATCCTGCATCAGGTGTTCGCTGGCGCGGCGGTGCGCGGAATCGCGGTAGCCGAGCTGGGAGGCGAGCGTGGCCTGCACATCGAACACCAGCCGTTCTTCGCGCTGCTGTGTCAGGTAATGCAGACGGATGCGCAGGTTCTGCAGAAACGTTTCATGGCGGCGCAGTCGGGCCGCTTCGCTGCGCGTGATGATGCCGTGCGCGACGAGATCGCTCCAGCGCGTGCCGATGCCGGCGGCCTGGCTGATCCACAGGATGTTGTGCAGGTCGCGCAGTCCGCCGGGACACTCCTTGATATTGGGTTCGAGGTTGGTGTCCTGATAGTGTGCGTGGCGCTGTTCCTGTTCGAACAGCTTGGCGCGGTAAAACTGCCGGGGGTCGAGCGTGTGTTCGAACTTTTTCTGAAACTCCGCGAACAGCCGGCAGTTGCCGGCCAGCGGGCGCGCCTCAAGCAGACTGGTCTGCACCGTGACGTCGCGCTCTGACATCGCGATGCAGTCGTCGATGGTGCGCACGCTGTGGCCGACTTCGAGGCCGATGTCCCACAGCATGCCGATGAACTGCTCGATCGGCGCGTCGGAAACGGCATCCCGCACCAGGATCAGCAGATCGATGTCGGAATGCGGGTAAAGCCGGCCGCTGCCGTAGCCGCCGACTGCAGCCAGCGCGAGTTCCGCCGGCATGCCGAGCCGTTGCCACACCTCGGACAACTGGGTATCGAGCAGTTGCCGCTGGCGGCGCAATAACTCGGCGGCGGAACGCGATTCGAAATAGCGGTTGCGCAACCGTTCGCGCTGCTCAGACAGCCGCGCGCGCCAGCGCGCGGACTGCTGCTGCGCATCCTGCCCGGCGGCGTCCAGCGCGAGCGTCGGTTCATTCATTGCGGATGAAGTCCGGCGGCGGTGGAGATTGCGCCGACTGCGTCAGCACCTCGAATCCGTGCGGCGTGACCAGCACCGTGTGCTCCCACTGCGCGGACAGGCTGTGGTCCTTGGTCACCACCGTCCAGCCGTCGGCAAGCTGGCGGATCGGCGCGGCGCCGGCGTTGATCATCGGCTCGACGGTGAACGTCATGCCCGCTTCCAGCACGACGCCAGTGCCGGGCTGACCGTAGTGCAGCACCTGCGGGTCTTCGTGGAAGCGGCGGCCGATGCCGTGGCCGCAGAATTCGCGCACCACGCTGAATCCATGTTCCTCGGCATAGTTCTGGATCGCGTGTCCGATGTCGCCGAGCCGGACGCCGGCGCGCACCTTGCTGATGCCGTGCCACATGCAGTCGTAGGTGATTTCGCACAGACGCTCCGCCTGCACCGACGGCTGACCGACGTAGAACATGCGGCTGGTGTCGCCGTGCCAGCCATCCTTGATGATGGTGATGTCAATGTTGACGATGTCGCCGGCCTTAAGTTTCTTTTCGCCGGGCACGCCATGGCAGACCACGTGGTTGACCGAAGTGCAGATCGACTTGGGGTAGGGCGGATAGCCGGGCGGCGCGTAGCCGAGGGGCGCCGGCACCGTGTGCTGCACGTTGACGATGTAGTCGTGGCACAGCCGGTCGAGCTCACCGGTGGTGACGCCGGGTTTGACGTGCGGCGCGATGAAATCGAGCACTTCGGCCGCCAGCCGGCCGGCGGTGCGCATTTTCCCGATTTCTTCCGGCCGCTTGATCGTGATGTTCATAACGGATCGATGCCAATCATAACGGGTTCAAAAAGGTGGGGATTCTATGCTGATTTACCAGTGCTTGAAATGCGTCCGGCCGGCGGCGGGCTGCCGGCAGGTTGAGCGAAAATCTTCAAGAGTCCATAACATAATGAAACGTGCGTGCGTTGCCTGTCCCAACGCGGCGGATGCCGGGCGCGCGACGCCGGTCGTAGCCGGTCTACGAAGCCAAGGAGCGCAACGCCGCAGCCGCCCGTTGGGACGGCAACCCGCCGGGCTGGCCGCGATTTTGGCCAATCGCTTTGTCGCAAACCGCTGGCTTGGAATGGCCAAGCGGCGCGTCTTGCTTCGCGCGCTCGCCCAAAATCGTGTCAGCGCATCGCACGTTTCATTATGTTACGGGCTCTAAAGATGATATAATTATGCGCTTTTTGAAAACGCCGCCCGGCAGTTGGCGGCAAATACACACATCCGCCACGGTCAGGGTGCCCGGCAACGGGTCGAATGCGGCGGATGGCGGACCAACCCTAACGGAGCAACGATGGCAACTAGCATGCGTGAAATGCTGGAGTGTGGCGTCCATTTCGGGCACCAGACCCGGTTCTGGAATCCCCGGATGGCCCCCTATATCTTCGGCCATCGCAACAAAATCCACATCATCAATCTCGAGAAGACACTGGCGCTGTACCAGGAAGCGCTCGGCTTTGTGCGGCAGCTGGCTGCCAACAAGGGCGTGATCCTGTTTGTCGGCACCAAGCGTCAGGCGCGCGAAATCATCCGCGAAGAGGCGCAGCGCTGCGGTTCTCCCTACGTCGATCACCGCTGGCTCGGCGGCATGCTGACCAACTACAAGACCGTCAAGCAGTCGATCAAGCGGCTGAAGGACATGGAGGCGATGGCGCAGGACGGTTCTCTGGACAGACTGCCCAAGAAGGAAGCGCTTAATTATCAGCGCGAAATCGTCAAGCTGGATCGCAGCCTGGGCGGAATCAAGGACATGAGCGGTCTGCCCGACGCGCTGTTCGTGATCGACGTCGGCTATCACAAGGGCGCGATCTCGGAAGCTAGGAAGCTCGGCATTCCGATCATCGCGGTGGTTGACACCAATCATGACCCCGACGGCATCGACTACGTGATTCCCGGCAACGACGACTCGAGCCGCGCGATCCAGCTTTACGCGCGTGGCGTTGCCGACGCGGTGCTGGAAGGTCGCAGCCGGATCATCAACGAGATCGTCGGCGGCGGCGAAGACGAGTTCGTCGAAGTGGAAGAGAACACCGAGGCCGCCACCTGAACGGCCGGGTTGCCTGCCGGACATGAAAGGGGCGTTTGCCCCTTTTTTTGAATATTCTGGAGCGAAAATGGCGGAAATCACCGCGACAATGGTCAAGGAACTGCGCGACAAGACCGACGCGCCGATGATGGAGTGCAAGAAAGCGCTGGCCGAGGCCGGCGGCGATCTGGCCAAAGCGGAAGAAGTGCTGCGCATCAAGCTCGGCAACAAGGCCAGCAAGGCGGCGGCGCGCGTCGCCGCGGAAGGCGTGGTCGCGGTCTACGTTTCCGCCGACGCCAAACTCGGCGCGATACTGGAAGTCAACTGCGAAACCGATTTCGTCGCCAAGAACGAGGACTTTCTCGTGTTCGCGAAAAAAACGGCGGAACTGGTGGCGACGCGCAATCCGTCCGACGTGGCGGCGCTGTCGGCGTTGCCGCTCGACGGTGTCCCGGTCGAGGAAGCGCGCAAGGCGCTGGTCGGGAAAATCGGCGAGAACCTGTCGCTGCGGCGCTTTGCGCGGATCGCCGCGCAGGGCCAGCTGGTGTCTTATGTGCACGGCGGCGCCAGGGTCGGCGTGCTGCTCGACATCAGCGGCGGGGACGCAGCGCTGGGCAAGGATGTCGCGATGCACATCGCGGCGATCAAGCCGGCGGCGTTGTCGAAAGGGCAGATTTCCGCCGACGTCATCGCGCGCGAGCGTACGATCGCGCAGGCCAAAGCGGCGGAGTCCGGCAAGCCCGCCAACATCGTCGAAAAGATGGTCGAAGGCAGCGTGCAGAAATTCCTGAAGGAAATCACGCTGCTCGGCCAGCCGTTCGTCAAGGACGACAAGCTGACCGTCGAACAACTGCTGAAAAGCCGGAACGCGCGGGTCAACGCATTCGTGCTTTACGTGGTCGGCGAAGGCATCGAGAAGCGCAAGGATGATTTCGTGGCCGAGGTGATGGCGCAGGCCGGCCAGACCGGAGGCAGGGAAGGCGTCAAGGCCTGAGCGATGTCCGGTCAGCCTGCCTACAAGCGTGTTCTGCTCAAACTCAGCGGCGAAGCGCTGATGGGGGATGACAGTTACGGCATCAATCGGCCGACGATCGAGCGCATCGTCGCCGAAATCTCGGAAGTCGTCGATCTCGGCGTCGAGGTTGCGGTGGTCATCGGTGGCGGCAACATCTTCCGCGGCGTGACTTCGGCGGCGGCCGGCATGGACCGCGCGACCGCCGACTACATCGGCATGCTGGCGACGGTGATGAATGCGCTGGCGTTGCAGGACGCGATGCGCCGCGTCAATCTGGTCAGCCGTGTGCAGTCGGCGCTCAACATCGAACAGGTCGCTGAACCGTACATCCGGGGCAAGGCGATGCGTTATCTGGAGGAAGGCAAAGTCGTCATCTTTGCGGCCGGCACCGGCAATCCCTTTTTCACGACCGACACCGCGGCCGCGCTGCGCGGGATGGAGATGAACGTGAATCTGGTGCTGAAAGCGACCAAGGTTGACGGCGTCTATACCGAGGATCCGCGCATCAACCCGCAGGCGACGCGTTACCAGAACGTGACGTTCGATGAGGCGATCATAAAGAAATTGAAGGTGATGGACGCCACTGCGCTTACGCTGTGCCGCGACCAGAAACTTCCGATCAACGTATTCAGTATCTTCAAGGCCGGGGCGCTCAAGCGCGTGGTAACCGGCCATGACGAAGGCACCCTCGTTCATTCCTAGCCGGGGAACCATGACCGCCGACATCAAAAAATCCGCCGAACAGAAGATGAAGAAGACACTGGAGACGCTGAAAACGGATCTCGGCAAGGTGCGTACCGGCCGCGCCCACGCCGGGCTGCTCGACCATGTGCAGGTCGATTACTACGGCGCGCTGACACCGATCAACCAGGTCGCCAACGTCACCCTGCTCGACGCGCGCACCATCGGCGTCACGCCGTGGGAAAAACAGCTGACGAACGCAATCGAAAAGGCGATTCGCGAGTCCGACCTCGGCCTCAACCCGGCGACGACCGGCGATACGGTGCGGGTGCCGATGCCGGCGCTGACCGAAGAGCGCCGCCGCGATCTGATCAAGATCGTGCGCGGCGAGGCGGAAAACGCACGCGTCGCGGTGCGCAACATCCGCCGCGATGCCAACAACCATCTGAAGGATCTGCTGAAGCAGAAAAAAATCGCCGAGGACGAAGAGCGTCGCGCGCAGGACGAAGTGCAGAAACTGACCGACCGCCACATCGCGGAAATCGACAAGCTGCTGGCCGCGAAAGAGGCCGATCTGATCGCGGTATGAGGGGAACGATGCCACCGGCCCAGAGTTCCACCCTCGCGATACCGGAGAGCCGGAACGTTCCGCGGCATCTGGCGATCATCATGGATGGCAACGGGCGCTGGGCGAAACAGCGCTTCCTGCCGCGCATCGCCGGGCACAAGCGCGGGGTTGAAAACGTACGCAACACGGTGCGCGCCTGCGTGGAACGCGGCATCGAATTTCTGACCCTGTTTGCGTTCAGCAGCGAAAACTGGCGCCGTCCGGCCGACGAGGTCTCGCTGCTGATGCAGCTGTTCGTGGCGGCTCTTGAACAGGAGATCGCGAAGTTGCACGACAACGGCATCCGCTTCAGGGTCATCGGCGACCTGTCGCGCTTCGAGCCGCGCATTGTCCGCCTTGCCGCGGACGCGGAACGGCTGACACGCGACAATTCCCGGCTGACGCTGACCGTTGCCGCCAACTACGGCGGACGCTGGGACATCCTGCAGGCGGCCAACCGCATGCTGCGCGAGCGGCCGGAACTGGCCGATGGATTCGGCGAATCCGATCTGTCGCCTTATCTGTCGATGGCGTACGCGCCGGAACCCGATCTCTTCATCCGCACCGGCGGCGAACAGCGCATCAGCAATTTCCTGCTGTGGCAGCTCGCGTACGCGGAAATGTATTTTACGGATACCTTGTGGCCAGATTTCGACACCGCGGCACTGGAACAGGCATTGGTTTCCTATCGGCAGCGCGAACGCCGCTTCGGGCGCACCAGCGATCAGCTGCGGGAAGCATCGGCCGCCGGCAAGGTCGTGGTCGAGGACTGACCGGCCGCGGTCACCGGCATGCTCAAACAGCGCGTCCTGACCGTGGCAGTCGCGCTGCCGCTGTTCCTGGCGGCGCTGTTTTATCTGCCGAACCGATGGTGGGCTCTGACGATGATGCTGTTGATGATTGCGGGCGGCTATGAATGGGCAAGGCTGGCGCGCTTCAACGCGGTCGCGCGCTTTTCATTCCTGGCTGTGCTGGCCGCCGGCTGCATCATGCTGGCGATGACGCCGGGGCATGCCGCCGCGGAACGCTGGATCTACGGCGCGAGTCTGGCGTTCTGGTGTGTGGCTGCGCCCTGCTGGTTGCGGTTCAAATGGCGCGCGCGCGCGGCAGCGCTGGCTGTTGCCGGTATCCTGGTGCTGCTGCCGACATGGCTGGCGGCGGTGCGCCTGCAGCAGGAGCCGTCGCAGCTGCTTACGGTGCTCGCGGTGGTGTGGATTGCGGATACCGCTGCATTCTTCACCGGCAAATCCTGCGGTAAACGCAAACTCGCCGCCCACATCAGTCCCGGCAAGACGTGGGAAGGCGTGGCGGGAGCGGCAGTTGCAGTCGTACTCTATGCATGGCTGGCGGGCGCGTTTTCCCTGCTGCCGAAGATCGGCACAGCGGCCGGCATGACGGCAATCATCGGCGCATTTCTGGCAATGACGGCGCTTTCCATCGTCGGTGATCTGTTCGAGTCGCTGCTCAAACGCACCGCCGGCGTCAAGGACAGCGGCAATCTGCTGCCGGGACATGGGGGATTGCTGGACCGCATCGACGGCATCACGGCGGCGCTGCCGTTTGCAGCGCTGCTCTACGCCGGCGGCGGAGGAGCATGATGAACGCAGGCCAGCCGCAGAACATCGTGGTGCTGGGTTCGACCGGCAGCATCGGCGTCAACACGCTCGACGTGATCGCGCGCCATCGCGAACACTTCCACGTCGTCGCGCTGACCGCGCAGCGGCAGGCCGACCGCCTGTTCGAACAGTGCGTGCGCTTCGCGCCGGATTATGCGGTGCTGACCGATGCTGATGCCGCCGGCAGACTCGAGCGCCGGCTGCGCGAAGCGCGGCTGGCGACCCGCGTTCTGTCCGGCGACAGCGCGCTGGAAACGCTGGTCGCACTGCCGCAGGTCGATACCGTAATGGCGGCAATCGTCGGTATCGCCGGATTGCGCGCGACGTATGCCGCCGCATGCGGCGGCAAGCGCGTGCTGCTGGCGAACAAGGAGGCGCTGGTCACCGCCGGCGGCATTTTCATGAATGCGGTGCGCGAGCATGACGTGACGCTGATCCCGATCGACAGTGAGCATAATGCCGTTTTTCAGGTGTTGCCGGAGGGCGGCCGGCGTGATTTTGCCGCCGCCGCCGGCGTGCGCCGCATCCTGCTGACGGCCTCGGGCGGGCCATTCCGGACGCTCGATCCGGCGCAACTGACGAATGTGACGCCGGAACAGGCGTGCGCCCATCCGAACTGGGTGATGGGACGCAAGATTTCAGTCGACTCCGCGACGATGATGAACAAGGGACTGGAAGTGATCGAGGCGAGCTGGCTGTTCGGGATGCCGGAATCGAACATCGACGTCGTGATCCATCCCGAGAGCGTGGTCCACTCGCTGGTCGAGTACATCGATGGCTCGCTGCTGGCGCAACTCGGCAATCCCGATATGCGCACGCCGATTGCGTTCGCGCTCGGTTATCCGCAGCGCATCGAAGCCGGCGTCAGGCCGTTCGATCTGGCGCAGATCGGCAGTCTGAATTTCGTCGCTCCGGATGCAGGGCGCTTCCCGTGCCTGTCGCTGGCGCGGCAGGCACTGCGCGCCGGCGGCAGCGCGCCGGCGCTGCTGAACGCGGCGAACGAGGTCGCGGTGGCGGCGTTTCTTGCCCGCGCGCTGTCTTTCAATCTGATCCCGGCGCTGATCGAACATGTGCTTGCAACCGTTGTCGTGGAGCCGCTGCGGAATCTCGACGATGTGTTCCGCGCCGACCGCGCCGCGCGCGAGTGCGCGCAATCGTGGCTTGATCACGGTCGCGTCGCGGCGCGCGCGCTGGCGGGGTAAAGCATGAACCTGCTGATCACGGTCGTCGCCTTCCTGTTCACGCTCGGCGTGCTGGTCGTGGTGCATGAATTCGGGCATTACTGGGCGGCGCGCCGCTGCGGCGTGAAAGTGCTGCGCTTCTCGGTCGGTTTCGGCCGCATCCTCGCCAGCCGCAGGATCGGTCCCGACCAGACCGAGTGGGCGATCGCGGCGTTTCCGCTGGGCGGTTATGTCAAGATGCTGGATGAACGCGAGGGGGACGTCGCCCCCGGCGAGCTGCAACGCGCGTTCAACCGTCAGCCGGTGTGGCGCCGGTTCCTGATCGTGCTGGCCGGCCCGGTCGCCAATTTCCTGCTGGCGATCCTGCTTTACTGGCTGCTGTTTCTGTACGGGGTGCCGGGCATCAAGCCGACCATCGGCACCGTGACGCCCGGCTCGCCGGCCGCCGCCGCACAGTTCACGCCGGGGGAAACCATCACCCGTGTCGGCCCGGAACGTGTGATCAGCTGGGAAGACGCCCGCTGGGCGCTGCTCGAGTACGCGAGCCGGCGCGCGGTGGTGCCGCTGGAAACGAGGACCGCGCAGGGCGATATTGTTTTGCGCCGGCTCGATCTGTCGCAGTTCGACGTCGCGAATCTCGACGCCGGTTTCCTCGACAAGATCGGATTTTCCCGCCTGCAACCGCTGCTGCCGCCGGTCGTCGACAAAATGGTGGCGGGAAGTCCGGCGGAGCGCGCCGGCCTGCGCATGGGCGATGAGATCATCGCGATCGGCGACCAGAAAGTGGAAGACATCGGCCAGGCCATCCGCATCATCCGGGAAAATCCGGGCAAGCCGCTGCTGTTCCGGGTCAGGCGCGGCGGCAACACCGTGATCGAGATCAGCGTGATTCCCGACGCCCGCGCCGGGGATGACGGCAAGCTTGCCGGCCATATCGACGCAATGCTGCGGGCCAGCGAAGAGGCGCTTGCCAACTACGTGGTCACCGTCCGCTACGGGCCGGTCGAAGGGATGTTGAAAGCCGCCGGCAAGACGTGGGACACCTCGGTGTTCAGTCTGCGGATGCTGGGGAAGATGCTGATCGGAGAAATGTCGTTCAAAAACCTGAGCGGGCCAATTACAATCGCCGACTACGCCGGCCAGTCGGCGCAGATCGGGTGGATTCCATACCTGATGTTCATGGCGCTGGTCAGCATCAGCCTCGGGGTGCTCAATTTGCTGCCAATCCCGTTATTGGATGGGGGACATTTAATGTATTATATATTCGAAATTTCGCGTGGAAAGCCGGTTTCGGACAAAGTCATGGCGATCGGCCAGAACATCGGCATGGCCCTGCTGTTCATACTGATGGCTTTCGCCCTGTATAACGACATAACACATCTCATCTCTCACAGCTAGAAATGCGCATTCTCCACCGTCTGTTGCTGTTGACCGGTATCGCCGTGGCGTCGGGTGCCTACGCCTTCGATCCGTTCGTGATAAAGGACATCCGCGTCGAGGGTATCCAGCGCACCGAAGCGGGCACGGTCTTCAATTATCTGCCGGTCAAGGTCGGCGACACGATGACGGAGGAGAAGACAACCGAGGCGATCCGCAGTCTGTACGCGTCTGGTTTTTTCAAGAACGTGAAGATTTCCGTCGACGGTGATGTGCTGGTCGTGACGCTGGAGGAAAGACCCGCGATTGCCCAGGTCAACTTTGACGGCATCAAGGCGTTCAAAACCGAAGAACTGGAAAAGGCGCTGAAGCAGGTCGGGCTGGCGGAAGGGCGCTTTTTCGACCGCTCGGTGCTCGAGCAGGCGGAACAGGAACTGAAGCGTCAGTACGTGAGCAACGGCAGATACTCGACGAAGGTTACGACCACGGTGACCACCCTCGAAAACAACCGCGTCAACATCAAGTTCGAGGTGGTCGAGGGGGATCCCGCAAAAATCAGGAAGATCAACATCATCGGCAACAAGATATTCAGCGAGAAGGAACTGCTCAAGCAATTTACCCTGCGCACGCCCGGCCTGCTGACGTGGTACACCAAAGAAGACCAGTACTCGAAGCAGAAACTTTCGGCAGACCTCGAGAAGCTGCGCTCGTATTATCTGGATCGCGGCTATCTGGAATTCAATATCGATTCGACGCAGGTGTCGATCACTCCAGACCGGAAGGACGTCTATATCACGATCGGCGTCACCGAAGGGCCGCAATACACCGTCGCCGACATCAAGCTCGGCGGAGAGCTGCTGATTCCGGAAAGCGAGGCGCGCAAGCTGATTACACTCCATTCCAACGATGTTTTCTCGCGCGCCAAGCTCAACGAATCGAGCAAGGCGATCAGCGATCGTCTCGGCGACGACGGTTATGCGTTTGCCAATGTCAACGCGGTCCCTGATCTCAACCGGGAAAAACACCAGGCCTCATTCACTTTCTATGTCGATCCGGGCCGGCGCGTTTATATCAGGCGGATCAATATTTCAGGAAACACCAAGACCAAGGACGAAGTGATCCGCCGCGAATTCCGTCAGGCCGAGGGCGGCTGGTATTCGGCGAACAAAATCGAGAAATCGAAGGAACGGATCAAGAGACTCGGCTATTTCGATGACGACAGCCTCAACGTCGAAACGCAGAACGTGCCGGGAACGACCGACCAGATCGACATCAATTTAAGCGTCAAGGAAAAGCCCACCGGCAGCATCATGATAGGCGCCGGCTACAGCACGACGGACAAGATCATCCTGAGCGGAGGGGTGTCGCAGCAGAACATCTTCGGCACCGGCAATCATATGAGTCTGCAGGTCAACACCAGTCATGTCAGCAATGTCTACTCGCTGTCGTTCGTCAATCCCTACTGGACGCCCGACGGCATCAGCCGCAGTTACAGCATCTACAAGCGCGCCTCCACTCCCAGTGCGCTGAACCTCGGCGATTACCGTACCTCGACGATAGGGGCCAGCGTAGGGTTCGGCGTGCCGATCAGCGAAATTGATGCCGTGCAGCTGGGGCTTGGCTATGAATCGACTTCAATTACGACCTATCAGGCCGACGTCTGCTGCGATGTGAATGGAAATCTCGTCCTGTCGGATATCAGCCCGCCCCAGATCGTCGATTACGTCAACACCTTTGGTGAAACCAGCACTTCGCTGACGGGCAGCATCGGATGGGCGCGTGACAGTCGCGACAGCGCGACCTGGCCCACCAAAGGAACCACTCAGGGCGCGTCGCTTGCAGTGGCCATGCCGGGTGGATCGTTGAGATACTATCAGATGCAATACCAATACGACCGGTATTTTCCCCTGTCGTCGGTCTTCACCTTTCACGGCAACGCCGGTATCGGCTACGGGCATGGCTACGACGGCGATCCGCTGCCTTTCTTCAAGAATTACTATATCGGCGGGCCGTCTTCGGTGCGCGGATACCAGGCATCGACCATCGGCCCCAAGGACATCAATGAAAATCCCCTCGGAGGATCGCATCGTCTGTCCGGAACAGCCGAGGTGCTGTTTCCGGTCAGCCTGATCGCTCCGAATCTGCTGCCGGACGATAAATCGGTGCGCATCAGCGCCTTTGTCGATACCGGGATGGTCGGTGAAAACTATGCGCCGGGCGATCTGCGCGTCTCGGTCGGGATAGGAGCAACATGGACATCGCCGTTCGGTCCCCTGAAAGTCAGCGTTGCGAAGCCTTTCAGGTCCCAGTTCGGCGATCAGACGCAGGTCTTGCAGTTTACCTTCGGCCAGCAGTTCTGACCGGACGTTCGATTACGCGCATAGCTCAAGTGAGAAGGAGACCAAATTGAACCCGAACCAGTACAAATGGTGGTTGCTGATTCTGGGACTGATCCTCGGCGCCAATGCGCTGGCCCAGACATCGGATCTGAAGATCGGCTTCATCGACATGGATCGCATCCGCAAGGAATCGGCTCCCGCCGACCGCGCTTTCAAGAAACTGAAGAAGGAATTCGATCCGCGCGGGCAGGAACTCGACAGGATGGGGCAGCAGATAAAGGCGCTGCAGACGCAGCTGGAGAAGGAAGGGCTGACGATGAGCGAAGGCGACCGCCGCGCCAAGGAGCAGGAACTCGCCCGCCTGAACCGCGACTTGCAGCGCTCCCAGCGCGAATTCCAGGAAGACCTCAACCTGCGGCAGAACGAGGAGTACGGGGCGCTGATCGAGCAGACCAGCAAGGTCGTCAAGCAGATCACCGATACCGAAAAGTATGACCTGATCCTGCAGGACGCCGTCTATCACAGTCCGCGCATCGACATTACCGACAAGGTCCTGAAGGCGCTCGCCACGGATAAACAATAATGACGCCACGGGAGGAGAGTCTTCAAACGGGGGTCGTGCGCCGGGCGGCGGCATAACGGCGGACAGGCGACCTTGACCAGACGGCAGTTCCGCACGCTTGCGGAAATCGTCAAACGCTGCGGCGGCGAACTGGTCGGCCGCGGCGATGTCCGCATCCGTCAGGTTGGAACGCTGGTTTCCGCGCAGGCCGGTGAGATCGCGTTCCTGGCGCAGTCCAAATACCTGCCGCAGCTTGCGGCGACGCGCGCCAGCGCGGTGATCGTCGGCCCCGCCGCGCGCGATGCCACTTCCCTGCCGCGAATAATCAGCGCGGATCCCTACGCGTACTTCGCCGGAGTTTCAGCGTTGTTCAATCCGCCGCCGGCGGTCAAGGTCGGCGTCCATCGCGGCGCGGTCGTCGATCGGACAGCGCGCGTTCCGGCCAGCGCCAGCGTCGGCGCCTGCGCGGTGATCGGGAAGAACGTCCGGATCGGCGCGCGTGCGGTGATCGGCGCCGGTTGCTTCATCGGCGACGACGCGGTGATCGGAGAAGACACGCGGCTGCATGCCAGCGTCACGGTTTATCGCGACTGCCATCTCGGCGCGCGTTGTTTGGTACACTCCGGTGTCGTGATTGGCGCCGACGGTTTCGGCATCGTCAAGGAAGACGGCGTCTGGAAAAAAATCCCGCAGATCGGCCGGGTGCTGATTGGCGACGACGTGGAAATCGGCGCCAACACCACGATCGACCGCGGCGCGATCGACGACACGGTGATCGAGGAGGGCGTCAAGCTCGACAACCAGATCCAGATCGGGCATAACGTCCACATCGGCGCCCACACCGCGATCGCGGCGTGCGTCGGCATTGCCGGCAGCGCGAAAATCGGCAGGCACTGCGCGTTGGGAGGAGCATCGATGATCTACGGGCACATCACGATCGCCGACCGCGTCACTGTTTCGGCCGGGACGCTGATCATGAAGTCGCTGCCCGTTGCCGGAACCTACACCGGCGTCTACCCGTTTTCGAGCCATCAGCGCTGGCTGAAGAACGCCGCGCAGTTGCGCCAGCTTGACGAACTGGCCGACCGGGTGCGTGAACTCGAGCACAAACTCGTCACTTCGAAGAGGAAGCAGTCATGAGCAGCATGGACATCCGCCGGATCATGGATTATCTGCCGCACCGCTATCCGTTCCTGCTGGTGGACCGGGTGCTGTCGTGCGAGCCGGGCAAGAACATCGTCGCGCTGAAGAACGTGACCATCAACGAACATTTTTTCGTCGGACACTTCCCGCGCTTTCCGGTGATGCCCGGCGTGCTGATCATCGAAGCGCTGGCGCAGACCGCGGCGATCCTGTCGTTCCAGACCCACGGCGACGAAGTGGACGGCGACTCGCTTTATTATTTTGTCGGCATCGACAAGGCGCGCTTCAAGAAACCGGTGGTGCCCGGCGACACGATGACGATGCACGTCGAAATCACGCGCTACGCGCGTGGCATCTGGTGGTTCAAGTCCCATGCCAGGGTCGGGGAGCAGATCGTCAGCGAAGCCGACCTGATGTGCACGCTGCGTTCCGCCAACGGCGGAGACAAGAGCGGAGACTGAGGCGTGGCGTCGATTCATCCCACCGCGATCGTCGATCACGGTGCGCAGCTTGCTGACGACGTCGAGATCGGTGCTTATGCGCTGATCGGTCCGCATGTCGAAATCGGCGCCGGCACCCGCGTCGGTCCGCACGCGGTGATCAAGGGCCGCACCCGGATCGGCCGCGACAACCGCATCTTCCAGTTCGTCTCGCTCGGCGAGGAGCCGCAGGACAAGAAATACCGCGGCGAGCCGACGCGCCTCGAAATCGGCGACGGCAACACGATCCGCGAATTCTGCACTTTCAACTGCGGCACCGCGCAGGACGCCGGCGTCACGCGGCTCGGCGACGACAACTGGATCATGGCCTATGTGCATCTCGCGCACGATTGCCAGGTCGGCAGTCACACCATTTTCGCTAACGGCGCGCAGCTCGCCGGCCACGTTCACATCGGCGATTATGCGATTCTCGGCGGCTTCACGATGGTGCATCAGTTCTGCCGCGTCGGCGCCCACAGCATCACCGGCATCAGCTCGGTTCTGCTGCAGGACGTGCCGCCGTTCGTGACCGCGTCCGGCAGTCCGGCGTCGCCGTACGGGATCAACAGCGAAGGCCTCAAGCGGCGCGGCTTTGCGGCCGATACCATCGCCGCGATCAAGCGCAGCTACAAGACGCTCTACAAATCCGGGCTGACGCTCGAAGACGCCAGGCAGGGCATCGCCGGTCAGGTTGCCGATCACCCGGAACTGCAGTTGCTGCTCGATTTTCTCGCGCATTCGACGCGTGGCATCGTCCGTTGAACAACCGGCGCCGGCCGGCCGCAGTCCCACGATCGGCATGGTGGCCGGAGAAACCTCCGGCGACCTGCTCGGCGCCGAACTGATCCGGGCGCTGCGCGAACTGCGTCCGGAACTGCGTTTCACCGGCATCGGCGGGCCGCGCATGGAGGCGGCCGGCATGGAAGTGCTGTTTCCGCTGGAAAAGCTCGCGGTGCGCGGCTACGTCGAGGTGCTGCGGCAACTGCCGGAAATCCTCTCCATCCGGCACCGGCTGCACCGTCATTTTTCCGCGCAGCCGCCGGCGGCCTTCATCGGCATCGATGCGCCCGACTTCAACCTCGGGCTGGAAGCGAAGCTCAAGGCGCGCGGCATTCCGACCATCCATTACGTGAGCCCGCAGATCTGGATGTGGCGCGGCGAGCGCATCCACAGGATTAAGCGCGCGGTCAGCAGGATGCTGACGCTGTTTCCGTTCGAGCCGCCGCTTTATGAAAAAGCCGGCATCGACGCCGCGTTCGTCGGTCATCCGCTCGCCGATCTGCTGAAAGAAGTCTCGCCGCGCGCGGAACTGCGCGAGCAGTTGAAGCTGGCGCCGGATGCGCCGGTCATCGCGTTGCTGCCGGGCAGCCGCCAGAGCGAAATCGAACATCTCGCCGACGTTTTTCTGCAGACCGCGCACAAAATCCATCAGAAACTGCCGCAGGCGGTGTTTCTGGCGCCGCTCGCGACGCGCGAGACGCGCACTCAATTCGAAAACATCCTCTATCGGCACCCTTGGGCCTACGAGTTGCCGCTGACCATCATGTTTGGTCATTCCCATGATGCGATGGCCGCCGCCGACGTCGTGCTGCTGGCGTCGGGCACTGCGACGCTCGAAGCGGCGCTGTTGAAGCGCCCGATGGTGATTGCCTACCGGATGCCCGCGCTCAGCTACTGGTGGCTGAAGGGCAAGGGCTATCTGCCGTATTACGGGTTGCCCAACATCCTGTGCGGCGAATTCGTGGTGCCGGAGCTGATCCAGGACGACGCGACGCCGGACAACCTGAGCCAGGCGGTGCTCAACCTGCTCGCCGACCAGGTTGTGCGCGAACGCCTCGAACGCAGGTTCACCGCGCTTGGCGCCAGCCTGCAGCATGGCGCCGCCCGGCGCGCGGCCGAAGCGGTGTTGCCGCTGATCGGCGCGTGAGATCGACCGATGAGCGGCGAACTGGTGTGTGGCGTCGATGAAGCGGGGCGCGGCCCGCTCGCCGGCCCGGTCTATGCGGCGGCGGTGATCCTCGCGCCGTATTCGGTGTTCAAGGGACTCACTGATTCCAAGCGCGTTCCCGTTGAGCGGCGCCTGACACTGGCGGTCGAAATCAAGACGCAGGCCGTGGCGTGGGCGGTCGCCAGCGCCTCGGTCGAGGAAATCGACGAACTCAACATTCTGCGCGCGTCGCTGCTGGCGATGAAGCGCGCGGTCGAGGCGTTGACCGTCCGGCCGAACGAAGTGCTGGTGGACGGCATCCATTTCCCGAAGCTTGAGGTGCCGGCGCGCGCGATCGTGCGCGGCGACAGCAGCGTCGCCGCGATTTCGGCGGCTTCCATTCTCGCCAAGGTTGATCGCGATCGGTTGATGATGGAACTGCATCTGCGCTATCCGCAATACGGCTTCGACCATCATAAGGGCTATCCGACGCCGGAGCACTTCGAGGCGCTGAAGCGCCACGGCCCGTGCGCGGTTCATCGCCGCTCGTTTGCGCCGGTGCGCGAACTGCTGCCGTGAAGCGCATCGCATCTGCCGACAATCCGCGTTACAAGGCGCTGTTGAAACTTGCGCAGAACACGCGCGAGCGCAACCAGCAGCGCAAAACGCTGCTCGACGGCGTGCATCTGGTTGAGATGTACCGCGATCATCGCGGACGGCCGGAACTCGTCGCTGTCAGCGACGGCGGGCTGGAAAATCAGGAGATCGAGCAATTGCTGCAATCGTTGAAGCCGCTCGAACCCGTCGTATTGAGCGACGGTCTGTTCAAGCGCCTGTCCACGGTCGAAACGCCGACCGGCATTCTGGCAGCGATCGCCAGACCGCAGCCTGCGCCATCGAAACTCGACGCAACCTGCGTGCTGCTCGAAGACATTCAGGACGCCGGCAATCTCGGCTCGATTTTGCGCAGCGCGGCGGCGGCAGGGGTGGGGGAAATCTTTCTATCGAAAAATTCCGTCGATGCCTGGTCGCCGCGCGTACTGCGCGCCGGCATGGGCGCACATTTCCTGCTGAACATTCACGAGGACAGCGATTTGATTGCAATCGCGCGCGAGTTCAAGGGCAAAGTGCTGGCGGCAGATCAGAAAGCTTCGGCCTCGTTGTTCGATGCCGATTTGCGCGGCGCGGTCGCGTTCGTGCTCGGCAACGAGGGCGGGGGACTGTCAGAAGGCTTGGTCGGCGCTGCCGATCGAACCATCGCGATACCGATGGCGCAGGGCACGGAATCGCTGAATGTCGCCGCTTCGGCGGCGGTTTGCCTGTTCGAGTGGGTGAGGCGAAAAATCTGACATACCGAGTTATGTCGCACCACCGAGGTTCTTCCATTTGCGCAGATCATCCTCACGGACGGCGCGAGCTTTCTTAAATCCCTTCTGGATATTCAGGCGATTTGCCGTAGAATCGTGCCGGTAGATGTGTCTAAAAAAGCCTTCGAGTTCAGCGATTTCCTCATTGCGAATATTGTCCCAAGCCACGAATACTGAGAAATGCGTCCAAAGACCGCCTTTCCGACTCGATTTGGCGTGAGACTTTAGGCGGCCTTTGATTCCACCGCGACGACCGGCGGTTGCCATGCCGACATAGAGTACATCGAACTTATCGTTCTCATATTTTCTTTCAGCTGGAGAGAAACGATACAGCACATAGAATCCATGAAGCTCTCGTGGAAGTTCGCCCATACGCTCGCGCGGTATGAACTCAGCACTCTTGCGAATCAATCGAAGTGGGCTTTCGGGCATATTTAAAATATTCTTTCGTGATTTTACGGCTCGAACGATGTTTTTTAGATTAATTTCCAATTTTACTCGGCGGCAGGGGTTTCGCTTGGGAAATAAGAAATGAGCTGTTCAGAAAGCTCAGAAATTTGAGCTTAGTCATCTCAATTAAACCTTTGCCGGAATAGAATGTCTTTTTATGGTCGAACCGCGGACAGCCGAACGATGAAAAACATCCAATACGTCATTGATTTCACCGAACTCCGGGCAGCCGACGTCGGTCGCGTCGGCGGCAAGAACGCCTCGCTCGGCGAGATGATCGCGACGCTGACTGCCGCCGGAGTGCGGGTGCCGGGCGGGTTCGCGACGACGGCCGAGGCTTATCGTGAGTTCCTCGCCCAGAACGGTCTCGACCGCAAGATCGAACAGGCGCTGGCCGGGCTCGACATCGGCAACGTTCAATTGCTGGCCAGGACCGGCGCGCAGATCCGCGGCTGGATCATCGATCAGCCATTGCAGCCGGCGTTGATGGCGGAAATCGAACGGACCTATGCAAAATTTTCGCAGCAGGCGAGGCGCGAGATTGCGGTCGCGGTGCGTTCGTCGGCAACCGCCGAGGACCTGCCCGAAGCGTCGTTCGCCGGCCAGCAGGAAACCTTTCTGAACATCCGCGGCCGTGACGCGGTGTTCGATGCGGTCAAACGCGTATTTGCGTCGCTCTACAACAACCGCGCGATTGCCTACCGCGTGCATCAGGGCTTCGCGCACAACAAGGTCGCGCTGTCGGCCGGTGTGCAGCGCATGGTCGAGAGCAGCGCGAGCGGCGTGATGTTCACGCTCGACACCGAATCGGGTTTCGATCAGGTGGTGCTGATCAATGCCGCCTACGGCCTCGGCGAAACAGTGGTGCAGGGACAGGTCAATCCCGACGAGTTCCACGTCTACAAGCCCGCGCTGCGCGCGAACCGCCCCGCGATCCTGAGCCGCAATCTCGGCGGCAAGGCGATCCGGATGGTGTTTGGCGCCGATGCGACGGTCGGTAAATCGGTGCGGACACTCGATGTACCGGAAGTGGAGCAACGCAAGTTTTGCATCAGCGACGCTGAGGTCGAGGCACTGGCGCGCCACGCGCTCGTGATCGAGCAGCATTACGGCAAGCCGATGGACATCGAGTGGGGGCGCGATGCCGGCGATCAGCAGCTTTATATCCTGCAGGCGCGGCCGGAGACGGTGCAGTCGCATGCGCGCGCCGACGTGCTACGCCATTATCATCTGAAGCAGCGCTCCGAAGTGCTGGTCAAGGGACGCGCGATCGGTCAGCGCATTGGCGCCGGCAAGGTGAAGGTGATCAACAGCACCGCCGAGATGGAACGCGTGCAGCCGGGCGACGTGCTGGTCGCGGCGATGACCGATCCCGACTGGGAGCCGGTGATGAAGCGCGCCAGCGCGATCGTGACCGACCGCGGCGGGCGCACCTGCCACGCGGCGATCGTCGCGCGCGAGCTCGGCATCCCGGCGGTGGTCGGCTGCGGCGACGCGACGACCAAGCTGACCGACGGCATGCCGGTCACGGTGTCATGCACCGAGGGCGAAGCCGGTTTCGTCTATCGCGGGCTGCTCGACAGCGAAGTCACCGAGCTCGCGCTCGATAAACTGCCGCAGCCGCCGGTCAAGATCGCGATGAACGTCGGCAACCCCGAACTTGCGTTCGAGTTCCGGCGTATCCCCAACGACGGCGTCGGGCTGGCGCGGCTCGAATTCATCATCGCGCACATGATCGGCCTGCACCCGCACGCGGCGCTCGAATATCCGAACGTGCCGGAGAAAATCCGCGGCGAGATCGAGCGCCGCGCCGCCGGCTACTCCGACCCGGTCGCGTTCTACGTCGAGAAGCTCGCCGAAGGCGTTGCCACGCTCGGCGCCGCGTTCTGGCCAAAGCCGGTGATCGTGCGGCTGTCGGACTTCAAGTCGAACGAATATTCGAGCCTGGTCGGCGGCGACCACTACGAGCCGGACGAGGAAAACCCGATGATCGGCTTCCGCGGCGCATCGCGCTACGTCGCCGACAGCTTTCGCGCCTGCTTCGAGCTCGAATGCCGCGCGCTGAGGAAGGTGCGCGACGAGATGGGGCTGACCAACGTCGAAGTGATGGTGCCGTTCGTGCGCACCGTCGATGAGGCGAAGAAGGTGCTGGAGGCGATGGACGCCAATGGCCTCAGGCGCGGCGACAACGGCCTGCGCGTGATCATGATGTGTGAAATCCCGTCGAACGCGGTGCTCGCCGCGCGGTTCCTCGAACTGTTCGATGGCTTTTCGATCGGCTCCAACGACATGACGCAGTTGACGCTCGGTCTCGACCGCGATTCCGGCCTCGTCGCCGGCGATTTCGACGAGCGCGACCCGGCGGTCAAGCACATGCTACATCTCGCGATCCAGGCCTGCCGCAAGGCCGGCAAGTACATCGGCATCTGCGGCCAGGGGCCGTCCGACCATCCCGATCTCGCGCAGTGGCTTGTCGAGGAGGGCATCGGCGCGCTGTCGCTGAACCCGGACACGGTGGTCGAGACCCGGCTCTATCTGGCGCAGGCGGCCGGTGCCGCCGCGAAATCAGGCGCGCGTTGAGAGCTTGTCCGGATTTGGGTAAAATGCGCAAACGGCCTATGAATTGAAATGACCAAATATATCTTTGTCACAGGTGGTGTGGTGTCCTCCCTGGGCAAAGGTATCGCCGCCGCCTCGCTGGCCGCCATTCTCGAATCGCGCGGCCTCAAAATCTCGATGATCAAGCTCGACCCGTATCTGAACGTCGATCCGGGGACGATGAGCCCGTTCCAGCACGGCGAGGTGTTCGTCACCGAGGACGGCGCCGAGACTGACCTTGACCTCGGCCACTACGAGCGCTTCCTGCAGGCCAAGATGTCGAAGCGCAACAATTTTACGACCGGCCAGATTTACGAGAGCGTGATCCGCAAGGAGCGGCGCGGCGACTACCTCGGCGGCACGGTGCAGGTGATCCCGCACATCACCGACGAGATCAAACACTTCATCCGGCGCGGCGCTGGCGATGCCGAGATCGCGATCGTCGAAATCGGCGGCACCGTCGGCGACATCGAGTCGCTGCCTTTCCTCGAAGCGATTCGCCAGATGGCGATCGAACTCGGCCGGGACAATGCGTGCTTCATCCACCTGACGCTGGTGCCGTATATCGCGTCGGCCGGCGAGATCAAGACCAAGCCGACCCAGCACTCGGTCAAGGAGCTGCGCGAGATCGGCATCCAGCCCGACGTGCTGTTGTGCCGCGCCGATCGCCCGCTGCCGGCGGACGAGCAGCGCAAGATCGCGCTGTTCACCAACGTGCCGGTCGAGGCGGTAATCTCCGCGGTCGACGTCGACAGCATCTACAGGATTCCGGCGATGCTGCACGATCAGCGGCTTGACGACATCGTCTGCCGCAAGCTCAGCCTCGCGCCGCCGGCCGCCGATCTGTCGGCGTGGAACAAACTCATCTTCGCGCTCGAACACCCGCAGCGCGAAGTCAACATCGCGCTGGTCGGCAAATACGTCGATCTGACCGAATCGTACAAATCGCTGTCGGAGGCTCTGATCCACGCCGGCATCCACACCGGCGCGCGCGTCAAAATCCACTATGTCGATTCCGAGAACATCGAGAAAAACGGCACCGGCGTGCTGGCCAGCATGGACGCGATCTTGGTGCCAGGCGGATTCGGCAAGCGCGGCGTCGAGGGCAAGATTCGCGCGATCCGCTACGCGCGCGAGCACGGCATTCCCTATCTCGGCATTTGCCTCGGCATGCAGCTCGCGGTGATCGAGTACGCGCGCGACGTCGCCGGCCTCGACGGCGCGCACAGCACCGAATTCGATCCTGATACGCCGCATCCGGTGATCGCGCTGATCACCGAATGGCAGGACCGCGACGGCCGTATCGAGCAGCGCGATGCCAATTCCGACCTCGGCGGCACGATGCGGCTGGGCGGCCAGGAATGCCTGCTGAAGCCGGGCAGCCAGGTGCGTGAAATCTATGGCGCCGACCGCATCGTCGAGCGCCACCGCCACCGCTACGAAGTCAACAACCATTATCTGCCGCGGATCGAGCGGGCCGGGCTGCGGGTATCGGGCGTGTCGACACAGCAGGACGGTCTGTGCGAAATGATCGAATTGCCCGGCCATCCGTGGTTCATCGGCTGTCAGTTCCATCCCGAGTTCACTTCGACTCCGCGCGGCGGGCATCCGCTGTTCAACGCGTTCATCCGCGCTGCGGCACGCAACGCCGAAGCCACGGCCGGAAAGACTGCGGCCGAGCCCAAACTCAAGAACATCGCGTGAGTTGCGATGAAACTGTGCAGCTTTGAGGTCGGTATCGACCGGCCGCTGTTCCTTATTGCAGGCCCGTGCGTGATCGAATCGCGTCAACTTGCGCTGGATACCGCCGGCCGGCTCAAGGAAATCTGCACCATGCTGGGTGTGCCTTTCATCTACAAATCGTCATTCGACAAAGCGAATCGTAGTTCAGGAAAATCTTTTCGTGGTAAGGGGATGGACGAAGGACTTAAGATACTGGATGAGGTAAAGTCTGGTATCGAAGTGCCGGTGTTGACCGATGTCCATGAAATCGACCAGATCGAACCGGTGGCGGCCGTGGCGGATGTGCTGCAGACGCCGGCGTTCCTGTGCCGCCAGACCGACTTCATCCGCGCCGTGGCTGCGGCCGGCCGGCCGGTCAACATCAAGAAGGGCCAGTTTCTGGCGCCGGGCGACATGAAAAACGTGGTGGACAAGGCGCGTGAGGCAAGCGGTCAGGACAACATCATGGTCTGCGAACGCGGCGCCAGCTTCGGCTACAACAATCTGGTATCGGACATGCGCTCGCTGGCGATCATGCGCGAAACCGGCTGTCCGGTCGTGTTCGATGCCACCCATTCGGTACAATTGCCCGGCGGACAGGGTGCGAGCAGCGGCGGCCAGCGCGAATTCGTGCCGGTGCTGGCACGCGCCGCGGTCGCCAGCGGCGTCGCGGGAGTGTTCATGGAAACGCATCCGGATCCGGCGCGGGCGTTATCGGACGGCCCCAACGCGTGGCCGCTCAAACAGATGCTCGCACTGCTCGAAACGCTGCGCGATCTCGACGCGCTGGTCAAGCGGCGCGGTTTTCTCGAACGGACAATGACTACATAGGAAAAGCAATGACTGCGATAGTGGATGTCATCGCGCGCGAAATCCTCGATTCGCGCGGGATGCCGACAGTGGAAGCCGACGTGCTGCTCGAATCCGGCGTGCTGGGGCGCGCCGCGGTGCCGTCCGGCGCCTCGACCGGCAGCCGCGAAGCGATCGAACTGCGCGACGGCGACGCCGGGCGTTACGGCGGCAAGGGGGTTCTGAAAGCGGTCGAACACGTCAATACCGAGATCTGCGAGGCGATCATCGGCCTCGACGCGGTCGAGCAGGGTTTCATCGACAAGACGCTGATCGAAGTCGACGGCAGCGAAAACAAGTCGCGTCTCGGCGCCAACGCGCTGCTCGCGGTATCGCTGGCAGTGGCCAAGGCGGCAGCCGAGGAGACCGGGCTGCCGCTGCATCGCTACCTCGGCGGCGCAGGGCCGATGGCGATGCCGGTACCGCTGATGAACGTGATCAACGGCGGCGCCCACGCCGACAACAGTCTCGACATGCAGGAATTCATGCTGATTCCGCTCGGACTGCCGACGTTCCGCGAGGCGCTGCGCGCCGGCGCCGAAGTGTTCCAGGCGCTGAAGAAGCTGCTGCACGGGCGGGGGCTGGCGACCTCGGTCGGGGATGAGGGCGGCTTCGCGCCGCGGCTCGCCGGCCACGAGGAAGCGCTGAAGCTGATCGTCGAGGCGATCGGCGCCGCCGGCTACCAGCCGGGCAAAGACATCGCGATCGGCATCGATTGCGCAAGCTCCGAGTTCTACAAGGACGGAGAATATACGCTGGCGTGCGAGGGCAAGACGCTGAAATCGGCCGAACTCGTCGAACTGCTGGCGGACTGGATCAAGCGCTATCCGATCATCAGCATCGAAGACGGGATGGCCGAGGACGACTGGGACGGCTGGAAGCTGTTGACCAAACAGCTCGGCAAGAGGGTGCAACTGGTCGGCGATGATATTTTCGTGACCAACACCAAAATCATCGAGAAGGGCATCAAGCAGGGCGTTGCCAATTCGGTGCTGATCAAGGTCAATCAGATCGGCACACTGACCGAGACGCTGGCCGCGATCCAGATGGCGAAGCGCGCCGGCTATACGACGGTCATTTCTCACCGTTCCGGGGAGACCGAGGACACGACGATTGCCGACATCGCGGTCGGCACCAATGCGCTGCAGATCAAGACCGGTTCGCTGTCGCGCTCCGACCGCATTGCCAAGTACAACCAGCTGCTGCGCATCGAGGAAGACCTCGGCGAGGCCGCGAGCTATGCCGGACGCGGTGCGTTTCATCATCTCGCCGCGGGCTGACGTCCGTCGATGAAACCGCTTGCGTTTGCGCTGGGCGCGCTGATCGTGTTGCTGCAATATCCGTTGTGGTTCGGCAAGGGCGGCTGGCTGCGGGTGCGGGAAGTGGACCATCAGCTTCAGGAGCAGCGCGATGCCAACCGCAAACTGCAGGAGCGCAACGCGGCGCTCGACGCCGACGTGCGCGACCTCAAACAGGGTTTCGACGCGATCGAGGAGCGCGCGCGCAATGAGCTTGGAATGGTCAAGCGCGATGAAATTTTCTTCCAGGTTCTGGATGTCCCGCGCAGCGCGGGAAGCAACGGGCATTGAATGACCGCAAAAATCATCGACGGCGCGGCGATCGCTCAGCAAACCTATGCCGCTCTCAAGCAGCGCGTCGCGGCGCTCGGCCGCCGCGGCGCGAAGCCGGGCCTCGCGGTGGTGCTGGTCGGCAACCATCCGGCGTCCGAGGTCTATGTCCGCAACAAAGTCAAAGCCTGCGCCGACACCGGACTGCATTCCGAGGAATACCGCCTTCCGGCGCATACTGCGGAAGCCGACGTGCTGGCGTTGTTGCAGCGCCTCAATGACGACCCGAAGATTCACGGCATCCTGGTGCAGCTGCCGCTGCCGCCGCAGTTCAACGCGCAGCGCGTGACGCAGGCGATCGCGCCGACCAAGGACGTCGACGGTTTCGGCTGGACCAATCTCGGCGCGCTGCTGACCGGCGACACCATTTTCGCGCCGTGCACGCCGCTCGGCGTGATGACGATGCTCGATCAGATCGGCATCGATCCCGAAGGAAAACAGGCGGTCGTGATCGGACGCAGCACGATCGTCGGCAAACCGCTCGCGCTGATGCTGATGGCGCGCAACGCGACGGTCACTGTCTGCCATTCGCGGACGCCCGACCTGAAACAGCACGCGCTGCGCGCCGATATCCTCGCAGTCGCGGTCGGCCGCGCGCGGATGGTTACCGGCGACATGGTGAAACCGGGCGCGGTGGTGATCGACGTCGGGATGAACCGGCTGCCGGACGGCAAGCTCACCGGCGACGTCGATTTCGATTCGGCGAGCGAAACCGCTGCATGGATCACGCCAGTGCCCGGCGGCGTCGGCCGCATGACCGTCGCGATGCTGATTACCAACACCGTCACCGCCGCCGAACGCGCCGCTGATTTGGAATAAGTAATTAACTCTCCGTTTATGCTATTTTTTCGGGTTTTGCGGCCCGCATCGGTTTATTCATGTTGAAACTCGCACATCAGCTTTCATTCAACGACCTTTACCGGCGCGACGGACTGCTGCATCTCGACGCCGCCTTCCTGAAGGAACTTGAGCGCAGCGATGCGACGCTGCACGAACAACTCGTCACCGCGCGTGGTAATCCGGAAGCGCTGGCCGTCAAACAGGAGTCGGAGCTGCTGATCGCGCTGGCGCCGCATCTCGACGATTTCATCGCCGGACTGTTCGGCATCCGAAAGGAACTCGGGCAATTGTCGGCGCGCCACCATGAATTGGCTCCGCTCTACGGTTGCAAACGGTTGTTCGTTCAACGCAAGGCGTTGCACAAGGTATCGATCAAAGACGCCGAGGAGGTGGATGGTGCCGCGCTGCGTGCTGAACTGACGTCATTGATCGGTGGCGAATTCAGCGAACTCGCGTTCGCACGCAGCGTCAACGCCTGGCTGCAGGACGAGGCCGCGCACGCGCGCGAACTCGAATTCGCGCTGCGCTATGCGGCATGGGCGGTGTTGACGCCGGCCGGCAAGGCCCATCATGCAGCGGGCGTGCTGTTCAAGGTGCCGCACAAGCTCGATTACCAGCATCTGGTGCCGCTGGTCGCCGAAAACCGTCCCGGTTATACCGAATACCACATGGATCCCGGGCACCTGCGCCGGCGCGAAGGCTTCGCGCTGACCGACGCCGGCGCCGATCTCGCCGGCGCGCTCGATCAGGCCAATTACTGCATCTGGTGCCATCAGCAAGGCAAGGACTCATGCTCGAAAGGGCTGCGCGAGAAAGGCGCCAGCGGCAGGGGCAACGTGTCGTTCAAGAAAAGCCCGCTCGGCGTCACGCTCGCCGGTTGTCCGCTCGAAGAGAAGATTTCCGAGTTCCACAAGGTCAAGACCGAGGGCATCGTCATCGGCGCGCTCGCCATCATCGTGGTCGACAATCCAATGGCGGCGGCAACCGGCCACCGCATCTGCAACGACTGCATGAAGGCCTGCATCTACCAGAAACAGGAGCCGGTCAACATCCCGCAGGCCGAGACGCGCACGCTGAAGGACGTGCTCGAACTGCCGTGGGGCTTCGAGATCTACAGCCTGCTGACGCGCTGGAACCCGCTCAATTTGCGGCGGCCGTATCCGCTGCCACCGAGCGGCAAGCGTGTGC